>Ga0316363_10000059_pt1 | contig 166453 bp, 153 predicted proteins | sample Sb_taG_3_FD_200459 | JGI IMG/M metagenome (GOLD analysis project Ga0316363, IMG submission 200459) | Peat soil microbial communities from Weissenstadt, Germany - Sb_50d_a_PC metaG (v2) (version 2) | ecosystem: Environmental > Terrestrial > Soil > Wetlands > Peat | place: Germany: Weissenstadt... | reverse complement strand
CCAGCGGCCCCGCCGTGCCGCTCGATCCCGGCGCCGGTAAAGTCTCCGCACCACCAGCGGCTGGCGCCGGCGGCTTCGCCGCCTCCTCCAGCGCGCTCGACCCAGCCAAGTCCGCCGCCCCCCCGGGCGTAACCCCCAGCATCGACCCCTAACGCAGCGGGAAGGGATCTCTTCCCGCTGCTTGCGCGCACCCGTCCTCTCTGAACATTCTCGATCCCCGATGGCCAGGCAAATCGGTCCCGTTCAGGCCCGAATCGAATACACGGGCATAACCGCCGTCACCGCGGCGTTGCGTGCGATGCCGTTGGAACGGGCGGTGCGCGCAGGCGCGCGGCTGGGAGGATGGGCGATGAATTTCGATCGCCCCAACCGGCCGATCGCGCTCAAAAACCTCGAGATCGCTTTCCCCGAGATCACCCCGGCGGCCCGCCTGGCGATCCTGCGCAAGATGTATAGCAGTTGGGGCCGCGTGCTTGCCGAATGGACCCACTTGCCCGAACTCAGCCGCGCCAACATCGAGCAGGTTGTCACCTACGAGGACAAGGAAAATTGGGACGAGGCGGAGCGACGCTCCAACGGCCGCGGCATATTGGTGATGACCGCGCACTACGGAAATTTCGAGCTCCTGGCGATAGCCCACTCCATCTACGGCTACCAACTCGCCATCGTTAATCGTCCGCTGCGCAATCCGCTGATCGACGCCGCCGTTTGCGCCGAGCGAGTCCGCCACGGGAACAGACTCATCGCGCGCAAGGCGGGCGGGCGCGATATGGTGCGGATGCTGCGGCAGAACTGGATGATCGCAATCGCGCTCGACCTCGACGTGCGCAAGGGCGTGTTCGTCGATTTCTTCGGGATGCCCGCCTCCACCAGCGACGGCATGGCGCGGCTGTCGATCGCGACCGGCGCGCCCGTGCTGCCGGTGTTCATGGTGCGCGAGGGCGACTCGATTCATCAAAAGATCAAAATTCTGCCCGCCATCTACGCCGAGAAGACCCGCAACCGCGAGGCTGCCGTGCGTGAGTACACGCAGCGCTACACCAACACGATCGAGCAGATGATCCGCGAGCATCCCGATCATTGGAACTGGATTCACCGCCGATGGAAAACCCGCCCGCCCGGCGAACCCCGCTTCTACTAGCCCGCGCTCCGCAATCTCGTACTGGAGCGAGCATGGAAAACCGGTGTAACCTTTGCCGAGGTGCCACGTCTTTAATTAATCCGAATTCGTGAGGCTGTATGCTGACGGTACAGGGGCGAAATGGGCCGCAAGTGCTGCGATCTGACATCGTGGCGCTCGTCAAATACATCAACCCTGCTGGAATTCCGCGTGGCTGTTACCTCGCCTGGGCCCTTGAATGAGCCCGACAAGTTCTCGCGAGCCTAACCAAATGAAGAAATTGCACTCTGCTTCCATAGGTGCCGCGCTACTTACTGCAATCAGTGCAATCCGGCGAATCGCTTCGGCCTCTCCCCTGCTGTGGCCGTTGGCGATGCTGCTGTATGTTCCCGCCATTTCACGCGTGGCCATCGTTATCGGCAACTTGGGCGCGCGAGCGCGGGCGCGGGCGACGATCGCCTTGGCGCGCTTTCGTACGGGAGAGATACAGCGACGCGATGCTGCCGTCGTCGCCAAAGCTTCACGCAGCTCTTGGCGGTTGCAGGCAGGCATCGCCGGGTTATTTGCCCTCGTAGCCGCCGGCCTGATCGCGACGACGATCCCGCTCGTGTATGCCCAGGCGCAGCCGGCAACTGCAAATGGGAGTACCGGGAATCAAACCAGCTCGGTCGGCGCACAAAACTTGGCGCCGTCCGTGAATGTCAGCATTTCGTCCCAGGCGGCGCGCAAGTTCGAAACTAATCCGATCCTGTCGCTGCCTGATATTCTCGCTCGCCAATGGACTCCCGGCCGCGAGGATTTAGCTAGTGACTACTTCCCCCGCATCGAGGACAACCAGGAGCATAAGCTCAGTCTCAAAGAGACCATCTACCTGGCGCTTCAGAATAATCCGGGACTGATGTCGGTATCGTTGGACCCGGTTGCGGCGACCGAGAGCGTCAAGGCGGCGAACGCCGTGTTCGACCCTCAGCTAAGCTCGCAAATAGACGTCGAAAAGGAGTCCACGCCAGTCTCTTCGCCGTTTCAAAACCCAAACAGCACTACCGTCGCCGAGAAGTTCTACGATTGGAACTTTGGGATGAGCAAAGTGCTTTCCGGGAGCAACGGCACTTTGGGCATTACCTTCAACAACGACCGCGCGCTGACCAATTCCGGATTCAGCCCGGTCAATCCCGTGTATACGCCCACCATGGTAATGTCGCTGTCGCAGCCGCTATTGCAGAATTTTGGCTGGCAGTTTGCCACAATTAATGTCCGCCTGGCTGAGTCGGCGCAACGGTCTTCACAATGGAACTACGCTTCATCGGTCAACGACTTCGTTCAGCGCATCGGTAACGACTATTGGGGTGTGGTGCAGGCCGCGGAGAATTTGCAGGTCGCTGATTCAGCCTTGAAGTTCAACGCAGATCTGGCTCGGGTTAATGGCAACAACGTCCGGCTCGGTATGATGGCTGCGGTAAACCTGTCGGAGGCTTTGTCGGCCGCTGCCACTGCGCGGGCAAACCTATCCGCAGCCCGGGCCGGCCTGGAGATCGCACGCACTACGCTTCGCCAGGACGTGGCGGCTAACCACGCCGGCGCGATGCTCGCCGCCGAAATCGAGCCGCTACAGCAACCCGACACCCAGTACGGACCACTCGAGACCGACGATTTCGCGTTCAAGGCGATGCTCGAAGACAGCCCCGCGCTGGCCGGCCTGCGCGAAGCGATTCGCAGCGCGTTGATCCAGGTCAAATACGCGGAAAATCAGACCTTGCCACAACTCAATCTGGGCGTGCAGTTCGGCGCAACATCAGTGGCCGGCAATTCCAAATGTACCACCTCCGGCACGGTACCCTCCTTCGCCAATTGCTTTAGCCCGACCGGACCCACCGTACCACCGGGACAGGACAATGGGGCCCTGCTTCCTTTTGGCGGCGACTACGGCACGGCGTTGAACAACCTGTTCGATTTCAAATTTTACGACTATGCCGCGGTGCTGGGCTTTTCGATGCCGCTGGACAATGCCGCCGCGAAAGCCGCCTTGGCGCAGGCTCACGTCGCGTATGACCAGGCCCGGATGCAGTATCGCCAGGCGCTCTACCAGGAGGTTTTGCTGGTCAAAAGTGCGCTGGCCAATCTGCGCGCCTTCCAGGAGCAAGTCGACGCCACGCGAGAGGCTACCCATTACGCGGAAAAGAGTCTGCACGATACTCAGGCGCAATTCCGCGTCGGCCTGGCAACCACCAACACGCTTCTACAGTACCAAAGCAATCTGGTAACCGCGCAGGGTAACGAGGTTCAGGCCGATGTCGGTTTGGAGAACGCGCGCCTGGCTTTGCGGCATGCTGAAGGCACGCTGCTCGGGCAGTTCAACATCGACTTCCAAGTGCAGAACCCGCGTCAGTCGCCATGGTACTCGCGCTTTTGAACCCGAGCCGATGACCGCGCCGGCAAACAGGGTTATGACTGCACTTAAACCTATAGCGGTGCTCGCACTGGCTCTGATGCTGGCCTCCGTCGCATGGGCTCAGCTACCTGCCGCCAATCCGCTTGTGGTACCTCCCCTGCCGCCCGGCCCTCCAGCCCAACTGCCGGCCCCGGTCAGCACCGCGATTGCGCCAATCCCAATATCGGTGCCATCGCTGCCCGCCGCCTATTCGACCCCCGGAGCGCGCATGTTCAACTGCTCCTGTTCTGGTCCTGGTCAGCCTACTCACTGGATGGGCCAAGTGACCGCCGCTGGCTACCTTAGCGCCAGTCGGAGCGCGAGCGGTGCGTGCGTCTCCTACAACAAGGGAAAACCTCCTTCCTATGGAACCGCGGGCGGCATTGGTGCCGGCAATTTTTTCGGACCGCTGCCTGGGGCGGCGCAGAACGCGGGCGCCGCCAAGTCCTTCGGCTTTCCCGGAGTAGCGGCCAGTTCGGGATCGTCCGCCTCGCTTGGCTCGCTCTCCGGCGCGACGCAAGGTGTGGGCGTGGCCAATTCGTTCGGCGGGCCCTCGACCGGGCTGAGTTTTTCCAGCGCACAGCAGCAACGGCTGTGTTCGAACTGCGTATGTGACTGAGCAGGCCGGCCGCTGCTGTTACTCTGTAGTCACAGATTGGCGATCACGGCGCGCGTGAACACCGAAGTCTCTGCGATCGCGCCGTCTCCTAACTGCTCCGCTGGGCTTTCACGCCGGGTGCCGCGACCATCATCTTGATAAGCTCTTCTGTGATCCTCGGCTCCAGTCCCTCGGTGTGGCCCTTATCAAGGCGCACGACGTCGGCGATCAGGCGTCCGTCTCGGGCTTTGGGGTAGAGATATACCTGAGCCGTGCCCGGTCGAGGCGACAGACCCCAGGCCGGGGTCGATTTCCCTTCGCGGAGGGTGTCATAGATTTGGCCGGGCTCGTCATCGACCACATCGGCCAACCTCACCCGTGGGCCGGCCCCGTATTTGTCGGCCCATGGTGAAGTCGATGGCAGGGCGACCATCTCATGCTCGCCCGTCGCGAAGATGAAGGAGATGTCACAGTCAGGCGCCGAGGCGCGGCCTGGGCGGGGTGTGTCGCCTCCCTGGGACGGCATCGGGGGCAGCGGCCCACGCACGGGCACGAAGAAAGACGCCGGAAGCTCGATCGGCCCGATCCGCCCTCCGGAGAGACTGAGCCAGCCATCGACTCGGTCCTTGAAGAAGTCGTCACCGAGCAGGCGGTTCGCGGTCATGCCGCCTTGGGAATGGCCAATGAGCCAGAACGAGGCGATGTTGTCCTTCCCGTACCTGTCAAACACATAGTTCACAATATTGCGCAGATGGGCGTCATCCGCCTCTCCCGCCCAGTGCCGCACCGGCTCCTTGGTGGCCGCAGATGGCGTGGCGATAACCAGCCGATACTTCTCTTTATATTGGAAAGCCGGGAAGTAGGCACGCTGCCATGCGCCGATCGAACCGCCCCCGTGCAGGCTCAAGAGGAACACCACCTTGTCCCCGGGCTGAAGATCGTCTGGATCGTCAAGATAGAACTTGCGACCGGTCTTTTTGTCCACCGCGCTGATGCTGCCCACGCTCGTTTCTCCCAACCCACCGACTTTAAGCCGGGATTTCCGTCTAACTCTCCGATTTCAACTCGCTTTGTAAACCCAAACCCCCTCCGCCGGCAAGCTCTTAGCTCGGTTTGGTCCACAGTGTTTCCCCGCCGCCGGAAAGCCCGGTTTCGCGTCTGGCGGGGATGCAACCCCCGAAAAGAATGTCATTTCCCCAATCGCTTCCGCACACACTTCTCACTCTCGAACCCACCCCCCAGAGTTAGCGAAACCACGGTGGGGTTCACTACAATCAAGTAGTTCGCTTCCCGTGCACTCCTTCACAGCCGCCCCGCCCGGTAATTGGCCCACAGCGCATTCGCAATCCTAACCGCGTCCGCGCGAATTCCATATTTCGAGAAATGCCGGCAAACGTTTTCCAGATCGCGGCCCAGCAACGCTCTCGCACTCGGATTAATCCGCGCGTCGACCGCTTGCGGAAAATCGATCGCGATGACTCGCTCCTCCCAGTAAAGGAGGTTGTACGACGACAAGTCGCCGTGCACGAGATGGTTCCGAAGCCACAGCGTGACGTTGTCGATAATCTTGCGCAGCATCGCACCCGCCTGTTCGCTATTCAGCGCGGCGCGAAACAGCATCGGCGCAGCCGCGCTCTCGTCGCCGAAATACTCCATGAGCAGCGCGTTGCGCGACCGCGCGACCACGTCGGGCACATCCGCGCCTGCGTCGTGCAACAACCGCATGATCTTGAACTCCGCGTTGATCCAGCTTCCGAACTGGACGTCGCGCCCATGGCGGGTCTTATTCGCCAATGCGCGCTTGGTGCGGCTGCTCATCGCGGCGTCGCGCCCGGTCTGGTAAACCGCGTCGTTGCGAAATCCGCGATATTCGAGCGGCCGGTAAACTTTCGCCGCCAGCAGTTCCCTTCCAGCCGCTGCCGCGCTGCGGCAGCAATATACCGAGGCCTCCTTGCCTCTTCGCACTTCGTACAGAACTTCACTAATCAATCCGTCGCCAATGAACGCGTCGAGCGCGTCCTCTGCGTTACTCGGTCCGTATTTATCGTCGTCGAACATGATGTACTCCGCTGAATTACGGGTTTCTGCCGAATTTTTTTCCTCATGGCGTCGTCCTCCATTTGCGTTTTCGAAGCGTGACAAAACCGGATCGTCGAATCGCACGTGCACGCCGCGCGCTACAGACGCAAAAAAGCCACGAGAGCTTTCGCCTCCGTGGCCAGAATGTCGGGAAAGTTCCGGTAAGTTACCGGCGATAGCTGGACGGAGGTGCACCCATGCGCAATTCGACAAGATCTTTCAAGTTGCTATTCATTGCGTGTGCACCTCCCGTCAGGGAGTTGATGAATATATCCGCGCCTCCGCATCGCAAGTCAACCCCGCCGTCGTGAGCCTACATTAGCCGTCCGTTAAGCCGGCATGGCGGATTAACCGGCGGATGTAAGCACGCATATCTTTCCGATTCTTGCGCCCCGGACGAATCAGCAGGTGATACATGATCGCGCCGCCGATCATGTCCAGCAAAATCTCCGAATCGGTTCCTCTTGGAATCGCGCCACGCTCGCGCGCCCGACCAATGATCTCGGCGACCATCCTGCGCCGCGGGATCAAATAGGTGTTCCAATAAACTGACATCAGCTTCGGAGAGTCAGGTACCGAGCCGACCAGTTTTGCAACCGTCTTGAGATAGTCGCGCTTGGTAGCCATCTCGGAGAGCGCGTTAATCAGTTGGTCGGCCATCCGCTTCGGCGGAACACGGGCCGCCGCGGTCAAAGTTCGCTCCGGGGCTTCCCTGGCCACTTCCATCGCTTGAGCGAGTAGGTCCTCCCTGCTGGACCAGCGCCGGTAAACGGTCGTCCGCGCAACACCGGCCCGTCTGGAAATCTGCTCGAAGCTCGCGCCCTCGATGCCGTGCTCGACAAAGAGTTCCAGCGCCGCGCGCAAGATGGCCTTGTCGGCGCCTGGGTCGCGCGGCCGCCCACGGCCGGCCTTGGCTTGGCGTTGCGCGGTATTCACATCGGAGCCGGGCTGGTTCTGAGATGAATTCGACTGCCCATCCGGTGCGCCGCTTCCAGCCAGGCTCAGGCGTTAATCCGAAGCTTGCGAAACATCCTCATCCGGAGAAGGCTTATCCAATAGATCAAGCGCGGGAACGCGCGATACACCCGCCATATCCATCGAACCGCCGCAGGAAAGACGATCAGCGCCTGGTTGCGGGCCACTCCGCGCAGGATCGCGCGCGCGGCATCTTCAGCACTCATCTGGCGGACTGGGAAATGAGATCGCCTGCTTACCCGGACCACCTCATCATGAGGCATGTTCATAACGACCATGTTCTCATAGACGCTCGTCTTCATGTCGCCCGGACAAACGGCGCTTACCTTCACTGCCAAGTCAGCTCCTTCAAATCGCATCGAGAGCGAGAGCCCGACTATCCCGTGTTTGCAGGTGCAGTAGGATGAGTTGCCGGGCTGCGGGATAAGGCCGCTGGCGGAGGAAATGTTGACAATGTGCCCGTGGCCCTGTTTCACCATGACTTGATACGCGTCGATCGTCCCATAGACGACGCCACGCAGGTTGACGTTGAGCACGCGGTCCCACTGTTCCACCGAGATGTCGCGCGCATCGCCGCCGATAAAGATCGCCGCATTATTGAAGATGTAATCGAGGCGTCCGAATTCGGCGACCGTCGTTGCAATCAGACGCGCAACGTCTTCTTGCTTCGAAACGTCAACCTGTACCGCGCGAGCTTGTGCGCCGCTCTGTGCAATGCGGGAAGTCACCTGTTTGGCGGCATTGTCGTCGATGTCCGCGACAACGACGATCGACCCTCGCCGCGCCAGCTCCTCGCAAAGAGCCCGTCCCAGACCCATGCCGCCACCGGTGACGATCGCGACTTTGTTCTCAAACTGTTCCATCCGGCAATATACGATACAGGTATGTATCGATATTGTCCATCGGTCTCGACACCCCGATCGCACCGGCGCGATCGAATGCTACGAAGCAACCGCCTCGCTGAGCGCCATCAGGCACACGCCGGTCGCGAACGGCGCGGTCCCGACTTCGATCGAATTGTAGAAGGCAAAATCCCCCGGCGGCGTTTGCTGCGATACGCCCGTGAACGCGCCGTGCGAGTCGATCTTCGCGCAAATCGCGCCAAGCGCGCGCCAGTACGCGTCGCGCGCGCGCGCCTCGTCGAGGCCGCGCAGCCGGGTCCGAATCGCGCGGCCGAGCGCGAGCGCAAATCCGGCCGCCGCCGACGCCTCGAGGTACGAATCGTCGCGATCGATCACCGTGTGCCACAGGCCGGACTCGTCCTGCAACGACGCGACTTTATTGAGCTGAACCGCCAGCGCCCCGCGTATCCTCTCAACCTTTACGGCCAGCGGTTGCAACCGGCCGGCCGCCTCGATTTCCGCGATCACTTGCGGCGCCGCGATCGAAAACCAGCTGTTGCCGCGCGCCCACAGACACGGCGAATGCGATTTCCGGTCAACGCAGGCGACGTGCCAGAAGAGCCCGCTGCCGGAGTCGGCCAGATGGTCGCGATGAACGATCATCTGATCCGCCGCGCGCTCGATCATCGCGGCGTCGCTCGAGATTCGGCCGAGCAATGCGATCGCGGGCGCGGTGAAGTAACAGACGTCGATCCACACTTCGAGCGCCGGTGGATGCGGGATGAAAGCGCCGTCGGGGGTTCGCGCGGCGGAAGTTTCCATGAAGCCGACGATTGCGCGCGCATAATCGAGGTAGCGCGGATCGTTCGTCTTCAGGTGCAGGTCGAGCGCCGGGAGCGCTTCCGCCGCCCAGAACCAGAACCATCCGTTGGTCCGCGGACCCGCCGCGAGCTTTGGCGCGAACCATCGCTCTGCCGCCTCGATCGGGGCGCTGCTCTTGAGCGCGCGCGCGGCGTAAACGAGGCCGTCGCACAGAATCGCGTCGCCCCAATGAGGCTGCTTGGCCAGCAGCTCGCGGCTCGCGCTCGCGGCCAGGCGCTCGAGCGCGCGGCTCAGTTCATCGATTCTAATTTCAGCGGTATCCATTGCATCGCGTGGTCTCCACAGCCGGCGGCGCGGCAGATATACTTGCGCAGAGACTGCACCGATGGCGCTTATCAAGTCAAAGACTCCGAAGATCAAAGAGCTTCACGAAGTCGGGCGCTACGCCGTCGGCGTGCAATGGGGTGACGGTCACGACAGCATTTTCCCGCTGGAAAATTTGCGCCGCGGATGTCCGTGCGACGCGTGCCAGGGCAACCTGAACGGCGACGTGCCGCCCGCCAGCATCCGCATGCGGCAGCTTTCGCGGCTGGGCGAAGCGGCGGTGTTTATCGGATGGGTCGACGGCCACGAGACCATCTACACGATGCCCCAACTCAGGAGTCTCTGCCGATGCGCATATTGCGTGGCGGAGCCCGAGCGTCCGATCACTGGCGGCTAGTGCGTCGGGCTTGCCGGCGCTTGTTGCGGATGCTTGACGATACTGCCGCGGCCGCTTGGGCCGCCGTTGAGTGAGTCGAGATTTACCTGCGCGACTCTCAGCTTCGGATTGAGCTTGAGCGCCTTCTCCCAGGCTTCTTCGGCTTCGCCGAAACGCTGCAAATCGTTCAGCGCCATGCCCTTGGCGTTGTACAGCCGCGCGTTGCGGGGATCCTTGATTATTCCGGCGTTGGCCGCCAGTAGCGCGTCCTCAGAATCGCCGACGCGCAGATACACGTCGGCCAGCTCGATGAAGTTGCTGCCCGACGGATTCAGGTCGGTCGCCGTCCGGTACATGCTGATCGCGTGATCGCCGTCGCGCAGCACGCCGTAGCAGAAGCCGAGGTCCACGTACGCTGAGTCGTTTCGAGGGTCGATGCGCAGCGCCTCATGCAGCTTGTCCATCGCCTGGTAGATTTTTTTGGTATCGACGGGATCGGACTGACCAGCCTGCATGATCAGCTTTTCAGCTCCCGCAACGACCGCGTCGGATGCGGCGCGATTCGCGCCGCCCGCATAGCTCGATGCCGCGATCGGCAGGACTCCCAATGCGGCCATCGCGATGGCGAGCATCACAACCAGATTCAATCGCGAGTCGCCGCGCAATCGATCAGCCATATTCACGCCGCCATTCACCCCAATGCCAATGATAATAGGCGCTGCGTGCAAATTGGCAAGATTGAGCCCCCGTCCGGCCCGGCCCGGTGTTTAGTTGTCTCGCGCTCGCTGCTCCGATAACTATGCCTTCATGCCCCGCGACTCGTTCAATCGTGAGATAGATTACCTGCGGCTATCGGTAATCGACACATGCAACCTGCGATGCGTTTACTGTATGCCGCTCGAGGGATTGCGCTTTCTTCCCAAAGACGAGTTGCTGACCCCGGCGGAGTTCGAAACCGTCGCGCGCGCCGCCGTCGGCGTGGGCTTTCGAAAATTCCGGCTGACCGGCGGCGAGCCTACCCTGCGGCTCGATCTCGTCGAGATCGTCGAGCGGCTGGCTCGCGTGCCCGGAGTGGACGGCCTGGCCCTGACGACCAACGCGATCCTGCTCACGGAGCTTGGCCCGGCGCTGAAACGCGCTGGGTTGAATCGAATCAACGTGCATCTCGACAGCCTGGATCCCGCGACCGTCGAGCGGCAGATGCGATGGGGCAGCTTCGAGAAAATCTGGCGCGGGATCGTCGCGGCCGAACAGGCTGGCCTCACGCCGATCAAGCTCAACTCGGTCGTGACGGCCGGCTACAACGAATCCGACGTCGTCGAGCTGGCGCGCCTGACGCTTGAGCGCGACTGGCACGTGCGGTTCATCGAGCTGATGCCGCTGGGCGGCGGCGAATGCGCCCGGCTGTCCATGAAGCGCTACGTGTCCAACATCGAAACGCGGCGCAGAATTGAGGCGGCGCTCGGCCCGCTCGCTGAAATCCCGTCCGAAAATCTGGCCGACGAATCGCGCAACTTCCGGCTTGCGGGCGCGCGCGGCGTGGTCGGCTTCATCAGTCCGGTCAGCGAGCCTTACTGCGGGACCTGCAATCGGATGCGGCTGACCGCGGACGGCAAATTCCACCTGTGCCTGCTCAACGACGACGAACTCGACGTGCGCAAGGCATTGCGCTCCAATTCAGGCGACGTGATCGCCGACGTGGCGCGAATCCTCAAACGTGCGGTCGAGCTCAAGCCGACCGGCCATCACCTGCTCGAGGGCCGCTCGACGCAGGACCGTTCCATGTACCAGATCGGCGGCTGACCGGGTACGCCTCGCTCATAGCTACGGGTCGCCGGGGCAGCCCGCGCCGCTCGGCCGCCACTTTCGCCAAGACGTTTTCCGGCAGTCGCACCGCCTCTGCCATCACAGCGCACCTCTCCCAAACTCGATCCCTTCCCAAAAAATCACAAACTCTCAGGGTCCGGGATTCACTGAAATTAGGCAGCCGACGTTGTCGGACGCGCTCCCGGTGCGGTAAGTCGACGACACCGCTCCGGTCGGCAAGGCCGGCAGTACTCCCCAACTGTTCCTGTTGTCTGGACCACTCGAATTTCCGTGCACGAATATATTGGTAAATCCAACCGGGGCGCTGAGTGAGACATTCCCGACGGCTCCGTCTTGCGCGATGACCAGCGAGTTGGCGACGGTCGGAGTGAGCCCATTCGCGGTCGCGGTCGTCCCGAAGTTGCAGTCGCATTCGGGCGCCCCCGTGCCTGACTGAATCGGCGTGCTGGTGCTTACGCCTGCGAAGTTCACTATGGATCCCGTACTGATGACATTCGTCAAACTACTGCCACTTGGCACGCAGTTTACGTCGTCAGCTGTGCAGAACAGCCAGATGTACGCACTCGTCGGCCAAACGTCGCCTGAGGCAATCCTGTAGGAAATCGACTGGAGATAATCGGTACCGCACCCCGTTTGAGCAAGCTCGGTCCATCCTGTGGGAACCTTGATGAAGTCCGAGGCCGCGCCCGTACCCTGGATCACGACGGTAGCGAACATGAACTGCCCGTCAGACGTGCCAAAGGGCACGGTCGACCCGATGGCCGATTGTTGCCCATTCGTATCTCCGGTTATCGAGCCCGTGATGCCCGGTGTTGGAGTTGCCGTCGGCGTTGCGGTTACCGTTACAGTGGCCGTCGGCGTTGCGGTCACCGTCGAAGTCGCCGTCGCAGTGGCGGTTGCCGTTGCAGTGGCTGTCGGCGTTGCGGTTGCCGTTGAAGTTGCCGTCGGAGTTGCGGTCACCGTCGCCGTGGCCGTCGGAGTTGCCGTCGGAGTTGCAGTCGCCGTCGCGGTGGCTGTCGCCGTTGCGGTTACCGTTACAGTGGCCGTCGGAGTTGCAGTCGCCGTCGCCGTGGCTGTCGGCGTTGCGGTTGCCGTCGCAGTGGCGGTCTGAGTTGCAGTCGCCGTCGCGGTGGCTGTCGGCGTTGCGGTTGCCGTCGAAGTTGCCGTCGGAGTTGCAGTCGCCGTCGCGGTGGCTGTCGGCGTTGCGGTTGCCGTTGAAGTTGCCGTCGGAGTCGCCGTCGCGGTAGCTGTCGGCGTTGCGGTTGCCGTTGAAGTTGCCGTCGGAGTTGCGGTTACCGTTACAGTGGCCGTCGGGGTTGCGGTCACCGTCGAAGTCGCCGTCGCAGTGGCGGTCTGAGTTGCAGTCGCCGTCGCCGTGGCTGTCGGGGTTGCGGTCACCGTCGCCGTGGCTGTCGGCGTTGCGGTCACCGTCGAAGTCGCCGTTGCAGTGGCGGTCTGAGTTGCAGTCGCCGTCGCCGTGGCTGTCGGCGTTGCGGTTGCCGTTGAAGTTGCCGTCGGAGTTGCGGTTACCGTTACAGTGGCCGTCGGGGTTGCGGTCACCGTCGCCGTGGCTGTCGGCGTTGCGGTCACCGTCGCAGTGGCGGTCCGAGTTGCGGTCACCGTCGGCGTTGCGGTCGGCGTCACCGTCGGAGTTGCCGTCCGAGTTGCAGTCACCGTTGGGGTCGGCGTCCGGACTGGATCAGTCGCGGTCGGCGTACATTTCGCTGTCGGGGTCGGCGTCCGAGTTGCGGTCACGGTCGGGGTCGGCGTCCGCGTACAGGCCGCCGTCGGAGTCGCGGTCCGAGTTGCGGTCACGGTTGGGGTCGGCGTCCGAACTGGATCAGTCGCGGTCGGCGTACATTTCGCCGTCGGAGTCGGGGTCGAGGTACATTTTGCCGTCGGAGTCGCGGTCGGCACCGATTGCTCCACATCGATACATCCGCCTTCACAGTTGCTCGTTCCGTAGTTACCTGTGACCCACTGAATGCTGCTGAGGTTGGGGAGTGTCACCCCGCTGAGGGTAAAAGTGATGGAATTCTCTACATACTCACGCGAGCCAAGGCCGTCCAAAAGAGCGTCGAACGAAGTGGTTGCCGCCGATAGAATTCCGAAGCCCGAGCCGTCAAGATTCGTCTGGTTGGCGCCATCAAGATTTCCCGATGGGCCAAAGCCGAAAACACCCGTCGAGCCCAAGCCACTGTCAAATCCAGGAATATACTGCCAGTTCGACCCTATCGTTCCCGCGGTATCGCCTGAATGTACCAGGGAGCTTCCGCTCGTTAGTGCTGCCGAACCGCTGGTGAAGCTTGGCGCATTGAAGATCAGCGCGGTCAAGACGTCGGCCTGATCTGTCGCAGGGTCTCCGGTGTTGCTCAAAACGATCGTGAGCGTTTGCGCGGTTGTGTCCAGCGTGAACTGTGCAGTGAACGCGAGGTTGTCTCTGTCGTCGGGCGCCGTACCGCTGCCTGAAAACGTCTCGGTGAATAGGGCGGCTGACGCGGTCGCGCTGCTGATCGCGAGGATCGCTGTGGCGATGATGAGAAATGAGGCGAAAAGCCTCGATAGATTCCTGCCGTTCGACATTCTAAGCCCCCTCACGGATCAAAACGCATTTAGACGCAATCAAGAGCGATATGACTCGCTAGGACGCCGAACACTATCGTGGAGGACAGTTTGTGTCAAGTGAAAATGGTGCCGATCGATTCACCTGCCCGGTTCATTTGTTTCGGTTGGAGTCAATTTTGACTGATGTAAGGCAGGCGCGAAGATAATTTGCGACTAGTGCGGCAACGCCAATGTCAGCCAAGAAGAAGGGACGACACGGTAAAATGGGGACGATCGCGTGTTTCCGTTGGAGTCAACTTTGGGAGTCAATTTTGACTGATATAAGGCAGGCGCCAGGATAATTTGTGACCAATGCGGCAATACCAATTTCAGCCAAGCAGAAGGGACGACACGGGAAAATCGGGACGATCGCGAGAATGTTTGTGAAGCTGCGCGAGTATCGGCGCGGTCAGCGTTCTTCGCCGAACAGGAATATCGCGACCGCGATCATCGCGAACATGAAATTCGGAATCCACGCGGCGATCACCGCCGGCAGCAGCCCCGAACGACCCAGCGCCGACGTGATCCCCAGCGCGGTCCAGTAGGCGAAGCCGATCACGATTGCCAACCCGAAGCTGCGGCCCAGGCTCAGGTTGCGTGGCAGCGGATCGAGGCTGAGCGCCATTCCGAGCGCGGCCATTATCAGGCACGCCAGCGGCATCGCGTACTTCAGATCGCGATCGACCACGTACCCACCCGGGTCGAGTCCCTTGCTGCGGAGGTCCGCGATGTAGCGGTCGAGCTCCCACAGGCTGAACTCCTCCGGGTCGAAGCGCAGCAGGCCGAAATCGGCCGGAGTCAGTCCAAGCTCCAGGCGCGTGGCGGCAGTTTTGGTCACCATCCCGCCCTCGGCGATCTGGAACGAATCCAACCCGCTCACAACCCAGTCGTGCCCGTTCCATTTCGCGCCCGCCGCATGCTCGAGGTCCGTGAGTCCGAAAGCGTTGTCGAGTTGATAGTGGGTAATTCCGGCCAGCTGCGAGTTTTTCTGGTCGTAGCTGTCCACCGAAATGAATCCGTCGCGCACGCGCACCCAGATGCGCCGGTTGGCGAAGACCGCCTTGAGCTGGTGCTTCTTGAGTTCCACCGAGTAGATATACTTCGCCTGGCGCGTAGCGGCGGGAACCACTGTTTCGCTGATGAAAAAATCAAAACCCGAAATCAGCACCGCGACTATCAGCACCGGCACCGCCATCCCGAGCCGGCTGATGCCGAGTTGCTGGCAGGCCAGCACCTCTCCCGATCGATTGAGCAGCGCGAAGCCAAGCAACACGCCGGCCAGACACGCCACCGGCAGAACCTGCGAGACGATCAGCGGCAGCTTGAGTGCGAAGTACTCCAGGCCCAATAACCCCAGCCCGCCGTAGCGGATCAAATCGTCGAATCGATCGAACATGTCGCCGAGCAGATAGGCCGCCGTGAAGGCCGCCAGGCAAACCATGAACGGGCCGAAGAATTGGCCCGCGATGAAGCGGTCCATCACCGGCGAAAGCCGGATTTGAAGTTTCATGCGGCCTGCCTGCTGCGTTCGTAGCGCTCGACGAGATCCCAGATGATGTCGCCGGGGCCGCGGCCCTGGTCGCCCTTGTCGGACGCGGCGCGATAGAAGAACCAGAACGCCAGCACCACGAATACGATGTCGGGGATGCTCATCGCGGCCCACGCGTCGAGCTTGCCGCGCTGCGCCAGCGTCTCGCCCACCCGCATCAGTGAGTAATAGACAAAGAACAGCGCGACGCTGACCCCGAAGCGCTCCGAATGACCGCCGCGCGCCGGTTTGAGCCCGAGCGAGATGCCCAGCAGCGCGAACAGCATCGTGGCGAACGGGACGGTAAACTTGCCCGCCCGCTCGGTCTCGGCGGCGTAGTCCGGTTTCCCTTTGGCGCGCGCCGCCTCGATCTCGGCGCGCAGTGCCGAGTAAGTCATTTCGCCCGGATCCTGCTCGCTGACGCCGAGCGCCGACTCGGGGCTGACGTTGAGATCGTAGGTCTTGAAGCTGGTCACGTGGGTCGCGTTGCTGGCCGGCTCGGCGCCGAAGATCGAGCCGTCGAACAGCCGCAGCGTGATCGACTTTTGCTTCGAGTCCGGCAGCATCATTCCATGCTTGGCGATTATCGTGTTCTGGTTGCGCGGATCGCGCGCGTCCGAGATCATGACGCCCTTCAAACTGGAGTCGGTATCGGACATCTCGTCGACATAAACGACCAGCCCCGGGAAATTGCTGTTGAAGATTTTTTCCTTCAGCCCGGCGCTGGTCCGGGTCTGGCTGAGTTCGTAAAGCTTGTTGCGCAGATTGGAATTCGCCCACGGCCTCAGCGAGAACGCGAAGTAACTCGAAAGCGCGTACACGCACAGCGCCACCATCATCACCGGCACCGCCAGCCGATACAGGCTGACGCCGCAGGCGCGCGCCGCGGTCATCTCCTGGTCGCTCGACATCCGCCCGAATCCCATCAGCACTCCGAGCAGCACCGCCATCGGAAATGTCAGTTCCAAAAAGGCCGGCATGATGTAGCCCATGATCCCCATCACCTCGCCGAGGCTGACGCCGTGATTGACGACCATGTCCATCAGCTTCAGCAGCTTGCCCGTGACCAGCGCGAACGTCAGCAGGCCGACGTCGACCGCGAACGGCGCCAGCACCTCGCGCGCGACGTAGCGGTCGATAATGGCAAATCCTGGGATTGCTAGTCTCATTGCTTGATCGCTGCCGCCGGCAAGGGGTCGCCCCCGAGTTTAGACATCCCGGCGCGCGATTGAAACTTGCGATTCGATTTTCGTCTCCCGGACCGCGACAGCTACTTGCGCGGCGCTCTGATAGTATCGCCCTCGATGAGAGACTTTCGCGACAAGGGCCGCAATCCCCGCTTCGACCGCAACCCGCCGGCTCCGCCGCGCCGCGATTCGCCCGCGTCCACCGCCAAACCTGCCGTCGCGCCGCCTTCGGGCCGCGACTATCGGCCTGCGGATGCGGGCGAGCGCGAGACTCGGCGCGCAAGCGGCAACGACCGTGAAATAGTCTATGGCGTCGAACCAATCCGCGAGCTGGTCGCTGCGGCGCCCGCCTCAATTCGAGTGCTCTACGTGAAATCCGGCGACGAGCGGCGCTTCGCAGCTGAGATCGATCTCGTCAGGACCGGCGGAGGCCGCGTCGAATTCGCCGATGAAGCCGGATTGGAGCGATTGGCGGGACCTGCCGCCCGCCATCAGGGAATTGCGGCCCTGATGCGCGAGTACGAGTACATCCCGCTCGAGCAGATTCTCGCCGAGCAGCCCGATCCGATCGTGCTGGTGGACGGCGTCACCGATCCGCGCAACCTCGGTGCCCTGATGCGCTCGGCGGAAGGCGCTGGCGTCGGCGCGATCGTTATTGCGCGGGACAGAACCGCCGCCATCACGCCCGCGGCGGTCAAGTCGTCGGCCGGTGCGTGGATACATCTCAAGATCGCGCGATGCGGCAACGTCGCGCGCACCATCGAGCAGCTCAAACAGGCGGGCTACTGGACTGCGGCGCTCGCACCCGGCGGCGATACGTCGATCTACGCGCTCGACACCTCGCGCAAGCTCGCGATCATCGTCGGCTCCGAGGGGCGCGGCGTTCGCGACATCGTGAAAAAGGGTGCGGATTTTATCGTGGACATCCCGATGCGCGGCAAGGTCGGCTCGCTCAACGTGTCGGTCGCCGCCGCGGTGGCGCTATTCGAAATCGCCCGCCGCCGCTCCGCCGTGAAACAAGCGGATTAGCGCCCAGCGCGATCGTAGCTAGGAGCGTTGAGCCTGCCGCGATTTGCTCATGGCGGTCTTTTTTGCCGTCGGCCTGGCTCGGGTCGATTTGCGCTCGGCGAGATCGGGAAACTTCCTGGCTATCGCCCGCTTGATAGTGTTCACCCAGTTGGCTTCGAACTCGTTCGCGATTTTTCTCATCCCGCCAACCTGGCGGCTGGCTTCCTTCATCTGCGTTTTCAGGAGCGTGGCTCCCTTGGCGAGATGCGGATGCATCCCATGCACGTTGAGTTCCGCCAGCGTCTTGGCGATCAGCTTCAGTTCGTGCTTGATGCGGTCGGCGTAAACCCTGGCCCATTCGAGGTCGATCAGGGCGCTGCTGGTAGGTGGCTTGAGTTTCGTCATCGCGAACACTGTCGCCCCTCGACGCCCGCAACCGCAAGCATCGCTCTGTCACCTGGGGAACCACGAGGTTCAGTTTCCGCGCCGCAAGTGTCGAATTTGACCTGCCGCCCGGTCGCCGTTTCGCAAGCAGCAGACCCTGAAACGCCGTTCAGCTTGACAGTCGCGGCGACGGCGAATAGCTTTACTTTCTTAACGTCGTTTGCCGATGTAGCTCAACGGTAGAGCACCTGATTTGTAATCAGGTGGTTGCGAGTTCGATTCTCGCCATCGGCTTGGTCGGCACAACCGGCTTGGGAGGAGAGGTTCCCGAGTGGCCAAAGGGAGCAGACTGTAAATCTGCCGGCTTATGCCTACGGAGGTTCGAATCCTCCCCTCTCCACCAGTATGATAATGAGTTTGACGGAGAGAGCGGGAATAGCTCAGTTGGTAGAGCGCGAGCCTTCCAAGCTCGGGGTCGCGGGTTCGAGTCCCGTTTCCCGCTCCAGATTTTCCATGACGGCCAGAGGCAACGAGTTTTGTGGATCTTTTTTCACTGAAAAATTCCGGTTGAGCAGCGCGCGAATGCCCATGTAGCTCAGGCGGTAGAGCACTTCCTTGGTAAGGAAGAGGTCACGGGTTCGAATCCCGTCGTGGGCTTTCCAAATTTGCGCCGGCCAGGCGGCAAAAAAGTTTTTCGAGGCGGACAACAATGAGAGATCTGATTTCGCTTTCATGCGACGGTTGCAAATCGCGCAACTACACCACGACCAAGAACAAGAAGACGCAGACCGACAAATTTTCCATCAAGAAATTCTGTCCCAAGTGCCGCGCCCACACGCTGCACAAGGAAGGGAAGATCAGCTGATGATGCGAGGTTCATGTGTTCGGGGTCGACTGAGCCTCGACGCTCGACAGCACATTGAAAAAAGGGTCAGTAGCTCTAATTGGCAGAGCATCGGACTCCAAATCCGAGGGTTCCAGGTTCGAATCCTGGCTGGCCCGCCAAATATAACAGCGGTTTAACCAAGCTAATCACGGGCTCCTTGATTTAGGCACGAAAAATGAATAGTCTGAAGAGTTACTTCAATCAGGGCGTAAGTTTCGTCACGGAAGCATGGACGGAGCTTGCCAAGGTCCATTACCCATCGCCCAAGGAAACCATGCAGGCCACGATTGTGGTTCTCGGTCTGACGTTTGTGATGGCTTTGTGGCTCGGGGTGATCGACTTTTTCGCGGTTCGCGGCGTGCAGATGCTGCTCCGCTAGGGACTATCGACCGGACGCCGAACTGCGGATTCTCGATGAAGACTGCTCATTGAAATGACTGAACCGATTACCGAAACCGCCAAGCCCGCGATGAAATGGTATGTCGTCCATACCTACTCGGGCTACGAGCACAAGGCCAAGGCCGCGCTCGAGGAGCGCGTGCGCTCGCTCCACAAGGAAGAAAAGATCGGCAAGGTGCTGGTGCCGATCGAGCGCGTGCAGGAACTCGGCAAGGGCGGCGCGCGCAAGGTTTCCAGCCGCAAGTTTTTCCCCGGCTACATCTTTGTCCAGATGGTGCTCGACGACGAGACCTGGCACGTCATCAAGAACACTCCGAAAATTACCGGCTTCGTCGGGCATTCCACCAATCCGCCCGAAGTCCCGACCTCCGAAGTCGAAGAGATCGAGCAGCAGATGGAAGAAGGGGCGCTCAGGCCCAAGCCCAAGGTGCTGTTCGAGGTCGGAGAGGCGATCAAAGTCGTCGACGGCCCCTTCCAGGACTTCAACGGCACCGTCGAGGAAGTCAAGCCGGAAAAGGGCAAGGTCCGCGTTCTGATCTCGATCTTCGGCCGCGCAACCCCGGTCGAACTCGACTTTGTGCAGGTAGAGAAGGCCTGAAACGATAAAAAACATTCGATTCGCCGGATGCGCCCGGCCGATGCGCGCAGGCGGCGTTCGCGACTGAGCAACCAGGGACGATTTTAAAGTGGCTAAGAAAGTAGTCGGATCGATCAAGCTCCAGATTCCCGCCGGAGCGGCAAATCCCTCGCCGCCGGTGGGCCCTGCGCTCGGCCAGCGCGGCGTCAATATCATGGAGTTCTGCAAGGCCTTCAACGCCCAGACTCAGAACATGCAGGGTCTGCTCATCCCCGTGATAGTCACCGTCTACGCCGACCGTTCGTTTACCTTCGTCACCAAGAGCCCGCCCGCGTCGATTCTGTTGCTGCGCGCGGCGGGAATCGAAAAGGGATCGCCGATGCCGAACAAGAACAAGGTCGGCAAGGTCACCCGCGCGCAGGTCGAGGAAATCGCCAAGACCAAGTTGAAGGACCTGACCGCGGCCGATCTGGCTGCCGCCGTCAATACCGTTTCCGGCACCGCGCGCAGCATGGGCATCGACGTCACCGATTAACTCGACCGGAGCGCCAGCTACACAGGCAAACAAGATGGCAGGCAAGAAATACAAGGAAGCGGCCAAAAAGATCGATCGCGAAAAGCGCTACACGCTCGAAGAAGCGGTCAAGCTGGTCGTCGATAACAAGGTCGCCAAGTTCGACGAGACGATCGAGATCGCGGTGCGGCTCGGCGTCGATCCGCGCCAGGCCGACCAGAACGTGCGCGGCACTATCGTGCTTCCCCATGGAACCGGCGCGGTTGCGCGCGTGCTGGTGGTCGCCAAGGGCGACAAAGAGCGCGAGGCGCGCGAGGCGGGGGCGGACTTCGTCGGCGGCGACGAGATCATCAAGAAGATCCAGGAAGAGAACTGGCTCGACTTCGACCGCGTCATCGCAACCCCGGACATGATGGGCCAGGTCGGACGAATCGGCAAAATCCTCGGACCCCGCGGCCTGATGCCCAATCCCAAGGTCGGCACCGTCACCTTCGATGTCGCCAAGGCGGTCGCCGAGATCAAGGCCGGCAAGGTGGACTACCGCGTGGACAAGGCCGGCGTCGTGCACGCGCGGGTGGGCAAGATGAGTTTCGGCGAGTCGAAGCTGCTCGACAACATCCGCGCGATCCTCGGCGCGATCGTTCGCTCCAAGCCCGCCAGCGCCAAGGGAAATTACGTTCGCAGCGTCGCGATTTCCTCGACCATGGGCCCCGGAGTGCGGGTCGATACGGCGCAGGCGGCGCCCAAGGCGCTCGCGGCCGCCGCATGAGTTTTCGTTCGTTGGAGCTGGGTCGGTATAATTAGATGAAGAAATCAGAGAAAACCGCGCTGGTCGAAGATCTGAACCAGAGTTTCGGCCGCGCCAGTATCGCGCTCGTGTCCGAATACCGCGGGATGACCGCGGCGGAATCGACCGAGATGCGCAAGCGCTTGCGCGCCGTGCGCGGCGAGATGCGCGTGGCCAAGAACACCCTGATCCGCCGCGCTCTCAAGGGCACCACCTACGAGGCGCTCGACAGCAGCCTCGGCGGACAGGTCGGGCTGATCCTCAGTTACGAGGATCCGGTCATACTGGCCAAGACCTTCGCCTCGTTCGGGCCACTGGGCGACAAGCTCAAGCTCCGCGGTGCGGTGCTCGACGGCAAGCCGCTCACGCCCGCCGAGGTCCAGGCGCTGGCGGCCTTGCCGCCGCGCGCGGTGATTTTCGGCCAGTTGCTCGGTCTGCTGAATGCGCCGGCGACTCAGTTGGTCCGCTTGCTCAACGAGCCGGGCTCGTACCTGGCGCGCGTGATCGACGCGATTGGAAAAAAGAACGGTGCCGACGCCGCGCCTGCGCCCGTCGCGTCGTCCGAAACTGCGCCCGCAGCGGCGGCGCCGGCGTCTGAGGGTTGATTAAGGATTACTGATTTTAATTCATGCACAACGCCCGGAAGAGGTTTCGCTGAAAAAGCGCTCCCACATCTCCCCGGATGCGTGAACAAGGAGAGAAGGTAACATGGCAGAAGCACAACTCAGCCGCGATCAGGTGAAGGACTACCTGAAGAACCTCAGCCTGATCGATGCGGCGGCGCTGGTTAAGGAACTCGAGGCCGAGCTCGGTGTATCAGCCGCGGCTCCGGTCGCGGTGGCGGCCGCTCCGGCAGCCGGCGGTGCCGCCGCGGCGGCGCCCGAGAAGGAAGAGTTCAACGTCGTGCTGACGGGCTCGGGCGACAAGAAGATCCAGGTGATCAAGGTCGTGCGCGAATTGACCGGACTCGGCCTCAAGGAGGCCAAGGACCTGGTCGATGGAGCGCCGAAGGCGGTCAAAGAGGGCGTCAACAAAGCCGAGGCCGAGGAGATCAAGAAGAAGCTCGAAGCCGCCGGCGGCAGCGTGGAGCTGAAGTAGGAAGGATTTAGTCCTTTTGACGCACAACAAAGGGTCGGGAAATTCACGCGGCGCGGGACTTTCAGGCGCGCGCGGATTTCAAACGGTCTTTATCGATGAAGCCGTGGGCACGGGGAACACCCCTGCGCCCGCGTCCTCTATTGCTTCACGGCGCGCCGAAGTCTGTGGCGCACGCACGGTGAGGTAGCTGATGGCCCAGGTTCATGTAACGAGCAATCTCCGCATTCGCCGCTCCTTCGGCAAGATCAAGAAGATCATCGAGATTCCGAATCTGATCGAGATTCAGAAACGCTCGTATGACGATTTCCTGCAGGTCGGCGTCTCGACCGAGGACCGCGCGGACGTAGGTCTGCAGGCGGTCTTCAAGTCGGTCTTTCCGATCAAGGATTTCAATGAGACCGCCTCGCTCGAGTTCGTCTCCTACGAGCTCGGCCCCCCCAAGTACGACGTCGAGGAATGCCATCAGCGCGGCATGACTTACGCGGCCCCGCTCAAGGTCAAGATTCAGCTCGTCATCTGGGACGTCGAGAACGGCCGCCGCTCGATCAAGAACGTCAAGGAGCAGGAAGTTTACTTCGGCGAGATTCCCCTGATGACCGGCAACGGCACCTTCATGGTCAATGGCACCGAGCGCGTCATCGTGTCGCAGTTGCATCGCTCGCCCGGAGTATTTTTCGAGCACGACAAGGGCCGCACCCATTCCACCGGCAAGCTTTTGTACTCCGCGCGAATCATTCCGTATCGCGGCAGCTGGATCGACTTCGAATTCGACCCCCGCGACGTGCTCTATGTCCGCATCGATCGCCGCCGCAAATTTCCCGCGACCGTCCTCCTGCGCGCGCTCGGCATGACCACCGAGGATCTCCTCAACTACTACTACCGCAAGGACGTTATCGCCCTCGACCCCAAGCAGTACACCAAGCAGTTCGTCGCCGACCATCTGCTCGGCTCGCGGGTCAGCCGCGACGTCAAGGATCCCAAGTCGGGCGAGCTCATCGCGCGCGAGGGCCGCAAGTTCAACAAGGCCATCGTCCGCGCGATGGAGCAGGCCAAGATCGCCGAAGTCCCCATCGCCCTCGACGAGATTGTCGGCCGCGTCTCCGCCCACGACATCGTCGATTCCACCACCGGCGAGGTGCTGATTGGCACCAACGAGGAGCTGACCGAGGAAACCCTCGAGAAGCTCAAGACCCACGGCGTCAAAAAAATCGAAGTGCTGTTCACCGAGGACGCCCCCGGTGGCGGCCCGCTGCGCCTGACCCTCGCGCAGGACAAGCTCGGCACCCCCGAAGAAGCCGTTATCGAGATCTACCGCCGCCTGCGCCCCGGCGATCCCCCGACTCAGGAAACGGCGACCACCTTCTTCAACAACCTGTTCTTCAATGCCGAGCGCTACGACCTCTCCAAAGTCGGGCGCTTGAAGCTCAATCACAAGCTCAAGATTGACGTGCCGCTCGAGCAGGGCACGCTCCGCCGCGAGGACATCCTCGAAGTCGTCCGCTACCTGATGGAGCTCAAGAACGGCAACGGCCAGGTTGACGACATCGACCATCTTGGCAATCGCCGCGTGCGCGCGGTCGGAGAGCTGGTCGAGAACCAGTTCCGCATCGGGCTGGTCCGCATGGAGCGCGCGATCAAGGAGCGCATGAGCCTCCAGGATATCGAGACCCTGATGCCGCAGGAGCTGGTCAACTACAAGCCCGCTTCCGCCGTCATCAAGGAGTTCTTCGGCTCCTCGCAATTGTCGCAGTTCATGGATCAGACCAATCCGCTCAGCGAAATCGCGCACAAGCGCCGGCTCTCCGCGCTTGGTCCGGGCGGTCTCACCCGCGAGCGCGCCGGTTTCGAAGTCCGCGACGTTCACCCGACCCACTACGGCCGCGTCTGCCCGATTGAAACTCCCGAGGGCCCCAACATCGGACTTATCGCCGCGCTCTCCACCTACGCGCGCGTCAACGAATACGGCTTTATCGAGACGCCGTACCGCGAAGTCGAAAACAATCGCGTCACCGATCGAATCGTCTATCTCTCCGCCCTCGACGAGGAAGACAAGGTCATCGCGCAGGCCAACGCGCAGCTCGACTCGCACGGCCGCTTCACCGCCGACCTCGTCTCCGCCCGCATCGGCGGCGAGTCCACCGTGGTCCGCGCCGACGACGTCCAGTTCATGGACGTGTCGCCCAACCAGCTCGTCTCGGTCGCCGCGTCCTTGATCCCGTTTCTTGAAAATGACGACGCCAACCGCGCCCTGATGGGCTCCAACATGCAGCGCCAGGCCGTTCCGCTCTTGAAGCCCGACGCGCCCCTGGTCGGCACCGGGCTTGAGGGCACCGTCGGGCGCGACTCCGGCGTTACCGTGATCGGCAAGCGCGACGGCGTGGTCGAAAGCGTCGATGCCGAGCGAATCGTTGTGCGCGCCGACAAGCAGACCAAGGATCTCCGCGACGCCGGCGTCGATATCTACAATCTCATCAAGTATCAGCGCTCCAACCAGAACACCTGCATCAACCAGCGCCCGATCGTGGTCAAGGGCGAGCGCGTCAAGTCCGGTGACGTGCTGGCCGACGGCCCCTCCACCGACATGGGCGAGCTGGCGCTCGGCCGCAACGTGCTGGTCGCCTTCATGCCGTGGGGCGGTTACAACTTCGAGGATTCCATCCTGATCTCCGAGCGCGTGGTCAAGGAAGACCTGTTCACCTCGGTGCATATCGAGGAATTCGAATGCATCGCGCGCGACACCAAGCTCGGACCCGAGGAAATCACCCGCGACATTCCCAACGTCGGTGAAGAGGCGCTCAAGGATCTCGACACCAGCGGCATCATCCGCATCGGCGCCGAAGTCCGCCCGCAGGACATCCTGGTCGGCAAGATAACCCCCAAGGGCGAGACCCAGCTTTCTCCCGAAGAGAAGCTCCTGCGCGCCATCTTCGGCGAAAAGGCCGGCGAGGTCCGCGACACCAGCCTGCGCGTGCCGCCGGGCGTCGAAGGCACCGTCATCGACGGTCGCGTGTTCTCGCGCCGCGGCGTAGTGAAAGACGACCGCACCAAGGAAATCGAAGTCCTCGAGGCCGAACATCTCAAGCAGGACGAAGCCGAGGAAGTCCGAATCATCCGCCAGGAAACTCTGCGCAAGCTCAAGAAGTCGCTGGCCGGCAAGAAACTCGCCGGACGCGTGATGTCCGATGAGCGCAAGGAGCTGCTCAAGAAGGGCGACACGCTCAGCGCCGACGAACTCGAGGAATTGTCGCCCACCCTATGGGGCCAGGTCCGCGTCGAGAACGAGTCGGCGCAGGAGGAAGCTGCGCTGGCCATCGCCGCGATGAACGCGAACGTCGAGGCCGTGCAGAATCATTACGGCGCCAAAATAGAACGGCTCAAGGGCGGCGACGAACTCGCGCCGGGCGTCATCAAGATGATCAAGGTCTTCGTCGCCATCAAGCGCCGCCTCCAGGTCGGCGACAAGATGGCCGGGCGCCACGGCAACAAGGGCGTGCTCTCCCGCATCCTGCCCGAGGAAGACATGCCGTGTCTGGCCGACGGGACCCCGGTCGATATCGTGCTCAATCCGCTCGGCGTGCCGTCGCGCATGAACGTCGGCCAGATTCTGGAGACCCATCTGGGATGGGCCGCGCGCGAGCTCGGCCACAAAATCGAGGAAGACCTCCGTAGCGGCGTCAGTGCCGCCCAGCTCAAGCGGCGGCTTAAGGAAATCTACCCCGAAAAGGACAGCCACGAGTTTATCGACGAGCTCGCCGAGCCCGATATCTTCAAGCTCGCGGCCAAGGCGCTGGCCGGCGTGCACGTCGCGTCGCCCGTGTTCGACGGCGCGCGCGAAGAGGAAATTTTCCAGCTCCTCAAGCGCGCCGACCTGCCCGAGACCGGACAGGCGACCCTGCACGACGGACGCACCGGCTTGCCCTTCGAGCAGCCGGTCACCGTCGGCGTCATGTATATGATGAAGCTGCATCACCTGGTCGAAGACAAGATTCACGCGCGTTCGACCGGTCCCTACAGCCTGGTCACCCAGCAGCCGCTCGGCGGCAAGGCTCAATTCGGCGGCCAGCGGCTGGGAGAAATGGAAGTGTGGGCGCTCGAGGCTTACGGCGCCGCCTACACCTTGCAGGAGATGCTCACGGTTAAATCCGACGACGTGGCGGGGCGAACCCGGATGTACGAAGCGATCGTCAAGGGCGAGAACACGCTTGAGCCCGGACTGCCCGAGTCGTTCAACGTTATGGTCAAGGAGCTCCAGTCGCTGTGCTTGAACATGGAGCTGCTTGAGCAGCCGCAAAGGGCTTAAGGCCAGGGAGTTATAAAGAGATGGAAGATCTCTTCGGCATTTTCGAGAAGCCCAAGAATCCACTGGCGTTTAACGCGATCCGGATTTCCATCGCGTCGCCGGAAATGATCCGCTCGTGGTCCCACGGCGAGGTCAAAAAGCCCGAAACCATCAACTACCGGACCTTCAAGCCGGAGCGCGACGGGCTGTTCTGCGCCAAAATTTTCGGGCCGACCAAGGACTACGAATGCAACTGCGGCAAGTACAAGCGCATGCGTCATCGCGGCGTGGTCTGCGAAAAGTGCGGCGTCGAAGTCATTCAGTCCAAGGTCCGCCGCGAGCGCATGGGCCATATCGATCTCGCCGCCCCGGTCGCGCACATCTGGTTCCTGCGCTCGCTGCCCTCGCGCATCGGCACCCTGCTCGACATGACCCTCAAGGAACTCGAGAAGGTCCTCTACTTCGAGTGCTACATCGTCGTCGACGCCGGCGAGACCCCGCTCCAGTACAAGGAGCTGCTGACCGAGCGCAAATACCGCGAGGCGCGCGAGCAATACGCCGACGGCTTCAAGGCCGAGATGGGCGCCGAGGCGGTTCGCTCGCTGCTGGGACAACTCACCCTCGACAAGCTCGCCGAAGAGCTGCGCGCCGAGATGAAAGCGACCGCCAGCGAGGCGCGTCGCAAGAAAGTCGCCAAGCGCCTTAAGGTCGTCAACGCGTTTCGCGACTCGGGCAACAAGCCCGAGTGGATGATTCTCACCATCCTGCCGGTAATTCCTCCCGACCTCCGGCCGCTGGTGCCGCTAGACGGCGGCCGCTTCGCCACTTCCGATCTGAACGATCTCTACCGGCGCGTGATCAACCGCAACAACCGCTTGAAGCGGCTCATCGAGCTCAACGCCCCGGACATCATTATTCGCAACGAAAAGCGGATGCTCCAGGAAGCCGTCGATGCCCTGTTTGACAACGGACGGCGCGGCCGCGCCATCACCGGACCGTCCAAGCGCCCGCTCAAATCGCTCTCCGACATGCTCAAGGGCAAGTCGGGCCGCTTCCGCCAGAACCTGCTCGGCAAGCGCGTCGATTACTCGGGCCGCTCTGTCATCGTCGTCGGCCCCGAGCTCAGGCTCCATCAGTGCGGGCTGCCCAAGAAGATGGCGCTCGAGCTGTTCAAGCCGTTCATCTACAACAAGCTCGAAGAAAAGGGTTATGTCACGACCATCAAGAGCGCCAAAAAGATGGTCGAGAAAGAGGGCAAGGACGTTTGGGATATCCTCGACGAGGTTATCCGCGAGCATCCGGTGCTGCTCAATCGCGCGCCTACCCTGCATCGGCTCGGCATCCAGGCGTTCGAGCCCGTGTTGATCGAAGGCAAGGCGATTCAGCTCCATCCTCTCGTATGCGTGGCGTACAACGCCGATTTCGACGGCGATCAGATGGCGGTGCACGTGCCGCTGTCGATCGAGGCGCAGGTCGAGTCGCGCGCGCTCATGATGTCGACCAACAACATCCTGTCGCCCGCCTCGGGCAAGCCGGTCATCGTGCCGACCCAGGACATGGTGCTGGGCCTTTACTACATGACGCGCGAGCGTCCGCTGGCGCGCGGCGAGGGCAAGAACTTCTCCAACGTCGAGGAAGTGCGAATCGCGTACGATCACGAGGAAATCGATCTGCACGCGAAAATCACGGTGCGGATGCCGCCGCTGCTGGCCACCGGAATCGCCCCCGCGCCACCCGAGACCAACGGCCATCCTCGCGGCAGGGCCAAGGACCGCGCCGCCGCGGCCGCCGCCGCGGCCAGGATGCCGCGTTACGAGCGCGTCACCACCACCGTCGGCCGCGTGCTGTTGTACGAAATCGTGCCGCCCGAGATTCCGTTCACCGAGCTCAACAAGACGATGAAGAAAAAGGAGCTCGGCAACCTTATCGACTTCGTCTATCGGCGCGCCGGCGACAAGGCCACGGTTATCTTCGCCGACCGGTTGAAGGACATCGGCTTTGAATACGCTACCAAGGCGGGAATCTCGATCTCGATCAAGGATATGACCATTCCGCCCCAAAAGGCGCATCTGCTCGACGGCGCGCAGAAGCAGGTCAACGAGATTCAGCAGCAGTACAACAACGGCGTCATCACCGACGGTGAGCGCTACAACAAGGTCGTCGATATCTGGGCCGAAGTTCAGGACCAAATCGGCAGCGCCGTTATCAAGGGCCTCTCGACCCAGGTCTTCGGCAAGAACGCCAAGGGCGAGACCGTCACCGGGCCGTCGTTCAATCCGATCTTTATCATGGCCGACTCGGGCGCCCGCGGTTCCGAACAGCAGATTCGCCAGCTGGCGGGACTGCGCGGCCTGATGGCGAAGCCGTCGGGTGAAATCATCGAGACTCCCATAACCGCCAACTTCCGCGAGGGGCTGACGGTTCTCCAGTACTTCATCTCGACCCACGGCGCGCGCAAGGGCTTGGCCGACACCGCGCTCAAGACCGCCAACTCCGGCTATCTGACCCGCCGCCTGGTTGACGTCGCGCAGGACTCGATCATCAGCGAGGACGATTGCGGCACGCTGGACGGAATCGAGATGTCGCCGCTGGTCGAAGGCGGCGAGATAATCGAGGGACTCGGCGATCGCGTGCTCGGACGCGTCGCGCTCGAAGACATCCGCGACGCGTTCACCAGCGAAGTGCTGGTGCGCGCCAACGAGATGATCGACGAGGACAAGGTAAAGCGAATCGAAGACGCCGGCGTCGAACGAATCAAGATTCGCTCGGTGCTGACCTGCCAGTCGCGCCAGGGCGTGTGCGTGAAGTGTTACGGACGCGATCTCGGCCGCGGGCATCTGGTCAATCTCGGCGAATCGATCGGAATCATCGCCGCCCAGTCCATCGGCGAGCCGGGCACCCAGCTCACGATGCGCACCTTCCACATCGGCGGCACCGCCAGCCGGCGCGCCGCGGATACCACGCTCGAGGTCCGCAACGAGGGCGTGATGCGCCTGCATGGGGTCAACACGGTCAAGAGCCGCGACGGCAGCCTGGTCGTCATGACCCGCCACGGCGAGGTCGTGATCGCCGCCCAGGTCACCGACGAAGGCGGCCGCGTCCGCGAGCGCGAACGCGAGCGCTATCCGCTGGTCTACGGCGCCAAGCTGCGCAAGGCCGAGGGCGACAAAGTCAAGCCCGGCGAGCTGATCGCGGAATGGGATCCCTACACCACGCCGATCATCACCGAAGTCGGCGGCACGGTTAAGTACGGCGATATCATCGAAGGCAAAACGATGGAGGAGCGGGTCGATGAACGAACCGGCGCGCGCTCCAACGTTATCGTCGAGTTCAAGGACCTCGACGTACGCCCGCGCATCTCGATCAAGGATGCGTCGGGCAAGACCGCCAAGTTGCCCAACTCGAACAACGTCGCGCGCTACTTCCTGCCGGTCGGCGCCTATATCAACGTGCCCGAAGGCACTGCGGTTGAGCCCGGCGACGTGATCGCCAAGATCCCGCGCGAGACCACCAAGACCAAGGACATCACCGGCGGTCTGCCGCGCGTCGCGGAGCTGTTCGAAGCGCGCAAGCCCAAGGAATTCGCCGTCATCTCGGAAATCGACGGCCAGGTTTCCTTCGGCAAGGACACCAAGGGCAAGCGCAAGGTCGAAGTCACTCCCGAAATCGGCGAGAAGCGCGAATACCTGATTCCCAAGGGCAAGCATATCGCCGTCCACGAGGGCGATATCGTCAAGGCCGGCGAGCCGCTGATGGAAGGCTCGTCCAATCCGCACGACATCCTGACCATCCTCGGCGAAAAGGCGCTGGCGAAATACCTGGTTGACGAAATCCAGGAAATCTACCGGCTCCAGGGCGTGCGTATCAACGACAAGCACATCGAGGTGATCGTCCGCCAGATGCTGCGCCGCGTGCGCATCAAGGAAGTCGGCGACACCCCGTTCCTGGTCGGCGATCAGGTCGAGAAATGGCGCTTCGACGAGGAAAACGGCCGCGTGCTCACCCGCGGCGGAGAGCCGGCCATCGCCGAGCCGCTGCTGCTCGGCATCACCAAGGCTTCCCTCTCCACCGAGAGCTTCATCTCGGCGGCGTCGTTCCAGGAAACCACCCGCGTGCTCACCGAGTCGGCCATCAACGGCAAGGTTGACAGGCTCGTCGGACTGAAAGAGAACGTGATCATGGGACGCTTGATCCCGGCCGGCACCGGCATGAACTTGTACAACCGGATGGTGGTCAAGGTCGAAGGCGCCGCGGCCGAAGAAGAAGATGCTGGAAAAGCGGAGCTGACTGCCGCTCCCGCACCCGGCGGAGATTGACACGGCGGGTCTGGTCCCGTACATAATGATGTTTCCCCCAAGGGCGTAAGTGTCCTTGGGGGGTTTGTTTGAACACCGCGTCCCCCTAGAGGCAATCCGGCGCACCGGGCCGGCGCGGTGCGAGCGCCGAGCTGGCTCGAGAGTCGGCAAACGTCCGATGGGTACGCTGGTCGAAATGGAAGAGAAAAACCGAGAACGAGAACTATAACGTGCCGACGATAAACCAGTTGATCCGACAGGCGCGCGTGAAAAAGCGTTTCAAGGTTAAGGCGCGCGCGCTCGAAGGCTCGCCCCAGAAGCGCGGCGTATGCACGCAGGTGAAGACGACGACGCCCAAGAAGCCCAACTCCGCGCTGCGCAAGGTCGCGCGCGTGCGGCTGTCCAACGGGATCGAGGTGAATACTTATATCCCGGGCGTCGGACACAACCTGCAGGAGCATTCCGTGGTGCTGATTCGCGGCGGTCGCGTGCGCGATCTGCCGGGCGTTCGCTATCACGTGATTCGCGGCACCCTCGACTCGATCGGCGTGCAGGAGCGGCGCAAGGGCCGTTCCAAGTACGGGTCGAAGAAACCCAAGTAGAGTTATATGTCGCGCAAAGGACAAATTCGCGTCCGCGAAGTTCCGGCGGACCCCAAGTATCACGACCGCACCGTCGCGAAGTTCATGAACGTCGTGATGGAACGCGGCAAGAAGTCGCTCGCCGAGCAGATCTTCTATCACGCGCTCGATCTCGTCGCGGAGCGCTCGAAGGAAGACGGCCTGGTTGTCTTCAAACGCGCGCTCGACAATGTTCGTCCGGCCGTCGAGGTTCGCTCGCGCCGGGTCGGCGGCGCCAACTACCAGGTGCCGAGCGAGGTGCGCCCAGTGCGGCGCAATTCGCTGGCGATGCGATGGCTGGTTGCGGCGGCGCGTGCGCGCGGCGAGAAGTCGATGGAAGAGCGGCTGGCCGCTGAAATCCTCGACGCGGCCGCCAATCGCGGCGGCGGGGTCAAGAAGCGCGAAGACACACATCGAATGGCCGACGCCAACAAGGCGTTCGCCCACTACCGCTGGTAATTACCGAGTTTTTTTAGATGGCTCGTGAAACATCAATAGAACGGGTGCGCAATATCGGCATCATGGCGCACATCGATGCCGGCAAGACCACCACCACCGAGCGCGTGCTGTTCTATACCGGCATCAACTACAAGATCGGCGAGGTGCACGAAGGCACCGCGACGATGGACTGGATGGTGCAGGAGCAGGAGCGCGGTATCACGATCACGTCGGCGGCGACCACGTGTTTCTGGCGCGACAACCGCATCAATATTATCGATACGCCCGGGCACGTTGATTTCACAATCGAGGTCGAGCGCTCGCTGCGCGTGCTCGACGGCGCGGTCGCGGTGTTCTGCGCGGTCGGCGGCGTCGAGCCGCAGTCGGAAACCGTCTGGCGCCAGGCCGACAAGTACCGCGTGCCGCGGGTCGCATTTATCAACAAGATGGATCGCGTCGGCGCGGAGTTCGAGCGCGTCGTGCAGGAGATGCGCGACAAGCTCAAGGCCACGCCGCTGCTGTTGCATCTGCCGATCGGCGCCGAGGAAAAATTCACCGGGCTGGTCGATCTGATCGATCGCAAGGCGCTGATATGGGACGAGGATCGGCTCGGCGCGAGCTTTCGCGTCGAAGAGATCCCGGCCGATTTGAAGGAGCAGGCCGCGGGATACCGCGACAAGATGATCGAGACGCTGGCCGATCACAACGAGCGGATCATGGAGCTTTATCTCGAGGGCAAGGCGCCCGAACCCGACCAGATTCGCGCCGCGATTCGCGCCGCCACGCTCAAGATGGAGATTACGCCGGTGATTCTCGGCTCCGCGTTCCGCAACAAGGGCGTGCAGCCGATGCTCGACGCGGTGGTCGACTACCTGCCGTCGCCGCTGGACCTGCCGCCGGTCGTCGGCAAGGCGGGGGACAAGATCGAAGAGCGATGGCCGCGCGACGACGCGCCGTTCTCCGCGCTCGCCTTCAAGATAATGACCGACCCGTATCTCGGCACGCTGACCTTCCTGCGGCTGTACTCGGGCAAGCTGGAGACCGGCACCTCGGTGCTCAACTCGACGCGCGGCAAGCGCGAACGCGTCGGCCGCATGTTCAAGATGCATGCGAACAAGCGCGAGGAGCTCAACGAGGTTTACGCCGGCGAGATTTGCGCCGTGGGCCTGCGCGATACGAACACCGGCGACACGCTGTGCGATCCCGCCGCGCCAATCGTGCTCGAGTCCATCGAGTTTCCCGCGCCCGTCATCCAGATTGCCATCGAGCCCAAGACCAAGGCCGACCAGGAGAAGCTCGCCGAGGCGCTCCAGAAGCTCGCCAAGGAAGACCCGTCGTTCCGCGTCAGCGTCAACAAGGAAACCTCGCAGACCCTCATCGCCGGCATGGGCGAGTTGCATCTCGAGATCATCGTCGATCGCATGCTCCGCGAGTTCAAAGTTGACGCCAATATCGGCAAGCCCCAGGTCGCCTATCGCGAGACCATCAAGCGCGCCTCCGAAGCCGAGGGCAAGTTCGTCCGCCAGAGCGGGGGCCACGGCCAGTATGGCGTGGTCGAGCTGCGCATCGAGCCGCTCACCAAGGGCTCCGGCTTCGAGTTCGAGGACGGCACCAAGGGCGGATCGATTCCGCGCAATTTCATTCCGTCGATCGAAGACGGCGTCATCGAGGCGATGGAAAACGGGGTCGTCGCCGGCTATCCGATGGTCGATATCAAGGCCATCGTGCTCGACGGCAAGTACCACGAAGTGGACTCGTCGGAGCTCGCGTTCAAGATCGCCGGCTCGATGGCGTTCAAGGAATGCTGCGAAAAAGCCGACCCGATTCTGCTCGAGCCGGTTATGGACGTCGAGGTCGTCACCCCGCAGGAGTTCATGGGCGAGGTGATCGGCGATCTCAGCGGGCGGCGCGGCAAGATTCTCGACATGGAAAATCGCGCCGGCGCGCAGGTCATCGAGGCCCGCGTGCCGCTCGCCACCATGTTCGGTTACGCCACGCGGCTGCGCTCGATGACCCAGGGCCGCGCAACTTACACCATGCAGTTCGGCGCGTACGAACCCGTGCCGAAAAATATTTTTGAAGAATTGACGGCGCTCAAGCGCGCATCATAGGGACTTGCGAGCACGGGTCTCAATCGGAGGTTACTTAAATGGGCAAGGCTAAATTCGAACGCACCAAGCCGCACGCGAACGTCGGCACGATTGGTCATATCGATCACGGCAAGACCACACTGACGGCTGCGATCACCAAGGTGCTTGCGTCAAAGAAGCTCGCCGTCTTCACGGCTTTCGATCAGATCGACAAGGCGCCCGAAGAGAAAGAGCGCGGCATCACGATTTCCATCGCCCACATCGAATACGAAACTACCAAGCGCCACTATGCGCACGTCGACTGTCCCGGACACGCCGACTACATCAAGAACATGATCACCGGCGCCGCGCAGATGGACGGCGCAATTCTGGTGGTCGGCGCCAACGACGGCCCGATGCCGCAGACTCGCGAGCATATCCTGCTCGCGTACCAGGTCGGCGTGCCGTCGATCGTCGTCTTCATGAACAAGGTCGACATGGTTGACGACCCCGAGTTGCTCGACTTGGTCGAGCTCGAAGTCCGCGACCTGCTAACCAAGTACAATTACAAGGGCGACGACGTGCCCGTCATTCGCGGCAGCGCCCTCAACGCGCTCAACTGCGGATGCGGCAAGGCCGACTGCCCCAACTGCAAGCCGATTCTCGATCTCATGGACGCGGTGGACAACTACATCCCGCAGCCCAAGCGCGAGACCGAAAAGCCGTTCCTGATGCCGGTCGAAGACGTGTTTTCGATCTCGGGCCGCGGTACAGTAGTCACCGGCCGCGTCGAGAAGGGCAAGGTGAAGGTCGGCGAGGAAGTCGAAATAGTCGGCTTCAAGGATACGCAAAAGACCGTGGTCACCGGCGTCGAGATGTTCCGCAAGCTGCTCGACGAGGGCCAGGCCGGCGACAATATCGGCGTCCTGCTGCGCGGCCTCAAGCGCGAAGACGTCGAGCGCGGACAGGTGCTCGCGAAGCCGGGCTCGATAACCCCGCACACCAACTTCGAAGCATCGGCGTACATCCTGACCAAGGACGAGGGCGGCCGCCATACTCCGTTCTTCACCGGCTATCGCCCGCAGTTCTATTTCCGCACCACCGACGTCACCGGAGTGCTCTCGCTGCCCGAGGGCACCGAGATGGTGATGCCGGGCGACAACATTAAAATTCTTGGCGAGCTGATCACGCCGGTCGCGATGGACGAAGGGCTGCGCTTCGCCATCCGCGAGGGCGGCAAAACGGTCGGCGCCGGCGTCGTTTCGAAGATTTTGAAGTAACGGACACCGAACAACGGTGCGCAAACGAGCAGAGATGGAGCGGAGCGCTTAAAGAATCGGGCGCGGTATTCCCAGATGAACGACAAGATACGCATACGCCTGAAGGCGTACGACTACCGCCTGCTCGATCAGTCGGTTCGCGAGATCGTGGACACCATCCGGCGCACGGGCGGCCGCGTGGCCGGTCCGATTCCGCTGCCGACCCGCATAGAGCGCTTCACCGTCAACCGCTCGCCGCACGTGGACAAGAAGTCGCGCGAGCATTTTGAAATTCGTACTCATAAACGTCTGCTCGACGTCCTCGAGCCGACCCAGCAGACCATCGACGCGCTGGGCAAGCTCGATCTGGCCGCGGGCGTGGACGTCGAAATCAAGCTCGAGTAGGGCCGATGCTGACCGGATTGATTGGAAAAAAAATCGGGATGACGCAGATGACCGACGCCGCCGGCCGCGTGCGCGCGGCCAGCGTGTTGACGCTCGGTCCATGCACGGTCTCCCAGTTGAAGACCGCGGCGACTGACGGCTACGAAGCCGTGCAGGTCACCTTCGGCAAGAAAAAGCTCAGCCGCGTGACCGGCGGGGAGCGCGGCCATTTCGCCAAGGCCAACATCGCGGCAGGAGTCAGGTCGGGCGAGTTCGAACGCCGCGGCGAGGTCGAGTTGAAGCTCGGACAGCCGATTGTGGCCGCCGACGTGTTCAAGGTCGGCGATCAGGTCGATGTAACCGGCATCTCGAAGGGCCACGGCTACGCCGGCGTCATCAAGCGCCACCATTTCTCCGGCTTCCCCGGCTCCCACGGCACCCACGAGTATTTCCGCCACGGCGGATCGATCGGCAACCGCTCGTATCCCGGGCGCGTGCGCAAAGGGATGAGGATGGCGGGCCAGATGGGCAATGAGACCGCCTCGATCCTGAATCTCGAAGTGCTCGAGATACTTGCCGACGACAACGCAGTCATCGTGTCGGGCGCGGTGCCCGGACCCGACGGCGCTTTGCTCGTCGTTCATCACGCGGCCCGCCCGCGCCGCCGCGCCGATGCGAAGGTGGCCAATGCCTGAGCGGAAAGAAAAGCTATCGCCGGTCAAGCTGCCGCTGTACTCGGCCGCCCATGAAAAAGTCGGCGAGCTCGAAGTCGCCGGCGCAGTTTTCGGCCGCGACGGCGATCTGTCGCTGCTGCACGAGGCGGTCCGGATGCAGCTTGCCAATCGGCGCTCCGGAACGGCGTCCACCAAGACCAAGGGACTCATCTCCGGCGGCGGCCGCAAGCCGTGGCGGCAGAAGGGCACCGGGCGCGCGCGCGCAGGATCGACGCGATCGCCGCTGTGGCGTCACGGCGGAACGATCTTCGGCCCGCAGCCGCGCGACTATTCGTACAAGATGCCGAAAAAGGCGTGGCGCGCCGCGCTATGCATCGCGATTTCCGATCGCGCAAAAAACGGCAGGCTGTTGGTCGTCGAGTCGCTCGATCTGTCCGAGCCGAAAACCAAAGCCGCCAAGGCCGCGCTCGACAAGCTCGGCCTCGAGCACGCGCTGATAGTGCTGGGTGAAGCCGATGGCAAGTTTTTTCTCGCCGCGCGCAACCTCGCCGCGCACAAGGTGCTCGCGCTGGAAGGGCTTAACGTTTATGACGTGCTCAATTACCGGGAACTCGTGATGACGAGTCAGACCGCCAAGGCGATCGAAGCCCGATTTGCCGGAGAAGCGAAATGAGCAGCCCCGAGAATCTGATTCTCGCGCCCATCATCACCGAGAAGGGCACCATGGTCAGCGAAAAGGCCGGCCAGGTGCTGTTCCGCGTGCGCCGCGGGGCGAGCAAGGACAAGATTCGCGAGGCCGTCGAGCATCTGTTCAAGGTCACCGTGCTCGAGGTCCGCACCTCGAACTTCATGGGCAAGGAACGGAAAAAGGGCACAATCAAGGGCCGCCAGATGGACTGGAAGAAGGCCTACGTAACCCTCAAGGAAGGCGACAAGATCGAATTCTTCGAAGGTCTGTAAAAGGAACCGCATCCGAGCGCGCTGTTCGGAGCCGAGTTCGGAGCGAGACAGAAGAGATACTGAAGAGAATGGCAGTCATACAATTAAATCCGCGCACACCCGGCCAGCGCTTCATGCAGATTGCGGATTTCTCCGAGCTGGCCAAAAAAGAGCCGGAGAAAAGCCTGCTGGTCCCGCTCAAGCGCACTGGCGGCCGCAACAATCGCGGCCGCATGACCTCGCGTCATCGCGGCGGCGGACACAAGCGCCGGCTTCGCCTGATCGATTTCAAGCGCAACCGCGACGGTATTTCGGCCGTCGTCTTCGCGCTCGAATACGATCCCAATCGCTCCGCCAATATCGCGCTGCTCCACTATGCCGACGGCGTCAAGACCTACATCCTGGCTCCCGACGGGCTCAAGGTCGGCGCCAAAGTCGAGTCGGGCGAGAACGCGGACATCAAGCCGGGCAACGCGCTCATGCTCAAGAACATCCCGCTCGGCACCATCGTTCATGCCATCGAGATGAAACCGGGCGCCGGCGCGAAGCTCGCGCGCGGCGCGGGCGTGCAGGCTCAGTTGATGGCGAAAGAGGGCAAGATGGCGCTGCTCAAGCTGCCCTCGGGCGAGCAGCGGATGGTGCAAGCCGATTGCCGCGCCACCATCGGCCAGGTCGGCAATCTCGACCACGAAAATATTTCGATCGGCAAGGCCGGACGCTCGCGATGGCTCGGCAAGCGCGGCCATGTGCGCGGAGTCGCGATGAACCCGGTTGACCATCCGCACGGCGGCGGCGAGGGCAAGTCGAAGGGAAACCATCCCCAGTCGCCGTGGGGCCAGCCCGCCAAGGGATACAAGACGCGCAAGAAGCAACCGTCGGACAATATGATCGTCAGCCGCCGGCCGCGCGGGAAGCATTAATAGTTATGGCCAGGTCACTCAAAAAAGGTCCGTTCGTTGACGGGCATCTGCAAAAGAAAGTCACCGCCGCGTCCGCCTCAGGCGACAAGCGAATCATCAAGACCTGGTCGCGGCGCTCGATGATAACGCCGGACATGATCGCGCTGACGTTCGCCGTGCACAACGGGCACAAGTTCATCCCGGTGTACTGCACCGAGAACATGGTCGGCCACAAACTCGGCGAATTCGCGCCGACGCGGACCTTCCACGGTCATGCCGGCGATCGCAAGGGCGAAGTGAAGCCGGCCGCCGTCGCCGCCGCTCCCGCCGCACCGGCTCCGGCCGCGGCCAAGGGCGCGTAAGCGGGGAAGTTGTAACAGTCATGGAATCCGTATCGCGAACCCGCTTCATCAGAATCTCGCCGCGCAAGCTCAAGCTGGTGTGCGAGCTGATCGCGGGCAAGAAAGTCGATCAGGCGCTTTCGATCCTCGAGTTCACGCCCAAGAAGGCGGCCAGGTTCGTCTCTAAAACTCTGCTTGCCGCAATCGCCAACGCGCGCGATCAGCAGAACGTGGACGAGGACAAGTTGTTCGTAAAACTTGCGACCGCCGACACCGGGCCGACCTGGAAGCGATCGCTCATGCGCGCACATATGCATGCGACGCCGATCCACAAACGCACCAGCCATCTCACGGTAATCGTGGACGAGCGGGCGTCCTGAGGTCTTCGATGGGACAGAAAGTACATCCGCGCGGGTTTCGCCTCGGCATCATCGAAAGCTGGGACTCCAGATGGTACGCCAGCCACGACTACGCCAAGCTGCTGCACGAGGATTTGAAGCTGCGCGATTTCATCAAGAAGCGGCTCTACCACGCCGGCATCTCGCGGATTGAAATCGAGCGGATGGCCAACAAGGCCAAAATAAATATTTACACGGCGCGGCCCGGCATCGTCATCGGCAAGAAGGGCGCCGAAATCGACAAGCTCAAGACCGATATCCAGAAGCTGATGAAGGGGCGCGACTCGTTTATCAATATCCACGAGGTGCGCCGCCCCGACCTCGACCCGCAGCTGGTGGCCGAGAATATCGCGCTCCAGCTCGAGCGCCGCGTCGCCTTTCGCCGCGCGATGAAGGAAGCCGTCACGCGCGCGATGCGGATGGGCGCGCAGGGCGTCAAGGTCCACGTCGCCGGACGCCTGGGCGGCGCGGAAATCGCGCGTCAGGAATGGTACCGCGAGGGCCGCGTGCCCCTGCAGACGCTGCGCGCGGACGTGGCTTACGGATTTGCCGAAGCGCGCACGACATACGGCCAGATCGGCGTGAAGGTCTGGATTTTCCGCGGCGAAGTTCTCACCCGCAAGGATGCGGACGCGAAACGCGCAGGCGCGCCTGCGCAGGCGAATTGACGAAGTAAGATGCTCGCACCAAAAAAAGTTAAATGGCGCAAAATGATGAAGGGCCGCGTCCGCGGCGCCGAGTCGCGCGGACTCACGCTCGCGTTCGGTGACTACGGACTCAAGTCGCTCGAGACTTGCCGCATCGATACCCGCGCGCTCGAAGCCGCTCGTATCGCGCTGACCCGCCATATCAAGCGCGGCGGCCGCGTCTGGATTCGCGTCTTCCCCGACAAGCCCTTCACCAAAAAACCCGCTGAAACCCGCATGGGCAAGGGCAAGGGCTCGCCTGAGGGATGGGTCGCGTGCGTCAGGCCCGGCAGGATTCTGTTCGAGATGGAAGGCGTCGATTACGCCACGGCAAAAGAAGCGATGCGGCTGGCGGCGCACAAGCTGCCGATCAAAACAATTATGATCCAGCGCGAGGAGGGCGGCCTTGGAGCTTGACGAACTAAGGCAGATGACCGCGCCGGATTTGCGCGTCAAGGAGCGCGAGGCGCGCGAGGAAATTTTCCGGCTTCGCCTGAAGCTGCGCACCAATCAGCTGGACAATCACGCCGGCTATCGGCGCGCACGCCGCGAGCTGGCGCTCATCATGACTTTGCTCGGCGAGAAGGCGCGCGGCGCGGCTGCGGCGGACAAGAAGGTGGCCAATGCGGGAACGAATTAAACGGCGCGAGGGCACTGTCGTGTCCGCCAAGATGGCCAAAACCGTCCTGGTCAGGGTGGACCGCATGGTCGAGCATGCCTTGTACGGCAAGCGCGTGCGCCGCAGCACCCGCTTCATGGCGCACGACGAACGCGGCGAGTGCAAGGAAGGCGATCGCGTGCAGATTATCGAGTCGCGGCCGCTCTCCAGGAACAAGCGCTGGCGCGTCAGCCGCGTTCTCAAAAGGGCCGCGGGGTAGGGCGCGATGGTACAGGTACAAACGGTTCTGGACGTCGCCGATAACTCGGGCGCCCGCAAAGTGATGTGCATCAAGGTGCTCGGCGGCTCCAAGCGCCGATACGCGTCGGTCGGCGACGTGATCGTGGTGGCGGTCAAAGAGGCGATTCCCAACGCCAAGGTCAAAAAGGGCGACGTGTCGCGCGCGGTTATCGTGCGAACGGCCAAGGAAATCAGCCGCGACGACGGCAGTTACATCCGCTTTGACGGCAACTCGGCGGTGCTGCTCGACAAGGATCACGAACCGGTCGGCACCCGCATCTTTGGACCGGTGGCGCGCGAGCTGCGCGCGAAAAAGTTTTTGAAGATCATCTCGCTCGCGCCGGAGGTGCTGTGATGGCGTCGGCGAAATACAAGATCAAGAAGAATGACACCGTGATGGTCGTCACCGGGCGGGACCGTGGCAAGACCGGCAAGGTGATGCGCGTGCTGCCGGAGCGCGGACGCGTCGTCGTCGAGCGGCTCAATATCGTCAAGCGTCACAGCAAGCCGCGCGGCGCGCAGAGCCCCGGCGGTATCGTCGAGAAGGAGGCGCCCATCGCCATCTCGAACGTCATGATTTTTTGCGATCGCTGCAACGCTCCGGTCAGGGTCGGGGTCAAGGTTGCCGATGACGGCGCCAAGAGCCGGGTCTGCCGCCGCTGCGGCGAAGTGATAGGTAACGACTGATGGCCGACAAAAAGGAAAAGCCCGACAAGGTCGAGCAGGCCGCCAAGGCCGAGCAGACGGTCAAGTCCGATCAGGCGGCCAAGGCCAAGCGCGAAGGCAAGGCCCGCCAGGCTCAGCAGAAGCAGGCGGCCGAAGAAGCCAAGGCCGCGGCTGCGGCGCCGCTGCCGCCCGAGCCCAAGCTGCCGGCCCGCCTGCGCGTTCGGTTCGACAATGAGATCGCGCCGGCCCTGATGCGGGAGCTGAAGATCGACAACAAGATGCGGGTGCCGCGCCTGCAGAAGATCACGATTAACATGGCGCTGCAGGAAGCGCGCGACAACGTCAAGATTCTCGACTCCGCGCTCGAAGAGCTCAAGGTAATAGCCGGGCAGAAGCCGGTGCTGACGCGCGCGCGCAAGGCGATATCCAACTTCAAGCTGCGCCAGGGGATGCCGATTGGCGTGATGGTAACGCTGCGGCGCGAAAAGATGTGGGAGTTTTTCGACCGGCTGGTGAATATCTCGCTGCCGCGCGTGCGCGACTTCCGCGGCGTCAGCGACAAGGCCTTCGACGGACGCGGCAACTACTCGCTCGGGCTGAAGGAACATACGATTTTCCCCGAACTCAACCTCGACAAGGTCGAGAAGGTGAAGGGATTGACAATTTCGATCACGACCACGGCGCGCAGCGACTTCGAGGGGCTGACTCTGCTCCGCGCGCTCGGGATGCCGATGCGCGGAGCGGCGGAGCGCGAGGCGGACGCGGCCAAGGCCGCAGCCGCCGTGGCGGCCCACGCGGCAGCCAAAGCTGCGGTCGCGGCTGCGACACCGCCGCCGGCGGAAGGGGCATAAGGATTAGTTGAATGGCGAAAATGTGCCTGCGGGTTAAGGCAACCCGTAAACAAAAGTTCAAAGTGCGCCAGTATAATCGCTGTCCGCTATGCGGGCGCTCGCGTGCGTACTATCGGCGTTTCAAAATGTGCAGGCTTTGCCTGCGCAAACTGGCGCTCGACGGCAAGTTGCCGGGCGTGATCAAGGCGAGCTGGTAAGAGTGACGAATCATGTCGCAGACCGATCCGATTGCAGAACTGCTTACGCGAATCCGCAATGCGATGCGCGCGCGGTACAATGAACTCACGGTGCCCCATTCACGGCTGCGCGAGGCGATTTGCCGCGTGCTGATGGCCGAAGGTTTCCTCGGCGGCGTCGAAGTAGGCGGTGAAGTGCCCAAGAAGATGCTGGCGCTCAAACTTCGTTACTCGCCGACCCGCGAATCCGTGATCCGCGGAATCGACCGTATCAGCAAACCGAGCAATCGGCGCTACGCGGGCGCCACGGAGATCGGCAAGGTGCGCGGCGCGATGGGCGTGCAAATCGTATCGACGCCGCTCGGCGTGATGACCGGACGCGAGGCGCGGCGCAGAAAAGTCGGCGGCGAAATTCTCTGCAGGGTTTGGTGATCGGCGATGTCGCGGATAGGAAGACTGCCGATTCATCTCGATAAGAGCGTCAAGGCGTCGGTCGCGGGCGGGACGCTCAAAGTCGAGGGCCCCAAGGGCAAGCTCGAGCTCCGGCTTCATCCCGGCTTCACCGCCGAGATCAAGGACTCGGAAATCGTCGTGAAGCGGCCGGGCGATACCAGCGAAGAGCGCGCCATCCATGGTCTCATGCGCAAGTTGGTCGCCAACATGGTCGAGGGCGTCGGCAAGGGCTTTTCACGGGTGCTCGAGATAAACGGCGTCGGCTACCGCGCGGAGGCCAAGGGCAATCAAGTCAACCTGACGCTCGGCTATTCGCATCCGATCGTCTATCAGCTTCCGCCCGGGGTTACGGCCAAAGTCGAGAAACAGGTGACCGTTACGCTGGAGAGCGCCGACCGTCAGCTGCTCGGCACGGTCGCGGCGCAGATTCGCGAACTCAGGCCGCCCGAACCGTACAAGGGCAAGGGAATCAAGTACGCGACCGAAACGATTCGCCGCAAGGCCGGCAAGGCCGCGGCGGGCTCGACGTCGGCATAAAGGTTAGTTGCGATTATGGCTGTAGAGCGATCAGAAAAACGCAAGCTGCGCCAGAACCGGGTGCGGCGCAAGGCGGTCGGCAATGACCAGCGCCCGCGGCTCTCGGTCTTCCGCTCGCTGCATCATATTTACGTCCAGGTTATCTCCGACGAGAGCGGACGTACGCTCGCCGCGGCGTCGACCGCCACCGCCGGCGTGCGCGAGGGGCTCAAGAGCAAGCGCAACCTGGCGGCCGCCAAGGCCGTGGGCAAGGCGATTGCCGAGCGATGCCTTAAGAGCGGGATTTCGAGCGTCGTGTTCGACCGAAACGGCTTTCTCTATCACGGCCGCGTCAAGGCGCTGGCCGATGCGGCGCGCGAAGCGGGGTTAAAATTTTGAACGGCAGGCAACGAACGCTAAGAGAAAGCGCTGTCACACAGCGAATCGATCCGCAGGGCCTCGAGATCAAAGAGAAGGTCGTGCATATCAACCGCGTCGCGAAGGTCGTCAAGGGCGGACGGCGCTTCAGCTTCAGCGCGCTGGTGGTCGCAGGCGATCACAACGGGCTGGTGGGATTCGGCTTGGGCAAGGCCAACGAAGTGCCCGAGGCGATTCGCAAGGGCGTCGATCGGGCCAAGAAAAGCCTGGTCCGCGTGCCGATTCAGGACGGTACGATTCCGCACGAAGTGGTCGGACGTTTCGGCGCGGGCCGCGTTGTGCTGCGGCCGGCTGCGGAGGGCACCGGAGTGATCGCGGCGGGCGGAGTGCGCGCGGTGGTCGAACTGGCGGGAATCCGCAATATTTTGACCAAGCGGCTGGGCTCGTCGAATCCGCACAACCTAGTGAGAGCGACGCTCGAGGCGCTGGCCGAACTGCGCAGCACGCAGGATATCAATCGGCTTCGCGGACGCACGCCCAACCATCCCGAAGCGGCCGCGTGATCAAGGTTTACCGTGATCGAGGAATACGATGTCCGATAAAATTCGCGTGAAACTCGTCGGCAGTCCGATCAGCACCACTCGGCGCGTGCGCGAGACGGTCAAGGGGCTGGGCCTGGGCAAAGTCGGCAGCGTGCGCGAGCTCAAGCGCAGCGCCGCGGTCGAAGGGATGGTCAAGCGGCTTAAGCATCTGGTAGTCGAGCTCAAGGATTAGGCTCAGTCATGGATTTGAAGGATTTAAAACCGTCCCCCGGATCGACGCATCGCAAACGCCGCGTCGGCAGGGGAATCGGCTCCGGCCACGGCAAGACCGCGGGCCGCGGGCATAAGGGGCTGGGCGCGCGCTCGCACGGCAACACACCGCCGAGTTACGAAGGCGGCCAGATGCCGCTGCAGCGGCGCTTGCCCAAGCAGGGGTTTCGACGCACGCTGAAGAACCAGGCGCGCCGCGATGAATTCGCGATTGTGAACCTGTCGCGGCTGGGCGATTTCCCAGGCGGCGTCACGATCGATGCAGCCGCGCTCGCCGCGCGCGGACTGGTTCCCGCCGGGCGCAAGGTCAAGGTTTTAGGCGACGGCGATCTGAAGAGTAAGATTAAAGTGCGCGCCGATGCGTTCTCGAAAAGCGCGCTGGACAAAATCGCCGCCGCGGGCGGCGTCGCGGAGTTGGTAACGCCGGCCGGAAGCTAGATGCTGGATGGATTTTCAAACGCCTCGCGCATCCCGGAGTTGCGCCGACGGCTGGTATTCACGGCCCTTATGCTGGCCGTTTACCGCATCGGCGTGGCCGTGCCCACCCCCGGCATCGACGGGCAGGCGCTCGCGTCGTTTTTCGACGCGGCCAGCGGCACGCTGTTCGGATGGGTCAACTTGTTTTCGGGCGGCGCGCTCGAGCGCTTCTCGGTCCTGGCGCTCGGCATCATGCCCTACATCTCGGTCGCGATCGTCCTTGACCTGCTGAAAATCGCGTCGCCCTATCTCGACGAGCTCTACAAGGAAGGCGAGGCGGGCCGCCGCAAGATTACCCAGTACACGCGCTACGGCACGGTGGCCCTGGCGCTGTTTCAGGGCACGATGATCGCGTTCTCTCTGGAAAAAATTCAGGCGCCCGGCGGCGGCAGCATCGTTTACAATCCCGGACCGGGGTTTATCGTGATGACGGTGCTCACCGTGACGGCGGGCACGATGTTCCTGATGTGGATCGGCGAGCAGATTACCGAGCGCGGAATCGGCAACGGCATCTCGTTGATCATCATGGCGGGTATTGTGGCGCGTCTGCCCAGCGCGATCGGCACCACGGCGCAGTTCGTGCGCGAGGGCGAAATGAGCATCTTTCTGCTCATCTTCATCCTGGCAGTCGCAGCCGCGGTGATCGCCGGTATCGTCTATATCGAGACGGCTCAGCGGCGCATCCCGATTCAGTATGCGCGCCGAGTGGTCGGACGCCGCGTTTACGGCGGTCAGACTTCGCATCTGCCGCTGAAGATCAACACCTCCGGCGTCATTCCGCCGATCTTTGCGTCGGCGCTGCTGGTGTTCCCGGCGACGCTGGCCACCTTCGTCCCGTTTCTGAAACCGTACTCGAGCTACCTGACGCCGGGTGGCTTCTACTACGACCTGGTTTACGTCGGGCTGATCGTCTTCTTCTGTTACTTCTACACCTCGGTGACTTTTAACCCGGTGGACGTCGCCGACAATCTGAAAAAGTATGGCGGCTTTATCCCGGGAATCCGGCCCGGACGTTTCACCGCCGACTATATAGATCGCGTGCTGTCGCGAATCACGCTCGGCGGCGCGGTTTACGTCAGCGCAGTGTGCGTGCTGCCGACGATTCTGATCGCGCGCTTCAACGTGCCGTTTTTCTTCGGCGGCACTGCGCTGCTGATCGTCGTGGGTGTGGCGCTGGACACGGTGGCGCAAATCGAAACCCATCTGCTGACCCGCAACTACGAAGGCTTCATGCGCCGCGGACGGGTCAAGACCAAGAGGGGCGCCTAGCTGGTGCGCCTGGTGCTGTTGGGTCCGCCGGGTGCGGGCAAGGGTACGCAAGCGCAGGCGCTCGCCGCGCGGTGGGGCATCCCGCAAGTTGCCAGCGGCGATCTGTTGCGGGCCGCGGTGCGCGAAGAGTCGGAGCTTGGCCGCGAGGCGGTTGGCTACATGGATCGCGGGCAACTGGTCCCCGACCAGTTGGTGTTGAAGATGATCGCGGAGCGGCTGCGGAGAAAAGACGCCCGCGACGGATTCATCCTCGACGGATTCCCCCGCAACGTAATGCAAGCCGAGGCGCTGGCGGCGGGACTCGAGCGCGCGGGGCTGAAGCTCGACAAGGTGATCGCAGTGCTCGCGCCGGACGAAGAGATTGTGAAACGAATTTCAGGACGGCGCACCTGCGGGAATTGCGCGGCGATGTATCACGTAGTCTTCGAGCCGCCGGCCAAGGCGGGCGTGTGCGATAAGTGCGGCGGTGAACTTTATCAGCGCGACGACGACGCCGAAGAAACCGTGCGCGAACGGCTCAAGGTTTATGCGGAGACGACGCGGCCGCTGCTCGATCATTATCGGCGGCTCGGACTGCTGGCGCAGGTTGACGGAGTGGGGCGCACCGACGAAGTCGAGAAGCGAATTCTGGCCGCGGTTGAGGGGCTGGCGGCGGTTCCGAGTCAGGCCGCAGCCGGCGCGGGGCACGCGCGATCATGATTACTATCAAGACCCCGGCGGAGATCGCCGTGATGCGCCATGCGAACCAGATCGTCGCCGAGATCCTCGTGGCGCTGGCGGCGGCAGTGCGCCCCGGAATCATGACCGAGGAACTCGATAAGCTGGCCGAGGAGCTGACCTACAAAAAAGGCGCGCAGCCGGCCTTCAAGGGTTACAAACCGGGCGACGTCGTTTATCCGAAGTGCCTGTGCGTGTCGGTTAACAGCGAGATCGTCCATGGCATCCCGTCGAGCCGCAAATTGAAGGCGGGCGACATCGTCGGACTCGATTTCGGCGTGATGTACGACGGCTTCTTCGGCGACTCGGCGCGGACGGTCGCGGTCGGCCCGGTGCCGGAGCGGGTGACGAAACTGCTGCGGGTGACGCGCGAGTCGCTCTACGCGGGAATCGCGCAGGCTCGCGCGGGCAACCGTATCAGCGATATTGCGCGCGCGGTGCAGGACACCGTCGAGCGGGCGGGGTTTTCGGTCGTGACCGACTTTGCCGGACATGGAATCGGCCGCCAGCTCCACGAGGATCCGCAGGTGCCGAATTATTTCCGTGCCGGGATGCCTAATCCGCGGCTGCGCGAGGGAATGGCGCTGGCGATCGAACCGATGGTTAACGAGGGAAGCCCCGATTTGGAGATCCTTTCCGATGGCTGGACTGCGGTGACGGCGGACGGTAAACTATCTGCCCACTTCGAGCACTCCATCGCGATTACCTCCAACGGGCCGGAAATCTTAAGCGAGCTCGCAAATGTCTAAGGGCGACGCGATCGAAGTACAGGGCACGGTTCAGGAAGCGCTGCCTAATGCGGTGTTCAGGGTGACGCTCGACAATGGGCACAAGGTATTGGCTCATATCTCGGGCAAAATGAGGATGCATTACATCAAGATTCTGGCGGGCGACAAGGTCACGGTTGAGTTGTCGCCTTACGACCTCACGCGCGGCCGGATTACGTACCGGATGCGCTAGCGGGCGCGCCGGATCGAGATTGGCGAAATATGAAAGTCCGAGCGTCGGTTAAAAAGATTTGCAAGAACTGCAAGGTGGTGCGCCGCCAAGGCGTCGTGCGCATCCTGTGCTCGAACCCGCGCCACAAGCAGCGCCAGGGTTAGGAAGGGTTTCGCGATGGCACGCATAGCTGGAGTCGAACTGCCCAAGAACAAGCGGATGGATATCGCGCTGACCTATATCTACGGAATAGGCCGGCCGAGCGCGCTGAAAATTCTCACCGCCGCCAAGGTCGATCCCGCGATCAAGACCGACGACCTGTCGGCCGACCAGCAGGTCCATATCCGCCAGGTGATCGACACCGACTTCGAGGTCGAAGGCGATCTGCGGCGCGATTTTCAACAGTCGATCAAGCGCTTGATGGATCTGGGATGTTACCGCGGGATTCGGCATCGTCGCGGACTTCCGGTGCGCGGGCAACGCACGCATACCAACGCGCGTACGCGCAAGGGTCCGCGCAAAGTGGTCGCGGGCAAGAAGCAGGCGCCGCCCAAGGGCTGACGGGCGCGAGCGACATAGCAAGCAACAGGACGAGAGCGTTTGGAATAAATGGCTGAAGAAATCAAAGAGACGAAAGCCGCACCCGAAAAGAAGGCCGCTGCTGCCGCGGCCCCCGCTGCTGGAGCGCCTGCGCCTGCGCCGCGGCGCAAGAAGGTGCGCCGCAACGTGCCCGAGGGCGTCGCGCATGTGCACGCGACCTTCAACAACACGATCGTGACGATCACCGATCAGCAGGGCACCGTGATCGCATGGTCGAGCGCCGGCTCGGTAGGCTTCAAGGGCTCGCGCAAGGGCACCCCGTTCGCAGCGCAGATGGCGGCGGAGGCGTGCGCGCGCAAGTGCTCGGAAGTCGGGATGCGCGCGGTGGTCGTTCACGTCAAAGGCCCGGGCGGAGGACGCGAATCGGCGGTGCGCGCGCTGCAAGCCGCGGGACTCGGCGTCATCTCGATCAAGGACGTCACGCCGATTCCGCACAACGGATGCCGTCCGCCGAAGCGGCGCAGAGTCTGAACCGGAGCAACAAAACGCGAACAGCTAAGGAAATTTTCAGCCTATTACCCGCAACCAAGCGGATTCACTGAGAGGAAAGATGGCTAGGAATCTGGGTCCGGTATGCCGGCTGTGCCGGCGCGAAGGACTGAAACTCTTCCTCAAGGGAGAGCGATGCTACAGCGACAAGTGCGCGATCGAGCGGCGCAATTATCCGCCCGGAGCGCACGGTCAGGCGCGCACGCGTTTTTCGGAATTCGCGATTCGACTGCGTGAAAAGCAGAAGGTCAAGCGCATCTACGGATTGATGGAAACGCAGTTCTCGGCCTACTTCAAGATTGCCGAGCGGATGGACGGAATTACCGGCGAAAACCTGCTCGTGCTGCTCGAGCGGCGGCTTGACAACGTGGTCTATCGTCTCGGCTTCGCCAGTTCGCTGGCGCAGGCGCGCCAGGTGGTTCGCCACGGGCATATTCACGTCAACGGCAAGAAAGTCACGATTCCCTCGACGCTGGTCGAGGTTGGCAGTGTAATCAGCGTGGCCGAGGCGAGTCGCACCAAGAAGGTGATCGTCGAGGCAATCGAGATGGCGCAGCGCCGCGGCGTCCCGCCGTGGATGGCACTCGAGCGCGAACAATTCCGCGGCTCGCTCCGGTCGCTGCCGGCGCGCGCTGAACTGACGATGCCGATCAGCGAGAAGCTGATCGTCGAGCATTACTCCAGATAGGGCGGAGGCATACCGATCGGCGTCCCGGTCCGTGGTGGACCTGTGTGGGCGCGGGAAATCCATCGGAAAAAAGAGCATAGACTATGCAGAACGACTGGCGAGATCTGATCAAACCCAAGGCTGTCGAGTTCGACGAGAAGGAAGTCACTCCTTCCTACGGCAAGTTTTCCGCGGAACCGCTCGAACGCGGCTACGGAATCACCGTTGGCAACGCGCTGCGCCGCATCCTGCTGTCGACGCTGCCCGGATACGCGATTACGGCAGTCAGGATCAAGAACGTTCTTCACGAGTTCTCGACCCTGGCGGGAGTCAAAGAGGACGTGACCGACATCGTCCTCAACCTCAAGGAAATCCGCTTGCGCCTGCATGAGGGCGAGCAGATTACCGCGACCCTCAAGGTCAAGGGCGAGGCGCAGGTGACCGCGCGCGATATCACCGGCGGACCGAGCCTGGAAATCCTGACCCCCGACAAGCATATCGCGTCGCTCGACAAGGGCGCCGAACTCGACATGGAACTCGTCATCAAGCGCGGCCGCGGCTACGTCCCCGGCGAGCGCACCGAAGACGAGGAGCCAATCGGGACGATTCGCCTCGACGCGATCTTCTCGCCGATTCGCAAAGTCAATTTCACCGTGACCAACGCGCGCGTCGGCCAGCGCACTGACTACGATCGGCTCGCACTCGAGATTTGGACCGACGGCTCGATCAACCCGCGCGAGGCGCTGACCTACGCGGCGCGCGTGATGCGCGATCAGATGACGATTTTCGCCGGCGTAGAGGAAGAGGGAGCAGCAGCCGCCGGCACGGCCGAGGGCGGCGAGGCCCGTCCCTCGATGAGCGAGCTGCTCTATCGACCGGTCGAAGGGCTGCCGATTTCGGTGCGCGCGTTCAACGGCCTTCAGAACGCCGACATCAAGTACATTGGCGAGCTGGTGCAGCGCACCGAGCAGGACATGCTGAAGATCAAGAACTTCGGACGCAAGTCCCTCAACGAGATCAAGGAAGTCCTCGCCGACATGGGGCTATCGCTCGGGATGCGGCTGGAGAACCTGCCGCCACGCGGCGAGCTCGACCGCATGTGGGAAGAGCAGGAACGCCGCGAGTCGGCATAGCGGCTTGGAGTAACTGATGCGTCATCTCAACTCGGGCCGCAAGCTCAATCGCACCTCGGCGCATCGCAAGGCGCTGTTCAAGAATATGGTGCTCGCGCTGATTCGTCATGAGCGAATCACGACGACCGATCCCAAGGCCAAGGAACTGCGGCGCATCGCGGACCGGATGGTCACGCTCGGCAAGCAGAACGATCTCGCTGCGCGACGGCGGGCGTTTGCGTTCATGCAGTCGCATGAGGCGGTCAAGAAGTTGTTCGATGAGATCGCGCCGCGCTTCAAGGAGCGCAACGGCGGCTATACGCGGGTGATCAAGTTCGGTCATCGCCGCGGCGATGCCGCCATGCTGTCAGTCATCGAGTTCACCGGCAACGAGGAGCAGAGCAAGTCGAAGAAGCCGCGCAAGCGCTCGGCTGCGAAGAAGGAAGGCGCTCCTGCCGAGAAACCCCGTCGAGCGGCGGCCGTCGGCTAATCCGGCTCGAACTTCGCGGCCAGAGGCGCGAAGGCGCGAAGAAAATTTATACGGGTTTTTTCTTCCTTCTCGGCATCCTGCTGGTGGAACTTGTGCGAGTTCTTACTCGACGCTCTCGAGTAGCTTCGCGCGGAGCGCCATGTGCGCGCTCTTGAGCCCGGCCAGGATTCCGTCCTCGAAGTTCCACTCGCCGCTCGCCATCAAGTCGGGAAAATCGTTCGGATTGCGGATGTCCTCCGAGGTGAGCCCGGGATGAATCGCGCGCGCCATCGCGAGGACCTTGCTCTCCTGCTGCGCGATCATTTCGAGCATCAGGCGATCAATCAGCGCCAGTGTATCCCGCGTCGCCACCGCCATCGGCAAATCGTAACCCGTTTCGCGGCCGCTTCGCTATCATCGAGCCGATTCTTTGCGCGGATTCGAGCAAGCGACCTTCTTGACGGCTGCGCGCTTTGATAAACTTGATCTACAGGCGACAAAAACGATGTCCAACGAATTGGTTGCTCCCGATAAATTCTTTCTGAACCGTTTCGGCGTGAGCGAGCGCAATTTCGAGCGAATCCTCGGCACCGCGCTCGAACGCAAGGCCGATTACGCCGACCTCTACTTCGAGTACCGCAGCGCCGAGGGTCTCGGGCTCGAGGAATCGATGGTGAACCACACCAGCAAGAGCGTGAGCCACGGCGTCGGCGTGCGCGTGTGCGCCGAGGATCGCACCGGCTACGCCTATTCCGACGAAGTCACGATCGACAGGATGCGGCTTGCGGCGGAGGCCGCCCGCGCGATCGCCGATCAGCGCGGCACGACGGCGGCCGCGGTGCGGGTCGGCACTCCGGTCGCGCGTCATGCGCTGTACGATCTCGACAGCACCCCGCTCGAGGTTCCGGTGCAGGAGCGTGCGCGGCTGCTGAGCGAGATCGATCGGGTGGTGCGCGCCTTCGATCCGCGGGTGAAGAACGTGATGGCGTCGTTCGCGTGCGAGCGGAAGATCGTGATGATCGTGAACAGCGACGGGCAGGTCGCCGCCGACGTGCAGCCGCTGTGCCGGCTCAACGTCACGGTGATCGCCGACGACGGCAAGGGTCGCCAGATGGGCTCCTATGGCGGGGGCGGGCGCGTCGAATGGAAGTACTTCATCGAAGATGACCGCTGGCGCGAGTACGCGCTCGAAGCGGCGCGGCAGGCGATCGTGAATCTCGACGCCGTCGATGCGCCCGCGGGCGAGATGGTGGTCGTGCTCGGCCCGGGATGGCCCGGAATTTTGCTTCACGAAGCGATTGGGCACGGGCTGGAGGGCGACTTCAACCGCAAGGGCGTGTCGGCATTCGCGAATCGAATCGGGCAGAAAGTCGCGAGCGAACTCTGCACGGTGATCGACGACGGCACTATCCCGAATCGGCGCGGCAGCCTGAACGTTGACGACGAAGGCACGCCCACTTCGCGCACGGTGCTGATCGAAAAGGGAATCCTTCGCGGCTATCTGCAGGATCGGATGAACGCGCGGCTGATGAAGATGGCGCCCACCGGCAACGGACGGCGCGAGAGCTTTGCGCATTCGCCGATGCCCCGAATGACCAACACCTTCATGCTCAACGGCGAATCGACGCCCGAGGAGATAATGAAGTCGGTCAAGAACGGCCTCTATGCGGTCAGCTTCGGCGGCGGACAGGTCGATATCACCAACGGCAAATTCGTATTCTCCGCGAGCGAGGCTTACCTGATCGAGGACGGGCAGGTGACGCGGCCGGTGAAGGGCGCCACGCTTATCGGCAACGGTCCCGACGTGCTGACCCGGGTCTCGATGGTCGGCAACGACCTCGCGCTCGACGCCGGGGTCGGGACCTGCGGCAAGGACGGCCAATCGGTGCCGGTGGGGGTGGGTCTGCCGACGATTCGAATCGACGGCATCACGGTCGGCGGCACGCGCGCCTGACAATTGGAATGAGAGTGAGAATAATCTGATGGCGACGGTTGATATTGAGCTCGCCAATTGGGCGCTCGACGAGGCCAGGCGCAAAGGCGCCAGCGCGGCGGAAGTTCTGTGCGTGACCGCGGAGTCGCTTGCGGCCGGCGTGCGGCTGGGCGAAGTCGAGAAACTCAAGAGCTCGCGCGAGCGGCGGCTGGGTCTGCGGGTGTTTTGCGGACAGTCTTCCGCGACCTCATCGACGGCCGAACTGGAGCGCGATTCGCTGGCCGACTTCATCGCGAACACGGTCGAGCTTGCGCGCTTGTCGGCCGCCGATCCGTGGGCGGGATTGCCCGACCCTTCGATGCATCCGAAGTCGTTGCCGGAGCTTTCGCTGGCGGATCCTGACAGCGGAATCGTGACCGCGGATCGCGCGCTTGAGATCGCGCGCAGCGCCGAGAACGCGGCGCTGAAATTCGATCCGCGCATGAAGAACTCCGAGGGCGCCGAATTCAGCTCCGGGCGCGGCCAGATTCTGTTCGCCAACAGCCAGGGTTTTTCAGGCGAGTATTCCGGCACCTCGTACACCCTGGTCGTGCAGCCGATCGCGCAAGACGGCGAGGCGATGCAACAGGGATTCTGGTACACCTCGAATCGACGCTTCGGAAAGCTCGAAGATGCGGAGTCGGTCGGAATAACCGCTGCCAGGCGGGCGATCCGCCGGCTCGGAGCGCGCAAGATCAAGACGACGCGCGCGCCGATCGTCTTCGATCCCGACATGGCCGCCGGATTGATTCGATCGATCGCGGGCGCAGCCTCGGGGCCCTCGCTGTACAAGGGAGCGTCATTTCTGGTCGGACAGTTGGGCAATCCGATCGCCGCCCCCGGCGTCACGATCGTCGACGACGCGCTGATCCCTGGCGGTCTTGGCTCCAAGCCGTTCGACGGCGAGGGGCTGCCGACGTCGCGCAAGAAGCTGGTGGACAAGGGCGCGCTCGCGACCTATCTGCTCGACTGCTATTCGGCGCGCAAGCTCGGACTGGCTCCCACAGGCAACGCCGCGCGTTCGGTGGGCGAGGCGCCGGGCGTCTCGACCACCAATCTGTACCTGGAGCCCGGCAGCTATACGCCGGCGCAGATAATCGGCTCGGTGAAGCAGGGACTGTACCTGACCGAGTTAATCGGCTTCGGCGTGAACATGGTCACCGGGGACTATTCGCGGGGCGCGGGTGGAATATGGATCGAGAACGGCGAACTCGCCTATCCGGTGAATGAAATCACTATTGCGGGCAACCTGAAAGACATGATGGCCGGCGTCGAGATGATCGGCAACGATCTCAACTGGCGCTCATCGACGGTTGCGCCGACGATCAAGATAGCCGAGATGACGATCGCCGGCGCCTGAGCGATTGTGACAATTTGTTACCGGTGCTCCGGGCAGCGGGCGATGAAGCTCCAAATTTCGCCGGCCTGAATCCGCCCGCAATGCACGCCGCCAAGCAGCGCCAGTTCCAAACGCGCCGCCCGATCCGTTCCTGTTTTTCGGTTTTTCACCCGATCCGGCAATCAATCGTGGGCTTTGACCGGCCCCTCTACAACTTCGGGCTTCATCGTAATGAGTTTGGACATATGATTTTTGGTATAGTCCGCAGCCAGACGGATCGACTCATCAGCACCAGCTTTATCCTGGAAGACGCTGAAAGATGCTCCCTCGCCTTTGCCGGTGTCCAGCCAGTAGTAGCGTACGAACCCCTTGGCCTTCTTTATCAGGGGCACAAAATTCTCGCGCACCATTTTGTCGATCTGTGCGCTGTCCTCTGGTTTGAAACGGTAGTGGCGAACGACTGCAAACATAAGTGTCCTCCTTAAGAGTCTATCGATCAGGTGAAGCTATCACCGGTAGTCCTTTATGCCAATGGCGAGGGCCACTGAGTCTCGCGGGCGGGAGGCGGGCGCACAACCCGGTCAGACGGGCGGAATATCAGAATGAGCCGCTATGATATTCCGGGTGTGCTTGACCCACGAATGCATCTCGGCTAACAGTTTGTAGGGTTTAGGTACACGCCGGCTGTCATATGGCGCAGCCGCAAGGGAGATGCCTATGAATCTTCAAGTCACGGCTGAGGCGCAGGAAAAGCTGCTATCCAAGCTCTCCTCGATGGGAATTTCGCGGCCGGCGGCGGCCGCACTTCTCGAGCGGCACATGCTGGTGCGCTATCCCAAGGGCGCGGAGCTGTTCTCGATGGGCTCGCCCGCCGAGGTGGTGTTCGCGGTGCTGACCGGGCTGGTCAAGGTTCATAGCTCGCGTCCCGGCAGCGACCCGATGATGGTCGAGCTCGCCGGTCCCGGCGACCTGGTTGGATATGCCGATTTTGCCGCCGCCGACGGCGGCCGTTCGCAGTTGTTCGGGGCGACCGCAGTGACCGACTGCTGCGTTGCGCTGTTTACGCGCCATCAGATTTCCGAGGTGCTCAAGGGGCTGGAGCCGGAGGCGCTGCTGCGGATGGCCGAAGCGATCAATTCGATGTGGTCGTCGGTCGTTTACCGGTACACGACGTTTTTGGGAATGTCGCTGCGCACACGGCTCGAGCTTGTTCTGGAGGAGCTGGCGACGCGATTCGGTGTGCCCGACTCGCACGGAACTCTGTTGCTGCCCGGACTCGCGCAGGAAGAACTAGCCGAGATGATCGGCAGTTCACGCCCGATGGTCACCAAGCTTCTAAGCGAGATGACTGAGGGAGGCTTGCTGATTCGCCAGGGGCGGCGCCATATCCTGGTCGCCGCCCGGAAGCCGGCCAACGCCGCCGCCGCCGCGCGCGAACCCAGCTTGCATCCCGCGTTCGAGCCCGCGCCCGGGGCCACGCGCCGGGTGCGCGCGGATCGCCGCACGGTGCGCGGGACCGCGGCGCCCATTGGGAATATCTAGCCCATTGGCAGGGGTGGCAGGGGTGACCCCTGCACCCAGTGTTAAGGCCGCGCTCCGTTGTCGCGCGCGGGCAGGGCTGAGCCCTGCACTGAGTATTAAGGCCGCCCGCCGTTGGCGGGCGCGGCCGTTGGCACGGCTGGCCAGTATCAAGACCCGTTGGCGTGCTCCCCAATTTCCCGCCAATCATAAGTAGAGTCCGCCGGTTGTTTGGCCCTCTTCGGGCGGTTGCGTTTCCTGTCTTTTTAGCGCCGCGAACTCGGTCGGCGTCAAGGCACCGAGACTGCTATGCGGCGCCGATGGCGAATTTCGGTTTGCCCTGAACCGGAAAATGGTTAGGTTAATCAGCAAGGAAAAACGACGATCAAATGAACGCCAACCGATTCACCGAAAAACTCCAGGAGGCGCTCGGACGCGCGCAAAACGCCGCGCTGAGCGCGCATCACCAAGCCGTCGATGTCGAGCATTTGCTGGCGTCGCTGCTCGAAGATGACGAAGGGCTGGCGTCCTCGATCGTGAAGCTGACCGGCGCCGATCGCGACGCGATCCGCCGCAAGCTCGGCGCCGAACTCGGCAAAATTCCGCAAGTTACCGGCGGCGGCTCTGACAGCGGGCAAGTTTACGCGACCCAGCGCCTGGGCCGGGTGCTGGCGCGGGCCGAGCAGGAGGCGGGCAAGCTCAAGGACGAGTACGTTTCGGTCGAGCACGTGTTGATCGCGATGCTCGATGAGCCGGGAGCGGCTGCGAAAATTCTGCGCGAAGCAGGTTTGACGCACGACAAGCTGATGTCCGTGCTCAAGAAGGTACGCGGCAACCAGCGCGTCACGTCGTCGAATCCCGAGGCGACCTACCAGTCGCTGGAAAAATACGGCCGCGACCTGACCAAACTCGCATCGGCCGGCAAGATCGATCCGGTGATAGGACGCGACGAGGAAATTCGACGCGTAATCCAGGTGCTCTCGCGCCGCACCAAGAACAACCCGGTGCTTATAGGCGAGCCGGGGGTCGGCAAGACCGCGATTGTCGAGGGTCTCGCGCGGCGAATCGTCGCGGGCGATGTGCCCGAGGGCCTAAAGAATCGCAAGCTGGTCGCGCTCGACATGGGAGCGCTGATCGCGGGGGCCAAGTTCCGCGGCGAGTTCGAGGAACGGCTGAAGGCCGTGCTCAAGGAAGTGCAGGAAGCCGCGGGCGAGATAATTCTGTTCATCGACGAGTTGCATACAGTGGTCGGCGCGGGCGCCGCTGAAGGCGCGATGGATGCGTCGAACCTGCTCAAGCCCATGCTGGCGCGCGGCGAACTGCATTGTATCGGCGCGACCACGCTGGACGAGTACCGCAAGTATATCGAGAAGGACGCGGCGCTGGAGCGGCGCTTTCAGCCGGTGATGGTCGAGGAGCCGAGCGTCGAGGACACAATCTCGATTCTGCGCGGGCTGAAGGAACGCTACGAGGTCCATCACGGAATTCGAATCAAGGACGCCGCGCTGGTGACGGCCGCGGTGCTGTCGAAACGCTACATCACCGATCGATTCCTGCCCGACAAGGCGATCGACCTGATGGATGAAGCGGCGGCCAAGCTGCGCACCGAGAAGGAGTCGATGCCGGTCGAGATCGACGAGGTGAATCGGCGCGTGATGCAGCTGGAGATCGAGCGCGAGGCGCTCAAGCGCGAGACCGATCAGTCGTCGCGCGATCGGCTGCAGAAACTCGAGAAGGAGCTCGCCGAGATCAGGGAAAAGCGCTCGGGCCTGCAGGCGCAGTGGGAAACCGAAACGGGCGGACTGGAGAAACTGGCAAAAATCAAGGCCGAGATCGAACAAACCAGGCTGGCGATCGAAAAAGCCAAGCGCGAGTACGACCTCAACAAGGTCGCGGAGCTGCAGTACGGCAAGCTCGCGTCGCTGGAGAAGGAGCTCGGCGCCGAAGAGCAGAAGCTCATCGAGAAGCACTCGGGCGGCAAGCGATTGATCAAGGAAGAAGTGGACGAGGACGATATCGCCGAAGTCGTCGCGCGATGGACCAAAATTCCCGTCGCGCGGCTGCTCGAAGGCGAGGTGCAGAAGCTCGCGCATCTGGAGGAGCATCTGCACAAACGCGTGATCGGGCAGGACGAGGCGGTGATCGCGGTTTCCGACGCGGTAATTCGCGCGCGCTCCGGACTGAAGGATCCCAACCGCCCGATCGGGTCGTTCATTTTTCTCGGCCCCACCGGCGTGGGCAAGACCGAACTGGCGCGCGCGCTGGCCGAGTTCCTGTTCGACAGCGAAGCCGCGATGATCCGAATCGACATGTCGGAGTACATGGAGAAGCACACCGTCTCGCGGCTGGTCGGCGCGCCGCCGGGCTATGTCGGCTTCGAGGAGGGCGGGCAACTGACGGAAGCCGTGCGGCGCCGTCCGTACTCGGTAATCCTGTTCGACGAGATCGAAAAAGCGCACGCCGACGTATTCAACGTGCTGCTGCAATTGCTCGACGACGGCCGGCTGACCGACGGTCACGGACGCACGGTGGATTTCCGCAACACCGTTGTGATCATGACGTCGAATATCGCCAGCCAGATTATTCTCGGGTTCAAGGGACAGGACTACGAGAAGATGAAGGCGCAGGCGCTGGAGGTCCTGCGGCAGAGTTTCAGGCCCGAGTTTCTCAACCGGGTTGACGAGGTCGTGGTGTTCCATCCGCTGAGCCGCGAGGAGCTGCGCAAAATAGTCGACATACAATTGGTGCGGCTGCGCGCGCGGCTCGAGGAGCGCAAGATCGAACTCGAACTGACCGACAAAGCGCGCGATTATCTGGCCGAGCATGGCTACGATCCGTCGTACGGGGCGCGTCCGTTGAAACGGCTCATCCAGCGCGAGCTCGAGACGGCGCTCGGGCGGAAATTGCTCGCGGGCGAGATTCGCGACAGTTCGCGGGTCACCGTCGATGCCGGCGCGCGAGGGCTGGGGTTCTCCAGCAAGCCGCTGGCCAGCGCCACGCAGTGATACTTTTGCCTTCGGCGTCAGAAGGCGGGTATGCTCGGGTGATTGTCGTAAAGCAGCAGAGTCGGGAGATTTTCAGAAGCGTGATTGGTCCGCATTCCAGGGTGATTCGCGCCGGGGGATTGATGCTTGCCGTTGCGATTGCGATCGCGGCGACGGCGGCGACGGCTGCTTGTTTCCCGTGGAGTATCGACATGTACCGCGGGCCGGAGATTCAGCCGTTCGCCGAGGCGCCGCGCGTCACTCCGGCGGACACAATTCCGGTTCACGGCGGAGAGGCGCCGATGAGCCTCGAGCAGGCGGCGATCAAGATGCACAACCCCTTGCCGGCGACGCCGGAAAATCTCGCCAAGGGTAAAGAGCAGTTCAACACCTACTGCGCGCCGTGTCACGGGGAATCGGCGCAGGGTAACGGTCCAGTCGCGCACATCCTGGCAAAGCCGCCGAAAAGCCTGCTGGTTGGCGCGATCAAGGATCGTCCCGACGGCTATATCTACGGCGCAATCCGCGACGGTGTCCTGTCGAGTCCCTCCTACGCAGAGGAGCTGCCGGTCGAGCAGCGCTGGCAGGTCGTGATGTACCTGCGATCGATGCAGAGTGCGGCGGCCGCAAAAGCCAAGGTCGCGGGCAACTGACGCTCGCCGCAGCGGCGGCCGCCGGCCTCGCGCAATTGCGTAATGCGAGCGTAAGGGTGCTTTCGGTCGTCGATTCAAAGCGGTTTAATTGATTTTCGAGTTGGAGACGTGGCGTGCCGGTATAGAGATTGATTCTCATTCTCATTTAGGTTAAACAAAATAACTCGGCTAACGGCGATGGAACCTTTCCGAGTTGGCGACGTATTGCCATGGGCGAGGTGGATCGAGGAGTTGCGATGCCAGCGATAAGGATCGGCGGTGCATTGATGCTTGCGATCGCGACTGTCGCGCTGGTATTGCCGGGTCGCGCGGAGGCGGGGCTTAACGCGGGTGAACTGGTGGAAGTCGCAATCGAATCGAATCCGCAGATCCATTCTATGCGTGCGCAGTGGGAAGCCGCAGAGCATCAGATCCTGCAAAACTATGCTCCCGCGGACCCGACCTTCACCTACTCGAATGTGTATAGCAGCAAGGACTTCAACGCGGCCTACCACGCCCACGCATTCAGCGAAAGTTTCCAGTTTCCGGGAGAAGCGTTTCTACAGGCGGATGAATCAAGGCGGACCGCCGAGATTGCGCGTCTGACCTATGACGCGGCGGTGCGCGATCTGCGCGCCGGCGTTGAGACTGCATATTACCAGGTACTGCTGGATGAAGGGCTGATTACAGTCAACGGCGAGAATATCGGCAACCTGAAACAGGTCGTTAACGTGACCCAGGCCCAGTACACGGGGGGCCAGGCGCAACAATCCGATCTCATCGGCGCCGAGCTGGCACTCGAGCAGGCGCAGTTGCAGCAACGCCAGTACCAAACCAACCGCTTGAACGACCGAGCGGGACTGAATCAACTGCTCTATCGGAAACCGGCCGCGCCGTTGGACCTTGACCAGACGATCGAGCTGAAACCGCTGGAGATCCGGCTGGACAAAGCAGTCGAGACCGCGACGCACGCGCGCCAGGAGATACTCGAAGCCGCGCTGACGGAGAAAAATTCAACCACGGCGCTGACCCTCGCCGAGATGGAATATCTGCCGAACTACACGGTCGGATATGAGTTTGACTACTTCCTGCAATCCGGCGCTAGGCCGCTTCCCAACGTGACCCAGGGCAATACATTCTCGATCGGATTCAACATGCCGGTATTTTTCTGGATCCATCAGCGCGAGGACGTGCGCGCGGCGCAACATTCGTTGGAAGCCGCTCGTTACAGCATGAATTCCGTCCTCAGCCAAACCGAGGCAACCGTCACGCAATTGTACCAGTCCGCGCAATTCGCCTACGAGTCGGCGCAAGTTTACAAGGGGCGGCTGATCCCCCTGGCCGACCAGGACTTCAAAGTGGCATTGGTCGCTTACCAGTCGGGCAAAGTCGACTTCCTTACATTGTCCTCGGCCTTGCAAAGCGATTACGCGTCGCGCCTCACCTACCTTCAGAACGCCAATTCTTTCTTCGCCGGAGAAGTGGCGGTGGAGCAGGCGATGGGGGTCTCGTTTCAAAAATGAAGCACACCGCCGTAGCTACAATGTGTGCAACCTGGTTACTCGCATTAGTTGCGAGCGCGATGATCGGTTGCGGCGGTTCTCCAGGCGTTACTGCAAACGACCAGCCGGGTCTGGAATTGCCCAAATTTATTCACCAGGGGCCAGGTCCCGAGCTGATGGAACTGGCTCAGGCGGATTTGGCGGGCATGACTCTGACGACCATCCAATCGGTCGATCTACCCGGGACGCTGGAAACGTCGGGACAGGTTACCTTCGACGATCGTCGAGTGGCCAGTATTATTTCGCGGGTGGCGGGCCGTATCGAGGAAGTGCGGGTCTCGCAGTGGGATTATGTTCAGCGCGGCCAGGCGATCGCCACGCTCTACAGCCCGGACATCATGACTGCTGAGGCAGAGTATCTTCAAGCCAAGGACTCTGTTTCCAAGCTGGCGGGCATCAATAATGGCGACTTCGCACGCGCGATGCTGGAAGCATCGAGACGAAAGCTAGACCTACTGGGGATCGAGCCCGAGCAGATAGCGAAGATCACGGTACCGGCTCCAACCTTCGTGATGCACGCACCGATAAGCGGAAATATAGTTCAGAATCAGACGCTGCGCGGTTCGGCAGTTAATCCCGGCGACGTATTGTATTCGCTCGGCACACTGGAAGACGTCTGGATTACCGCAGACATCTACGAAGATGAGCTTGCTCGCGTAAAACCCGGGCAGGAACTCTCAGCGGTCACCACCGCGTACCCCGACGAGACTTTCCATGGGACGATTGCACGGATCAGCCCCAACGTCGATCCGACGACGCATACGGCCCAGATTCGCTGCGAAGTAAAGAATCCGGGTTTTAAGTTGAAACCGCAAATGCTCGCGCGCGTCACGATCGCGGTGCGGCCCGGGCAAGCGCTGATAGTGCCGCTGGACGCACTCGTGTTTGAGACCGACAAGTACTTCGCATACGTCGATGCCGGCAACCACCTGCTCGAACGGCGCACGGTCGTGATTGGTGCGTGGGACCAGGAAGGCTATGCGCGGGTGATCTCAGGACTAAGCGCGGGCGATCGCGTCGTCACGGGTGAAACAATGCAGGTCAACGCGCTCTGGCATCAAGCACGCGGAGAGAGCTCATAGCCGAGCGATCATTCGCCTTCATAGGGTTATAGCGATGATTCAAGCATTGATGGCGCTGGCGCTTCGCGAGCGCGCGGTCGTGATAGGCGCCGCCGTGCTTTTGCTCCTGGCGGGGCTATATTCATTTACGCAAATCGATATCGAAGCTTATCCCGATCCGGTGCAACCCATGACCGAGGTTCTGACGCTGCCCAACGGTCTCAGCGCCGAGGAGGTCGAGAAACTCGTCACGGTCCCGACCGAGTACGGGATGAGCGGCATGCTTCATCTGACGGCGATGGAATCCATATCGCTATACGGGCTATCCGACGTCCGCCTATACTTCGATTGGGACAGTGATTACGAATTTGACCGCATTCAGACGATAAACCAATTGCAATTCATTACTCTTCCCCAGGGTATCCAGGCTGGTCTGTCGCCGGAAAACCCCATCGGCGAGATCTATCGATATACCGTCAGAGGCCCCGATCACGACCTGGTCAAAGAGAAGCAGGTCGAGGACTGGATTTGTCAGAAACAGTTCAAGACCGTGCCCGGCGTGCTCGACGTCTCGGGCTTTGGCGGTCTCACGAAAGAGTACCACGTCGAAGTGGACCCGCAGAAACTCGATCACTACTCGATACCGCTTACCCAGGTGATCAGTTCGATTCAGAACTCGAACACGAATTCGGGAGGAAGCTATCTCAACGTAGGCGAACAGGCATTCGATGTGCGGGGGCTTGGATTGATCCGCGGAGTGGGCGACATCGGCAACGTGGTGCTCACATCGAACAAGTCGACCCCGATCAGGATAAAGAATGTGGCCGACGTGTCGGTGGGTTGGGCGCCGCGGCTAGGTATCGTTGGAATGGATTACCAGGACGAGGTCGTCGAAGGAATCGTCCTGATGCGGAAATACGGCAACACGCTTGCGACGTTGAAGGGTGTCGAGGCAAAGACCGAGCAGATAAATACCACCGGCATGCTGCCCAAGGGCTACAAGGTGGTGCCGTACTACGATCGAAGAGGCTTGGTCTACACGACGCTTCGAACCGTGCTCGAGAATCTGACGCTCGGGATGGTGCTTGTGTTCCTGGTATTAATTTTCTTCCTGGGCAATTTGCGCACGGCAATGATCGCGGCAGTAAACATTCCGCTGGCCATGCTCGGGGCCTTCATCCTGCTGTATCTGTCCGGTACGCCGGCAAACTTGCTTTCCCTGGGCGCGGTGGACTTTGGAATCATCATCGATTCGACCATAATCGTCGTCGAAAATATCTATCGACATCTAACAACCGATACTTCCCGGGCCGAGACCACGTATCATTCGATCCTGAACGCTTCCAAGGAAGTCGGCGGACCGATGTTCTACTCGACGCTGATCTTTTTGATCGCGTTCCTTCCGCTCTTTACGATGCGCGGGGTCGAGGGCGCGATCTTCTCCCCGATGTCGCATACCTACGCATACGCCTTGACGATCGCGATTCTGCTGGCCGTGATGCTCTCGCCGGTTCTGAGTTCCATCCTGCTTCACAAAGGCATGAAGGAAACGCACAACTTTGTCTGGGAAGCGTTTCACAACTTCTACCACAACCTATTCGTGCGAATTTTGCGCTGGCCGCGGCTGACACTGGTGATCATCTGCATAGTCATGGCCGCCGGCCTGTCGCTTTTCCCGCGTTTGGGAGGTGAGTTTTTACCGAAACTGGAAGAGGGCAATATCTGGGCGCACGCCATAATGCCGACGACGATCAGTCTGCCGCAAGGCGCAAAGCTGGTGAGTCAGATGCGTGCGGTATTTTTGTCGTTTCCAGAGGTATCGAGCGCCGTGTCTCAGCTTGGCAGGCCGGACGATGGAACGGAGACCACGAGTTTTTTCAACGTCGAGTTCGCTGTCGATCTGAAGCCCGAGGGAACGTGGCCGCAAGGGATGACCAAAGAGCGTCTAGTTGCTGAGATCGACGACAAATTGCGCAGGCGATTCCGTGGAGTCAGCTTCTCTTACTCGCAAAATATCGAAGACAACATTGACGAAGCGCTTTCGGGCGTAAAAGCGGGCGAGAACGCGGTGAAGGTATTCGGCTATGATCTCGATACCGATCAGTCGATAGCTACCCGGCTTGAAGAGACATTGAAACGGGTCCCCGGCGTAACCGACGTTTTCATGTACAAGTCGCTTGGGCAGCCGAATATCGTCGTCGAGCCTGACCGTGATGCCGCCGCGCGGTACGGACTGAACTCCGGTGACGTCTCCACAGTCGTGCAGGCGGCGATCGGTGGATTGCCGGCGACCCAGGTACTGGAAGGCGATATGAGCTTTCCGTTGGTCGTGCGATGGAAGCCCCAGTATCGGCAGACGATCGAGGCAATGCGCAACATTCGGGTCAATGTTCCTACCGGCGGCTATGTGCCGCTTGGACAAATCGCGCGCGTCGAGGCATCGGAGGGTGCGTCGTTCATTTATCGTGGAGATCTCCAGCGCTACGTGCCGGTACGCTTTTCGGTAAGGGGCCGCGACCTCCAGGGCGCAGTCGCCGATGCCAAGGCGCGCGTCGCTCGCGAAATCCAGATGCCTGAGGGAACGCATCTCGAATGGGTGGGAGAGTATGGAGAGCTGCGCGCCGCCAACCAGCGGCTGGCGGTCGTAGTTCCGCTTGCACTCCTGTTGGTAATGGGCGTGCTCTATGCCGCCACGCTTTCGGTGGTGAATACCTTTATATTGATGGCGCAGATTCCGCTTGCGTGTCTAGGCGGAGTCCTGGCCTTAGTGGTAACCGGGACACCGTTCAGTGTTTCCGCCGCGGTCGGATTCATTTCCATTTTCGCGATCGCGATCATGGACGGCATTCTGCTGAACTTCTACATCCACCAGCTTTGGGAAGAGGGTTATTCGCTGGTCGATTCGATCGTAAAGGGCGCCGACCGCCGTTTCCGCGCAGTCATGATGACAGCGCTGGTCGATGGTCTGGGCTTGCTGCCGGCGGCACTTTCCACGCGAATCGGCGCCCAAACGCAGCGCCCGCTGGCAATCGTCGTGATAGGCGGGGCGATTTCGATTGCGCTGCTGACGCGAGTGTTTCAGCCGACGCTGGTATATGTGCTGCACAATTATGTCGGTCTGTCGGAAGATCACAGAACGACGCCGGCGGAAATGCCAGAGGATCTTCCGACGCGGGACTAGTCCGGCGGACCCGGAGCGGCGCAGATTTTAACCAGCCGACTTGTGCAATCGCGGCGGCAACGAACTTCGCGCATCCGCCAAGCCTCGCCGCGCAGCGCTAACCGTGGTAAACGGGCGCAAGGAGGATCGGAGCGATGGAATTCGAGATGCTCGCGAGCGGCTACGGCCTGCTCGAAGCGCCGCGGGTCGATGATCTCGGCCGTCTCTACTTCAGTGACATTCCCAACGGCGGCGTTTACCGGCGCAATCCCGGCGGCAACGTCGAAACGCTGATCCCCAAGCGCAAGGGCGTCGGCGGGATGATCTTCAACGCCGGCGGCGGGCTCGTGCTAACCGGCCGCGGCCTGATTCATTGGGATGAGAAGACCGGCAAGAGCCGCGATCTGTTCGCCGCCTGGGGAGGCAAGCCGGTCAGCATGAACGATCTCACCACCGACGATCACGGCAGCATTTACACCGGAACCGTCAACTTCGATCCGTTGAGCAACGACCAGCCGATTCCGGGCAGCCTGTTCCGGATCGATCCTCCCGGCCGCGCGGTGAAGTTGTGGGACGGCATCGAGGTCAGCAACGGTCTCGGTCTCAGCCCCGACCGAAAACACCTGTATCATTCGGATTCCCCCACCGGTGCGGTGTGGGTTTACGACGTTACTCACGAGCGCGGCGTCAAGGACCGGCGCATCTTTGCCAAGATGCCGGAGGGATGGCCCGACGGGCTGGCGGTCGATGCGCAAGGGGGAGTGTGGGTTGCGGCTTTCCGCGCCGGCGAGGTCGTCCATTTCGCGAAAGACGGGGCCGTAGCCAGGCGATTCAAGTTGCCGGCGACGATGGTGACCAGCCTGGTCTTCGGAGGCCGCGACCTGCGGGATCTCTACGTCGTGACGGCAGACAACATCGACGATCCAAATCGCAAGGGAACGATTTTCCGCGCGCGCGCCGACGTGCCCGGCCTGCCGGTGCCGAAAGCGAACTTTTAGTTTTTCACTTTTTGGCTCTTCAACTCTCGACAGCAGCGCGAGCCGCGATCGAATCCTCCGGCGTTTGCTCGCGCGATCCGGCCAGCAGTGCGCCGGCCGCGATTGTCAATACGAATGCGCCAACCCGCATCGCGGCGGCCGTCGAACCCGCCGGCAATCGTTCACCGAACACGATCATCCCGCCGGCGATCGGCACGATGTTCGACAGCGCGCCCGACAACGGCATCGCGATTATCCCGCGCGCCGAATGAAACGAGTTCTGCAACAGGACAATCCCGGCGATGTTGGCGACGATCAGGCCGTACACGTAGGGATTCGATACGATTCGAAGCGCGAGCGAAGCAGCGCCGCCGGCGATGAACTCTTCCGTCATCGCCTTGGTGAACAATCCCCCCAAGCCGAACGCGACACCGGAGAGAATCGCCGCGGCGGCGCCGCTGGCGTTCAGCCGGGCGACGGCCATCGGCGCGAGCCCGGCAACAGTCAACAGCGCGGAGAACATCAACAGCGTTCCGGGTTCGAACGCAGCTTCGGTCTCGCCGGTCTGAAGCGACAGCGTAAGCATCAGCATCCCGAACACGATCGCGCCGATGCCGACCCATTCGCGCCGATTCGCGCGCTCGCCAAGAATCACCACCGACGCGATTACGAACAGCGCGATTCCGCCCTGCATCATCACCGCCACCATCGATACCGGCGCCCTCGAGACCGCAATCACATAGAGCGCCCAGCCCACGGTCTGCACGCCGAGTCCGCCGATCCACATGGGATCGCGAATCCAGGCGACGATCGCGCCGACCGCATTCGCGCCGGCCGCTATTGGCAGATGCGCCGAGCGGCTCTTCATCATCAGCAGGCCGAGCGCCATCAGCGCGCTGGCGACGATCGCGATGGACAGATAGAGGATCACCGCGTTCAGTTCTTCACTTCGCGCATCGCGCCGCCTCGGATCACCTTGAACATGCGTCCGGCCCACATCACTTTGTTGCTGAGCAGGCTGGCAAACCAGACCCCGGTCATTATCAGGTCCTTGATCGGAACCATCCAGAGCCCCGGCAGCATCTCGGGCATCTTGAGCACGCGGCCGACGATTACCGCCGACATCGTGAGCCGCGCCGCAACTACCAGGATCAATGCCGCAAAAGCCGCGGCGCTGCCGCGTGAGATCGCAAGCCCCATCAGCGCCCAGAACGGGCCGTGGATCAGGATTGTCGCGAGGCTTACCGGGCGCACGGTGCGATAGGTGCGCGCCCAGCGGAGCTGATGATGCCAGAATTCAGCGAAGTTCTTTTCCTCGCAGGTCAAGGTGACAATCGAATCGGACAATCTGATCTCGTAGCCCTGCGCGTTGGTGAAACTGCCCAGGTAGAAGTCGTCGGCGAGCATGTCCTTGACCGCGCGGAATCCGCCGGCGGCCTCCAGCACCCGGCGTTTGATGGCGATCGTCGCGCCGAGTGCATAATGCATCGGCTCGATCATGTCGGCGAGCAGAACCTGGGGTAGAAAATCGGTGTTGACGTAGAGCGCCTCCAGCCGCGACGCGAACGAGCCGCCCGGGCGCGCCCGATACGCGCAGGTCACGATGCCGATCTTCTCGTCGGAGATCAGTTCGCCGACAATCCGCCTGAGGTAGTCGCGCTCGACGGATACATCGGCGTCGCTCAGTACGAACACTTCGGCCTTTTCGGCCCGATCCGCCATCTTGATCAGCTTCGCGATCTTGTGATTGCTGCAGTTGGGCTCTTCGCCAACGACCAGCGTGATGCTCGCGTACTGGTAGCGTTGGCGGATTGCGACCGGAACTTCGGCGGCCGCATCCTCGTAGTTCTCGACGCCAAAATAAAAGTCGGCCCGCGGGTACGCGATTTCCAGAAAGCTGATCAGGTTGGCCGCCAGCGAATTGCTGGTCCCATGCAGCGGCTTCAGCACTGCCACGCGCGGTGGAATCTTGGGGATCGGGAGCAGGGGAGACGTGGTGCGCCGCGCAAACCTGATCGCAGCCACAGTCGCGGCGGCGTAATAGAGCACCGACACGCACACGGCCGCCGCCGGTAAAGCAATCCAGATTGTCATCGGATGATTCGCGCGCCAATCTGACCCAGCGCGACAGATGGCGCCACAGGCATCTTACTGCGGACCTCGCGCCTGGGCCTTACTCGTGCCTGGAATTCGCCGTCAGGCGGCAGCCCGCTGAGCCGTCTGATGCCGTCGCTGGCGCATCGTCGAAAGAAACTGCCGCCCCTCGTTCAGCATCCGCCTGGTCTCTTCCATCGACGTCATCATCTTCTTGACCGATTTGAAGATGTACTTCGGGCGGAAGTAAAAGCTGCGATAAAAGCGCTCGACCGCGCCGTAAATCTCGTCGTTGGTCAGGCCCGGATAGGTGATCGTGCACTTCTGATAGCCGGATTCGTCGAGCAGCGGATCGACCGCCAGAAATCCGTTCTCGGTTACGTAGTCGAACAGCTCCGTGCCCGGGTACGGCGACGCGAGCGACACCTGGATCGTTTCGCAGTCCATCTCGCGCGCGAAGCGGATCGATTCATCGATCGTATCCTTGTTCTCGCCGGGAAGTCCCAGGATAAAAGTCCCGTGAATCAGGATCCCCACTTCGTGGCAATCCTTGGTGAAGCGCCGCGCGCGATCGATTCCGACGCCCTTCTTGATATTCTTCAAAATCTGCGCGTTGCCCGACTCGTAGCCGACCACGAACAGCCTGAGCCCGCCGTCCTTCATGATCTTCAGCGTTTCATAATCGACGTTGGCGCGTGAATTGGTGGACCACGTGATTCCCAGTGGCTTCAGCAGCTGCGCGATTTTGCGCGCGCGGGCCGGGTCGGCGGTGAAGGTGTCGTCGTCGAAGAACAGTTCCTTCATCTTGGGGAACTTCGACTTCATCGCCGCCACTTCTTCGTACACATTCTCCGGGCTCCGCACGCGATAGCGATGCCCCTGCGTGACCTGCGGCCACAGGCAGAACGTGCATCGCGCCGGGCATCCGCGCCCGGTGTACAGCGACACGTACGGATATTGGCAGTACGGACTGTTGTACTTCAGGTAGTCGAGGTTTTTTTCATACACCTCGGTGACGAACGGCAACTTGTCAAGTTCTTCGTCGGTGAGCGCTGGACGATCGGGATTGTGATGCAACCCGCCGTTTTTCTGATAGCTGATTCCGCCGATCGTGCTCCAGTCGCGGCCCTGCGCCACCTCGAGCATCGAGTATTCGAATTCCTTGCGCGCGGCGATATCGATCGCCGGCGACAGTTTCAGCGTTTCTTCGGGCCGCGCCGTCGGATGCCCTCCGACCATCGCGATGATTGCATTCGGATTCGCCACCTTGATTGCCTCCGCAGTGCGCGCGTCCATCCGTAAAGACGGCGTAGAGGTGTGAATCACGACCAGGTCGTAGTTCTTTGCTTCGTTGACCGTCATCTCGACCGTGTAGTTATGCGGCGGCGCGTCGAGCAGGCGTGCGCCCGGGATCATCCCCGCCGGATAAGCCAGCCACGTCGGGTACCAGAATGACCAGACCTCGCGCGTCGCCTGGTAGCGCGAGCCCGCTCCCCCGTCGAAGTCGTCGTACGAGGGCGGATTGAGAAAAAGCGTCTTCATCACATCCATAGGCAGAGCATACTCCACGCCTGTCCGATTGGTTAGTCAGCGACTATACAAACCGCGACCACCGAAGGCAACCCTGCCCCGATTTCAGGCACTGGTTCAGTTTGAGGCTGCCCAGACGAGCCGGTATTTCGCTCACCGTCGGGTGAACGTCACCTTCACTTCTGCGAGACTAGAACAGGAACGGGCGAACGTGCTCGCGTAAGCGTTCAAGCTCACCCGCATTGTGTCGAAGCAGTTCGTGCCCCCAAGTCGTATCAGTTTCTTTGCGGCAATCGTCCGCCATCGCCGAACCGATGCTTTCATAAGGGCCGAGGGCAGCCTTGAGGGCTTCGGGGTTGCTCAAAGCGCCGAGAACAAAAACTCTGTCAGCCAGATGTTCAGGAATAACGGCCTTCGCCTTTTCTAACCGGTCTTGCCTGCCATCGAAGTCTATCAACAGGACCATGTATCGCTTGGGGTAACGATCCATTGCCGTCGCGAGATCTGACTTGAATCGTTCCAGTACTTTATTCCAACCACCCGCTGGCCGAAGCACCTGCATCCGCCGGTAGCGAGTCCAGTCAACGCGCGAAAGAAAGCCGTTTGCCAATTCTTTGTTGGCATCGTCTTCCGGAAGCACAAAGACGTGCGGCCGATCCTTGTTGGGACTCAAGGTTCCACATCGCCGCGAACCAGCGCGCTGACCAGGTCCCCATTTACCTGAATTTCGCTGAGCGGGCGGACGAGCGTGGGTTCAAGGTGGCTCTTCCGGTAGAGAAGAAGCGTGTTCTCTCTAGAAAAACGGTCAATCGCTTCAGGATTGTGTGAGGTCGCGATGAATTGGCCGCCGGATTGGAATGCTTTGCGAAGAGCCATGACAAATTGCCCAACCTCGGAGAGAGCGAGATAATTGTCCGGCTCATCCCAGAAACAGAGCAACGGTCCGTAGGCGTCGTTAGCGGCAAGCACCAAGGCGCATATCATGAAGCACTTCTCGCCGTCGGACAGATCCTCGAAGGGAACCTTCAGGCTTCCCTGGTCGTTGGAAAACTGGACGGTAAGGCTTCGAGAGTCCGGGCCATTTGCCGGGTTTTGGATGTCCTTCACGTCGGGCATCACCTGTTTGAGATACTCGTCGATCTTGGAATAAGCGGCTGGTGCGTAAGCCAGTAAACCTGAAAACCATGCGGCAAAGTCGGTGACCTGAAGATTAGGCTGCAGCGTCTCTTGTTTAGAGTCTCCTGAAATCAAACCGGGCACTGGCCGAAGGATTAGCATTCGACCGAGCCACTGCTTGAAAATGTACAACGGATCCTTCTCCGATTGTTCCTGAATTATCGGCAGAGCCACCAGGTGCCAGTCTAAATGGAACTTCGCCTCCCCCTCCTTCTTGGTTTTTGCAAGACACACCCACGACCTTTCTCGCGTGCAGACGGGTTCGCCGTCAACAGTGAGCTTCTCCTCGAGTACACGCAATTCTTTGAACCCCTCCGGGAGCTCAAGGGCGATAACATACGTGTAGATCTTGGCGCTCAGCTCGACCTCGATTTCGAATCGCATCGGCAGGTCTTTGCGTCCCTGAGCGAAATCCTTCGGCTTCACGAGCTCGCCTACCCGGTTCGTACCTCGCGCGATCCTCTGCAGGATTTCCAACGCGAACCCAACCGTCGTCTTGCCTGCGCCGTTTTTCCCAATTAGCAGGGCGGACGAGAGGCCCGAGATTGGCAACTCGAAGTTTTCCAAGCACCGGAAGTTATGAATATACAGCCGACGTATCATAGGGGGATGATACCGCGCTTATGAGGGAAGGCTCAAGGTAAACGGCCGGGCCTCTTTTAAACTGACGCACTACCGAAATTTATATTTGCTCTCCGACAACCTCTATTCGTTCGCTATTCCCTCGACTCGGAAAACCATGCATTTTCAGTGCTTTTTTCGCCGATCACGGCGCGGCAGGAGCTGGTCCCCCTACTTCCGCGCGACGACGATCATCCGCCGCGTACCTATCGCATACGCCTCGCTATCGAATCCCCCGAACACCGCCGTCACGTGCAACCCCACGCGTTCCAGGAGGCGGGTCATCTCGGTCAACGTGTAGAGCCGAATGATATGTCCGATCGACTCGCGTCGGCTTCCCTTCTGGTCCACCACGACGAAATGCACGTGCATGCGGCTGGTCGCGAGATCCAGGTCGCGCCGCTCAACGTACAAAGTTCCGTCGGCGCCGGTATGCCAGTCGTTCTGGATATAGTTATCGATCGCCCACTCGCGGTTAAGCCCGTCGAGCAGAAGGCGTCCGCCGGCTTTCAGCGCTTTGGCCGCCGATTCGAGCACTTTCAAATCCTCGGCTTCGGACTCCAAATATCCGAATGACGAATACATATTGACGATCGCGTCAAACGTGTTTTCGAACGGGATCTCGCGCATGTCGGCGGCGATCGTCTCGATTGTGACCTTGCTCGCTTCGGCCGCCTGCTTCGCAAGTTCCAGGTACTCGGGATTCAGATCGAGAGCGGTTACTCGCAAGCCACGTTTCGCCAACTGGATCGAATGCCGCCCCTGGCCACAGCACAGGTCGAGCACCGATGCGCCGGGCTTGAGATCGAGCGCGCTCGCAACGAAGGCGCTCTCTTTTTCAGCCCGCTCTTGGGTGAACGTGTGGCCATAGACGTTCAGGTAGTCGCCGCGAAAAAAGTCCACGTACCAGGCAGAGCCTTGCGATGCCATCGCGTCTCTCTCGAGCTGTACGGATTCTCGCTTCAGGTGCGGATAACGACTACCGGGCGTGAGGCGACCCAGCGGCGGATGAAAGCCACAAGCAGTGGACGCATGGCAGTCGTCAGTGCGACTGCGTGAACCATCTCGAAGGGAGCGGCGGGCACGAATGGGTGCTCGCTGACGATCCGGGTTTTCTCGTCGAGGTCCTCGATCACCTCTGCATGCCCGGAGACCACCACGCCATCGCAGGTGACCTTGACCTCGGGGTTCTTGCGCAGGTTGCGGATCCAATCAGACTGCCAGCCGTAAGTGGAGATCAGGAAAACTTGATTGTCGCTGCGGGCGCACGGAAGGAGCGTCTCACGCGGCAAGCCGGTTCTCCGCCCGGTTGTCGTCAGCAGAACCCATCCCGGCGCGCGCGAAAAGTAATCCCTTTGCGAATTGACCAGGGCCGCCTGAACCCGGCGCATCCTGCGAGGGATGAAGTGCAGCCTTGCTGCGAAAGGCTCAACTGGGTCAGTAGGGACCATCGTCAGAGAGGCTACGGTCGCGCAATTCGTGCGTCAAGCAGGTTGCGAGTCCTGGCAGTGACCTAATCTGAGCGCGCTCGCGCAGCGCTCGGCGGCTCGAAAGCCCGCCTACAGCCATGCGAACGACTCGCGGATGAACGCGGGAGCGCCGCCGCACGCGATCGTCCCGTGCGCCATCACGACGTTGACCGGGTCCCACGCAAGCACGCGCCCGAGCGCGGCGCGCGCCGGGGCGCGCCGCACGAAGCTGAGGCGCCATTCCAACGGAGCGCGGCCGACCGGCTCGGTGATTCCGCCCAGGCGCGCGTAGGTCGTCTTCCATCCCTGCCATCCGGTGGTGTTGCGGATAAACTCCATTGAGAAGTTCTCGATCAGATCGGCGAACAGCGCGGTGCGCGACGCACGATGAAAGAAAACGATCTCATCCATGATCAGGCTGCCGCGGAATAGCGCGTGGTCGATCTCGCCGCGCCAATCCTCGGGCGGCTGGTCGGAGAGCACGCCGCTGAATTTCAGGTCGGCGCGCTTGCGAATCACCGACGGCCGGCCCCACAGCCTCGCGCCCGGGAACTCTGATGCCCAGTCGCCCATGAACAGATGATGGAGCTTGTTCGGAGAGACGAGATGCGCCGGGTGGCCCAGCGCTTCGAGTTCCGCGCGGAGCGAATCGGTCAGCGGAATTGGCGACCAGATCCACAGCGCGCCAACGGCGAGCCGTACCACTGCCATCCGGGTCGGATACGGAAACGAGTAGAAATCTACGCTTGGGCCTTCAGCGATCCAGAAATTTTCGCCCAACTGCCGAAGTGTCGCGCTCACGATTCTCGCCGCACCGCACTATCACGCGCCCTGAATTATCTTTCGTACCTCGGAATTCGGATCATTCACGACCTGGCTCTCAAGATTGAACACCATCGTGGACCGCTTGCCGGCATCGTAGGCCGGCCAATGCGGAATTTCGGGACAATCGGGCTTGCCGGTGCGAGCAAACGCCACCCACGCTCCCCCTATCTGCTGCTGCATCCGCGCGGCTCCGGGGTCCGGACCGGCAAAGGCGCGCACCCGGCGATAGGAATCGAGCATGAACGGAATCTCCATTGTGTGCGGGGTCTTGAATAGCCCGCCTGCGACCGGAGTTTCCCAAGTCAGATACCACATGTATGCCGGCGCACCAGCTTGCGCCGCCTTGCGCTCGGCCAGCGCGATCGATCCGCCCATCGCGAACATCGAGCTCATTGCAGCGGTGAACAGATAGGTCGGCGAATAGTCGGGTCTGATCTTGCGCCATGCCTCGACCAGCGGCTTGCCCATCGGGCCGAGCATCGCGATGCGCTGTTCGAGGTCGGTTTCGGACATTTTTCCGAACCACGGCTCGCCCGCAGTGAAGATGGTGACCTCGTCCTTCACGTAGCCGACCAGCACCGGAACGTCGCGGGACACCGCAGGCGCATCGGGCGTGAATGGATCGCGCGTGATCGCGACATCGTCGATGATCGGGATGTAGCCAATACCACCAGGCCGGCGCATGCCGGGTACGCGCGGCCCGGCGTTGTTCTTCGCGTCGGCCGCGAAGGCGGCGGCGATGATCGTCTGGGCGGGCACGCCCTGGAGCGACTTGATGTCGCCCGGCTGAATGCCGAGTTCCATGAGGAGCGCCTTGGCGGCCGCGGTGGCGGGATCTTTGCGGCCGACCATCAGGCCAGGACCCGACTGAATCGACGCCTTGTGAAATAGTCCCTTCGCCGAGCCCATCGACATCAGAATCGAGACTTTCGCACCACCTCCCGACTGGCCCATGATGGTCACGTTGTCGGGGTCGCCGCCGAAATTCGCGATGTTGTCTCTCACCCACTGCAAGGCGAGCACCAGGTCCTGCATGCCGACCGTGCCGGACGATTTGTACGCATCGCCCATCAGGTCGCCCAGGTGGAGATAGCCGAAAACGTTGAGGCGATGATTCACGTTGACGGCAACGACGCCATGATCGCGGGCGAGGTCTTCCATGCAGTAAACCGGCTGACCACCGGAGCCGTAGGCGAAGATGCCGCCATGAATCCAGAACATCACGGGCCGCTTCTGGTTGTCGGTTGCAGGCGTCCACACGTTGACGAACAGGCAGTCCTCGTTCTGAATTTTCAGCTCGGATGGGGTCGTGAACACCCGCGCCATCAACATGCCGTAATCGCCGGTCGGAGCTGCGGTCGCGCCCGACGCCATCTGCATCGCGGGCGCTCCGTAGTCGGAGCAGTCCAGCACCACTTTCGAGGGCGTCGGCCTTTGCGGCGGCATCCAGCGCAAAGGACCTACCGGCGGCGCGCCGTAGCGAATACCCTTGAAGGTGTGCACGCCATCGTTGATCAGGCCGCGGACCGGACCGCTGGTCGTGTCGATGATCCTGGTGATTTGCGGCAGATCGCTGCTGTCAGGACGATGAACCGGCGTGGTTTCCTCTTTCCGCATAGAATTGTTCTCCTGCGCGAGGCTCACACTATAGCAGCAAACAACTTAGTCTTTATCTCGCCGTTCCAGAGCCGTGTGCGCCGAGTCGTTGAGTTGCCGAAGTCGCCGCCACTTTCCTAAGATGCACGCGGTGGACTGATCTTCATGCGTACGTTGGCTAGCGCTCCAATCGCAGAACGGCTGAGCGCCGGCCGCGGCCTTCGCGAGAAGGTGCCGCGCAAGAGCCATGCGCCCTGGAAAGCGCCCACGAATCGGCCTGATCCAATCCAGTTACTGATCGAATCCGACGCGGGGCGAATTCCCAAGCTGCTCCCCATTCGTTACGGGCGAATGCAGCAGTCGCCGTTTGGCTTCCTGCGCGGTGCGGCAGCCGTAATGGCGTTCGATTTGGCACGCACTCCCCGCACAGGACTCCGCGTCCAGGCGTGCGGCGACTGCCACATCATGAACTTCGGAGCGTTCGCGACGCCTGAGCGCAACTTAGTTTTCGATATCATCGATTTCGACGAATCGCTCCCGGCTCCCTGGGAATGGGACGTCAAGCGCCTGACCATGAGTATCGAAGTCGCGGGGCGCTGCGCGGGAATTAGATCCCGCTATCGGGAGCCCGCGGTTCGAGCGGCGGTTCGTTCCTACCGCGAGCATCTGGGCGAGTACGCGACCATGCCGTCGCTCGAGGTGTGGTATCAGCGAATCGATTTCCAGGAACTCCTCGATAGAGTGCCGGGGCCCAGGAACCGCCAGCGCGACAAAAGAGTTTCTGAGAGGGCGCGGCGAAAGACGGTGCCGAACCATTTGCTTCCGTCGATGGCCGCCAGAGACAAAACCAAAATCAAGGACGAGCCGCCGCTCATCTATCATTTGCCCGTTCAACGGACCTCGGCCTATCTACGGCGAGCGGTATCAATCTTCAAGCGATACCGGACCTCCCTTCCTGAGTCTTATCGAGTGCTCTTTGATCGGTTTGAGCTGCTGGATGTCGCGTTCAAAGTCGTCGGCGTTGGAAGTGTCGGAACCTTCTGCGAGGTTGCGTTGTTCAGGGATGCGCAGGCTGCGCCGCTGTTTCTGCAAATCAAGGAAGCGCGAGCCTCAGCGTTGGAGCCATACGCCGGCCGCAGTGTATTTTCCACGCACGGGCAGCGAGTGGTCTATGGTCAGCACTTGATGCAGGCCGCCAGCGACATATTCCTGGGTTGGACGGTCGGGTTGGAGCCTGGCCGCGACTTTTACGTCCGCCAATTGCGCGATATGAAGATTCCGATGCCGGTCGACACGGAGGATCCCACCGACCTCGCCTATTTCGCCGACGCGTGCGGCTGGGCGCTAGCTCGAGCGCACGCGCGCACGGGAGACCCTGCGATGATCGCCGGCTATCTCGGCGCGAGTGATGCCTTCGATGATGCAATAGTGAAATTCGCGAAAGACTATGCCGATCAAACTGAGAGCGACTACAGTGCTTTGTTGAAAGCGATAAAAAGTGGGCGAATCAAAGTCGCGAGGTGATGCAGCTCAGTCGAACGAATTCACAACGGGACATGATCGCTCGACAATGCTTGGCACGGTTATGGAGCAGGCTCACACAACGCGACCTCCGCTGTGGGCGTATCTCGGCACGATCGCGTTCACCGTGGTCGTGCCGGGTTCGGTGGTCGGCCTTGGGCCCTACCTGATTTCACGATGGGAGCTGAGGCCGCCATTGCTCGGGCTCGAGCTGACCCGGTGGATCGGCCTTGGAATGTTCGTCATCGCGGTTCCGGCGTTTGGCGACTTTCTCGCCCGCTTCGTGCGCGAGGGACACGGGACTCCGGCTCCGATCGCGCCGACGCGGCGGCTGGTAGTGGGTGGAGTCTACCGCCGCGTGCGCAACCCCGCCTATGTCGCGGTGATCGCGATGCTTGTCGGCCAGGCACTCTTCTTCGGTAACTTGGACGTGCTCGAGTACGCATTCGCGGTTGCGATCGCATTTCACTTGTTCGTGATTCTCTACGAGGAACCGACGCTCAGGCGGACATTTGGCCGCGACTACCAGGACTACTGCCAATCGGTGCCGCGCTGGATCCCGCGTTTGCGTCCAGCCGACCGTTGGGGCCAGCGATGAACTGCGGCGTGCTCCACAACGTTGACGTGGAATTCTATGCTACGCGATACAAGGCGGGAAATTGCTTACCGCTCGATTTGAACTGGCAACCGAGCCTATAGGTCACGCCGGGCGCTGCGGACGAGTAAACAAGCCGACGTAGCGCGCCACGATCAGGTACTTCTTGAACAAGCGGTTGGTCTGCTCTTCGTGCGGGCTGATCGTGGTCCGGTCTTCGGGATCAAAGAAGCAGGTGGGATCCTCGGCCATGTAGTCGCCGTTGTGATAGTACGCCATCGCACGGCATCCGCCGCATGTGTACTGATACCGGCAGTCGCCGCACTTGCCTTTGAGCTTGCTACGATCGAGCAGGTCGGCGAACAGTTGGCTGGAAGCGACCAGCTCGTCCAGCGGTTTTTCGCGCACGTTGCCCGCCTTGAGCTGATCGAGCAGAACCGGACAAACCGAAAGATCGCCTTCCGCGTTGAGCGCCAACCAGGTCCCGACCCAGCATCCGATCGGCGGATTCTGCGGTACGGCGCCATTGGCGGCGCCTCCGGAAACCTGGGCATGCAACTCCGGCGAGAGGAAGAACGGGGTGTAACTCACGTAGCCGTTGACGTGATTGCGCAACTCGGGATGGAAGTGAGCTTCGAGGTCGTTGCGATCGAACGCGAGCTTATGGAACATATCGCAGCCCGAGCCTCGCGCTACGTAAGGCGAGCGGTTATATGAAATCCGCCTGTCGGTCAGATACTTGATGGTGTTGGCGAAGGTCTCGGTATTGTCCTTGGAGATCGTGACGATGACGTGGCGGTCAATCTTGAGCTCGTCGCACAGGGCGAGCACCTCCAGAGTACGATCAGGCTTGGCGTCGCGGGTCCACTCGTTACGCTCGTCAATCGAGTTCAGCCCCACCGATATAGTTACCTTGCCGTTGGTTGCTTCCTTGATTTCCTGCAGTTTGGTCCGATCTATCACCTCACCGTTGCTGCAAACCTTGCATTGATAACCCAGCTCCACCGTAAGCCGGAGAAGCTCCAGCGCATCCTTGCGCAACAGGAACTCGCCACCGCTCCATCCGACAGCTATAACGCCGAGGCGCTTGGCTGGAAGCAATACCAGTTCGCGAATCTCATCGAAGCTGAGCTCGCCTGGACGTTTGTCTCGAACCTTGTGCGCATCGTTGCTGCCTGTCATGCACAAAGGGCATTGCAGGTTGCATAAACGCGTAGCCTCGAAGTACAGCGCCGGAAAGTTATAACCCATGATCTGCCGAAGTTAGCAGCAAATATCGTTCCGTACAACGTTGTTCCGGATAACACGGGTCTTTCTGCGTGCATCCCTCGACCGGAGTTATCCAAAACTGCGTCGTTTCGATGCAGGACTGTTTCCTTTGGAAGCAGTTCTCAGGGCTGGAGCAATGTCTTGCGCCATTGCTTACCGCTCTTCAGGAACAATTCGCGCCGATGCAATCGGAAGGGAGCTTGCACCCAGAATTCGATCCGATTCGGCACCACACGGAGTCCAAGCCAGTAATTCGGCCGCACTGGCTCTTTGCCCCTCAATTCCCGTCGGAGCTTGGAAACACGCGCGAGCAGCTCTTCGCGGCTTTTCAGCGGATCGCTCTGGTGCGAGACGCTGCCCGAGATCCTGCTGTCAATCGGCCGGGTAGCCCAATACTCGTCCGCTTCATCCGCAGTCATCTGCTCGACCGAACCGTCGATCCTGACCTGGCGTCCCTTCCGCGGCCAATAAAAAACCATCGCGGCGCGGGGATTTTGCGCTATTTGCCGGCCCTTGGGACTGCGTATATCTGTGTAGAAGGAAAAGCCTCGCTTATCCGCTTGCTTGAGCAGGATGTAGCGTACGCTGGGCATACCGTCGCTTCCGCAAGTAGCCAGCGCCATCGCCTCCGGATGGTTGGTACCGGCGGCCACTTCCTCACGAAACCATCGCGTAAATCGCGCGATCGGATCATCTGTCTTCATATTCCCTGCTGGAAGCATTCTTGATGCCATAGCCTGCCGCGAAGACAGATCGCCGTCTCCGGCGGCGCTTCGGCGCAGCCGGCTGCAATCTACTCGACGGTACCCGAGATCGGTATCGACACGACGCCGGTGTTCGCGCCGTAAGTATAGCTGAACCCCACCGTCGCCGACTGCGCGCCGGTCGCGCCGCTCTTCGGCGTGAACTCCATCGTGATCGTGCAGTTGCCGGGTTTGGGCGCCATCGTGCCCGTGCAAGTGGTGGCCGTTATCGTGAACGCGGTTGGATCGATCCCGACGATGCTGGTGGTACCCAGGCTTACGCTCACCGTCGCGGGATTCGAGATCTTGATCGCCTTTGGCTTACCTGTCCCGCCTGCCGCCACCGGCGAGAACGTCTCCTTGGACGGCGCCTTCAGCGTCAGGGCAATTCCAGTGCCGCTGAGGTTTATCGTGGGACTGGCGCCGTTGTAAGTCACGTTGATCGCCCCGCCGGTCACGGCGCCGGGAGTGGCCGGTGCGAACTCCACCTCGAACGAGCAGTTCTTCTTCGCCGCGATGCTCTTACCCGAGCAGGTATCGGTGCCGCTGGCGATTGCGAATGGCGGCGTCGCAGTCACCGACCCGATCGCCGCCGCGATCGTGCCCTTGTTGGTGAGCGTCACCTTCTTGGGCTTGCTGGTCCCGGTCGCATCGACGCTGCCGGAGTTGATCGTCGCCGGGGCCGCGCTCAGCGTGGTAGGCATCGGGTTCGCACCGAATGCCATCACAAGGTTATACGCATTCACCGTCCCGATTCCGGTCGCGAAGTCCCAGCCCGCGTTTGTTCCGTACGCTGGCATGTAGGCCGAGGTCGACGTGGACAGGACACCATATTTGCCCGATGGCGTGTAACAATTGTGCGAGCCCGTGCATACCAGGTCCATGTCACCCTGGGTCACGTCGTAGAAAATACACGAGCTGCCGACGGCGTCGCCTTGCGAGGAGTTGCAGGACGACGAACCGCTTGCGCCATACTCGCTTTTGGCCAGTGAGTAGTACGTGGGATTCGGATTGCCTTGGCTGCTGCCAGTATACTGATTCACCAGTGATTGAATGCCGGCCATGATCGGCGCGGAGAACGACGTTCCGCCGGCTCCGAGCCACCCACTGGGCGGGCCCGTGCATGTCGCTCCGTCCGAGGGGTCCGTATCGCAAAACACGTAGTAATGACCCCAAACGCCGTTAGCCGCGAACAGCGAGATGTCGGGAAGATCGCGCACCTTGTCGGAGGGGTTGCCGAACAAACCGGATTGCCATGAAGGCTTGCGATATCCCGCGCAGCTGCCGCCGACGATTCCGGGTGTCTTGGGCGATCCGGTTCCGCAGCGGCTCGCGCCGCCGCCGCCCGCGATGATATCGAGGTAATCGTTTACGCCGGTCGAGCTGTTGCAGAAGCCGCTCGAGCCATAAGTCGTAGTGTAGCCTGAGTACTCGGCGATCAGTTCGCTGGCGCATGAGTCGTTCCATGGAATTTCCGGGATGTAAGATAACGCTGAGCTATAGTCGGAATTATTCGTCGCACTCCAGTATGTGTCGTTGGTCCCGGCGTAAGTATCGCCGAAATCGGTGCCCCCAACGGCCACATTATACTGCGTGGAGGCAAATCCACTGACGTTGATCCCGTATTGCGCGACCTGATTTTGTTCAACAAAATCGCTCGTCGCCGCGCCGCCATCTCCTGCCGAAACAAAAACCGAGACACCCGCCGCCACCGCCAGCTGGTACAGGCCCTTGATGTACGAGTTCGCCGACCTGCCCAGGATCGGCTCGGAATCGCCATAGCTGATACTGACGACCCCAGGGACCGAGCCGCCGTTGCTCAGAATGTTTTGCAGGGCGATGAAGCCTCCGAAGTTGGCGCTGGTATTCCCGCACGAGGCCAGTTCGATCGCCGCGTTAGGCGCTGTCGCACTGGACCATTCGGCGTCCAGGATCGCTTCGCCCTCGTCGTCGGCTACGACGCCCGGATCGCTACAGGCGCCGCCTTTGCCGGGTGCCGGATGGACCTGAATGAAAGAGCCGTCGGTGTAGGAACTGAGGCCAAACGTAGAACGGAAAGTGTCCCAATCCCCAGGGTAGTTGTATACGTCGCTTGCCTCGATCACCACGATCGTCTGTCCCTGGCCCGAATAACCCGCCGCGAAAAGCGGATTCAGATTGTAGATTGTGGCCAAGTCCGCGGGTACAAGGTCCAATTCCTGGCCGCTATCCCATGTGTAGTTGCTGCGCAGCTGGTACATCGGCTTGGGCCTGAAGTCATTCAATGAAACAATACCGACGATTGCCGGCGTGAGCGCGGCCGGGATCCGCGGGTCGCTCATGTTCGCGATGTGCGTCTTACCGTTCACCTTGAGATTGTGAATCTCGGTGTGGAAGGCCTCGCGCACCTGACCGGCCGTCCCGGAAAATTCGATCACCACCCGGCTGGGGTAGACCAGATCGACGGTAAAGCCGTGCGATTCGAGCCATCCCGTGATCGCCGCCAGGTCCTCCTGCGCCAGGCCGTAGCGCTCTCCGAACTGCTTTGCGGTGAGCCAGTGATGGAAATTCGGCGAGTACCGATCGCTCAACTGATCGATATAACGATCGAGCGCCTGTTCCTGTTCGGGTGAGCGCTGCAACTGCAGCCACAAATGCTCCATCGGGAAGCTGTCAGCGACCGGGCCGCGATCGTTGACCACCGTCGCTTCGGGACGCGTGTTGCCCGCGAGCGTGACCAATTTGGTCTCGCTTATCGTCTCGGTGATCAGCGCGGGAGGTTGCGATGCCGCCCCCACAATCTGCTGGTAGCCCGCGATCGCTGCCACGATAATCGCGCAACACAAGAACACCCGAATGCGATTCGTTGAACGGACCTTCGATGCTGTCATTCGGTATCCCATGACTCCGTGTGGATGGAACGGCCCCTGTCCCATGCCTAGATCAGCACCTTCGCTTCCTTAAGCCTGGCGATTTCCGCTGCACTGTATCCGAGCAGCTCGGTCAGCACTTCATCGGTATGCTCGCCGATCATCGGCGCGCCGCGATATTGGAGATCGATCCCGCCGAACTGCACGGGAAGTCCGGGCACGACGCGCTCGCCGACTTCGGAATGCTTCAACTTCACGAGCATGCTCGAGCGCGAGAAGACGGGATCCTCCATCAATTCGGGAGTGCTATAGACCGGTCCCGCGGCCAGACCGCGCGCGCGAAGTTTCGCGACCAGTTCATCGCGCGGCGATACGCGCGTGCGCGCCGCGATTTCGCGCTCGAGCTGCTCGACGTTCGCGAGCCGGCCGAAGAGTCGGGCGAACTTCGGATCGGACGCCATCGAAGGCGCTCCGAGCGCCTCGCACAGCTTGGCGAACTCGTCGTCGGTGGCGATCGCAATCGCGATCCATTTGTCGGCGCCTGCCGCCGGGAACACGCCATGCGGCGCCATCGACTCGTCGCGATTTCCAATCGCAGCCTGGTCGCGCCCGTTCATCAGAAAATCCATCATCGCTTCGGGCATCATGGTCGTAACCATCTCGGCCATCGACAGGTCGAGGTACTGCCCCTCGCCGGTCCGATCGCGATAGTGCAGCGCCGCGAGCAGAAAGAACACCATGCCGGTGCCCACCGCGAAGTCCGGCCACGTTCCGCCGATCCCGCATGGAAACGAATTGGGATAACCCGTGATATGGCACAGCCCGGCGAAGGCCTGCGTCGTCGGCCCAAAGCCTACACTATCGGCGCGCGGACCGTCCTGGCCGAGCGGAGTGCCGCTCAGCATGATTATGTTGGGTTTGATTTTAACCAGATCGCCGTAGGCGAGATTGTATTTCGCCATGTTGCCGACGGTGAAATTTTCGGTGACGAAATCGCTCTGCCCGATAATCTTGCGCGCGATTTCCTGCGCCTCGGGCATCGCAAGATTCAGCACGATGCTGCGGCGCGAGGAATTGATCGCGTGGAAAATTCCGCTGCGGTTGGCACCGACCGATCCGCCGGTGCCGGTCAGAAATCGCACCAGGTCCGGCGCGCCCGACGTCTCGATCCTGATTACGTCGGCGCCCAGCGCGCCCAGCCATGCGGTCGCGTGCGGGACGGCGTAAATCCACCCGAAATCCGCGATCCGGATTCCTTCCAGCGGCCGGGTTCCCGTCGGATGATTCCCGCCGCGGCCCGTGGCTTGAGCTTCGGCTCCGAACTCCCGATTCTGAAGTATCTTTTGATTGTGCTCGCCCAGCATCGGCGCTCCGCGCACGATTCGCCACGGCGTGCGCGCGAACTTGCACGGCGCACCGGGCATTCGCACTTCGCGGGCGGCGGGATGCTCGAGGTCGATGAAAAATTTCCGCGCCTTGTACTGCTCGTTGCCCGCAACTTCGGCCGCAGAATATACCGGGAAGCACGGCACGTGTTCCGCCTGCGCCTTCTCGAACGCCTCGGTTCGCGTCTGCGTAGATAGCCAGTCGATTACTCCGGCCTCGATCGCGTCTATATGCGCGGTGCGGCCCAGGATATTGTCGAACAGCTCGCTATCCATCCACTCGGGATTACCCATCGCCTTCTTGGCGCCGCGCCAGAAGCGTTCGGTGAGGGCGCTGAAGCTCACCCATCCATCCTTGCACGGATAAACCCACTGCCCGGCGGTTTTTTGCCGCGTCGAGAGCCGCTGGAACGAGGCAGAATCGCGCCCCTCATGAGAGTAAAGCCCGATATTGGGACGAATCATGCTGATCATCGAGAGCCACTGCCCGACATCGACGTGCTGCCCCGCGCCATTAGTCTTTCGGCTATATAGTGCGCACATCGCGGCGGCCGCTGCTGTATAGCCAGTCAAATAGTCAGACTGCCTGCCGCCGAGCTTCAGCGGCGGTTGATTCGACGGGTCGGTTACCTGATGCCACGGGGTCTCGTAGCCGACGCCGCTCATGTGCGTGGCTACCAGGTCGCCCCCGCGTAGATTCCGGTAGGGCGACTCGGCGCCAAAAAAAGTTATCGACACGACGATCAGTTTCGGGAATCGGGCCGTGAGCGTGCGCCAGTCAATCCCGAGCTTCTCGTTCACTTCCGGACGATTCGGATTGAAAACAATGTCCGCCGGCGCGAGCAAATCGAGCGCCTGCTCGCGCCCGCGCCGGTCTTCCAGGTCGATCGTCACGCCAAGCTTGTTGGTGTTGAGGTAGAGATGCAGCCCGCCGGTTTCGGGGTCGGGCATCTCATCGCGAAACGGTCCCAGCGCGCGTTCCATCGATCCCGTTCGCGGCGGCTCGACCTTGACGACCTCGGCGCCGAAATCCGCGAACGACTTCGCGGCCATCGATGCGGCCAGAAAAGGCATCGTGTCGAGGCACGGCAGCTCGACGACCTTGAGGCCTTCGAGCGCGCGCGGTGGCTCCTGGAAGGGCTCGAAACGCGCCATCGCTACTCGAGCATTTCCGCTTTCAGATTGTCGAGCAGGTCGATCAGTTGAGCCATCGAGTGGATCACGTAGTCGGGTTTGAAATAGGGATGGGTCTGCAGGTATTTGAACGACGCCGCGCCGGTGGCGACCGCGACCGACGCGCCGTAGCCCGCGCCGAGCGCGGCCATGATGTCGCGCGGCTCATCGCCAACGTACATGCAGGCTCGAGGATGAATCGCGGCCTTGAGCGCGGTCTGTTTGAGGCTCTGCGTCTTGTCCAGCGCACGCAGTGAGCTCGTGGTCTGCGTCACGACCTGGTCGAGGTACGAGGCGAGCCCGACCATCGCGAGCTTCTCGACCAGCCGCTGCGAATCACCCGGGCGGCTGGTAATCACGCCGGTCGCATAGCCGCGCCGTTTGAGTTCGGCCAGGGTATCCTGCACGTGCGGCAGCACCTCGAGACGCTCGGTCTTGTCGATTTCAGCCAGGAAGTATGCGTACGCGAGCTTCACGTACTCAGGCCTGAGATGCTCCGGCACTCCGAGCCATACGTCATCGCTGGAAAGCGCCTGGCGATAGCGCTCATGGGTGAGCGGCGGATCGTGGCCAAGTTCGTCGAGCGCGTTTTTCGCGGCGGTATACAACGGGCCATGGATATCGACCAGCGTGCCGTCGAGATCGAAAAAGATCGCCTTGAATTTGCGCGATGCCAGCAAAAGTCCTCGAGGTTCCCAACCGGAGTGTGTAGAGATGCCAAGCGGGCTGTCAAGCGGGGTCGCTAAGGACTCCGCTGATACAGCAGCAGATACTCGCGCCGTCCTCCGATCACCTTCTTTACGTACTCGCGAGTCTCTTTGTACGCGATATTCTCGACCCACTCGTCATCAGCGCCTGAAAAATCGGCCACCCACTTCGCAACCGCGTTCTCGCCCGCATTATACGCCGCGACGGCCCGAAACGCGTTGCCGCCGAACATCTCGAGCAGGTTCTTCAAATACGCCGTCCCCAGCTCGACGTTAATCGAGGGATCGTAGAGACGGATCGCCTCGCCGTCCATGCCATGCTCGGATGCTATCTTGTGTGCCGTTGACGGAATCAACTGCATCAGGCCGCGCGCGTTTGAAACCGACGTAGCATTCGGGTCAAACAAGCTTTCCTGCCGCGCCAACGCGAGCACCAGGTAAGGGTCCAGCGCGAGCCGGGTGGACGCGGACTGAAAAAGATCCCAGTACGCGCGCGGATAGCGAACCCGCTCGGCGACGGCATGGCTCATCTGTCCGTTCTTTTCCATGTGCGTGGCAGCCACGATCGCGTCATACCACGCATCGGCGCTCGCGAACCCGGCCAGCACGAAACGCCGCATCGGAGCGCTGCCGCCGGCATCTTCCTCGAGCGCCTTCAACTCCCCGGGTAGAAGCTCCTTGAGTCCCATCGCGCGGATCGTTTGAACCCGCGCCATGTGATACTCCGCGACGCCGCTGACGGCAGGCGCCGCGCCGAATTCCGGGTCCGGCGCCGACGCGGCCGGAAGATCGGGTCTGGATGCCGCAACCCGCCGGCTGGCGAGCTCGGGATAGTAGTTGGTGTCGGTGCTATCGGCGAGTTTTGCGAAAATCGCGCGAGCATCGGCGGGATCGCCTGCATTTTCCAGCGCACGGGCGCGCCAGTACTGGCACATGTCAAGATTGGATGCGTCTTTCGCGCGCGCGGCGGCAACCTTGAATCCCGCCGCAGCGATGCGGTAATTGCGCGCCAGGTACAACGTCCAGGGTATGCGAAAGCGTGCGTCCTCGGCGGAATCGCTGCCGGGATAGCGCGCGGCCAGGCGTCGATATTGCGCCCGGGCGGAATCAAGCTGGTGTTGTTCTTCGAATATTCTGCCGATACGCAGCATCGCACCGGGCGCGAGCGCGCTGGCCGGGAAATTCGCGACGAGTCTGTTCAGCGTCGCACGTGCGAGGCCGTATTGATCGTCATGCCAGTAGATAAGCGCCAGAGCTTCGAGCGCGGCCGGCGCGTCGGGTCCGCGAGGCGCGATTCGCAGATAGTCGAGGATCGCACGCCTGGCGCTGGCGGGTTCCCCCTTGAGCGCCCGCGCGGTCACCCAAAGCAGTTCCGCGAGAACTGGTTGCTCCAGCGCGATCGCAAGCCCCGCCCGTGCCTGCTCTTCGGCCGCGGGCAAATCGCCCTCGCGGAGCAGCAACTCGGATTCGTCGCGATGATAAGCGAGTGACGCCGTGTCGGCGAGCTCGGGGTTCGACGCGAGGAGCGAATGAACGATCACTCGCGCTTCGCCGTCCGAATCGGAGCGCGGATACTTGTCTCGCAGCTCCAGTAGATGCGCATAGGCCGACTTTGGATTCCCGAGCGCGATTAGCGCGTGCCCTTCTGCGATAAGCGCGCGCTGCTCGATAGACGCTTCGGGCGCCCGCGCAATCAGCCGCGCCGCGACGGCGGAGGCCTCGGCGTTGCGGCCGAGCGTCAGCAGATTGTCCGCCAGAGTCATCTCGCCGCGATCGATCATCACGCTATCCGGATACGAGCTGACCAGCCGATCGAGCGTGTCTGCCGAGGAGTTCAGATCGCCCTGGTCGTGCTGAGCGAGTGCAAGGTAGAAGAGCGCATAGTCGCCGAGCGCAGGAAAATTGCCAACAGCGAATTTGAGACGATCGATCGCGCGCGAATTGTCGTGGTCCTGGTACGCGCGATAACCGTCGAGGAACGCCGTCTGTGCGTCGGACAGCGGCTCGATGGGCGCGGTCATGGCAGCGGGATGCGACGGCGACGGCGTGCTTTCAGCCCGCGGCGCAGCTTGCGAGGACACGGCCGCTGAATCGGCACGCGCAGGTGCCGACGCGCATCCGCCGAGCAGCATCGCGCAAAACATCGCAATCGTCCCCTCCCGCCACCATTTCGCTATCATCTGATCTTGGTTAGCGGATGGTCACGGCGGCTTCAATCGGGTATCACCTCTTTTCAGCGGGACTATTCTCCGCCGCGCCATCTCTCCCGCGCGACTACTGCGCGGTTTCTTTTTTGTCAACAGCTTGCTAACCATAACCAACTATGAAGGCATGCGCTGCGCTTTTTGGGATAGTGGTCGGCGTCATCGCTGTCGCCTCACCGATCCGCAGTTCCGGCGGGTGCGACGCGGCGGAAGGCGCGCCTGGTCTCAGCAGCGAAAGCATTTCTCGAAGCCCTCCTCCCGGTGCCCTTCTGCAGCACCCGCCCGAGGCACAATTGTTCGACCACCTAACTAGTTGGGATTACGATAGTAAAGGTCGCACTGAACACCTAAGCTGCGACGATGTGTGCAAAAAGGAGCCCAAACTCTTCCGAGTCTTCGATGTGTCCACCGGATTTCCTCCGCCAAGCGGCGACGACAAAATAGCTGAGCTATCTGCAAGAGTGGAACAAATCCTTGACACAGACGGTTGGAAAGAATGCAAATCCATAGATCGGGAAACGAGCTTCTCTGATACATACTCGAAGGATGGGAGACTGTTGGAAGTCAACAAATCTTTCTCGAATGGAGTTGGAGGCAGCCTTGGCATCGTTATCGCTGTAGCGGAGATAAAACCCGCCGGACCTTTGCCGTCGAATGTTCCGATCCCCATAACGCTCGAGTGGAAAACCTATAGAAATGCCTCGCTCGGATTCGAGATCAGCTACCCTCCGGATTGGCGCGTCATTTCGGTCGAGGCCGGCTACGGAGCCATTACTATAATCGGAAACTGCTACAAGGAAAATTGCTTACGTATGCGTTTGGCCCCAGCCGAATATGGCGGAGACGCCTTCCAGATTGTGATTTCCCCCGAAAAGATCTATAGGGGGATCTCGACGCCCGAATACCCAGAGCCGCCTTCAACCGACTACGCCATAGGACCGTACCCGACTTGGGCTGACCGGCAAGAATCATCATGGTGGGAGACGTGCGAGAGGAGCATTGACCTGTGGACGACGCTTGGCGATTACAGATACGAGTTCAGACCGGGTGTGTTGGTTCCGAACTCTTTCAAAATGAAGGATGTTTACGGGAAAATACTGTCCACGGTGAAAGTGACTCCTGTTTACCTCGGAACAGGAGCCGAACGTCCCGCCCCGCCGGTGCGGTAATCTCGCATCACCGAGCCCGCCTTTTCGCGCGAGATCTCGCCGTGACTGACGCATCGCGCCACGTTGGCCTGCAGCTCGATAGAACCAGAACCCTCACCTGCCTCGCTGCGCTCGGCCTCCTCTCCCGTGAAAGTAACGGGCGAGGTAACTCCCCCCTCACCCCCTTCTAACAGGGCGAACCCGCATCTTATCTCTTCTCACTGCGGGTGCAGGGGCCGCAGCCCCTGCCCAAGGAGGTGCGGAACCCACGGTGGGTTCCGCATTTGACCTAGGCCGGGGCGTCCACGGGCAGCTTCGGGTTGCGCTCGGGAGGAAGATTATCGTACAGGTCGGCGCGCAGATCGGACTTCAGCTTCGCGTAGGCGGGATCGTCCCACAGATTGCGCCATTGCATAGGATCCTCGCGCAGATTGTATAGCTCGCCCTCGGTGCCGTCGTAGCGGATATCGGCAATCGGACCGCGCGGCGCGAGCATCGGTGGAATATTGCCCAGGTCGAATCCATAGTCGCGAGTCGATTTCTCGTAAACGGTGAGCGTGTAGCCGTCGCGATAGATACTGCGCAGATGCATCCCGATGGCGGCGAACTGGCTGTCCCATTCGGTGATCACGCGCTCGCGGCCCGAGCCCGGCGCGGTCGGCAGCGGTTTGCCCTGCATCCAATCGGGAACCGGGACGCCCGCGATTTGGCAGAACGTCGGCGCGAGATCGAGGTGCCCGACCGGCTCGGTGATTTCGTTGTGCGTGATTTTGGCCGACGGCGCGGGGCGCCAGATCATCGGCAGGCGCATCAAGGCGTCAACGTGATACGGCCCCTTGTAGAGCAAGCCAAAGTCGCCTTGCAGCTCGCCGTGGTCGGTGGTGAAAAACACGTCGGTGCGCGGTTCCCATCCCCGCTCGGCGATTCGGGCGAGCACGCGGCCGCAAGCCTGGTCGATCAATTCGTTTTCGACGTGGATCATCGCGTTGACTTCGCGAAGCTGATCCTCGGTGAGCTTGCACGGGACGAAGCTGCCGGGACCGCCTTCGAAGTTGCCGAAGCGGCCCTGGTACCAATCGAGCCAATGGCGCGGTTTGCCGGCGAGTATTTTTTCAATTTTCTCGCGCGAGCCGGGATAGCCGGCGGGCAGATCGAGATCGCGCCAGTTGATTCGCCGCGCCTCGTCCTGCGGCGGGTCCCATGGATGATGGGGATCGGGGAAACTCATCCACACGAACCAGTTGTCGCCGGGATCGAGCGAATCCAGGTATGCGATCGTCCGCGCGGCCACCCAGTCGGTATGGTAATGCTCGCGCGGAATCGGATTGTACTTCACCTCGGGCGCGCCGGTATCGCCGCCGGGCTGCGCGGTGAGAATCGGCGCGAAGCCGCTTATTTCGTCGGGATAGTTTTTCTGCAGCCACAGCGAATAGTGCCATCCGCCGATCGGCGAATGCATCGCCAGCTCCATCCGATCGAAGCCGCGATACCGGCCGGTTGAATTCTGCCGCGCCATCTTGTTCTCGAACCATCGCCCCTGCAGATCGAAAGCCGGCTCGAAATGCGCCTTGCCCAGCAGTGCGGTGCGGTAGCCGGCCTTCTCGTGAAGATAAGCCGCGACGCTCGGCGAGTCGGGCGGAAGTGCAACCCCGTTGGCGACGACGCCGTGGGTGCGCACGTATTGGCCGGTAATCATGGTGGAGCGGGCCGGCATGCAAACGACATTTTGATTGTGCGCGCGCCGATAGTTGATTCCGCTGTTGGCGAGCCGGTCGGCGACCGGCGTCTTCGCGATCGTACCGCCGTTGCATCCCAGCGCGTCGTAGCGCTGCTGATCGGTGGTGATGAAAAGGATATTGCGTCCCATTGGCTTCGACTCCCGTGTGGAAAATTTACTTTTTCACTTTTTCACTTCGTCAGCAGGGCGCGGATGGTCGTCGCCATCACGCCGCGCGCCTCGGTTTCTGAAAGCCCCTGATGCCGGCGCATCTGCTCCCACGCGAGCCAGCAGGTGGCAACGTCGAGCGCGGCGATCGTCGCACGCTTTTCATCGGCGGCGAGCTTCGAGAGTTCGGGCGCGAACGCGGCAATCGTGGCGGCTCGCGTGAGAGCGCGGGCATGCTTGAGCCGGCGGGCCAGGGCAGGGCGAAACGATTCCATCAAAACCGCGGCGCGGCGCACGGGCGATAACGTCTCGAGCAGGCGGCCGCGCTGCGCGGAGAATCCCACGATACGGCGCGCCAGCGGGATCGAGACATCAATGGGCACGATGAGCGGCTTGACGCGCTCGGCCTGGCGGTCGGCGAGCTCGCCGTAGATCTCTTCGAGGTCGTCGAAATGATGGAACACGAGCCGCAGCGAGACGCCCGCGCGTTTGGCAATTCGCGCCGCAGTGGGCCGCAGGTCGCCCTCGCCGAGGAGGTCGAGCAGGGCGTCGACCACGGCGCGGCGGGTGCGAGCCGAGCGGGCAAGGCGTCCGTCGAGGATGGCAAAATGTGGCTTCAAGTGCCGAACTTATTACATTGATAGTGCAATTACAAGGAAGAATCGGAAGTAAAAGGCCCTGAATCGAGAAGCTCGAGCAGGTTCAGCGTGATACGCAGGGTGAGGCCCCAGATTACCTGGCCGCGGTAAAGAATCGCCGGGAATTTCGAGGAAGGACCGGCGGGCCCGTCGCGCTTCCATTCATAGTCGCCGCGAAACTTCGGATCGCGCAGCGCGGTAAGCGGCACGTCGAAGATTTCGGCGACTTCGGAGATTTGAGGCTTGAGCGGCGCGTCGGACGGAATCACACCGACGAATGGCGCGACGACAATTCCGCTGGTCGTCGTTTGCATGGTGGGGAAAGCGCCGACCACTTCCACGGTCGAAGGATGGATGCCGACTTCTTCGTGCGCCTCGCGCAGCGCGGCGTCGAGCAGGGTCGCGTCGACGGGATCGACGCGTCCGCCGGGAAACGCGACCTGGCCGCGATGGCTCGCGACATGGTCAGAGCGGCGGATATAGACGACGTGAAGGCCGCCGGCGCGCTCGAATAGCGGCATCAGCACCGCGGCGGCGTTCGATTTGTTCGCCAGCGCCGCGCGCGGGGTGGGAGTGACGGTGGAGAGCCTGCGTCGGAGGAGATCGATCTGCCGGGCAAACGTCTTTTCAGGGGCATTGTCGTTCGCCGCGGTGGGAGCGGGTGTGGGTCTAGCGTGACTCATTGCTACAGATAATCGCGCGCAACGCCCTTCTTGCAAGCGCCCGGCCGGTTTTCAATGCTGCCGGTGGGTAGGCTAACCTCAAGTCCGGCAGCCGCACGCGAGTGACTTCATAGCATGCGATATTTGATTGGCAGGTACCATGAGATCGCGCTCAAGGGGCGCAATCAGTGGCGATTCATCGATCAGGTCAAGCAGAATCTGCGCGATATATTCGGCGACTACCGGCTGGGCAATATTCGCAGCGTCGGGCCGCGCCTGATGGTGCAGCTCCCCGAGGAGCTTGGCGACGAAACCGCAGCCGAGCGCGCCGCGTTGATTTTCGGGCTGCAGAACTTCTCGATAAGCCGTGCGACCGCTCGCGACATCGAATCGATCGCGCGCGAAGCAATCAAGCGTGCCAGCGGAAGCAATGCGAGGACGTTTGCGGTGCGGACCAAGCGCGAGGACAAACGGTTCGCGATGAATTCGGTGGAAATAGATCGTGCGGTGGGCGGCGAAGTGCAGGACGCGCTCGGCTTCGAGGTGGATCTTGACGCGCCCGAGCTCACGATATCGATCGAGATAATGAACGATGCCGCGTACGTGTCGGCGGGCAAGATGCCGGGCGCGGGCGGACTTCCGGTGGGGGTCACGGGGCATGGGCTGGCGCTGCTGTCGGGCGGGATCGATTCGCCGGTCGCGGCGCATCGAATGATGAGGCGCGGGCTCAGGCTGGATTTCGTACATTTTCACGCGCATCCGATCGTTTCGGCGGCGAGCCGGGAGAAGGCGGCGGAGCTTGCGGCTCATCTGACGCGATGGCAAGCGCGATCGACGTTGATGCTGGTGCCGTTTGGAAACTTGCAGCGCGAGATTGTGGCGAACACTCTGCGCCCGCTGCGCGTGGTGCTGTACCGGCGCTTCATGCTGCGAATCGCGAGCGCGCTGGCAGAGCGTTCGCACGCGACGGTGCTGGTAACGGGCGAGAGCCTGGGGCAGGTCGCCTCGCAGACGCTGGAAAACATGGCGGTGATCGAGAAGGCGTCGGCGTTCCCGGTCATGCGGCCGCTGGTCGGGATGGACAAAAACGAGATTATCGATCAGGCGCGCCGGCTGCGCACGTTCGAGACGTCGATATTGCCCGACCAGGACTGCTGCACGCTGTTTGTGCCGGCGCATCCCGAGACGCGGGCGCGAACCGAGGAAGTCGAGGCGGCGGAGTCGCGATTCGATATCCCGCGGATGATCGACGATGCGATCCGCGCCACCGAAGTCGAGCGGTTTTGGTTTCCGCCGCGGGCCGCGCAAGTGGCTGCGGCGGATCCGCGGGCGTTCGCATAGCGCGCCTTTTTTCTGATAAGCAGGGGACTGTCGCATCCCAAGACGGCGGCCGGCGGGTGGAAATTGCCCCCGAGCCGAGCTTGTTTTCCATGGACGCGACATTAGAATCGATCCGTTTGCGGCTCGCGTGAAGAGGGATTTTGACGATGACAATAAGCAGAATTCAGGCCAAGGGTGCGATGCTTGCGGTTGCGGCGGTTGGTGCGTTTCTCGCGGCGGGATGCCAGGGTCATACGCCCCAGCACGCGGCGGACACCTATCTGAGCAACCTGAAACTTTACAATTACCCGACCTGCTACCAGGCGCTGTCGCATCAGGACCAGCTCGATCGCACGATGGATCAGTTCCTCAGCGAAATCCCGATGGCGCCCAACGTGAGCAAGGACTGGTTCAAGGGCGTGCTGCGCACTTATGATTACAAGGTTGGCGACTCGAAGACCGACGGCGACAAGGCGATAGTCACGGTCAGCGTGACGCAGCCCGATCTCGCGCTCTGGGAGCGGACAATCGATGCTTCACTTACCCCAGATGCGACCCCCGACCCGACCGCGCAAAAGAACCTGGCCGAAGATACGTACCCCAAGGTCACCTACGACGACAATATGGTGATGTTGAATCAGGGTGGCGAATGGCGGCTGTTCGTCGATTTCCGGTTCAAAGAAAATATCATCAAGGAACACAAGGACGCCGTCGACCTCTACCACAAGCACGACTACGAAAAGGCGATCGCCGCCTATCAGAAAATCCTCGACGAACTGGACAAAGAGCAGGCGACCGGCAACGCGGGCCTCAAGTTCCAGTACGGACGCGAGTTGGCGGATATCCAGAACGCGCAGAAGCAGATCCCCGAGGCGCAGGCCTACGTCCCCAAAATCGCGCTGAGCGATGTCGATATGAAGATGGCTGCGTCGCGAGTGCCGGGAATTTTCGGCAAAATGACGAACAGCGGCGACAAAGCTATCGACGAGGTTGAGTTCACGGTCACGTACAGCGAGGGCAAGGGGAAAAAGAAGAAGGATGTCTTCAGCGAGGTTCACACTCCGGTCGCGACGCCGCTCGAGTTCACCAACTTTGGGCGTCCGGTGCTGCCGTTCGTGCCGGGCGAGACGCGCAACTTCGGATTCCGCCTCACGGCCCCGACCGACATCCAGCAGAAAGCGACGCCCGACCTGACGGTCACGTCGATCGTGTTCACGCAATCGAGCGCGCCGCTGCCCAAGCCCGCGGCGCCATCGCCGTCGCCGGGAGCTTCGCCCGCGGCGGCAGCTTCGGCCGCTGCCGCGCCCGCCGCAGCGCCGCCAGCGCCGGCGAAGAACTGACGCGGACCGCCGCTTGCCGCCGAGTAGAGCGGCGGCGCCGGGTTATCCGGTGCGAGGCGCGCTTGGGCTATTATGGAAACGCTGCGCGCCGTGAAGCGGCGGCGGATTCGCTCAGGGCGCGCGTACGACCGCATTGACAGTCAAACTCACAATCGCGATTCCGACGCATAATCGCGCGGCCCTGGTGCGCGAGACGTTGGCGAGCATCGCGTCGCTGGCGATACCGGCGGAGGTCGAGGCCGACTGTCTCGTCATCGACAATGGATCGACCGACGATACCGCGGCGGTAATCGATGAATTCGCGCGTGGCGCAGCGCTGGCGATGCGGCGCGTGTTCGAACCGCGGCTGGGTTCGAGCTTCGCGCGAAATCGTGCGGTGGACGAAACCGCGTCCGACTTCATCTTCTTCATAGACGACGACGCGCTGGCCGAGGGCGATTGGGCCGCCGAACTACTCGATGACATCCGGCGGCGCGACCTGGACGCCGCGTGCGGGATGGTTATCCCGCGATGGTCGTCGCCGCCGCCCAAGTGGCTCGGGCCGAGCCTGTGGGTCAAGCTGGCAGTTCACGACCGGCGTGCGATCGAGTCGGCGCCAACGTCATCTGCCGAGCGGTTGGATAATTATTTCAGCGCCAATGTCGGATTCAAGCGCTCCGCGTTCGCGCGTTTCGGGAAATTTCGCGAGGATCTCGGCGTGGTCGGCGGCAATCCCATCTCGGGCGAGGACACCGAACTGTTTGCGCGGATATTGGCGCGCGGGGGCGCGATGGGGTTTGCTCCGCGCGCGATTGTGCATCATCTGATTCCGGCCGAGCGGATGACGCGGGCGTATCTGCGGCGCAAGAGCTTCGCCTTCGGCATGGGCACCGCATTTGCGGGACTGCAAAGCCACAATCGCCTCGACAAGCTGGTCCGCAACGGGGTCAGAATGGCGGCCGCCGCGATGCGCGGCGATCCGGAGCGCGCGATTTATCACGAACTCGAATGCGCCAACTTCCTCGGTTACTGGCGCGGCCGCCTGATCGCGAGATAGCGCCGCCTCGCCTCGATCACTTCACGTAACCCAGCATCCCGCGCTTCGCAATCGCCGCGAGATAAGGAATCAGCTCGAGGCTCGCGACCTCAGCCGGTGCGACCCATCGATGCTCGACGTGTTCGTCGGGCCGCAGCCGCACATTGCGAAAAACCGTCAACCGACACGAGTAGAGCGCCTGCAGATAGGGCTCTGAAACCATGCTGTGCAATCCGAGCAGGTGGTCGATCGCGACATCAAGCCCGGTTTCCTCCTTGACCTCGCGCAACAGGCAATCCTCGAAACTCTCGCCGAGCGCAAGATGGCCGCCGGGAAGGTCCCAGCTTCCGGGCCGATACGGCATCACCGGCGCGCGCTTGAGCACGAGTATTCGCCCGCGACTGGCGATCACGCCATGGATGCCTACATAGAATTGCTGCTCCGCCATCGTGCTCAAGCTAACGGGCCGCTCGCCGACGCGCCACTTCCGCGTTTAGCGACGGCCCCAGGCGCCGCCGCCGGGTGTCTCGATTCGAATGCGCTCGCCGGCTTTGAGGTCGATATTGGTTTTGCCGGGTAACCTGGTTCGTCGCGTGCCGCGCACCAGAATGTTCGTCCCCTTCGCGCCCGGTCCTCCGCCGGCCAGTCCGTATGGCGGAAAAGTCCGCCGTTCAGTGAGCAAGCTTACGTTGGAATCGACGAGGCACTCGAGTTCACGAATCAGTCCGTCGCCACCACGCGCGCGGCCACGGCCGCCCGAGCCGCGCCGGATTCGATACTCGGTGATTCGCATCGGGTAGTAGGCCTCGAGCGCCTCGATCGGCGTGTTGAGCGTGTTGGTCATGTGAGTGTGGATGCCGGACGCGCCGGGCCGGCCCATCGCGGCACCCGCGCCGCCGGCGATCGTTTCGTAGTAAGAAAAATGGCGGTCGCGAAATCGGTCGAAGCCGCCGACCGTCAGATTCGACATCGAGCCCGAACTCGCCGCCGGGATACGGCTGGGCGCCACCTTGGCGAGCGCGCGAAACAGAACGTCGACAATCCGCTGTGAGGTCTCGACGTTTCCGCCCGCGACCGCTGCTGGAGCCAACGCGTTGACGATCGAGCCCGGCGGCGCGAGCAGACTAATCGGGCGCATCAGGCCCTCGTTGGCGGGCACGGCGTCCGCCGCGAGGCATTTCATGACATAGAAAGTCGCGGACAGGGTGATGGCGAAATTTGCGTTGACTGATCCGCGCACCTGCGGCGCGGAGCCGGTGAAATCGACCAGCGCCTTGCCGCCGCCTATTTTGATTGCAGCGCGAATTGGAATCGGACCCGTGCCGAATCCGTCGTCGTCGAGAAAATCCTCCGCCCGATAGGTTCCCGGCGAAAGCCCGGCAAGCGCCGCGACCATCAGCCGCTCCGCGTAATCCTTGAGCCCGTCCATCGCAGCTTCGACCGTTTTCCGTCCCGACGTTTTTACGATCGCCAGCAACCGCTCGGCGCCGACCGACAACGCGGCAATCTGCGCGCGCAGGTCGCCCTCGCGCTCCTCGCGGACTCTCGTGTTGGCGAGAAACAGCGTCATCACGTCGCGAGCGATCTCGCCGCCGCTGACAATTTTCACCGGCGGCAATCGGAAACCTTCCTGGTAAATCTCCGTCGCGAGCGCCATCGAGCCCGGCGCGATCCCGCCCATATCCGCGTGATGCGCCCGGTTGGCGGCGTATGCGAACGGGCGGCGCTCGATCCCGATAAACACCGGTGCGACCAGCGTCAAGTCGGGCAGATGCGTCCCGCCGGCGAAGGGATCGTTCAGCGCGGCGACGTCACCGCGCTCGAGATCGAGGTTCTCAATCGCCGCGCGCACCGAGAGCGGCGTCGAGCCGAGATGCACCGGAATATGCGCGGCCTGCGCGACCAGCTCGCCGCGCGCGTCGAAAATCGCGCACGAAAAATCGTGCCGCTCCTTGATGTTGGGCGAGAACGCCGTCTGCCCGAGCACCACGCCCATCTCGTCGGCAATCGCCGCCAGACGACTGTTCATCACGGCCAGAGTGATCGAATCGAGCTTCATCGCGCCGCCTCCAACTGCAGATTACCGAAGTCGTCCACGCGCATCGTGAATTCCGGCGCGACGTACGCGGTGGAACTCAGCTCGACGACGACGATCGGCCCGCGCATGCGCGCGCCTGCGCCAAATGAGCTTCGATCGTAGATCGGCACCGCACGTTCCCGGCCGTCAACCAACACTCGTCCGCTTGAAGACGGCGTTGGCTTCCCGACCTGGCGTGCGATTCGTTTCGGGCTGGCGACCGACTCCCCCGCGACCGCGCGGATACGGATATTCACCACTTCGACGGCGGCGCTCGCCGAGGCATGTCCGAAAGTTCTGCGATGCGTCGAATGAAAGTCGGCGACGAATCGGGGCGTGAGCGCGATTTCGAGTTCGTACGACTGCCCCCGATAGCGCATGTCGGCCCACAGTTCGTGACGAATCGCGGCCGCTCCTTCAGCCCCGAGTTCGCCGTGTGCGCGGCGGACCAGTCCCGAGGCGCGCGCGAGCAGGCCTCGATAGTTCGGATTCGTCTCGCGCACCGTGAGCGAATACTCGCGGCCCAAAGGAGCGTTGGACGCCCCCCACGCGCACAGCAGGCCGGGATTTCGCGGCATCACGATTCTCCGGATACCCAAATCGAGCGCCAGCTCGCAGGCGTGCATCGGGCCCGCGCCGCCGAACGCGAGTAACGCGAAGTCGCGCGGATCGTACCCGCGCTCGACTGTGATCACGCGAATCGCACGCTCCATGTTCGCGTTGACGACGCGAATAATCCCGCGCGCCGCCGCAATCGGACTCGTTTTCATCTCGCTCGCGAGCCGCGACACCGCGCGCCGCGCCCGATCCGGATAGAGCTTCATTTGGCCGCCCAGGAAATTCTCCGCGACCAATCTGCCCGCGACCAGGTCGGCGTCGGTCACGGTGCACAACTCGCCGCGTCCATAGCACGCGGGTCCGGGATCAGCGCCCGCGCTTTCCGGCCCGACTCGGAGCGAACCGCCTGCGTCAATCCGCGCGATCGATCCGCCGCCCGCGCCGACGGTGTGAATGTCAATAACCGGCGTGCGCACCGCGTATCCGTCGGGATGACTCAGCGTGCGGATTCGCGCGCGGCGATCGAACAACGATACGTCCGTCGACGTCCCGCCCATGTCGAACGTGATGAAACGATCGGCGCCGAATGCGCGCGCCAGGCTTGCCGCTCCAATCACGCCCGCCGCCGGACCGGAGAGAATCGTTCGCACCGGCTCTGCCCGAGCCAGGTCCGGGCCGATCGCGCTGCCGTTGGATTGCATGACTCGAAGCCGCGTTCCTTCGAGCCGGGTCTCCAGGTTTTTCAGATGCGATGACATCAGCGGCGCGACGTACGCATTCACGACCGCGGTCGAGAAGCGCTCGTATTCGCGATACTCGGCGAGAATCCGATGCGAAACGGACAGCGGCCGTCCCAGTGGCGCCAGCGCCCGTGCGATCGATTCCTCGCCCTTCGGATTGGCGTACGAGTGAAGCAGGCAGATGGCGAATGCGCCGGCGCCGCTGCGTGCCGCGAGTCGCCGAATCCGCGCAAGCTCCGCGCGGCTCAGCGATCTGATAACGATCCCGTCGAACAGCGTGCGCTCGGCTACGCCGAAGCGCATCGCGCGGCCGACCAGCGGCTCAGGTCGCGAAGGCGCCAGCGCGTACAGGTCGTCGCGGTTCTGGCGGCCGATCTCGATCAGGTCTTCGAATCCCGCGTTGGTAAACAGCGCGACGCGCGCGCCTTTCTTCTCGAGCAGCGCGTTGGTCGCAACTGTGGAACTGTAAGTGACGGACTCCGGCGCCGTGTCGTCGCCCGCGAGCATCTCGCGCAGGCCGCGGATGACAGCGTCGGCAGGGTCCGCCGGCGTCGAGAGCACTTTGCGCACGCGGATTTCACTGCCGGCGATCGCGACGAGATCGGTGAACGTGCCGCCCGTATCTATTCCGACCACAATTCGGCCGGCGCGCAATGGTCGGGGGCTCCGCCGTTTCACGGCGCTCTCAGCAGTATTTTGAAATTGAGCGGATTCTTCGCGGCTTCGAAGCCTGCCAGACCCTCGTCGAGCGGGAAGATGCCATCGATCAGCGGGCTAGGGTCGATTTTTCCGGCCGCGAGTGCGTCGAGCGCAGGCAGAAAGCGGCCGCATCGCGAACCGATCACGGTGATTTCATTCACCACGATTGGCGCAAGGTTAATTTCAGCCGCCGCTGCCGTGGTGCTCTTCAGTATGATCTTTCCGCGCGGCCGGACCAGTTCAACCGCGCGCCGAAAACCGGATTCACTTCCACTGCAATCGATCACAATGTCGAATTTTTCCCGCAGCGAAGATTCCTCGGCCGTATCGAGCCCGAGTTCAGCCAGCCGCGCGAGTTTCTCGCGATGATGGCCCGCTACCAACGGCTGGTACTTCTCGCCCTTGAGCGCCAACGCGACGATCGCGCCGAGCCTGCCGTCGCCTATCACGGCAATCGTCTGAATCCGCGATAGATGAACCTGCTCGAAGATCTCGTACGCGGCCGCGACCGGTTCGGTGAATACCGCAACCTCGTCTGGAATCGAATCGGGAATCGCAGCCAGGTTGACGTCGGGGAGATGGAGGAATTCTGCAAAGGCGCCGTCGCGCCCGAGGATTCCCAACACTGTGCGATTGGGACAATGGCGCGCGAGACCGCTAGCGCACATCGCGCATCGCCCGCATCCCGCGTTGATCTCGCCAACGACGCGTTTCCCCCGCAGCGAGGCGTTTTTCGATTCGACCACGCGGCCGGCGAATTCATGACCCGCCACTCCCCGATATTGCATGTAGCCGCGGGCGATCTCCAAGTCGGTTCCGCAGATGCCGGCGACTCCGACGCGAACGATACTCTCGTCGGGCGCCGCAACGGGATCGGGATAGTCGCCGCGAAATTCCAGATTGCGATCGAATACCAGCGCGCGCATAGCGCACGATTCTAGTGAAACCCACCGTGGGATTGCAGGGGTCACCCCTGGCCGTTGGCACGGCTGGCCAGTATTAAGAAACCGCGCTCCGTTGGCGGCGGCATGAAGGAAGAATCACCTGCGCGGTGGGCGGTCGCGGCGGCGACGGCGCAGTGAGAATCGCGAGATACGCGCAGCGCGTCTCTCGCTCTCTGCGGTGGGAGATAAAGACGCATCCTGCGGATTTTTCGATTAACGGTGGGCAGGGGTGACCCCTTGTATCTTAGTGAGGATGAAGAAAGATGCGGGCTTCGCCCTGTTAGAACGAGTTAGGGGGAGAATAACCGCCGGGCATATTAGCCTGATCTGGATGCGACAATCCGCATGTCGGATGATGGCAAGTGAGAAGGCGGCGGCGGTTTTTGCTGCCTATCGCGCCGGTTGGTTGCTGGCCGTTCGCGCGGAATTGAAACTGACCCAAAGACCCCGATGTCAACCGGTATTGTTGTGCACCTGCGCCGCGCGTTTCGCAACCCTTGCCGAGCCCTGCCAATTTCATTGTCGGGCGCGTCGGGCGTATTTCGGGATCGCTGGCGTATTGCTCGGGCCGCATCGTTCGAGCGCGCTCATTGACCTATGGACTTGACATCATATGGATTGTATATCATATTGCAACGGTGAGGCGGTGAGTGAGCTGGGTTGTCGAAGGAAAAGGAACTAACCATGTCTGTGAACGTGAATGACAAGATCAGGAAGCTGCCCCCGGCTCAGCGCAAGAAGGTAGAGGCCCGCGCGGCCGAGCTGATTGCCGAGGAAATGACCTTGCGCGAGCTGCGGCACGCACGCAAGCTCACGCAGGTCCGCATGGCCAAGGCGCTAGGGATCACCCAGGACAGCGTTTCGCGCCTGGAAAAACGCAGCGATCTTCTGCTGTCCACCCTGCGCAAGACGATCAAGGCGATGGGCGGTGCGCTCTCCCTTGTTGCCGAATTTCGCGACCGCCCGCCAGTCGTACTGTCCGGCTTCGCTGAAGGCGATTCCATTCCCAAGCCGACAGGGCGCAAACAGGTGCACGCGCACGGTTAGGGGAAACGAGACCTGAGCAGGATTAGTCGGCGGCTTTGGCCGACGCAGACTTTTCAGAAGACGATTTGGACTCCGAAGAGGTTTTGGATGAAGACGTTCTCGACTCGGATGACGACGATTTGGATTCCGACGCCGGCTTCGACTCGCCCGTCGCCTTCGCCGACGAATCGCTCGACGACGCCGTACTACCGTTGGTCGGGGGCGTGGCTGGCGACGCGGTTGAATCCGAGTCCGTGCTGCTCGGGGTGCTCTTCTTGGCGTAGTCTGTCGCGTACCATCCGCTGCCCTTCAGGATGAAGGAGCCGCTCGACATCTGTCGCTCGACCTTGCTGTTGCAGGTGGGACATTTCTTGAGCGGGGATTCTTTGATCCCCTGCATTGCCTCGAACACGCCGCATTTGTTGCATTTGTATTCGTAAATTGGCATCAGAAAACCGCGACTGCTAATCGAGAGGTCTCACCCTCCACCCCCTTAAGTAACCACGAAAAGCAACGCAGTCAACCGAAACGCCGGTCTTTCGCTTTCGATTCGCCCGGTTTGCGCTGGCAGACGCTACTTTGGCCTGCCAATCTGCCGCAGCCGCGAGACCGCCTTGGCCGGGTCGTGCGTCACGATTCGGATCGTCTTGCGACGCGAGGTTGCCCCGCGAACTATCAGCAGCGCCGATCGTGGTACGCGCAGCTCACTGGCGAGATACTCGATCAATTCGTCGTTCGCTTTGCCTTTTTGCGGGCCTGAATGGACTCCGACGACTAGGCGCTCTCCAGTCGTGCCGATAACTCCTCGGCGCGAGGCGCCCGGCCGCGCCGTTACCTCGATCGTTACCTCGTGGTCGGCCACTCGCATCCAGGGCGTGTCTGCCGCCGGCGGATTGCCGCCCGGATTCACGCGTAGGCGGGAATCAGCGCGTGCACCAAGCTCGGAATGACGACGCGCTGAATCAGCTGGATGACGATAATCACGATCAGCGGTGAAAAATCGATTCCGCCGAACACCACCGGGATATGTTCGCGGAACCATTCGAAGACCGGCTCCGTGATCGAATAGATGAAGCGGACGATCGGATTGTACGGATTCGGCTCGATCCACGTCATCAACGCGGAAATGATCACGACATACAAATAGAGCGTCAGCAAACCGTCGAGGGTCTGCGCGATGAAGATAATCAGGTTGGTCCAGGCGTACACGCGATAGCGCTCTCGCTAGTTGATCCCGCGGCCAAGTTCGCGCGAGCGATCGCTGGCAGCGTGCAATGCGGCGGCCACGATATCAGAAAAACCATACTCGGCGAACCGGCGCAGCGCGGCCTCGGTTGTGCCACCCGGCGAAGCGACCACCGCAATCAAATCGGCGACCTCGCGCTTGGACTCGCGCATCAGGTGTTCGGCGCCACGAATCGTCTTCAGCGCCATCCGGATCGCCAGTTCGCGCGGTAGTCCCTCGCTCACCGCAGCATCCGCCATCGCCTTGGCGAACAGGTAAACGTAAGCGGGGCCGCTGCCCGAGAGTGCGGTGACCACGTCCAGGAGCTTTTCATCCTTGAGCGCGACGGCGTCGCCTACGGCCGCGAAGATGCGCAGCGCGAACGCCTCATCGCCCGCCGACGCTCCGCGCGCACGCACCATCGCCGCCATCCCATGACCCACCATCGCGGGCGCGTTCGGCATCACGCGGATCACTCGCGCGCGCGTCCCGAGCCCGCGGGTCAGCCGCGCAATCGTCACGCCGGCGGCAATCGAAATGAACAGCTTGCCTTTGCCGGCCGCTTTTCCGCCCGTTTTTGCCAATTCGGCTCCGATTTCCGCCATCACCGCGTCGATCGTCTGCGGCTTGACCGCAAGCAGGACAGCCCCGGCCTCGCGCACGACCTCGGCATTGTCGTCGGTCGTCGCGACCTTGAGCGCGCGGGCGAGTTTGCGCCGGCGCTCCGGCGCAACGTCGGACACAATAATTTCGGCCGGCTTGAAAACCTGGTGCTGGATCAGGCCGTGCGCGAGCGCCTCGGCCATGTTACCGCCGCCGATGAATCCGAGTTTTTTCATTGTTTCACGTTTTCACGCGGTGCGTTCGCCGAAGACGGCGCGTCCGATCCGCACGATCGTCGCGCCTTCCTCAATGGCGATTTCGAAGTCGTCGGTCATGCCCATCGAGAGTTCGCTTAGCGCAAGCCCCGATTGCACTGCAAGGCGATCGCGCATCTCGCGCAGCCGCGCGAAGTAGGGACGCGTCGTTTCGGCGCCGGCGGCGGGCGGCGGAATCGTCATCAGGCCCTCGATTTCGATTCTTCCACGGGCAGCATCCAAAATGGCGGTGATGTCGGCGGGCGCGACTCCGGTCTTGCTCGCCTCGGCACCGAGATTTACTTCGATGAGTGCGTGGACGCCCGGCGACGGTTGCGCCCGCCCCAGCGCTTCGGCCAGGCGGACAGAGTCGACGCTGTGGATGAGTGCGAATGCGCTCGCAGCCGCCTTTGCCTTGTTGGTTTGGAGATGACCGATCAGGTGCCATCGAATTTCCGTCAAGTCCGCCAGCTCGGCGCGTTTCGCAATTGCCTCCTGGACATAATTCTCGCCGAAATCGCGCGCGCCTGCCCGCGATGCGGCGCGAATCGCCGCGCTTGGCTGCGTCTTGCTCGCGAGCACGAGACGGATCGAGGCGGGATCGCGGCCGGCGCGGCGGGCAGCCGCGGCGATCCGCGCCCGCACGGTCTCCAGCCGCCGTTCAATTTCAATTTCAATCGACATTCCGACGACCTTGGCTAAGCGGGCTTCACGCCCCATCGCGCAAGCGCCGCGACGACACGCTCCGTCGGCAGGCCCATCACGTTGTCGCGCGATCCTTCGACGTGGGAAATAAATCCACCGCCAATGCCCTGAATTCCGTAAGCCCCGGCCTTGTCGAACGGCTCTTCGGTGGCAATGTAGTCGTCGATTTCGGCCTCGGCCAGCTTACGAAAGGTGACCTGGCTCTCGACCGGCGAACTTTCCAGGATTTTCCCGCCCCGCGCCAATGCAAACGCGGTCACGACCGTGTGAATCCGCCCGGAAAGCATCTCGAGCATCCGGCGCGCCTCGCCGGCATTAGCGGGCTTTTCCAGAATTCGAGTCTCGCACACCACGATTGTGTCGGCGCCAACTACAATCGCTTCGGGTAACCGCGCTGAAACCGCGCCGGCCTTTTCCCGCGCCATCCTGAGTGCGTAGTCGCGCGCCGGCTCGCCCGCGACGTGCCGCTCCGGCACGAAGCTTTCGATCGCCTCGAACTCAATTCCCGCCGCGCCCAATAGTTGACGGCGGCGCGGCGACGCCGAGGCAAGAATCACTTTGGTTGAATCGCTCATCTTTTCAGTTGCCTGAGGCGCTCCGATGTCGCGCCGGGGGACAGTCCCGTTAGAAACAGGTGATACCCGATTGAAGCTGCCCTGACCATGTGCTAGCCAGCCGGTTTTTCAGTTGCCTGAGGTTTTTCAGTTGCCTGACGTTTTCAGTGGCCTGACCGCGCGCCGATGTCGCGCCGGAGAGGTGTCGCGCGGGAGAACCGTCGCGCCGCAAGTATCCAAGCGCGGCCGTGCGCGCCTCGGCCTTTGTATGATTGAGGAGCCGGAACTTCACTTCGAGGTTTTTCGTTGATCGCGACCACCTTGGCGTGAAAAACTTGACACTTAGGGAAGCGCGCGCATAGGCTCCCAACCCAAACGATGACAGCATTGAAACTGGTTGGCGGATTCGGCTCGCCCTACTCGCGCAAAATGCGCGCGGTTTTGCGCTTTCGGCGGATTCCCTTCAGCTGGATAATGCGCGGCTCATCGGAGGACGTCGATATCCCTGCGGTCCCCGTCGCTCTTATACCGGTGCTCGTCTTCCCCGGCGAAGCAGGGCGCGCCGACGAGGCGATGATCGACTCGACGTTTCAGATCCGGCGGCTCGAAAAGCTGTTCCCCGCGCGTTCGATTGTACCGCCCGATCCCGCGCTCGCGTTTATCGACGCGATCCTCGAGGACTACGCCGACGAATGGCTCACCAAGCCGATGTTCCACTATCGGTGGAAATACGCGGCCGATATCGACAAGGCCTCGCACGTGCTCGCGCTCGACCGCGATACGGGCATGAGCCGTGACATGCTTGCCAAGGCGTCGCGCTATTTTGCCGATCGTCAAATCGCACGGCTCGGCGTGGTCGGCTCGAACGACGTGACGACGCCGGTTATCGAGGCGAGCTATCGCCGCTTGCTCGCATTGCTCGATTCGCATCTGGTGGCAGGAAATCGATTCCTGATGGGCGCGCGGCCGGGCGCCAGCGACTTCGGCTTCTTCGGCCAGTTGAGCCAGCTAGCGCATTTCGATCCCACGCCCGCGGCAATTGCGGCCGCCGAGACTCCGCGCGTGGTCTCATGGGTCACGCATCTCGACGACCTCTCGTCGCTCGACGTCAAAGATGCTGGTTGGCTCCCGCGCGCAGATGCCGCCGCCGCGCTCCGCCCGTTTTTGATCGAGGTCGGCCGCGTCTACGCCCCCTTTCTGCTCGCCAACGCGCGTGCGCTTGCGTCGCGAGCAAGCGAAGTGCGATGCGAGATCGACGGGCGCACCTGGGTGCAGCAGCCATTTCCCTACCAGGGTAAATGCCTGAGATGGTTGCGCGAAGCTCGCCAGGCGCTCAGCACCGCCGATCGCGAATTCGTGGACTCGGCGCTGGAATCCACCGGAGCAGATACTATCTTCAGCGCGACTATCTGAGCTGTCGCCCTCGCCGCCGCCGTGCTGGTCCAGTCGCTCCTGCGATGCATCCGGTGTACTATTGCGGCGTTCGTTGAGTGTTCATGGCTTATCCGGTTAAGGTAGGCCCGTTGCCGCCGACATCGCCAGATACCAATCCCAGCAACCCTACGCGCGAGCTTGCCGCGATCATGTTCAGCGACGTGGTGGGCTACACCGCGATCATGGGGCGCGACGAGCAGGAGGCGCTGCGCGCCCTGGATGCGCATCGCGAACTGCTGCGCAGCTTGATCCCAAAATTCAACGGCCGGATGGTCGGCGAGATCGGCGACGGCACTCTGACCAGCTTCCACGGCGCGATCGATGCGGTGAACTGCGCGCGCGAGGTCCAGGCGCGCCTGCACGACCGACCCGAGTTGAAAGTGCGAATCGGGATTCACCTCGGCGACGTGGTGTTTTCCAACAACACCGTGCTGGGCGACGGCGTCAACGTCGCGTCGCGGATTCACGCGCTCGCCCCTCCCGGCGGCATCTGCGTCTCGGCGCACATTTACGACGAGATCCGCAACAAGCCGGGGACCTGCTTCAAAGACTTGGGCGAGCAGAGGCTCAAGAACGTGTCGCGGCCGATCCGCGTGTACCAGATCGTCGCGCCCGATCTCGCCGCGCAGCCTGCGACTGGGGGCTGGCGCCGAGTCGCGCTCATCGCGGGCGCGGGCGTCGTGATATTGGCCGGGATCATCTTGGCGCTCATGCGATCGAGATCGCAGGCGCCGTATCAGACGCAGAGCACCGCGAAGCACACGATCAGCTCGATCGCGGTCCTTCCGCTCGACAATTTTTCCGGAGATCCGAAACAGGAGTATTTCGCCGACGGCCTGACCGACGAGCTGACGACCGATCTCGCGACCATCAGCGCCCTGCGGGTGATCTCGCGCGGCTCGGTGATGCGGTACAAGGGCGCGCAGAGGCCGCCGACGCCGGAAATCGCCAAGGCGCTCAACGTCGATGCGGTGGTCGAGGGTTCTGTCATGCGGGTCGGTGACAAGGTGCGGGTCACCGCGCAGTTGATCGACGCGCCCGCCGACAAGCACATGTGGGCGAAGAACTACGAGCGCGATTCGCGTGACGTGCTGGCGATGCAGGATGAAATCGCGCAGGCGATCGCGCGCGAGGTCAACGTCGAACTGACGCCGAATGAGCAGGCGCACTTCGCCAGCGGGCGCACCGTGAATCCTGCAGCGCACGACGCTTATCTCAAAGGGCGCTACTTCCTGGGGAGCTACGGCAGCCAGGAGAGGGTCCAGAAAGCGATCGAACAATTCCAGGAAGCGATCAAAATAGACCCGAACTTCGCGCTGGCTTACGCGGGTCTGGCCGACGCCTATAGCACCGGCGACGACTGGTATTTTCCCGCTACGGAGGTAATGCCCAAGGCGAAGGCCGCGGCTGAGAAAGCGATCGAGTTGGACGATTCCCTGGCCGAGGCCCACGTCTCTCTGGCAGGGATGTACGAGTACGATTTTGATTGGGCCAAGGGTGAGCGCGAATATCGCCGGGCGATCGAACTGAATCCGAGCTACGCTTTTGCTCATGATCAGTATGGCTATCTTCTGGCGTTCCAGGGACGCTTCGATCAGGCTCTCGCCGAGTTTTACCGCGCGAGTGAACTGGACCCGCTCTCCGCCGGGTTTGTCTATGACGTGGGCCCTCCGCTCGTGTGGCAAGGAAAATACGATGCGGGCAAGGAGCAGTATCGCAAGGCGTTGGAGTTGGATCCGGGTTTCTCTTTCGCTCAGCAGGGTATCGGATGGGCCGACCTCGAGGCCGGTAAGTTCAATGAAGCGATTCCGGAAGTGCAGAAAGCCATCACGACGGATTCTCCACCCTTCTTCGTCGGCTTGCTTGGCTACGCTTACGCGAAGTCCGGCGACCGGGCCAAGGCCGAGGCGATCATTGCGGAGCTGAATCAGATAGCTGCGCGCCGGTTTGTCTCGCCGTTTTGCACCGCAATAGTCTATCTCGGTCTGGGCGACAAGCAGCGGGCGCTCGATGGATTCGAGAAGGCCTACGAGGTCCGCTCGCAGTGGCCGCTCTTCTTTAAGGTTGATCGAATGTACGATCCGCTCCGCTCCGAGCCGCGCTTCATCGCGCTGCTGAAAAAAGTCGGCCTCGACAAGTGACTGCGAGAAATTAGCGCTTCGCGAGCAGCTCGAAGTGGGACACTTCGATCAGGCCGGCCGGGTCAGACGCGCCGCGGAGAGTTAGGTGACGCTTGAATCGAAATCGCTCGAAACACCAAATCGCGCGGCGCGCGCAGTCACGTGGACGATCCTCGGCGTCAACGCCATCCTGCTGATTATCTCGCTGCCCGACTACCGGGTGAGCATCGACTCCGGCTATCACATCTCGCTTGCGCGATGGTACGCGGCGCACGGCACCGCGTGGTGGGACCATATCAATTACGGCCCCGGGGGACGGCCGAACCTGCAGGGGCCTGCGCTCCACGTAGCGATCGCAATACTCGGACTAATCCTGGGCGGCAGACCCGATTCATTCATTCTCGCCAACGCGATTCTCGGCGTCGCGCAATGGAGCGCGGCGATGCTCACCGTGCTGTATTTCGCGCGCCGGCTCGGCGGCGATATCGCCGCGATGTTCGCGGTCGCGTTGCTCGCGGGCAGCGCATTTGCCGCAGGTTCATTCTATGTCGGGATTCCTTCGGGATGGCTCTTCATTTCGATCCCGTGGGCGATTTATTTCTTTGTCGAAAATCGGCTCGTAGTTGCGACGCTGATCACATCCGCCGCCTGTTACATGCACCTTGGTGGATTTCTCACGGCGCCGCTCGGCATTCTGGTCGCCGATTTTGGAACGACGCTGGCGTGCGCTGATCATCGTCGGCGTCGCCACCGCGATACTAACTTCGCCCTACTCGATTCACTTTCTGACCAATCTGGCGTGGTATCGCGGCCGCCATGGGCACGAAGCGCCGCATCTCGATCCGCTGACCGACATCCTGGCGATTGCGGGCGCGATCTGGCTTTTCCGCCATCCGACGCGCCACAAATTTCTGCTCGCCTGGGCCGCCGCGCCTATTTCGTGGCTGATTCAGGATCCCAACCGCTTCGTCGCGCAATCCGCGCTCGCCGGTTCCGTGATCGCCGGCTTGTTCCTTGCCGCGATGATGGATCGTATCGTGGTCCGCGCCGTCCGTGTTGCCTTCGCCACGGTTCTGGTCGCCCTCGCGACGATCTTTCCGCTTGGCGTCCCGAGTCTCCTCGCCGAGGTGTTATGGGACGCGGGACTTCATTTTCCTTTGCTCGAGGATTGGGACCAGGCGCGGGAATTGGCTCGCGTGATCGACGACCATCACCTCAATAACCGGCTGATCTCGATGTACGCGTCGTCAGCCGGGCCGGGGATCGCCGTGTTCACTCCCGTGGTGTTGCGCAAGGGACATTGGGTCGAGGTGCAGCCGCTCCACGATCCCGGCGACGATCTCTCCGCGGGCGCTCAGACCTACGTTGCGCCGCTTGCGCCTGACGATCCGGTGCTGTCGTCGATGTCACAAGCCGGTCTCGTTCAGATTTACGGCGGCACTTCGGATTGCGCGGTGATCGATCTGCTGAAGCCCCCGGATCCCAAAACGATTGCGCCTGTCGTTGCACAAATTCTCGGCGATAACGCGGATTGGCTCGGCGACAATGCGATCAACAACAAGACGCCGACGCGCGCCGATCTCGGAAAGCTGGGGTTGAAAAAAGGCTTCGACGCACGCCGGGTCAGGATGGACCAGCAACGATTTCGCGCGGGCAGAATGGGAATTGCGTGCCTGGTTTACGCCTACTCAATCGAAAACCAGTCGCCGGAACTTGCCGGTCAACTTCGCGGCGAGGCGCGGGGATTCGGTGAGATGGCGGGTTTTATCAGCGACGGCTCCCCGGTCGGCTTCATGAGCGACGCGCAGTTCGAACTATTCAAGCGCAACATGCTCGGGTTCGCCGCCGCGGTTAAGGCGGGCGGGTCCGACCCGCTCGACGCGCCCGCGGTTCACAGCGCAACCGGCAAATTGTTCGACGACTTCTTTGGCCGCGATGCGTAGCCGGCCGGCTAGGGCTTCGCAAGAATCTCGAAGTACGACACGTCGATCAGGTCGGCCGGCGCTACTCCAAGCGCCGCGAGGATTTCATCGACCGCACCACGGCTGCGCTCGGGATCGTCGCCGTCGGCGATCACCGCCTCTATCTCGCCGAATTCTCCCAGCCTCGCGACCCGATCGAGATGCAGCCGCACATTGTCGCGCGTCATCAGGGTTCGCACTTTTTCGACCACGGCAATCGTGCCGAGCGCGTCATCCAGGATTCGCAGCATCCGCGCCGGATCGGCAACCGGCACGATCTCGTAGTCGCTAATCATCAGCGGACCGCTTTCGCCGCGCCGGTAGAAGATCAGAACGGCGCCGGCGGGTTCCTCACGCAGTTTCAGCTTGCCGTTTGCGACGCGAAAAAAAGTGTCGCGCTGATTGAGTATCGCGCGCCGCACGTATCCAAGCGCGGCCGCGCGCGCCTCGGCCTCAGTATGATTGAGGAGGCGGAACTTCGCTTCGAGGTTTTTCATTTTGTCGTTTTTCGTTGATCGCGACCGCCTCGGCGTGAAAAACTTGACACTTCGGGAAGCCCGCGCATAGGCTCCCACGACTCGCAGTCTTCATCGCGCGGAAATCCGCACTCGCACGGCATTCATTTGAGTATTTTACCGCAAACCAATCTTGACGACGCGAAATTGATCGAGGCCGGCTTCGACCCCGCTCTCGCGCCCGCCGACGCGCTTGCGAAACTTCGCGAACTCAAGGGCAGGCCCGGCATCGCGGACGGCGCAATCGCGCGCGCGCTGGGGATGGTTGCGGACCCGCGCGCAGCCGCGATTCTCACCGAGATGGAAGCCGGCGCGGTTGGCGCTCGCCGGCGCGAAGTCCGCCGCGCGCTGTACAAGCTCAAGCAGCGCGGCATCGAAGCGCCCGCGGCCACTGCTCCGGCGGCCAGCGCCATCCACGACAACGCCACCGAAAGAACTGAAATAGCCGCGATGCTCTCGCCGATCGACAGCGAAGGCGCGCGCATCGTCTGGATCGTCAAGCCGCGCGTGCAGGGCGGCGTGATCCGGCTGTGGGCGCTTATTTCCGAGCGCGAGGGGCTGGTCGGCGCGCAGAACGGCGCGCTGTCGCGGCGCGAGCTGAAATCCGAACGCGAGGAACTCGAGCGCCGCGCGCAGGTCAAGCTGGTTGACGCCGACTGGCGCGTCGCGGACTTCATCGCGTGCCAGGCATGGCGCAACACGCCCGAGTCGCGCCGCAGCCAGGTCGGAAACTTTCTCGCGCTCCGCGCCGAGTTGATCGCGTCGCCGCCGCCGACTGAACTGCTTCATCCGGTCTATGCCGAGCTCGCCGCCGAAGCTGCCGGTGAGCCGTCAGGCGAGCTGCTCAAGGAACCGGAACTGCTCGAATGGCGGATCGCCGACGCGATCCTCAAACCCTACGTCGAGGAGATTGCCCGCGCCGGCGAAAGCGTGATCGTCTTGAATCCGCTCCACAAGCAGGAACGGGTGAACGCCGTGATCGATCGCGCGACTGCGGAACTGCTGACCGGTGACAACGGGCGCGCAGTCCAGCGGCGGCTCGAAGATATCGGGTACTACATGGCGCGGGTCGGACGCCGCACGCAGGCGGGATGGGCCGTGGCAGCGGCGGCGCGGCTGCGCGACGGAATCGACGTGACGCGGGTACTTTTCTTTCAGGCCTTCATCCGCACTCAGCTCGGCACCGTCGCGGCGGCCGAGCAGCAGAAGGCCGAGCAAGAGCCGCGGCTGATCATGACTCCGGCCGAGGCGATGCGCGCGCGCGAAGCTCAAGAAGCAAGGACCCGCCGCCGCTAGCCGCGCTTCGATCCCGATTCGCGTCGCGACACTCTCGTTACCATTCCTTCGATTCGCTCGGATACCGGTGCACGCGCCGGCGGCTTCGAGCTGCTTCACTTGTCAGATATCGAAACAAGTGCACGTTCGGCCTACTGCAGAGCGCTCGTGAAGCAGTTCTGCCGGAGGGCATTCTGCTTGTTGCCGTTGAATATTAACCCTCCGACCGAGACGCTTATCGGCGCGTCCTTCTTGAGGCAAGCCTTGTACTTGGCGAACGCCTGTTCGGTCGTGGTACCAGCCGGCAACGCCAAGTGGTTCACTTGGATTGCCTGCTTGAGGCACTCCTGATGGCTGACCTCCATCTTCGTCATGTCCCAAACAGGGAGCGGAGGAATGTCCCGAATGCAGACATCGTAGGCGTCGAACGGTGGGTACATCGGAGGCGCCGAGCCGGGACCGATCGGAGTGCCCACGGGACCGGATATAAGGCAGGCTGGAATTACAAATGACAATATGACGGCGGGAAAGGTTCGCCAAAGGTGGAGGCGCTGCCAGCGAGGGCACGTCATCGGACATCACCGGAGGTGAATCGTCCACGCCCGTCGCGCGCTGCATTGCGCGCGCGTGCGCGGCCGGCGCGTACTTTGTGCGGGTTACGCCGTAAAGCGTGGCGGCATCGAGCGCAGAGCACAACGGGAGTTGGCTCGGCGGTAGCCATATCGCTCAGCGCTGGTAGGGGCAGGGAAACTGATGGACTGACCTCAGAGCTGGGCGACGAAGCCTGCCGACGATCCAAGCGTTGAAGCAAGCGTCGGAGCGACGCTGGGATGGCGGTCATAGTGCGTTGGATTTTACGCTGTCCGTGGGTCGGAAAGAAAACGCCCCGCGATTCGGGTAACCGCGGGGCGTCGCGACACTCTCGTTACCATTCCTTCGATTCGCTCGGATACTGGGGCGCGCTCATCTCACGAGAGCACTCTCACTGTTGGCGGAGGGGGGAGGGAGTCGGTCCCACCAGCCGAAAAAACATCAACGAAATCAAGGGAGCGGTGTCGCCAAAAAGGGCGAAAATCAGCTCTTGGAGTTGGCACTTTTGTGGCACTCGGCCGGACGACCGTCCGTCCGGGTTTTGCTCGCCAAGCTGACTTGCGGAGAGACTCTCCGCAAGAACTGGAAGATCGAAGCGCGCGCCGCTGACAACCAGAGCGGCATAGGCACAGAGGCTATCGCGGCCTCGGCAGCGCAGCTCGGCGCGGGTACGGACTACCCGCGAAGGCCGAGCTGTGCTTCGCTTCGGTGCCGCAAGAGCTAGGCAGGATCGGCGCGCGTCGGTCGCGCTCGCGAAAGCGCGTCATCGCTTGTGTCGGCGGGGCAGCGGCTTCCTAGTGAACCGCTCGAGCGGTGCGTACTACTCCGCTCCATGTCGGAGCTGGCGCGATTGCCCGGATTGCGCACGTGCGTATGGAATCGCGCTGTCGGCGCGCTGGTCGAAAGTTCGCGGCTTGCGCGCGTTCGTCGTTCTCACGATGCCGGCCGAGCTTGGCGACTGGCGGATCGAAGCCAATCGCCGCGCGATGATGCGCGCTTGGCGGCGTCTCTACGAGAGGCTTTGCCGGCGATTCGATCGACGACCGAAGTTGATGCACTTCAAAGAGCACGCCGGCGCCGGCGGCCGTCTGCATCTTAACGTTCTGTGGGACTGGGAATGGATCGATCAGGGCGAGCTGTCGCAGATGGCTGCCGCCTGCGGTTTCGGTCCGGTCTGCCACATTTCGCGCGTCGGCCGCGGCGTCGAGGTGGCAGCCGGCCGCGCCGGTTCGAGCGCCGCGGTTCGCTACTCAACGAAGACCGGATTTCGGGTCGTGGCCTATGCTCGCAAGACCGGCAGTCAGACCGCGGCCGGCGACGATTGGCCGAAGCGCGTTCGACGATGGAGCGCGAGCCGCGCAGCGTCACGAGAAATGGGACCGCGCGAGCGGAACCCGGATTGGTGCTGGTCGCCAGTCGAGCCGCCCTCGTCGATCGAGCAAACAGAGTCGGTCGTGAACTACTGGTTGCTGCCTGATGACTATCTGCCATCGCGTCAGCCGATGCCGCGTCCGCCGCCGAAGGTTCTGCTGAAACCAACAGAGCAGTTTTCGCTCGCGCTCTCCTAACCGCTTCTGGAGAGCGCGTGCGCAAAACTGCCCTCGACCGGCCGCAGAGCCGGAAACAGCACAAGACTTACTCCGATTTTGGACTGCCGATGGCGCGCTGATGCGCCGCGCCGGACGGTTTCGCTGCGAAACCGGCTTAGCGGTGCGCGCGCCAGCGGCTTCGAGCTGCTTCACTTGTCAGATATCGAAACAAGTGCACGCGGGACACGTGCGCGGAACCCTAGATTGGCGGGCCGTTGCGTCGCCATCGATTGATGATCTTGATGAAACCGAGAATCGTTCCGGGAGCCATTACACAAGCCCAGATGATCAGGTATGGGCGGGTGAATATTGCCGGTCCGAACAAGGGGTACAGTCCCAGCAGCACTACCAACCAGAGGGTGGCCAACCGCAGAGTTGCGCCTAGAAGCCTCGGAGGCCTCTGTTTCAGCGTGTAGGAAGCACCCATACGCCGGAAGGACTCCAGTGCAGTTATACGTTTCTGATTCATTGAGCGCTTGGGTCCGAGAGGAGTTTTCGCGCTAGAAAGCGCCCTCGTTCATCGCGCTCTGCTGAACGAGCGCGCGCTCTGCCACCGCGCACTTTGTGCCCGTTGCGTCGTAAAGCGTGGCGGCATCGAGCGCAGAGCGCAGCGGTAGGCGCTTCAGCGGCAGCAATATTGCTCAACGGTGGTAGCGGCAGAGGAACTGCTGGAGTCGTCTCAGAGCTGGGCGAAGCAGCTTGACCACGATCCAAGCGCTGAAGGAAGCGCTGGAATAGCGCTGGGATGGCGCTCATAGTGCGATGGATTTTACGCTCGCCGAGGGTCGAAAAGGAAACGCCCCGCGATTCGATATCACGGGGCGTCGGAAAATTTCCGCGGGCCTGAGCCGCTCGGGGCGGCGCTCCCTCTTGACCGAGCGCCCCGCGGCGCGCATACGGTGGAGGTGTCGTGAGCAATTCCACCCTGAACCAATCCGACCTTCCGAGCAAGCCGACTCCCGAGTCGATTCTCGCGGACGCCCGCGCGCGGCGGGACGAAATCGTTCAAATCTACACTGGCGAGCATGCGCGCAGTCTCCAAGCCGATCTGAACGAGCTGCGCGAGCTGCGAAGGGAGCGCGCGGGCGGCAAGGTTTTCAAGCGCGCCGGTTCCTCCAAGTGGCAGCTCAGGTATCTCGTCGGCGACCGCTGGGTTGATGAGAGCAGCGGCACGACCGACAAGCGCGAGGCGCAGCGGTGGTTGGCGTTCAAGGTGTATCAAGCCAGCACCGGCGCGCTGCCCGGCACCGCGAAAATCGAGCAAGCAATTGAGCTGCTGCTCAACGACGCGAGCGTGCGCGGACTGCGAAGCGTGAAACGACTTGAGCGCGCGAAGCGGCCGTTGCTTGCGCGGCTCTCAGGCATGCGAGCGAAGGACGTCTCTCATTCCGTCCTGCTGAAGTACGCCGCCAACCGAAAGATCGATGGGCGCACGCCCGACTCGATCAAGTTCGAGCTGGAAGTGCTGCGGAGAGCTTTGAAGCTCGCGCAGCGCGAGGGTTGGATAGCCAGCCTGCCGGAGTTCCCGCGCATCGAACACTTACACGTGCGGTCGGGTTTTTTCGACGCGCACGAATGGGCGCAAGTGCGCGTGCATTTGCGGCCGGACTTTCGCGACGCCGCGGATTTCGCGTTCCTGAGCGGCTGGCGCTCAATGGAAGTGCTCGCGCTCCAGTGGAGCAACGTCGATGAGCGCGCCGGCGTCGTAAAGCTTGATGTGGGCACGACCAAGAGCGGAGCTGGCCGCGTTCTGCCAATCGCCGACTATCCGCAGCTCGCCGAGGTGATCGAGCGCCGTCGAGCTGTCGCGAAGCGTCTAGCCGCTGGCGCGGTGATTTCGCCGTGGGTGTTTTGCTTCGCCGAGCCGTTGAAGGTTCGCGGGCGAACCTATCGCGCCGCGGGCGCGCCACTCTTTAGGCCGGACCGCGATCGCGGCTTGCCAACCATATTGCGCGACGAGTGGGCGGCCGCGTGTAGAGCGGCCGGATTTCCCGGCAGGATGTTTCACGACTTGCGGCGCAGCGCCGCGCGCAACTTCGAGCGCGCGGGCATTCCGCGCAGCGTGGCGCGTCGCCTTGGTGGCTGGAGCGACAAGATTTACAGCCGCTACGCGATCGGCGCGGAGAGCGAGCTGGGCGCGGCAGTCGGGAAGGTTGCAGAGTACGTCACGCGAGCCGGTTGGCACTCTCGTGGCACTCAGAAAAAAACTTCTCGCAAATCCGGCACTTCTATGGCGGAGGGGGGAGGGAGTCGAACCCTCCGGCGACAGCATTAGCCGCCAAGCCGGTTTTGAAGACCGGTGGGGCCACCGGGCCCCTTCCTCCTCCATGCCTTGACTTATTAGGGGCTTGCTGCGATTCGCGCAATCTGCGGATCCACCTGAGTGCCCACTTACTGCCTAGGTTTTTTTAAAATGGGGAAATTCCGCGAGCCTGAACCCTACCAAGCTCCTCGCGCGCGTCAGCGGTGACAGCGGGAATCGATTTCTTTTACGCGACCCGCCCGCATTTGAAAGATCCGCAGGCGTAGCTCTCTCCTTCTCACTGAGAAAAGATTGGTGAAGGCGGGGCGCAAAGGAGGACGCTGGATGCGTCCTCGGCTGCGCCGGCCTGCTGCAAATTTCTCCTTTATTCCTTCGGAGTCTCGGCCGTAGTCGTGCAGAATTTTGGCGAGGGCGGTGTGCTGCTATAGAAGCAGTCCTGCGCCACGCCGGCTAGCGCGGCGGTGAAAGAGATGTTCCAAGGCGAAAGCAAGGTCGGTGGTGGTGGCGTCGGATTCGTTACAGTTTGCGGGAAGCAACTTGGCGGCGGCCGCAGTGCGGCTCTCGCCACTGGGTCGGCCACAGTTGCGAACGTGCTGCCCAGGGTGAACGAAAACCCATACGCGCCCGCATCCGGATAATCGACGTCACTGATCGCCCATTTGCAAAACGAGGCGGGGCCGGTACTTGGGCCGCTGGTGTCGGTTATGCCGTTGCAATCGTTGTACAGATAGCACTGGCCCAATGGATCGGTGCACTGGCCCGATTTATCGGGGGGACTGGATATGTTGCACTCACAGTCCGAGTTTGTGGTGTTCCACGCGCACATAGTCGACGGCTGGCAGCGCGTCTCGGTCGGCTTCGAGGGATTATGAATCGAGTTGCTGAAGTCGGTTGGGAATCCGCTGGCGCCGGCAGCGCTAAGATCCACCGTAACCGTCAGGATACCGCCTCCCGTCGGCGGGGCACCAGTATCATTGGGTTGGTACGTCTTGGTCCATCCGGTAGGCCACGTGAAGACCGTGAACGAGGCTGCCGCACTGGATACATTGGCCTTCTCGAAGTTAACGGAATTCAGGAGGGTCGTGGGGTCGAGCCCTTTGCCTACGTATATCTGGTAAGTCTCCCTGGTAGCCGGGATGGTTGGGGTAGTTGGAGGGCCTGGTTTGGCGAAGAGCAGAAACACGTGGTACTTCTTGTTCGCCTGGAACACGCTGAGGAGGCTCCCCTGCTTGCTTTGCGTGCCCTGGTCCACGGTTGTGTCGATGTAAAAGAGGCCGTTATTCGGCGCCATCGTTTCGCGCTGCCCGGTGGCCTGCGATGACATCCGGATAAACGGCGCCGTCGTTTCACCCGGATTCAGATATTGGCGATACAGTGGGACGCCATAACACGCCGAGTTAGCGCAGTCGTAACTCCAGATCCACGGGACAGGTTTTACCTCGGGATCATTGCAGGCGCCCTTGAAAGGCGGTTTTACCGGTCCGTTCCACGGGACTGTCGCGCAATCCGGATACACCACCGTGGTTACGTAGTCGTAGGGGCTGGTGATGGCGGTACCCTCCTTATTGGCGACCACGTCGGATTTGCATTCGACATCCTGCGTGGGTGCCTGGAAAAATGGATCCTGGTTGACCGAAACCGTGTTGACGAGGCCTGTCAGCGAGCCGTCGTCATCGTTCAGTTCTGTCTGCCGATCGATATCGGTGAAGTCAGGGCTGAACATATTCGGTTGGCTGCTGCAGTAGAGTGACTTGGTAAGGGTATTGTTGGTCTCGTAGGTACCCGTCTTGAATTTGGGCTCGATCACGTAGTGGTGAATATCAACGTTATTGAAGTAGAGATTTGTCGAGTGGAAGGAGGGTGGATAATAGAAGCCGTTAGGCTGTTTCCATGCGATCGCCGCGTTGGGAAGATAACAGCCGGTCGGCGGGGTGGTACCTGCGATCCCGGGGATACCCAGTTGCGTTCCTTGCATCCATTTGCTGTGGAAACAAATATTGTCGCCCCCGTCGTTACAGTCCGTAAGCGGTGTCGTTTTGATGTCCAGAAAAGAGTTGGAGTCCTCGAGCGCCGGACCGTCGTAGATGCTGAAGAACCGTTGATTGGTCGAGTAGCTGTCCCGGTTGAAAGTAACTCCGAGATCGTGTCCATTGCCGTCAACCGGTGCGCAATAGCCCGTGGCGGGCTGTTTGTTGCCGCAGGTGGCGCTCACGACGCCCAGGGCGGCGGTGCTGGGGTTGACCGGGCCTCCGTTGGACCCATAGGGGTTGGATGCATAACTCTGGGTGTTGCCGATAAAAACACTCTTTCTGGCCACGTCCCAGATCCCGAGCAGCGCATCGGATCGCGTATAGCCGCCGCCCGTCACGAAGGTGAGGCCACCGTTGAGGACGTCGGTGATGGCGGCGTCGAGGACCAGGTTAAATTGCGGGCGGACCCAGATGGCGGCGAAGTTTTTCGCCGCATAGTTGAAGGAGGTTGTAAACCGGTCGAGGACCAGAACCATGCAGTTACCAAGGTTGCTGTTGGAGCAATCGGGTTGCTTGCTGCAATCGCCGGTCAGACTGGGGCATTTCGTCGTGTGATGATTTCCTCCCGCATTGACCCTGGGATAGAAGGTTTCGTTCACTATGTCGGGTGCTTTCTTGTCGGTCTTAGCGCCTACCGGCAACGGCAGAAGATCGTTCGTGATCGATGTGAACTGCAGGCCCGAGTCGGCAATGGTGAAGTTTGTGTTGATCCCGGCACAGTAAGCGGTATCGCCGTTGATATGGAAGGCCATCATCGCCGTCGAGCAGCTATTGCCGAGAAACTCCATAAGGGGCGAAGTCCCCTGATTGTCGAAATTTTTCTGCAGGGAGGCGTAACCAGTCCAGTACATATTTCGTGATGCGCCGCTGTTGGCGCCCGGCGGCATCCAATAACAATTTCCGCACATCTCGGCGCCGACTGCCATGTTGTACTCGAAGTCGTTCCAGCCATTCATGAACCAGAACAAGGAAGGGTGCTCGTAATCGGAGTCGTACGGGGTGTTTTCGGAGTTGGCGAGATACGGCGTCCCGTCGCCAAACTTGTTATTGGCAAGTATCCCGGGAACCAGCCGATAGTTCGCGTAGTCGTTGACCGCCGCGATTGCCGAAACTCCGAGATTTGCATAGAGCTTGTTGCCGGTCTCGGTGCCGTCCTCGAGATAGTAGCCCATTCCTATCGACCGGTAGCCTACGTTGCGGGCCAGCAGGACGCCTTGCGTCGCATGAACGACGATAAAGCGCGTCATCGAGTCCCAGATCGAGCTGTCCTTTACGAAGGTGTTGGGCGGGACCTGGCGCGACATATGGAAGTGTACGGGATAGTGTCCGATCCTGCCGCCTTCTCCGAGCTGATAGAACTCAACTCCCTGAATCTGAAGCTGCGTGAAGCCCTGCCTGAAGACAACGTGTCCGCCGAAGTACTGCGCCGGGTTGGCGGTAGGCGGGACGGCGGGATCGGCAAGACCAGAACCTACAGTGTCGCCGCCAGACACGATGCGGATGGTCCGGGACAGGAGCGCCACCGCAGCGCGCGTATCCACCGACGTGAGATCACTAAGCCCGCGCCCGGCAGGAAGCCGCGATGACAGATCGACTATCGCGGCATGATGGGGATACAGGAGTCCAGGGGCCGCGATCGTAATTGTGTTGACGTTGGTAGTTGAGTTGAAGGTCGAATCGGCTGCGAGCGTCAAATGCTCGGTGTGCGAGGGCAGATAGTCCGTCGTGGTGACGATGATATCGTCATTTGCTTTCCAGCCAAGTGGTACTGTGCCGGACAGAGTCAGCGTAGTGGCGCCGGCCTTCAGTACACCGTCCGCCGTGCAATTGGGGTCCGAGTTTCCTGTCGCGCAATTGTTCAGACGCACCCAGCTTGTGCCGGTGTTGCTCGCAACGACGGTGGTGTCCGGATAAGTCGCACCTTTCAAGCCGTAGAGGCGCAGCGTGCCGCCGTACCCGATGCCCAGGACTTTGTAGCCGAAATAGGCCGGCACATTTCCGCCGTCGTCATAGGGCATCGCATCGTACATGTAGAAGCAGTCGTTATTGGGAAGCGTGCCGCCGAATTCCTTGGCCGGCTTGCAATCCTTCGGATCGAGCGTCTTCATGTTGTTGGACATGAAGAGGGTCGAGTCGACGCCGCAGGTCGTGTCATGGCACGGGACCCCGGTAGCATGGAGTTTGTTGGTCTGCTGCGGTCCATATAAATGGATCGTGATTTTTCCGCCGGCCGTGCCGACGGGTGATATCGTCACGCCATCAGGCGCTACGCCGGCGGTGAGCGTTCCTTTGTTTTCAATGATTATCGACTTGGCCCAGAAGTCGATATTTGCGTCGGCGAAGGCGAGCGAGCCGCCGCCATAGATGTCGATGTTATCGAACACATACATGGTGGGCGTTTTTGGGGAGTTGCTGCCGGGAACTGTGCACGCAGCTGTGACGTCGAGATCGCCCAACGTCGTTACCGATGGCTTCAGCGCTCCCTTGCAAGTCGGCGCCCCCTTGCTGTTGCTGACCGGAGGCATGACCGCAAACGTATCCGCGACCTCCAGATGTTTTGTCGGCTTTCCGCTCTTCGCCTTTCCTCCCACGCAATAAGCTGCCGCTTCGGGTTTGCCGACGTGGGGCGTGACCGCGAGCGTATCCGCTTTCGACGATAGCGCGCCGCTGAATAACGTTCCGAACAAAAGCCCGACCACGAGTACCAGGCCCACGTTCCTGATGCGCGAGCTCTTTACGAAACTGAAATCCAGACGCCAACTCATATTTCTCCTCCAGTCAAAACACGCGCCGGCCGCGTGACATCCGATTTCAGGTCATTCGCAAACCACTGCCGGTTTCGAATGCTCACTTTGCTAATCGACACCAGGGCCGAAACTAAACAACGCAGGCTGATTCAGGTTGGTTCCCTTTGAATCGGAATCCAGGAAAATGTTCGGAACCGGGCTGCCGCTCGCGGCGATCTGAGCGGGAGTGAACTCAGCGATACTGCCGAAGTTGTCGCTAGCCGCATTGCTCACCCACAGGTTGCCGCTTTTGTCGAACGCTATCCCCTCGGGACAATTCAGGCTGGTTGAGGCGCCGACGCTGGTGGCGCTCAACACCACGATGGGAGTCGGGCTGCTACTCGCGGCCACATCGGCGGCCGCAAATTCAATCACGGTGTTCCCGAGGCAATTCGAGACCCATTGATTGCCGGACGGGTCGACAAAAACATCGGCGGGGCCATTGATACTCGCTGACGAGTTGATGATGTCGGGGGTGAGGTCCGCGGTGGTGCCTTCGGCGGCGGCAAGGGTGGCAGCTTTGAATCCGTATATCTGAGAGTTGAATATGTCGGCGACCCACAGCGTCCCAGCCGAATCGAACTGGATTCCCTCCAACTGGCCGAAGTTGACCGACGTGATTTTCGTGTTCGGGAACTGCGCGCCGCCCCCACTCAACTGACTGGGCGTGAAGTTGACCAAGTCGGCCGAAAAACGGTTAGCCGCCCAAAGGCTGCCGTCGCTCCCGAACGCCGCGCCGTATGGGCAACCGAAGATATTGAAGCTGCCGTCGTCGGATAGAGTCACGTTCGGATTGGGAGCGTGATCTTTCGACAGATTCTTCAGTTGGTCGCTGGTGAACTCCATGATCGCCCCGGCGCCGATCACGGGATCCGAACAATTAGTGAGCCAAAGATTGCCCGAAGCGTCGAAAAGCGCTTCTTCCGGCGAATCGATCGCTGCGCTTTCGTTTCTTAGGGCGGGATCAGGCGCGCCGCTTTTCGCGCGTTGCCGGGCATTAAACGCGGTGACCTCGAAATTAAAAAAGTTCGGCACCCAAAGTCCGGGCGAAGGCGCCGGCGGCGCCTGCGTACTGCTGCTGGATCCGCCGCCGCAGCCCGCGACCAGGAATCCCAAAATCGCGAGCATCCAGAGAGTTGCGCCACCCGATCGCCGTTCAGTCTTCTCCCCGATGGCCATCTTCCCCTCCGGGCGGCGCCTGGATACTCCGCAAACTAGCCCACGTTCATTGGGGCTATTCCCAACACACCATTATGCCGACTGCATACTTCCATGCTCGCCAGCTTATTTCGAGGCACACTAGCGCGCCGGCGCGACCGTACTGTTAGAACGTGATTTGACGACGCTGGGGCTCACACCGAGTATCGCGAAAGCGCCCCAATACTCTGCTTGCGGCCCATCGAACAGCGCATCACTTTTTCACTTCCTCAGGACGCAGGATGTCAAATCTTACATCAGTACCATCTTCCGCGGGCCACGCCTGTTGCAAAAATGAGTCATTGGGGCTGTTTCGGAATTGCTACGAGGCCATCCGAGGCGCTGATTTTCTGCGCAATTTCACGGCATAAAAGTTGCTCCTAAGTGATTTGGACTAATTTCTGCACTCAGTAATAAGTCGTAGTGCTCGGAAACTTCGATTTATTTGTCCTTGCTTGGGGAGGGGTGGCGATGAATCGCCTGCGTGGTCATGAGCGTGGTCAAGTCTTGGCGCTGGTCGCCGCTTCGATAGCGGCGCTGATGGGCTGCTTGGCGATCGTTCGGTCCACAGGTTCGCGAAACTTTGTCGGATGCGCGCCGCGCGCAGGGTGACCGCCAATTTCCCGGGGGAATCGTGATGCACAAATATGGATTTTGGAAACTCGCAGCGCCGTTCCTGCTGATCATCGCCGCAACCCTGGCGACTCCCTCCATCGCGGGCGACGACAGCGCCGATGTTGTGCTGGGTCAGCCGGACTTTCTGCACAACCTGGCAAACTTCCCAGACCAACACTCCCTTTACTATCCATTCGCGGTCGCGATCGACACCAGCGCAAAGCCGAACCGGCTTTATGTCGCCGACGACACCAACTCGAGGGTACTGGGCTGGGACGATGTGACGGCGTTCGCCAATGGCGCTCCGGCCGACCTGGTCATTGGTCAGCCGGACTTTTACTCGACGGCATGCAACAACGGCGGGACGAACCCGACCGGGAGCAGCCTCTGCTACCCGTATGGGATTACGGTGGACTCAGGCGGCAACCTCTACGTCGCCGACTATGGCAACAACCGGGTGCTCGAATACAACACCCCATTCGCCGGATGCGGTTCATTCCCGTGCGTTGGGGGGTCCGCCAATCTGGTCTTCGGGCAGGGCGACAACTTTAATTCGAATACCGCGAATAACGGCGGGGTGAGCAAGAACAGCCTCAACTCCCCTTTTGGGGTTGCGGTGGACTCAAGCGGCAACCTCTACGTGGCAGATGACGGCAACAGCCGCGTGCTCGAGTACAACACGCCGCTTAAGTCGGGCACCACCGCCAATCTGGTGTTCGGACAGCCCGACTCTATATCGAGTGCGTGCAACAACGGCGGGGTGGGCGCGAACAGCCTGTGCGAACCCTTTGGGGTTGCGGTGGACTCAAGCGGCAACCTTTACGTGGCAGACGACGGCAACAGCCGCGTGCTCGAGTACAACACGCCGCTTAAGACGGGCACCAGCGCCAATCTGGTGCTCGGGCAGCCCGACTTTATCTCGACTGCCTGCAACAACGTCGGGGCGAGCGCGAGCAGCCTGTGCTACCCCTACGGGGTTGCGGTGGACTCAAGCGGCAACCTCTACGTCGCCGACAATGTCAACAGCCGGGTGCTCGAATACAACACGCCGCTCACCACCGGCGCGAGCGCGGCTCGCGTCTTCGGGCAAGACGGCAGTTTCACTTCCAGCGACTGCAACTTCAACGCGACGACCGCCGGCGCGAACAGCCTTTGCAGTCCGAGTGGCGTCGCGGTGGACTCAAGCGGCAACCTCTACGTCGCCGACACAGCTAACAACCGAGTGCTCGATTACAACACTCCGTTCGCGACCGACCCTGTCGCCGACGTTGTGCTGGGTCAGGCCAACCTCATTTACAACGCCCCCAACTTTCCCGACCCGCGCAAACTTAATTCTCCGCAGGGGGTTGCGATCGACACCAGCGCAACGCCAAACCGGCTTTATGTCGCGGACGTCTACAACTCGAGGGTGCTGGGCTGGAAGGATGCGACCGCGTTCACCAATGGTTCTCCGGCCGACCTGGTCATTGGTCAGCCCGACCCTTACTCGACTGCGTGCAATTCCGACACCGGTGGAGGCAATCCCACCGACGACGACCTATGCAACCCCTATGGCGTCGCAGTTGATACTGTCGGCAACCTCTACGTCGCGGACGCAACCAATAACCGGGTGCTCGAATACAACACCCCATTCGCCGGATGCGGTTCGTTCCCGTGCGTTGGGGTGGCCGCCAACATGGTGTTCGGGCAGGGCGGCGACTTTGATTCGAATACCGCGAATAACGGCGGGGTGAGCAAGAACAGCCTCAACTCCCCCTTTGGGGTTGCGACGGACGGAAATGGCGACCTCTACATCGCCGACACAAGCAATAACCGCGTCCTCGAATACAACGCTCCGCTCACCAGCAGCGTCGCCAATGCCGTTTTCGGGCAGGGCGACAGCTTTACTTTGAATACCGCGAATAACGGCGGGGTGAGCAAGAACAGCCTCAACTACCCCTATGGCGTCGCAGTTGATACCGCCGGCCGCCTATACGTCGCCGACTTTAGCAACAGCCGCGTCCTCGAATACAACACTCCGCTTACCAGCAGCATCGCCAATATGGTCTTCGGGCAGGGCGGCAGCTTTACTTCGAATACCACGAACGAAGGCGGGTTGGGCGCGAGCAGCCTCAACTACCCAAGTGGGGTCGTGGTGAATGCTACCGGCAACCTCTACGTCGCCGACTACCTCAACAGCCGCGTCCTCGAATACAACACTCCGCGCACCAGCAGCACCGCCAACGCCGTGTTCGGGCAGGGCGACAGCTTCGACTCGGCTAAGTGCAACGACAGCGGGGTGAGCCCGAGCAGCCTGTGCAACCCTTGGGGGATTGCGGTGGACGCCGGCGGCCACCTCTACGTCGCCGACACAGCCAACAACCGGGTGCTCAAGTACAACACGCCGCTGACTGCGACACCAATACCCACGGCAACCGCGACGCCTACCGCGACCTCGACCGCTACCCCTACCGCGACCAACACCGCAACTGCAACGTCGACTGCGACCGAGACGCCGACCACAGCTGCAACGCCTACTGCGACCGCGACGTCGACTGCGACGCGCACCGCGACTGCGACGCTGACCACAACTGCAACGCCTACTGCGACGCGCACCGCGACTGCGACCGCAACACCGACTGCGACGGCAACACCGACTGCGATGCCGACTACCTCCATGTCTGTCACTGCTTCGCTCGCATTCGGCAACGTTGCCGCAGGCCACACGGTCACGAAGAACCTGACGGTCGTCAACACCGGCAAGACCAATTCGCTGGTCATCTCGGACCCGGCATCGACCGACCCGCCTCAATATGCCCTAAGCGGCAGAGGGACATGCGGTGCGATTCCCGTCACGGTCGCGCCCAGGAAGTCCTGCACGCTGGGAGTCGCATTCACGCCAAACGCGACCGGCTTGCACAAGGCATCGCTCACGCTCCACTACAACGCCAAAAGCAGTCCGCGAACCGTCACGCTGTCGGGGACGGGATTGGCCGACCTGTTGGTATCGCCCGCCAGCATCGATTACGGCAAGGTGAAGCTGAGCGCAAAGAAGAACGAGACGGTGAGCGTGAAGAACCCGCAGCCAGTGGGTGTGGCGCTGAGCAAGAGCATCACCGGAACCAACCCCGGCAACTTTGCGGTGACGGGCGGGACGTGCAGCAGCCAGCTGGCGGCCAAAAAGAGCTGCACCTACATCGTGACGTTCACGCCGGGGGCGGCTGGTGCGCGCTCGGCGACGTTCAGCGTCACGGCGAGCCCCGATCTGCTAGGCCCCCACAACGTGAGCCTCTCGGGGACCGGTAGCTCCTAAGCGGGATGGTGCAGGGGCCTCGGTCCCTGCACCTGCTTTCAATTCTACTTCCTGAAATCGATCGGTTGCGGACAAGCCGAACCGCCTGCGTTGTATCCGTAAACCATCTCCCCGCCGAGGTCCGCGCCCGCCGCTATCAAACCCATGACTGCAATCAGACCGGCGAGAAACACGTAGCGCCCTCGCGTCGGCATCGGCCGCGTGGCGAGCGCCCACACCGTCAGCACGCCCGTCACCGCCGACGCCGCGACCATCAGATGCTTATGATGCCGTAGCAGTTCGTGGCGGACCGATATCGAAACCATCAGCCCGGGCGCCGCATAGAGACCGCTGGCAACCGACGCCGCCGCGCCGAGCGCGCCCAGCACCAGCATCCAGAGCGCGGTCCACTCAAGCGCTTCGCTCGCGCGAATCGACGCTAGGAAATAAAGGAGCGCCGCGCCGTAGAGAAACGCGATCGGAAAATGCACCAACAGGGGATGGATATTCTGCAGCTGCGATGCTCCCGGCAGAACGCGGTCTAGCACGACGATGTTTGCCCGCGCCTATTTCACAGATTCGACGACCAGGTAGTCCACCCCGTTCTTGCTGTATTCCTTGCCCGTCACCGTCACCCGGTCTTCCATCCGCTGAATGACGCTGTCGGGAAGCGGCGACGCATCCTTGTTCGGCAACAGGATGTAGGCTTTCTCGGTCCCGCTTTCTATCAGCGTCGCGGGAATTCCCGCGGATACGCATTTTATCGCGCACGCCTTGTGGCCCGCGCCCTTCGCACCCATCGTGCCGTAGCAGTAGGCGTCTTCGATATTGCCGGTGACCGATTTCTTGCCGCCATCGGCCGCGATCGCCACGCCAACCAGTCCAGTCGCAACAACTAATACGAGTCCGATTCCGAAATTCGCCAGCCGATTCATGCTTCACCTCGCAAAAACGATCAAGATATTCTGATAGCCGGCAAGCCCGGGCCTGACCATCGACGAGATGCGATCCTAGCGGCGATATGAGCGAGCTTCAACCGTCGAGCCGACGTCGCCCCCGCCGAACCAGGCCGCGATTTTCACGCCTCCGCTTACTCCTGCGCAAAATTGCGCAGAACTTCCCACGGGATGCATCCGCAGAGGCCTAGCCGGGGCGTAAATTTTTCCTGCGGCGCGACCTCGCCATCCCGCGGGTAGCCAAACAGTGCGCCGGCAATATGCTCGCCGAGCTTGCGGTAGCTCTCCCATTGCGCTTCGTTAAAGAATTGTTCCGCGGTGGTCTCTTGGGGAAACGAGGGATGTTCGGTGTGGTATCTGCGGACGTCGACCGGCTCCGCGCCGATCAGCGCGGGCTTGACATACAGGAGCAAAGAATACTGCGCAGGATCGTCGTCGTAGGAAACCACCGCCAGCGACGCGTACGCCCTTGAAAGGGCGGCTTCGTCGGGCGGGTTGATCGAGCGGCGCCTGCGCCGGCGTGCGTTCGGATCGCGCGGTGGAACGCCAGGCAGAGCGCCCGGCACTTCGACCGGCTCTTTCACCCATCTGCCCCGCCGCAGTTGCTCGGGCGTGCCGAAGTATCCCCTGAACGATGCATGAACCAGGGTGTCGAGCGACTCCTCGCGCAGGAACTCAATCTCGGCGCCGAAATCGAGCCTCGCCTTGCGGACCAGGTTGGCCATCCCCTCGAAGCTATACTCAGGGTCCGCTTCCGCATCGATTATGACCATTAGCGGCAGCCTTCGCCTGATCAGTTCGTATCCGCCCATGTTCTCGAAGTGTCCGCCGTCGGTGAGATACCACCATTGGCGCGCGGGGCCGTAAAACCGCGCCATGAACTCGTTGAGCAGGAAGGTCTGCACGGTAAAAACCTTGCCAAACCACTTGGCCGCCCAGGCTGAGACCTGCGCTGACACCGAGCTTGGCACCATGGCTTGCTTTCGCGTTTTTGGATCAACCTCCGAGTTCCACCAATAGCCGAGCCTGATGTTCGCCCACCCGGCTAGAAAACTGGCGCCCAGGCTGGTTCGCGATCCGAGGCCGGTGCTTATAGCCGCACCGGAGACCCCCATCCAATTGCCCGGCGACAGGCGCTCACCATTGAAACCGTCCTCATATTCGAACATGCGATAGGTATCTTTTCCCTTTGGATAGACGTCAACGGTCTGCTTGCTGTCGCCACCGAATACCACGTGATTGCATACCCCGGCACTGATCGCGGCCGGGCCGATCGCCATCCCGACACCCTTGCGGTCAAGCTGGTCGACTTCCGAACGGCCACCGACCGTCTCGTTGATAGTGACGTTGACAAGGTGAGCGGCCCGCCTTTTGAACAGATAGTAAGCGCAGGGGCAGCTGACCAACAAAAAAGCTTCGAAACGAAGCCTACTGATCTATTTGCCAAAATCTTCCTTGCCCACCCGGCCGAAATGAAGGCCCGTAATGCGGGGGAAACAGAAGGCACAGGCGGTGCAGGCGCATGCAGAGGCCAGTATTGCTCCTGCTTCAGATCGTCGCCGGCGACTGCCTCAGTCACGTCGCCGCTCGTCGACTCCAGCCGCCCTGGATTGGATGCGCCAAGATAGGCTCGAATGAGCCGCGAGGTATACAGCGGATGGAGCGTCGATCGGTTCAGGAAAGGCCACGACCAGCCGAAAAGAAAGGAGAACAAGAAGGCGATCGTCAGTGCTGCCCCGAGCGGGAGCAGCCCACGGTAATGGTCACGGTTACCCACGGACAGCGTCCGTGCATCATTTTTGTTGTTCTCATCCGGCGCTGGAGGACTCTGGATTGACCAGGTTTCGGCGGCCTGGTTTTCGGGACCTTGCTTGACGAGGTTGAATACCGTCTCCGCTTTTCCCGTTGCAGGCGGAACGCGCTTGACCAGGTAGTTTCCGGAGGACTGCCGGACAAGCTTGAACAGTTTGCCCGACTCAGGATTGGCGGCTTGGACCCAGGGCGGAGGATGTTCCACGGGCAGCGCGCGTGGCCAGGCAATCGCGTATGAACAGACATCGAAAGCAACCAGCAGCACCGCCGCTACCAGGACAGCAGCCAACCCCGCCGCAGCCGACCACGGCACCGAGATCCTTTTGCCGTCCGCCTTCGAGCCAAGGGCCACGAAAATGGACCGGCCAAAACCCGCCGCAGCGGTTAGCATGCCGAAGATCGAGGCCGTCCACCCTTCGAGACGACGTATACCGACAAGCTTTGCGACATAGGCGGCGTAGATGGTTTGCGCCAGCGAATCGAGCACGACGAAACCCAGCAAACATCCGGTCAGGATCAATCCGTACTTGAGTTGAACCGACAAGCGGTTTCTTATCGCCTCAGAATTTCGAATTTCACCCTGCTTACCGGCGAGCGTCAGGAGCAATCGATTTACCAGGAACCAGACTGCCGTCAGCACAGACAGCGCGAAAACCACGATGCAGAAGCAAGGGAAAATCCCCCAGTACCAGCCGGCGAATGCGAGCAACGTGGTAAAGGCAAGTCCCACCGTTGGAGGAATCCAGTGCCCCCCGGGAACGTCACGGAGTGCAGGCTTTCCAACCAGCCAGTAACTCCATGCGGACGGGACGACGATAAACACAAACGCCAAGGCGGGCAGAATGGCGAATGGGCTCCACCAGATGCCCGTCCCCCACGGCTGACGAACCAGAATGCTCTCGTAGTACTGCCACCACCACTTGCCATGCCAAGTCACCTCGGCCAGCCCGCGGACCGACTGCACCGCCAGAAAAACCATCAGCATGAATGTCGCGAGCACGACCTGGAGCGACGTCCAGTTGCGCATCATCACCGCGCTGTCGAGCAATATCCCGCCCCCGCCCCGCGGCGCCAGATAACGCCCGTTGTCGCGCAGCCATCGAAAGACCTTGCCTCTGGGAAATTTACTTTGATCAGATTTACTTTGATCAGGCGGCGAATCCTGTACGTCACTGGCCGAACAAGCGGTGAGAGTGTTTCCGATATCGGTGATATCTGCGACTTGCGCTCTGGTGAACAGTCGGCCGTAGAATGAACCGAAATAGCCGCCGCCCGAAACGGTCGACATATAGTCGATCTTCGACAGCAGGTCTTGCTTGGCGAGACCCTGAAATATCCCGAGGCAGAAAGTGGCGCTCCGGATTCCTCCGCCCGACAACGCAATGCCGACCGGATTGGGTATCTCGGTGCTTTCCGGAGCGCCGGCGCCTTGCTGCGTGTCGGTGTCCTGCTTCAGCGCTTCTCTTCTTTGCGCGAGCAGATAGTTCTCGATCCGCTTGAGCGCGTCCGGATAGGCGCGCTTCCAGGAAGGCGGCCGATTGTCCCCATCCATGTCGAGTGTCCCTCCCCTCTGGTAGCGGAAATCCGGGCTAATGCCCGTCGGTCGCTGACTTGACAATTAGTGAACGCGAGCCTAGTGGCGATGCGAGCGGGCGTCAAGCCTAGCGGCGATACGAGCGAGCTTCAACCGTCGAGCCGACGTCGCCCCCGCCGAACATCTCGCGCCATCCCTTGCGCCGCCGCGCCCCGGGCAATCGCGCTCCCAGTCGCTGCAGGTGCAGCTCGAGAATCTGCTTGAGTTCGTCGTTGAGCCGTTCGATTTCGACTTCCTCGGGCATCTTGGGCCGCGGCTGCCCTTCGGTAATTCCACCGCGGCGCCGGCCGTAGAGCTGCTGCAAGCGCAACTCCGCCTTCGCGAACATCGCTTTGTACTTATAGTCGAGCCGGCTGAGCGCGTCGGTCATCGCGGCCAGCGCCACGAACCTGCGCCGCATCCGCCACCATTCGAACAGCGTCAGCAGTATCGCGCCGAGCATGAACAGCGCAAAGAATCCCAGGCCGACGGCGGTTGCGCGCCACCACGGCAGCAACTTGATCCCAATCTGCAAGTCCTGGTTGTCGCCGGTCAGTTCCTGGACTTGCGCCTTGAGCGATTTGACCTGCTCTTCCGCCGAATCGGCCTTCTGCTCCGCCGTTTGCTGCTGCGCGCTCAGCGTCTCAACCTGTGACTTGAGCGTATTGACCTCGGTGGTGAAAGGATGCGGAACCTTCAACACCTCGTCCACTTGCAGCTCGTCGTCAGGATGAATCCGGTTGGCGTGGGCGAGCTCATCGGCGGTGATCCCGAACATCTGCGCAATTGCGCTCATCGAATCGCCGGGACGAACCGTATAGGGGATGATGCTCGCGGGATGGTCCGGCTTGACGACGGGTTTTGGCGCCGGCTGGTCCGCGGGTGGTTTCGCGGCCGGTTCCGTGTCGCGAGCCTCAGACGGTTCGGCCTCGCTCGGCGGAAGCACCACTCGCGAGGGCGGTGCAGAGGGCGGAATCGTGCTCTCGTTGAAATCGGATTGAGCGAACGCAATTCCGCAACCGGCAACGATAAACGTCGCGGCGAGCGCCAGTCTGGATAAGGTTGACCTGAACCGTCGCACGCTCATGATGGACCCTTTGCCTGCGAACCCATTCCAGTATCTATGAGATTGCGCCCAGGGTCTAGGATGCACCAGCATCCCTGACTTCAGCCGCCGCGGCGCCCACGCATGGCCGGATGCAGCGCCGCGTAGGCAGCCCCCACCACACCGCCTCGCGGACCCAGCGCGGCACGCACGATCTTTGCCTGCGATGCGATCGCCGTGAAGGCCCGCTCGCGCACCTGCGTCATCATGGTTTTGCGCATGTATGGCAGCGCGCCGGCGACACCACCTCCAATCACGATCAGCTCGGGATTGAAGATGTTGAGAAACGACGCGACCGCAATTCCGAGGTAATGGCCGGCCGTGGCGAACGCCTCGAGCGCGAGCCTGTCGCCGCGGCGAGCCTGCGCCGACAGTCCGCGCACCGAGAAATTTCCCTCCGCATCGACGATTTGCGCCGGCAACGGCGCACCCGGCGACAGTCCCAGGCGCTCTTCGACCAGGCCGCGCAGCCCCGACGCCGATGCGTATGACTCCAGGCATCCGTTCGCGCCGCAGTCGCATCGCGGACCGTCCGGATCGACCGTGACATGCCCCAATTCGCCCGCCATCCCGCTTCGCCCGCGAACCAGTTTGCCGCCGACGATCAGTCCGCCGCCGACTCCCGTGCCCAGCGTCAGCAGCACGACGGCGCGCCGCCCGCGCGCCGCGCCGCGCCAGTATTCCCCCAGCGCCCACGCGTTGGCGTCGTTCTCGACGACCACCATCCTGCCTATCAGCGCTTCGAGCTTGCGCCGCAGCGGGTATCCGCGCCATGCGGCGACGTGCGGCGCCTGCATTACGGTTCCCGAGTACACGTTTAGCGGTCCCGGCACCGCGACTCCGATCGCTCGCGGCGATCCAAGTCCGCGCCGGCGCGCGCTGTCCAGTAGATGAGTGAGCTGCGCGGCGATGTTTTCGGCGACGGCTGCGGCCTGGCGCGACGCGTGCGACGGCCCGTGCTCTATCAGGATCACATCGCCGCCGCCGGCAGACACGGCGGCGCTCCGGATATTGGTGCCACCCATATCCAATCCGACCGCCCACGCGCGCGTCATTTTCCGGATTCGCCCGGGAATTTCATCAGCGCGAGATATTCGCGATTTCCGGCCGCGCCTTCAATCGGCGATTCGATTATCCCGATCACGTCGAGACCGATATTCCGCGCAAACTCGACGATCCCCGCGACCGCTTCGTGCCGGAGTTTTTCGTCCCTGACGATGCCGCCCTTGCCGACCTTGCCCTTGCCGACCTCGAACTGCGGCTTGATCAGCGCGACTATCTCGGCGCTCGGCGCGACCAGCGCCAGCACCGACGGAATCACCAGCCGCAGTGAGATAAAACTGGTGTCGATCGTCACCAGCTCGGGTGTATGGGGCAAGTCGTCCGGCGAGGCGAGCCGGATATTCATGCGATCGAGCACGGTCACGCGCGGATCCTCGCGCAGCTTCAGCGCCAGCTGCCCGTAGCCGACGTCCATCGCGATCACGGCCTTGGCGCCGCGGCGCAGCAGCACCTCGGTGAAGCCGCCGGTCGATGCGCCCACGTCCATCGCGAGCTTGCCTTCGACCGAGATGCCGAAATGCTCGAGCGCGGCGATAAGCTTGTACGCTCCGCGCGAGACGAACTGCGGCGCACCCGCCATGAGCGCGATGGGAGTTTCAGAATCGACCTTGAGGTCGGCTTTGTAGGCCGGCCGCGAGTTGACGCGCACGCGCCCCGCCATTATCAGGCGTTGGGCGATTTCGCGGCTGTCGGCCAGACCGCGGCGCGCCATTTCGGCGTCGAGCCTGAAGCGGACCAACGGCGCCGCGGAGCGCCGCGGCTTGTGCTTGGCGCCGGAACCATTGCTAGAAGGGTGTTTCGTCGTCGTCCTTTGCGCCGGCGTGGTGCTCGTCGTCAGACGATGCTTCAAAGGGCGCCGTGCGCAGTTCGCCGCCGGCGCTCCGCGTTAGCAGTTCGACCTTGCGCTCGACTTCGTCGAGTTTCCCATTGAGCGCCTTCACCAGCATCACGCCGCGTTCGAAGGCTCCGATCGATTCTTCGAGCGTGAGCTCACCCGAATCGATCTGATTGACGATCGTTTCAAGATCCTTGAGCTCGTCCTCGAATTTTTTCGTCTTCGTGGCCATCGTCTAGATTGTGCGGCCGGTCGCGCGCGCGGCGATCCGCCCCCGGGCCAGCCTGATATCGAGCTCGTCGTCCGGCTTGACCGTCGCCGCGTCGAGCACCGCGCGCGAATTGGCCCTATTGACCACCACCGCGTAGCCGCGATCGAGAACTTTCAGCGGCGACAAAGCGTCGAGCCGTCCCGCCAGCGCGCCGAGCTGGCGCCACCTGCCTTCGAGCGCCGACCGCGTGCCATGAACAAGACTGATACCGAGCCGGGAGGCCGCAAGCCGCATCTCGCGCACCATCGCATCGGGACTGCGAAGCCGCAGCCGCAATTCGCGGACGCTGCGCCGCCGCTCCGCGATTCGCGAGGTCACCGCTTGCGCGAGTTCACCCTCGATCTCGGCAACCCGTTCGCGCGCCTGGGCGATAGCGACGCCGGGATGACGTATCCGCGCCGCCAGATCGTCGATCGATTCCCGCCGGCCCGACAGTTCGCGTTGCATCACGCTCGCCAGCGACGCGCCTAGCGATGAGACCCGTTCGGTCAACTCGGCGAGGCTGGGCACGACCATCTGCGCGGCCGCGGTGGGAGTAGGCGCGCGCAGGTCGGCGACGAAATCGGCGATCGTATAATCCACTTCGTGGCCGACCGCGGAAATTACCGGGATCGCCGACCGGAAAATCGCCCGCGCCACGATCTCTTCGTTGAACGCCCACAAATCTTCCAGCGAGCCGCCGCCGCGTCCGACGATCAGCACCTCGGCGCGGCCGTCGCGATTGAGATCGGCGATCGCATCCGCGATCTCCTGAGCCGAGCCGTCGCCCTGCACCTTCGCCGGCCTGAAAATCACGTGCAGGTTCGGGAATCGATCGAACAGGATGCGCAACATGTCGCGCAGTCCCGCGCCGCCGCGCGCCGTCACGATTCCGATCCTGCGCGGCAGGTACGGCATCGCGCGTTTGCGCGCGCGATCGAACAGTCCCTCGGCCTCGAGTCGCCGCTTCAGCTGCTGGAACGCGACCTGCAACGCGCCGACGCCGCGCGGCTCCATTTCCTCGGCGTAAAGCTGCAACGCGCCGCGCTGCTCGAAGATTCGCACCCGTCCGCGAACAATCACTTCCATCCCGTCGACGGCTTTGAACCGCATCCGGCTGAACGCCGACTTGAACATCACGACGTTGATCGCACTGCGCGAGTCTTTGAGCGTGAAATAAAAATGATTCGACGGCGCCAGCCGCGCGTTCGAGATCTCGCCGACCACCCACTGCTCGCCGAGGTTGGCGTCGAGCGCGTCGCGTACCATCCGCACCAGGTCCGATACACTGATCGGGCCCGAGCGCCGTCCGCGCTGCAAAAGATCGAGCTGCCCCTCCATGGTCGCTTACCTTATCAGAACGAGTCGCCGCCCACCTATATGGCCGATTAGAGGAACTTTTCGACGATTATCCCGGCCACAGGCTCGCCGGCGGTAACGACAACGCCGCGCCGGCGTGAAAAAAAAAGCGCCGGACATCGATGATGCCCGGCGCGTTGCGATCGATTCTTTTGCCGTGCTCTAGTCGCCCTTCGACTTGACGCTGTCGCCCCCGGATACCGCCGACTGCGACTCGCCCTTGGCCAGCTGGAGCTTGAACGTGTCCCAATGCTTGAGGATGTCGACCGCGCGATCGAGCTGCACGTCCTTTTCCTCTTTGGCCTTGGCGCCCTTCGCGCCGGGCCCCTTGTCGCCCTTTCCGGCCCCGGGTGCCGCCGCCGCGCCGGTCGCGGGATTCTTGTCACCCGGCTTCTGCCCGTTCTGGAAATGATGGGGCAAATCAGACTCGTGGATTTCCGGGTTTTCGTCGAACTCGGCGCCCAGCTTGGTTAGCGATTCGATCGTTTCCTTGGGCGGCTCGACGTCGACGTCGGGTGTTATTCCCACCGCCTGGATCGAGCGGCCGGTCGGCGTGTAGTAGCGCGCCGTCGTCAGCCGCAGCGCCGAATGGTCGTCGAGCGGCAGAATCGTTTGCACCGATCCTTTGCCGAAGGTCTGCGTGCCCAGCACTACCGCGCGCTTCTGATCCTGCAACGCGCCCGCGACGATTTCGCTGGCGCTCGCGCTGCCGCCGTTGACCAGCACCACCATCGGATAGTCGTCGAAATCCTTCTTCTTGTGCGAGAAGTATTTCTGCTGCTGATTTTCCTCGCGCCCCTGCGTGTAGACGATCAGCCCGCCGTCGAGGAAATCGTCCGAGACCTTCACCGCCTGGTTCAGCAATCCGCCCGGATTGTCGCGCAGGTCGAACACGATTCCCTTGAGCTTGCCATGGTCCTTCGCTTCGAACCCGTCGATCGCCTTCTCCACTCCCTCGCCCGTGTTCTCCTGGAAGGTGGTGACGCGGATGTATCCGTAGCCGCCGTCGAGCGTCTTCGACTTGACCGACTGAATCTTGATCACGTCGCGCGCCAGCGTCACGTTGAACAGCTCGGGCACGCCGTTGCGATGCATCGTCAGCTTGATCTTGCTGCCCTTGGGCCCGCGCATCCGCTTGACCGCCTCGGTCAGCGACATGTCCTTGGTGAAGTCGTCGTCAATCTTGATTATCTGGTCGCCGGCCTTCAGTCCGGCGCGATACGCCGGCGTGTCCTCGATCGGCGCAACTACCGTGAGCGCGCCGTTCTTGATCGTTATTTCGATTCCCAGCCCGCCGAAGCTGCCGCGCGTTTCGACTTCGAGGTCGCGGTACAGGTCAGGCGTCAGGTAGGCGCTATGCGGGTCGAGCGACGCCAGCATCCCGCTGATCGCGCCGTCGATCAGCCGTTTGGTCGATACCGGTTCGACGTAGTTTTTCTGCACGATTGCGAGCACGCTCGCGAACGTGTCGAGCTCCTGGTAGGTGTCGTTGGAGAGCGCATGCGCTCGGCGCACGGCGACCTCCTGCAGGACAAGGAAACAGGCAACTAGGGAGACCGCTACCGTGATGGACCATCGATGGGTTTTGAGCATTGACATTTTTTAGCGTCGCTTGGGACTCCGGATCATTAGTTTGGACAATTAATTTAAGCAGATGCCGCACTTTAATGCATACGGCCGCGCGACTGCCCCCGTCACCGTAAATAATAGCAGATTCATCGCCCCCGCACCCGCCCGCCCCCGCCGCGAATATTTCACTCGCCGCATCGCCTCGGCTCCAACCAATAGTTCTTTTTGGCCGCAGTTCCCGCCAGCATCGGCACGTGCCTCTTCCCTGTTCTCCAAAACCCGCTATTGTGATGATCGAATCGAAGAACTGTTGATTTAAGGGATGGCAGACCAGTTGACCATTCAGCTACTTGACCATGCCGATGCTGTACGCCGCGATGTTGCTCCACGTCTCGCCCTGAAACGGAAATCCGCTCTGGGCCAGTTCATGACGCCCGCACCCGTGGCCCGGTTTATGGCGTCGCTGTTTCCGCCGACGACCCTGCGGACCTGCCGTCTGCTCGACGCCGGAGCCGGTGTCGGTGCTCTTTCGTGTGCCTTCCTCGACCGGTTGATCTCAGCGGAAAAACTGAATTTTCAGAACGTGGAGGTCGAGGCTTACGAGATCGACAACAACTTGCGCGCGCACCTCGAAACCACGCTGGCAAGCTACGCCGGGAGATTGCCTGTTACCTTCAAGATTTCATCCGGTGATTTCATTTGGGAGGCTGCGTGCAAATGGTTCCAAGGTTCAAGGCCCTTTTCCCACGCGATCCTGAATCCGCCTTACAAAAAGATTAACAGTGCGTCGGAACACCGCCTCATTCTACGGCGCGCGCGCATCGAAACGGTCAATCTCTACTCGGCATTTGTCGCGTTATCGCTCGCGTTGATGCAGTCGGGCGGCCAGCTCGTGGCGATCCTCCCGCGCAGTTTTTGCAACGGGCCTTATTATCGGCCCTTCCGCCAATTTCTGTTGAACCATGCCGCGCTCCGGCATATGCACCTGTTCGCGTCCAGAACCAAGGCTTTTAAGGATGACGCCGTCTTGCAGGAGAACGTCATCATCCGGCTTGAGCGCGATGGCAGGCAGGGCGATGTGACCGTTTCCCATTCGACAGATTCCAGCTTTGCCGACCTCTCGACGCATGAGCAGCCGTTTGACCGGATAGTGTTTCCCGACGACCCGGAATATTTCATTCATGTGCCGACTTCGCTTGGGCGCAACGCGATCGAGCAAGCTCCGGGCATTCGCTTTTCCCTGAGTGAAATCGGCATCGGCGTATCGACCGGCCCCGTTGTTGACTTCAGGTTAGAGCAGCACATCCAGCAGAAGCCGAGCAGGGGAACCGTTCCCCTGCTCTATCCGGGCCATTTCGTCGGCCACGCCACGCAATGGCCCAGAGACGGCATGAAGCGCGGCAACGCGATCAAGCTCAACGCCGACACGAAAAAATGGCTCTACCCGAACGGATTTTATACCGTGGCACGGCGTTTTTCCGCGAAAGAAGAGCGCCGCCGCATCGTCGCCAGCGTCGTCACACCGGCTGCGTTCCCGGAAGTGCCCATGCTTGGGTTTGAAAATCACCTCAACGTCTTTCATGAGGACAAGCGCGGCTTGCCGGAAAATCTCGCGCATGGACTGGCCGCGTTTCTCAACACGACAGCGGTTGATGACCATTTCCGCGGCTTCAACGGACACACCCAGGTCAATGCGACCGACCTTCGGATGATGAAGTACCCGAGCCGACAGGCGCTTATGGCCTTTGGAAAGTGGGCGCGCGCGCAAAGCGGGCTAACGCAGGCGATGCTTGACGATCAACTGAAAAAGCTCGCCGAATGACCCGCCGGCACATCGATAGTGCCCGCAAGATTCTGATCTCTCTCGGCCTGCCGCGCGCGCAGCAGAACGAGCGTTCGGCCCTTTGCCTTCTGGCGCTCCTCGACCTCCGCCCCGGCCGCAAATGGGCTGAGGCGCAAAACCCGCTCATCGGCATCACGCCGATCATGGATTGGATTCGGGACCACTACAAGAAAACCTATGCGCCGAACACTCGTGAAACCGTGCGCCGCCAGACGATGCACCAGTTTGTCGATGCGGGCATAGTTCTTTACAATCCCGATAAACGCGACCGGCCCGTCAACAGCCCGTCCGCCGTGTACCAGATCGAGCCGTCCGCCCTGGCCTTGCTCCGCAGCTTCACCACGAAGGCATGGCACAACAAGCTGACGGCCTACCTTGCGGACCGCCAGACACTCGCCGCGAGGTACGCTCGAGAGCGCAAGCAAAACCTTATTCCCGTGAAAATCGCCCCCGGGGCGAAAATCACTCTCAGCCCCGGCGAGCATAGCGAACTGATCCAGGCCATAATTGAAGACTTCGGTGCGCGTTTCGTCCCCGATGGCATGCTGATTTATGCGGGCGATACAGGCGAGAAGTGGGGCTATTTCGACGCCGCGTTGTTGTCCAAACTCGGCGTCAGCGTCGATGCCCACGGCAAGATGCCGGACGTAGTTCTGTATCACCCGGAGAGAAATTGGCTCTTGCTCGTGGAGTCCGTCACCAGTCACGGCCCGGTGGGTGCAAAGCGTCACGCGGAGCTCGCGAGGATTTTCTCAAACTCTAAGGCTGGCTTGGTCTACGTCACGGCCTTTCCGTCGCGAGCAGTAATGAGCCGTTATATCGGAGACATTGCCTGGGAGACGGAGGTGTGGTGCGCCGATGCGCCCTCCCATTTGATTCATTTCAACGGTGAACGGTTCCTCGGCCCCTACAACGCGGGAGACTGACAACATGATGAGGGGAGCACCAGACTGCGGCTGGCCGGGGGAAAATCGCGCCCAAGCATGTAACTGAGTGGCGCCGGTCCGCAACTCACAACACACTGAGTCAAGGGGTCACCCCCTGCCCGCGCCCGCCAACGGCGGGCGGCCTTGACACTGCGCTGCCGTCGCCACGGCCAGGGGTCATCCCTGGCCGTTGGCACGGCTGGCCAATATTAAGACCCGTTGGCACGGGACGCCAGTAAGAAAACACGGCGCGCCCGTAACAGGGGCCGCGCGCGACAACGGAGCGCGGCGTTAACGGTGGGTGCAGGGGTCACCCCTGCCCGCGCGCGACAACGGAGCGCGGCCTTAACACTGGGTGCAGGGGTCAGCCCTGCTCACCCCTGCTTTGAGTTGAGCAGTTGCTGCAAGGCGTCTCGCACGTCAGGCCGTGACCAGTCGAATGCGCCCATATGATGAGCGACTATCTGCCCCTTGCGATTGATTATGAATGTCTCCGGCACCCCGCTCACGTCGTAAGTCTCGCTGATCTTGTTTTCCGGGTCGAGCAGTACTGTGAAATGGTACCCGTTCTTCGCCACATACGACGCCACCTGCGAGCGACCGCCGGTATCCTGGCTCGCCGCCAGCATCACGAAGTCCTTGTTGCCCTTGAAGTCGTCGTACAGCGCCTGCATCGAGGGCATTTCTTCTCTGCACGGTCCGCACCACGTCGCCCATACGTTCAGAAATACGACTTTGCCGCGCAGCGATTCGAGCGAGATAGTATGTCCGTCCAGCGCCTCCAGCTTGAAATCGGCCGCTCGACTGCCGGCCGCCACCGACGCCTGGGGCTGCTCTGCCGTTTCGGGCGGATTCTCGTTGACGCTGATGCGTGCGCCGCGATGCCCGCTGAGCGCGACGAGCGTAATGCCGGTCATCACCACGATAGCGGCGACGAGGTAGAGGACTTTGTCCTTGATCTCCATCGCTCTCAGGCCCGCGCCGCGTTCATCGCCGGACGCCGGTTCTTTTCGCCGGGCTGCTGGCCGCTTTTCGCCAAATCTTTTTCCCGGGTGACAATCAACGCGACGCCGCCGACGATCATCATCGCGATCGCAATCAGTTGCGCCTCACTGAGACCATGGAAGACTCGAGGATTGATTCGCACGAACTCGACGAGAAAGCGCGCGCCGCCCGCCAACACCAGGTACCAATACATCAGCCGGCCAAGTGGATGATACGTTTTGCGCATCGACCACAAAATCGCAAACACGCCGAGATACAGAATAGTTTCGTAAACTGGCGCGGGATGCACCCGCACGCCGGGGAAGAAGCCGGACACGAGGCGGTAATGCTCGTCTAGTTTCAGCACGGTCTCGGGGTTCCAGCCGACGATCGCGCGCGGATACGCCATCGCCCACGGCATCGTGGACGGCAGCCCCCAGTCGCCGTCGCCGGCCAGCTGGCATCCGATTCGGCCGATTGCCTGCCCGATCGCAAGCGCCGGCGCGCACATGTCCATCGTCGCGGCGAATCCGATTCGATACCTCCGCGAGACAATGTAAGCGCCGAGGATTCCACCGATCATGCCGCCGTAGAAGACGAATCCCGAGCCGGAGAAGATCATCGACTTGGGATCGGCAAGGTAGGTGGGCAGATCGTCGAGGATCGCGTAGATGCGCGAACCGACCAGGCCCATCACGGCTGCCGCGATCACGATCGACGACGAATATTCGGGATCGAAGCCGCGCCGCACGCATTCGAGGCGGATAACGTAGTCGGCCGCCAGGAATCCAAGCGCCATCATCAGCCCGAAGCTGTAAACGGTGAGCGGGCCCAGGTGGAACAAGACAGGAATCATTATCGCTTCGAATTATAGTACGCGACGGCCCGCCCTGACCACAAAGCCTTTCGCCGTGCGGCGATCGCTATTATATGACGCAAGTATGCGGGCAGTTGTTCAACGCGTCAGCCGCGCGGAGGTGCGATGTAACGGGCGCATCCTGGGCAAAATTGCGCGCGGGTTCGTCGTGCTGCTGGGAGTCGCCGGCGGCGACAGCGAGGCCGACGCGGCGCATCTTGTAGATAGAATCGTCGGGATGCGCGTATTCGCCGACGCCGCCGGCAAGATGAACTGCTCGCTCACCCAGGTCGGTGGCGCGCTGCTGGTCGTATCGCAATTCACCTTGCTCGCCGACCCGAATTCAGGCCGCCGGCCGTCGTTCACTGGAGCAGCCGCGCCCGACGAAGCGCGCCGCCTCTATCAGCACTTTCTCTCGCTTGCGCGGATTCGCGATGTTAAGGTTGAGGCCGGTGAGTTCGGCGCGATGATGGAAGTGGAAATCGTCAATGACGGCCCGGTGACGATCATCCTCGATAGTCGTGAGCGGTGAAGATGGATAGTCGTGAGCGGTGAAGATGGATAGTCGTGAGCGGTGAAGATGGAAGAAAAAAACAAGTAGGTCACGATGCCGCGCGCGGGCTTCTATACCGCTGAATCGGGGAAGATCTCGTTTCGGCGCGACGGGAACTGGTACAGCGACGACGAGCGGATCGACAACCCGCGAATCTCCCTGCTCTTCAGCCGGAGCATCAAGCGCAATCCCGACGGCAGTTACTATCTGCAAGTCGCTGAAGAATGCGCGCCGATCACGGTCGAGGACACGCCCTACGTAGTCAAGGCGCTCGAAGACGACGAGCTGGGCGGATTCGTGATGGTGCTGAACGACGACACTTGCGAGCCGCTGGATCCCGCCGCGCTGGAGATCGGCGCCGGCCACGTCCTCTACGCGCGCGTCAAGGGCGGCGATACTCGCGCACGCTTTCTTCGCTCCGCCTACTACCATCTAAGCGACAACTTCGAATCCGATGACGCCGGACGTTTCTACGTCAATCTCAGGGGCCATCGGTATCCGGTCGGTAGCTCGCCAGCGCCAGGCAGCTGATGCACCTGGCCGAGCCGAATCTGCACATCGTCCTGGTTCGTCCCGAAATTCCGCAGAACACGGGATCGATTGCGCGTCTGGCCGCCGCGATCAAGGCCCGGCTGCACCTGGTGGGTCCGCTCGGATTCTCGCTCGAGGATCGCTATCTCAAGCGCGCGGGCCTCGACTACTGGCCGCTGGTGGACTTGCGCACGTATGAAGGATGGGAGCAGTTCGCTGCGGTGCATCGCGATCCGCCGGCAACGAAAGCGAAATCGAAATTTTTCTCGACTCACGCCGACGCGACCTATCTCGAGGCGCACTATGCGCGCGGCGATTTTCTTTTTTTTGGCTGCGAGACGGCGGGCCTGGGCCGGGATTTCGTGCTTGAAAGAATTGACCGTGCGTATCGGATCCCAATCTTCGAGGCGGGCGTGCGGAGCCTCAATCTCTCCAACGCGGTGTCGATCGTGGTTTATGAAGCGCTGCGCCAGACCGGCGCGCTCAATGTTTCTTGACGGCGCAACTGCCGCAGCCCGTGCTGCAACCGCCCTTCTCGCCCGCGGCTGCGGGCGGCGCGCCAAAATAATAACCCGCCTGCTCGAGTTCGCCGGGCGAGACCCACTTGAGATGGTCGCCGATCGCGGTGTCGCAATGCACACAGACGCGGCGTTCGGCGCCATCGTCGTCGAGTGCGACGTAGGTCAGCACCGGCTTGCCGCAAGCCGCGCAATCCGCCATCGGAAATGACGCATCTCTGGGCGCGGATGTGAGCGTAGGCATCGCAGACTAAACTACATCATTGCGCGCAGATGAGAAATCTGCGTGTTCACTGTTCACCCATGCTCACTGGCGGCGATACGGTTCGCCTAGCGCGCTCGGCGCCGCCGCCTGTCCGCCAAAGCCCGCCAGTACGACCAGTGTCAGCGCATAGGGGAGCGCGAGAAACAGTTGGTACGGAACGACGGTGCCGAGCGCCTGCAATCCGAATTGCAACGCCATCGCGGCGCCGAACAGCAACGACGCGGCCGCCAAGCCCCACGAATTCCACCGTCCTACTATGACCACCGACAGCGCAACGAAGCCGCGGCCGGCCGAGATGTTTTCGACGAACGTGTTGGCGTACGCGAGCGTCAGAAACGCGCCAGCCAGACCCGTCAGCGCTCCCGACACGATCAGCGCCTGCCATCTGATTGCGATTACGCCGAGTCCGAGCGCGTCCGCCGCTTCGGGACGCTCACCGCAAGCGCGAAGTCTCAGCCCATAGCGGGTGCGCGCGATCACGTACCAGAGCACCGGCACGAGAATGAACGTGAAGTACACCAGTCCGTTGTGATTGAAGAGCACCGGACCGAGAAGCGGGATTCGCGCCAGCGGACCGAGCGGGATTTTAGCAATCGGCGCCACCATGAACGCCTTGCCGGTCACGCCGAACAGCTTGCGATAGAAGACGCCGGTTAGTCCCAGCGCGAGGATGCTGACCGCGGTTCCAGTCACGACCTGGTTGACGGCGAGATTCACCACGAGGATCGCAAAGATCGCATTGATCGCGACGCCCGCCGCGATTGCGCCCGCCAGGCCAAGCGCGATACTGCCGCTGAAGTATGCGATCGCGAGCGCAACGAACGCGCCCGCCAGCATCGCGCCTTCGATGCCGATATTGATTACGCCGCTTTCCTCCACGAGCAGCTCGCCCAGCGCGGCCAGCAGGATGGGCGTCGCCATGGTGATCGCCGAGGTGAGAAACGCTTCAAGCATCCGGCATCTCCGCAACCGGTGGCACCGCGGCCGCATCATGAGACGCGCCGAAAATCTGCTCGCGGAGTCCGCTCCAAGCCGGGGTGTCGAACGCGAGGATGATCAAGATGACGAGGCCTTGGATGACCTGCACCAACTCCGGCGAGATGCCCTGCGTTCGCTGCATCGCCTGCGAGCCGTTGTCGAGCGCGCCGAACAGGATCGCGGCGGGAATGATGCCGAGTGGATTCAGACGCGCCACCAATGCGACCGCAATTGCCTCGAAACCCCATCCGGGCGAGAGCTTCTCATACAATCGATGTGAAATTGCGGAGACCTGCACCGCGCCGCCGAGCCCGGCCAGAGCGCCTGACAGCGCCATCACCCAGAGCGTGAGCGCCGGGATTCGGATGCCGAAGAAAGTCGCGGCGCGACGGTTGCGGCCCATCGCGCGCAGCTCGAATCCGGCCCCGGTATTGAACAACAGCAGGTAGCAGGCGGCGGCGAGCACGACTGCGAGGAGCATGCCCAGGTTGATGCGGCTCGGCGCAAAGTAGAATTCAAGCCGGGCGGCCGGTGCGATTGGCGAGCTGGTCGGATACGCGCGCGACGGTTCCATCAGCGGACCATGCACGACCCAACTGAGCGCCTGCACGGCGACGAAGTTCAGCATGATCGTGCTGATAACTTCGTTTACGTCGCGCCGCGCGCGCAGCCATCCCGCAACGGCGCCCCAAACCGCGCCGCCAAGCGCGCCGGCGGCGAGAATGATCGCAATTGCGATCGTATGTCCAAAATTGGCCAGATGCGGACCGATCGCGCCGGCCGCAATCGCGCCGATCGTAAGCTGTCCGTCGGCGCCGATGTTCCACAGCGCGCCCGAGAAAGCGAGCGAGACCGCAAGCCCGGTGAAAACCAGCGGCGTGGATTTTACGATGGTATCCACGCATGCGTACCAGGTGCCGAACGCACCTTCGCCAAGCGCCGCGAACACGCCGAGCGGAGACGCGCCGAGAGCGGCGAGGACGATCGAGATGAGCGCGGCTGCGAGCGCCAGCGCCGCAAATGGTTTCGCAATCGAGGACAGCATCAGTCGCGCGCCCCGGCCATCAGCAGGCCCAGACGTTGTGGATCGCGCTCGCCGGGATCGGTCTCACGGATTTTTCCGCGGCTGATAATCAGCAGCCGCCCGCATATCGCGAGCAACTCGTCGAGGTCGCTGGAAATCAGAATCACCGCGCCGCTGCCGGCGGAGAAGTCGAGAATCGTGCGATGGACTTCGGCGGTCGCGGCGAGGTCGAGTCCACGGCAGATATTGTGCGCGACGATGACTCGCGGCCGCGACGCGATCGCGCGCGCCACTTCCAGGCGCTGGCGGTTGCCGCCCGAAAGCGCGCCGGCGATCGTTTCGGGACCGGGCGCGCGAATCCGAAAACGCTCGATGAGTTCGCGGCAAAGATCGATTGCGTGCGAGGTGTTCAACCATCCGTGCGATGTCACCCGCTCCCGGAGCGGACGCGCGAGAATCAGGTTTTCCCACAGCCGCATATCGAGGATGAGTCCGTCGAGGTCGCGATTTTGCGGTATCACCGCCATCGCGCCGCCCGACGACCCTTCAAGCAGCGTTATTTTCCCGCTGCTCGGATGGCGTGCGCCCGCGAGCAATTCGACCAGTTCGGTCTGGCCGTTGCCGTCAACGCCGGCGATTCCCACGATCTCACCGGCGGCGACGCGAAACGAAAGCCGGTCGAGAATCCGGCGGCCGGTATGATCGTCAAGGGTCAGATTTTCGATTTGGAGCACGGGATCGCCCGAATGCGACAGCGTCGCGGACGCGGCGGGCTGAGTCACGATTTCGCCAATCATCAGGCCGGCCAATTTCTCCTCGCTGGTCTGGGCCGGAGTCGTGCGGGCGACCACGCGGCCGCGGCGCAACACGGTGATTCGATCGGCGACTGCAATCGCCTCGGCGAGCTTGTGCGTAATCAGCACCACGATCCGGCCCTCGCCGCGCAGACTGCGCAGCAAGTCGAGGAATGCGGTCAGTTCCGAAGGTGCGAGCACGCTGGTCGGTTCATCGAGAATCAGGACCCGCGGATCGAAGCTGAGCGCGCGCAGCACTTCGAGCCGAACGCGCTCGGCAACTGAACGATTCTCGACGGTGGCGGCAGCCGGCGGCATTTCGAACCCGAGTTTCGCGGCGAGCGAGCGCGCGCGCATCGCGATTGCCTCGAGGTCGAGCGGGCCGGCGCCGGTGTCGAAGCCGCCCAAGGCGAGATTTTCCTCCCACGTCATCCGCTCGAACAGCATCGGGCTCTGATGCACCGCCGCAATTCCGGCCGCCAGCGCCGCGCGCGGCGAGCCTGCCCGCAGCGGTCGTCCATCGAGGACGGCTTCGCCATGGTCGGCGGCGAGCGAGCCGGCCAGCACGTTCATCAAGGTGGTCTTGCCGGCGCCATTTTCGCCGACCAGCGCGTGAATCTCGCCGGGCAGCGCTTCGAAATCGACGGCGTCGAGCGCGAGCGTGCGGCCGAAGCGCTTGGTTATGGCGTTGGCGCGAAGCAACTAGGCGGCGCTTACGCCGTAATGGATGCGCACGTACTCGAGCGCGGCTTCGCGGGTTTCGAGCGCCCCGTCGAGTTGATGGTCCTCGACGTCCTTCAAAATTTCCTTGAAGCGCGGCCCGGGGGTAAATCCCAACTGCTTGAGGTCCTCGCCGCCGATTAGACGCGGCGGACGAAGCTCGGCCTGGGTCATCGTCGTCATCGCGCGGCGGCAAAAGTGCCAGAAGCCCAGGTGCGAGCTCGACGCCATCGCGTCCATAAACGCGACTTCCATCAATTCGTCAAACCCGTCTTCCGCGAGCATTCTCTTCAGCGTCGCCGGGCGCATCCGCGGCGCCATACAGAGCTTCAGATGATTCTTCACCAGGTACGCGACCCGCTCCTGGACCGCGCGCGAGCGCTTCAGCCGCGCCATGATTTCCGCCGCCTTCACCGCGCCAATCTCAGTGTGCCCGTAGAACGTGACCTTGTCGCCGACGACCGCACGGCATTGCGGCTTGGCGATGTCGTGCAGCAGGATTCCGAACGCAACGGTCTCGCTGCATCCGGCGGGAAGCATCGCGACGCCGATCCGCGTATGGGTGTACACGTCGCCCTCGGGATGGAAATTTTCGGGCTGCGCGCATCCCGGCATCAGGACGACTTCGGGCAGGATCAATTGCATCAGGCCGCTGTCCATCATCAGGTCCATCGCGCGCGCGGCGGCGCCCTCGGTCATCATCATCACGATTTCTTCGCCGATTCGTTCGGCCGCAATCGAAATAATCGTCGGCGCGGCGCGTTTCATCGCGGCCCAGGTCGCGGGATCGATCGTGAAGTTGAGCCGCGCGGCGAAGCGGGCGGCGCGCAGGATGCGCAAATGATCCTCGTCGAAGCGGTCGTAAGGATTTCCGATCGCGCGGATGATTCCGGCGCGCAGATCGCGCATCCCGCCGACCAAATCGATCAGGCGGTCGGCGATCGGATCGTAAAACATCCCGCCAATGGTGAAGTCGCGGCGGATTGCGTCTTCCTCGATCGCGCCGAAGCGTACCGACGAGGGCCGGCGTCCGTCAGTATATTCGGCATCGGCGCGAAACGTCGCGACTTCGAACAGGTCGTCGTCGATCAGCACGCCGATTACGCCGAACTTGGCGCCGACCGCCACGGTGCGGTCGAACAGTTTCTGCACAACCTGGGGACGCGCGTCGGCGGCGACATCGTAATCCTTGGGCTCGACGCCGAGAATTCGATCGCGCACACATCCGCCGGCGAAAACGGCGCGAAAGCCGGAATCGACGAGACGGCGAACGATATAGAGCGCCTTTTGCTCTTTGTCGCTCATGGGCGACTCTCCAACCGCGCATTTTAGCAGGGGCCAGCCCCTGCACCCTAGTCAGGAACAAAAGGTTAAGATGCGGGCTTCGCCCTGTTAGAAGAGGTGAAGGGGCGTTGCTCATCGGCCTTCGGCCGACCCATGTGCGTTGAAAATCCGCTATTTTCAGAGCAGAGGGAACCGAGGGCGGCCTAGCCCTCGCCCAGGGGCGGTTGGCCCAGCAGGATTCCGCCATCGATGGCGATCACCTGGCCGGTCACGTTCAGCGCCTTGTCGGAGCAGAGCCAGGCCACCGCGCGGCCGATATCCTCGGCGGTCTGCTCGCGGCCGAGCGGAACGACCTGGCGCACCATCGAGTCGAAGACCGTGCGCGCGTTCGCATCGCCGCCGCCGAGCATCGCACCCAAATCCTGCCATACTCTGGTGTAGATGAGCCCCGGGGCAACCGCGTTGACGCGAATCCCTGCAGGACCAAGCTGGAGCGCGAGCGTTTTGCTGTACGAGATCACGCCAGCCTTGGCCGCAGCGTACGCAGCCAGCATCGGAGACGCCTGCAGGCCGGCCACCGAAGAGGTGTTGCAGATCGCGGCGCCACGGTTCATCCGCGGCGCGACCTCGCGCGACACCAAATAAACCGAGTTGAGGTTGAGATCGACAAAGCGGCGCCAGGTTTCGACGCTGTCCCAGTCGGGTTGATTGCCACTCGGGAACCATGCCCGATCGCCGCCGCCGGCGTTGTTGCAGAGCACGTCAGGATGGGCGCCGAAGCGGGAGACGATCTCCTCGACGGCGTTATGCACCTGCCTTTCGTCGGTGACGTCGGCGGCGTAGCCCTGGACGCGAGCGGCGATCGCGGCGGGCGGCGGCGCCAGATCGCGATCGATCACGGCGACCCTCTCGACCACGCTTTCTTCCAGCAGCGCGTTGACGATCCCGAGACCGAGTCCGCGCGCTCCTCCAGTCACGATTGCGTATTTCACTGATATTTTCTCCGAGGCGAGTTGCGCGAGCAGCAGGCGCTCAGGCTGCCTCCTTGCGGCTGCCCGAGTATTCCTTTCTATAGACGCGCAGCAGAGACGCAAACACCGACATAATCGCGGGACCCAGGAACAGGCCAAGCGGCCCGTACGCTTCGAGCCCGCCGAGAATCCCGAGGAACAGCGCTATAGTGGGCAGGCCCGTGCCGTGCTTCATCGCCAGCGGCTTGATGAAATTGTCGATGACCGCGAGCGCGATCGAACACCAGATGACCAGGCCGACCGCCGCCGACCAGCTCGACGCAAAGCCCAGGTAGAGCGTCGCGGGAATCCATACCAGTGCGGTGCCGCCGATGGGCATCAGTCCCGCGGCAGACGATGCGATCGCCAGGAACAGCCAGTACGGCACGCCGAAGATCAGCATGCCCAGGCCGATCGCCACGCCCTGCAGCACGGCGCATAGCATCAGACCGCGCATCACCGACGACAGCGTGGTGCGCAGCGTGTCGAAAATCGCCTTCTTGTCATCTTCATGCAGCGGGGTAAGGTCGCGCAGGCCGCGGTAGTAGTAGTCGCCGTCGCGCAGCAGGTAGAAGAACGCGAGGAGCGCGATTCCGAAGTCGATGACGAACGAGACGACGTTTTTCGCGGCCTGGGTCGCATTCTTGGCCACGTAGTCGCTGGTCATCTGGGCCGCTTGCAGCGTGAGCTTGGGCAGCTCCTCGTCGAGCTTGTAACCGCGCTCCCCCATCCGTTTGGCGACCCATGCGCCGAATTCGGTGTTAACCGCCCAGTCGTGCAGCTTCGTCACGCCCCCGCTATTCACCATTTCCGTGGCCTGCGCATAAAGCGCCTGCGCCTCGACCACGAGACGTCCCGACGCCCAAATTGCCGGCAGAATGACGCCAAGCCCGACGACGGCGCTGATGATCGCCGACGAGAGCGATCGCCGCTTGACGTACTTTTCGACTTCGATCAGCGCGGGATGCGCCATGAATGCGAGCAGGATTCCCCACGCCAATGGGGTCAGGAACGGCAGAATAAGTTCGTACAGCTCGTAGGCCATCACGGCCAGAAGGCCGAAGAAGAAGAGCTGCACTATGCGCTCGCGATCCATCTTCTTAAGCCGTGACGTCCCTCTGTGCCCGCGCGATACTTGGCGCGCAAGCTTAGCAGATGCCCCCGCTACGGTCGCCTGCCGGCCCACGGTGAATCGGAATGCGCGATGCCTCGGTTGCCCGCCAGCCCAATATCGGTTACCGTTTGCGTTTGCTTGAAGTATCCAGTCAATACCACTCGCCCGTGAAGGCACGTAGCTCAGTGGGAGAGCGCTTCCTTGACACGGAAGAGGTCGGCGGTTCAATCCCGCCCGTGCCTACCAGGTCCGTGCCCACAGCCACGCGCACAAATTTCGCCCCGCCAGTTCATTTCATATGCGCCTGAAGTTCGCTCCGTATCCTGCAATGATTAGAATCTTCGCTTGATGAGTTCCAATATAACCGTCAAGTTGAACGGCGAATCGCGCGTCGTGCCGGTTGGCGCTATCGTTCGCGAGGTACTGAGCGGGATTCCAAGCCGCGACCTGGTGGCCGCGCGCGTCGACGGCAAGGTCGTCGATCTCACGCGCAAGCTCGAACACGACGCGTCGGTCGAGCCGGTGCTGGCCGACTCGCCCGAGGGTCTTGAGGTAATCCGTCATTCCACCGCGCATCTGATGGCGATGGCGGTGCAATCGCTCTATCCCGGCACGCAGGTGACGATCGGCCCGGTCATCGAGGACGGCTTTTTCTATGACTTCGCGCCCGCCGCGCCGTTCACGGTCGAGGATCTGCCAAAGATCGAAGCCAAGATGCGCGAGCTGGTGAAGGCCGACCACAAGATCCAGCGGACCGAAGTGTCGCGCGAGGACGCAATCGGCAAATTCGCCGCGATGGGCGAGAAATACAAGGTCGAGATAATCCAGGGCATCCCGGACGATCGCGTGTCGATCTACAGCCAGGGCGACTGGATGGATCTCTGCCGCGGGCCGCACGTCCCCTCGACCCGCTATCTAAAGGCATTCAAGCTCACCAGCGTCGCCGGCGCGTATTGGCGCGGCGACGAGCACAACGCGATGCTGTCGCGCATCTACGGCACCGCGTTCGCCGGCAAGGATGCGCTCGAGGAGCATCTGAAACTCGTCGAGCTCGCCCGCCAGCGCGACCATCGCAAGCTGGGCCGCGAGATGGGCCTCTATATCTTCGATCCAGTCTCGCCCGGCTCGCCGTTCTACCTGCCCAAGGGCGTCATCATCTTCAACGCGCTCGTCGACTACATGCGGCGACTGTACCGGCGCTACGGCTACGACGAGGTCGTCACGCCGCTGATTTTCAAGAGCGAGCTTTTCAATACCTCGGGGCATTGGGAAAATTTCCGCGAGAACATGTTCCTGTCGCCGGATCCCGACAGCGAAACGCATACTATCGATACCGGCCCCGACGGATGGCGTCACGGCTACGGGCTCAAGCCCATGAATTGCCCCGGCCATGCTTTGGTGTACCGCGCCGAGAAGCGCTCGTACCGCGATCTTCCGCTGCGCCTGGCGGAGTTCAGCCGGCTGCATCGCGCCGAACGGTCGGGCACGCTGCACGGCCTGATGCGGGTGCGCGCGATGTCGCAAGACGACGCGCACATCTTCTGCCGGGAAGATCAGATCGAGGACGAAATCGCGCTGAATCTCCAAATGGTGCGCGACGTTTACGGCGCGCTGGGTTTCGAACGCGTCGAGTTCAAGCTGGCGACGATGCCGGAGCAGCATCTCGGCACCGAAGAGCAATGGCGGATGAGCGAGGCAAAGCTCGGCAACGCAATGAAGCGCAACGAAATCGCGTACGAGATAAATCCGAAGGAAGGCGCATTTTACGGCCCCAAGATTGAGATTTACGTGTCCGACGCGCTCAAGCGCAAGTGGCAGGTCGCAACGATACAGCTCGATTCCAACATGCCCGAGCGCTTCGACCTGACCTACACCAACAGCGCCGGCGCCGAAGAACGTCCCGTGATGATTCATCGCGCGATCCTGGGCTCGCTCGAACGCTTTATCGGCGTGCTGATCGAACATACCGGCGGCGTGCTGCCCTTGTGGCTCGCGCCGGAGCAGGTGCGGGTGCTGTCGCTCAGCGAGAAGGTCGAGAGCTACGCCAACGAAGTCACCGGCCTGCTGCGGCGCGAGGGATTCCGCGCCCACGGCGACATCCGCAACGAGAAGCTCGGTTTCAAGGTTCGTGAAGCCGAGCTCGCCAAGGTGCCGTATATGATCGTGGTCGGCGAGCGCGAGGCCGCCGATCGATCGGTGTCGCTCCGGCTGCTGCGCGGCGAGAAGAGCAATGCGATGCCGCTTGCGGCGCTGGTCGAGCTATTGAAGAAGGAGCCGATCCCGGCTTAGGAAGTTCATCCGGCCACCGAGCCGGAGGAGGTGCTTTATCCGAAGAGATTTCAGAACCCCGCCCTCAAGGGAGCCCGCGATTCGCGTCAATAACCTGATTCGCGCTCAAGAAGTTCGTGTAATCGACGCCGACGGCAGCCAGATCGGAATCCTGCCCCTGCGCGAGGCGATCAAAGTGGCGGAGAGCCGCGGCCTGGACCTGGTCGAGGTCTCATCGACGGCGACGCCCCCGGTGTGCCGGGTCACCGACTTCGACAAGTACCGGTACTCGCAGAAGAAAAAATCGCACGACTCCAAGAAGCACACCATCAGCATGATCAAGGAAGTGAAGATGGGGTCGGCGACCGGGAAGCATGATGTGGACTTCAAAGTTAATCACATCAAGCGCTTTATCGGTGAAGGTCATCGTGTTAAGCTCACGGTTTCGTTCCGCGGCCGCGCGATTACCCATCCGGAACTCGGACGGGCGCTGATCGAGAGAATCATCGCGCAGGTTACGGACATCGCGCAGGCGGAAGGCACGCCCCGGATGGAAGGACGTAACATGTCCGTGCTGCTGACGCCGCGATAGAAAAAATTACCGGGAAGAAGCAAAGCGACCATCGTATGCCGAAAATCAGGACCAGCCGTACCGCCGCCAAGCGCTTTTCCGTGACCAAGAGCGGCAAGGTCAAGTTCAAACACGCGTATGCCCGCCATATGTTCTCGGCCAAAAATCCGAAACAGAAAGCGCGGCTCCGCAGGACCGGTATCCTGGGCAAGGCCGACGCCGAAAAAGTTAAGATAATGATGCCGTACGCGTGAGTGCGGCCAACTAATAATTAACTTACCCGATATCTACCAAGGAAGGATTTCACTACTCCGATGCCTCGCGCCAAAGGCGGACCCAAGACGCGCCGCCGTCATAAGCGTCAACTCAAGCTCGCCTCCGGTTTCGTCGGTGGGCGCAAACTCTATCGGCAGGCCCGCTCGACGCTCGAAAAGGGCCTCACCTACGCCTATCGCGATCGCAAGCAGAAAAAGCGCGATTACCGCACGCTCTGGATTGCGCGTATCAACGCGCTCGCCCGCGAAAGCGGAATCTCGTACAGCAGCTTGATGAACGGGCTCAAGAAGGCGGGCGTCGAGGTCGATCGCAAGATGCTGGCGAAGCTCGCGCAGGAGCGCGACGGATTGTTTACCGAGCTGGTGCGCACCGCGAAGAGCGCGCTCGGCTTGCAAGCAGCATAGAGCCGCGCCGTTCCAAGCGCCGCGCACCAGGAACCATGTGGGTCATTCGCCCACGTGGTTTTTTGTTTTTGGTTTTTCGTTGCTGCAACATTGCACGACGGATGAATGGCGAGACTGAGCTGGATGTGGGGAAGACCACGATGAGAGAACAACTCGAAGAAATCAGGCGCCGCGCGATCGCGGAACTCGCCGACGACGCCGGCGAAGCGCAAATCGACGCGGTTCGCGTGCGCGTACTCGGCCGCTCGGGCGAGCTTACGGAAATCATGCGCGGGATGCGCGAGGTCCCCAATGCGCAACGGCCCGCCATCGGCCAACTCATCAATCAGATCAAGCGCGAACTCGAAGCGCGCATCGAGACTCTGAGCGAGAAACTCAAAGCCGCGGCACTGACCAAATCGCTTAATGAAAAACGCCTCGACGTGACGCTGCCCGGCATGCGCATCGCGCGCGGTCACATCCATCCAATCACCGACATTCTCGAAAAAATGCTGCAAATTTTCGAGTCGATGGGCTTCGAAGTCGCGATGACCCAGGATATCGAGGACGACTTCCACAACTTCGCGGCGCTCAACTTCACGCCGCATCATCCCGCGCGCGACATGCAAGACACCTTCTACCTCGAGGGCGGGATGCTGCTGCGAACGCATACCTCCAACGGCCAGATCCGCGTGATGGAAAAACGCCGGCCGCCGTTGGCCGTGGTTTGTCCCGGGCGATGCTATCGGCGCGACGACCTGACCGTGCGCAGCTCGCCGATGTTCACGCAGATCGAGGGTTTCATGGTCGATAAACGCGGGCGCATCACGATGGCTCATCTCAAGGGCGTGCTGACCGAATTCGCGCGCGCGTTTTTCGGCACGACCGCGGTCCGTTTTCGCGCCAGCTATTTTCCATTCACCGAGCCGAGCGCCGAACTGGACATGCATTGCCTTCTCTGCGACGGCGCCGGATGCCCGGTCTGCAAGCATTCCGGATGGACCGAGGTGCTCGGCTGCGGAATGATCCACCCCAACGTGATGCGCGCGGTCGAGTACGATCCCGGCGAGTACCAGGGCTTCGCCTTCGGCATGGGGGTCGAGCGCACGGGTCTGCTGAAGCTCGGGGTTGACGACATGCGTCTGTTTTTCGAGAACGACCTTCGCTTTTTGAGCCAGTTCCCGGCGCTCAGCGGAGGTGTGCGATGAAGCTTCCGCTCAGTTGGCTCAGAGACTTCGTCAGCATCGACGCGCCGGTCGAGGAAATCTCGCGGCGCCTCAGTTACGCGGGATTGGTTGTCGAGAATGTCGAAAAACTCACGCCCGGATTCGCACAAGTGTTCGCCGCCAGGGTGCTCCACGTCGAAAAGCATCCCAACGCGGACCGGCTGAATCTTTGCGACGTGGACGCGGGCCAAAAAGGCAAATTCAAAGTTGTCTGCGGCGCGACCAACGTGAAGGCCGGCATGGTAGCGCCACTCGCTCTGGTTGGCGCGCAGCTTGGCAAGCAGCCGCCGCTGGAGGCAGCCGTCATTCGCGGTGTGCGTTCCGAGGGCATGCTCTGCTCAGAGCGCGAGCTCGGCCTGTCGCAGGATCAGGCCGGAATCCTCGCGCTCGGCGCGGATGCGCCGCTTGGCGGCGACGTGGCCGCGTATTTGCACCTTGACGACACTGTGCTCGATGTCGAAATCACGCCGAATCGGGGCGATTGCCTGTCGATTCTCGGCCTGGCGCGCGAGGTGGCAGCATTGTTCGCCGCCAGACTGCGCGCGCCCAGGCTCCGCGCGGCGCATTCGGCCGGCTCGCCCGACGGAGCGCGCTTTTCGTTTTCGGTTTCGATCGACGCGCCCGATCTATGCCCGCGCTACGCCGCGCTCGCGATGACCGGAATCAAGATTGGTCCTTCGCCGGCGTGGCTCAAGCGCCGGCTGGAACTATGCGGGATGTGCGCGCTCAACAACGTCGTCGATGCGACCAACTATGTGATGCTCGAACTCGGCCAGCCATTGCATGCGTTCGACTTCGGGAAAATCGCCGGCGGCCGGATTATCGTCCGCCGCGCCGGCGATACGAGCGAGTTCGTCACGCTCGACAACCTCCCGCGCACGCTCGATTCAAACGATCTGCTGATCGCCGACAGCGACAAGCCGCTCGCAATCGCAGGCGTGATGGGCGGTCTCAACTCCGAGGTCGGCGATTCGACCGGGACTATTTTGCTCGAGAGCGCGTACTTCGAGCCGATGACCATAGCGCGCACCGCGCGGCGCCTGGGTTTGCGCAGCGAGGCAAGTTACCGCTTCGAGCGCGGCATCGATCGAGCGGGACAAGTCGGCGCGCTGATTCGCGCCGCCGAGTTGATCCGCAGGGTCGCGCGTGGACGCGAGGCGTCGCCGATCGCCGACTTCGAGCCGCGCAAAGCCGAGCCGCGCGAGATTGGGCTCGACCTCGGCGCGATGGAGTCGTTGCTTGGCGCCGCGATACCACCCGCCGTCGCCAAGAGCCGTCTCAAATCGCTCGGCGCGCAAGTGAGCACGCGCGCCAAGGGTGTGCTCGCGGTCGTGCCTCCATCGTTTCGCTCCGATCTGGTCGAGCAGGCCGACCTGATCGAGGAAGTCGCGCGGCTCGGCGGTCTCGAGGACATTCCGGCCCTGCTGCCTGAACGCGTCACTGCGCTGGCTCCGGTAAATCGCGAGCGCGAGTTCCTGAAGGGCACGCGCGAAGTGATGCTGGGATGCGGCCTGACCGAGGCCGCCACCATCGCGTTCATCGCGCCCGCCGACAACGCGCGCTTTCCGGGGCTTCATGCCGCGATGCGGCCGGTCAAAGTAACCAACCCGCTGTCCGCCGAACTCAGCGAGCTGCGCGTGAGCCTGATGCCGGGCCTCGTCACCTCGCTCAGGTTCAATTTGAACCGCGAGGCCCGCGCCTTTCACGCGTTTGAAATGGGCAAGACCTTCAGCATGGACGGCGACGTCGCGACCGAGCGCCATCATCTCGCCGCCGTCAGCTACGGAGCTTACGCGCTCTCTGCAATCGGTGAGCAGAGCGTCACGGCGGGATTTTTTTCGATCAAGGGAATCCTCGAGACGTACCTGGAAGCGATTGGAATTTCGCCGCGTGTGGCGTACAAAGCTCTCCAGAGCGCCGACGCACCATTCCTGCATCCGGGCCGCAGCGCTATCGTAACGCTCGACGAAGTGGCGATCGGTTTGATTGGTGAGTTGCATCCGGCGGAGGCGATGCGCCTTGATCTGAACGATCCCTGCGCGGTCTATGAACTTGACTTGAGCGGTCTCATTGCCTATGGTTTCTCGCCGCGCAAAACTTTCCAGCCGCCGCCAAAATATCCCGCCATCAGGCGCGATTTGGCGCTGGTGCTGGATCGAAATTTCCCGGCGGATATGGTAGTGAAGACCATTTGGGAGTGCGGCGCGTCGTTGCTGGAAAGCGTCGAGGTGTTCGACGTGTACGAGGGGACGGCGGTGGCGGGCGGAAAAAAGAGTGTGGCGTTGGCTTGTCGTTACCGTGCAAAAGATCGCACGCTGACCGATGAGGAGGTTAACCGCATTCACGCCGTGTTGGTCGAGCAGGCGCGGATGCGATTAGGGGCGGAGTTGCGGCAGTAAGCGTGCCTAACGCGAGCGGGTGGGGTTCGTTACGCCGCAGGGCATGACTAAAGCCGATCTCGTAGAGCTGATCTACGAGCGGGTAGGCTACTCCAGGAAGGAAGCCTGTGAAGTGGTCGAAGCGGTGTTTGCGATCATCAGGGATTCGTTGCGCCACGGTCAGAAAGTGAAAATTTCCGGCTTCGGCACCTTTCTCGTCAATCAAAAACATGCGCGCCGCGGGCGTAACCCGCAGACCGGCGAGCCGATTACCATAGACTCCCGCCGCGTCCTATCCTTCAAGCCCAGCCAGGTGTTGAAGGAGCGGGTTAACGACGGCTCCAAGCCAGCGGTATGACGCCGATGCCACGCCAGCCATCGGTTCGGCGGCGAAAACCCAAGTCGGATGCGCGCGCCACGATGTCCTTGTTCCCCGAGCGTGGATTGAAGATCGGCGAAGCGGCGCGCGCGCTGGGGGTCGAGACCTACGTGCTGCGTTTTTGGGAAACCCAGTTTCCATTTCTGAAACCCAGGCACACGCGCACCAAGCATCGCTTCTACCAGGAAAAGGACCTCGACGTGCTGCGCCTCATCAAGCGCCTCCTGCACGACGAAGGCTTTACGATCGCAGGCGCGAACAAGCACATCAAGGAATTTGGCATCGACGCTTTGATGACTGGCAAGCCGGTGGCGAAGCAAGCGGCGGCGGCGTCATCGGAGCGCTCGCCCTCGCATTCTGCTGGAATCGACGGTCCAGCTCGCCGCGTGCTCAATGAGGTCCGCCGCGACCTCGAATCGATCCACAAGATTTTGGAAGACTGACCCGCGCGATCGCGCCACAGCTCGCGACGCGGACGGATGGAGTCTGAAAAAACTAGTCGGCGATGCGTTCTTGCGAAGCCAACTGCGCGCCCGCGGGCTTGCGCGCGGCGGCCGCAGCTTGCGCGCCCGAAGCCTGACGGACCAGCACGCCGAGCGGCGCGAGATTCAGCTCGGTTGCGCATTCCTCGGTAGCGCGATGGGCGAGTTTCCCTGATTCTACCATTTCTGCAACTATGCACACCGCGCCGGCCATCGTCAGCGCCCCCAAGCCAAGCGCGATCTCAGGCAGTCCCGCTATCGCCACAACTGCCGCGCTCAGCACGCCCGCTGCCAGAGCCAGCCTGGTGATTCGAGTGGACTTTATCCGCGCCAGTACATGGTTGGTGACCTTGCCCGCCTCGTGCTCTTCGTCGGCGGTCTTGAGCTCGATTCGGGTCCACGGATTCGGTCGCACTTCCAGGTCGTAGTCGTTCCACCCGGCATCGACGATTGCGCCATGCCCGCCGCGCGCGAACAGCTTCAGCATCCTGTCCATCAGGCGGTCACGCGTGATGCTTTCGTCGTTCCAATAGTCCAGCCGGATCGTGCGTCTGAGCCAGTTGATGGTTGGGCGTTGGCGCACGCCGTCAGCGCCCGCGAGTCCGGTCAGGGCTTTCGCCCGCGTCTTGTAGCGCGTCATCGTTCGCACCATCGGCCCCGTGTAAGCGAGATACGCGATCAGAAGTCGCGCGGTGAAACTTTCGTGAGATTTTTCCAGCGGCGCGTGCCACGCATAGTACAGCGCCCAAATCGGCCCCATCGCGAGCATCGCAGCCGCGGGAATCAGCGACAGCCCAAGCACTATCGAGGCGGCCAGCGCGATTGCCGAGAACACGGTCCACTCGAGCGTCTGCGGGATAACCCTGGCCAGCGTAAGTCCGGGATCGAACAGCGTCTGCGCGCCCGCGGTTGCAGCCCTCCACAGCACACGTTTGCGGCCGCCGCCTGGAATGGTCCGCGCCAGCCCGGGAATCGTGCCGCGCCACGCGATTTGGCCCATCACGTTGAAGCGCTCGGGATAGCGCCGATGCAGCATCGCCTCGGCGCGTCCATAGCCGCGCTGCTGTCCGTAGTAAGCCTTGACCGTGTTGCGGCGGAAGTGCCAGACGAAAGCCGCCGGCGAGAAGCCGAGCTTGAAGCCCGCGTCGAGCAGTCGCCAGCATATGTCAACGTCGTCGCCCGCGGAGGTGAACTGCGGATCGAACCCGCCAATCTTGGCGAGCGCCGCCTTTGAGAAGAGCATGTTGCAGCCCGCCAGGTGCTCGGCCCGATCATCGGCGACCAGCACGTGGCACGGCGCGCCCGGCGAGGCGGCGCAACTGGCTTCGATCCAGCCGCCTTCGTGCGGCGCGTAGTTCGGTCCGCCGCATCCGTCGAAATTGTTTTCGACCATCGAGTGGACCATCAGCGTCAGCCAATGCGGATCGACGACGCAGTCCGAATCGGTGTAGGCGATTATTTCGCCGCGCGCCGCCTGCATCCCGACGTTGCGCGCGACGCTCAGCCCCTTGTTGGGCTGGCGAATGAGACGGAACTCGGGAAAGTCCATCGAGATGTCGGCGGTGCGATCGCGCGAGCCGTCATCGACGATGACGACCTCGAAATTCGGGTAGTCCAGACGGCGCAGCGACTCGAGGCAATCCCGCATGGTGCGCTCGGCGTCGTACGCGCAAATCACCACCGACACCATCGGCATCTTCGTCGGCCGCGGCGGGCAGACGCCATTGAGGGTCACGAACGGCATCACATCCGACGCGCGCATCATGCGCACGCCAAGCCAGTCGTGAGAAACCGGAGCAGGAACCGGCGGAGCAACCACGCCAGCCGCACCCGTGCCAAACGCCACTGCTACCGCTTCGTCCTGTCCCGGCGATGCCTGTTTGAATTCGATCACCACCGGCCGCGCTTCCGCGACGTTATGCAAGGCGACGACGAAATCGCGAATCTCGACCGGCTCGAGCGCAGGAATTTCCGCGTAAAGAAAATCTTGTTCCAAGATTGAAAGTGCGAGGGTTTCCGGCCGCACCTTTATTCCGACAATCGCCTCGGGTGCGTATCCCTTGATCGTTTTCACGACGCCGCGCACGCGCCGCCGTGCGTTTTCGAGTCCGCCCGCGCGCAGCGCGTCCTGGCCGATTTCGCAATCGAGGACGTAGCCGACCAAGGCAGGATGCGTGGCGAAAATGTTTGCGGTATGCGCGATTCGCGAGACCACGGATTTCCAGCCGCGGCTGCGGGTAAGCTCATCCGCAGTGATTCTCAACTCGACCATGGCGACCAGTCCCGACTGGGCCGCGATGTCCATGCAGGGCTGCGACTGCGCCTCGGTCAGCACCACGCCGGTCGTGTTCGCGGTTCTGAGATTGTCGAGCCGATTTCTTAATTTGAGCTTCTGAGTAAAATCGAGCGATCCGGTCACGTCTGCGAGGCGCATCGCCTTAAAAAAGAACTTCTGTCCTGCACGGGAGAGGAACTTACCGTGTGGGGTGACGCGTTGAACAGGAACGGAGTTGGTAAGCATCGAAAGGTGCACTGCCAAAGCCATGCCACCGGAAGAATCCAGCGGTTATGGGGCTTTTTTCGGCAAATGCGCGCCCCGCACAAACCAATTGGGATGAGCCCCGTACGATTTGCGCCTCGGTCACGGACTCGGAGCGAACAGTTCGCAGGCTGCAAAATCAGGCAGTATGCCGCCCTAATGGACACGCTAGATTGGTTATTTTGCGAATGTTATAGGTCAAGCAGGATATCAACGCTGGAATCCTCCCGCCGGGTTTTACCGCTATGAAACTATTTCTCGCCTGTGGATGCTGCGGACCATCAGAGTACGCACGACACCGTGAACCGACCGACGCGCCAATTGAGGCCACGCCCGAAGAACTAAAGGCGATAAGGCAGCAATTGGCCGAGATTGAGCAATCGCTCTCGCGGCTGTGGGGTCCGACCATCTGGAGCCGCACGCCGGAGTGCATCCGGGTGCGTGCCGAGGCCGCGGATTTGATCGACCGGCACTTCGACGGCATCGTCGACCAGTGGGTGGAAGCGATAACCGTCATCTACGGCAGTCACGCCCAGTACGACGAGCAAGAGCGCAGAGCCAATATGGTCAATTCGCTGATCCGGCTGTGCGATCACCTGCGCGATCCCGACGACATTCGCACCTACGTTTATCTGCGCAAACATTGCCAGGAGGGGATGCTCGCGCGGGCCAAACCCTCCCAGTTCAACACCATCCACATCGCACTCAAGCAGATAATTCTCAATCACGTAAAATCCGCAATGACCGGTCCCGCGATGGAACTGGTGCGCGACCTGGTGGTCGCGGCAATCGACGAGCGGCGCCTGATGGTCTCGCAGTTCTACATCGAATCGCGCGAACGGTTGCTGCGCGAATCCGAAGAGAAGTACCGCAACACGATCGACCACGCGCCGGATCCAATGTATGAGATCGAAGCGGATACCTGGATCGTGACCGGGCTGAATGCGGCCGCCCTGCAGCTCCATCAAACGGAAACACCGGCAACAGGTTGGTATGACCCCGGCCATGAAAAGAGGCAGATTATTGGATATCCGATCACAGATTTCGTACCGCCGGAGCTAAGGGGAAGAGTGATCGACAGCCTGGACACGGTTTTGCGCCAGGGATCGGCACAGAGCTCGGAATTTCCGATCGGGCCGCTCTTCTTCGACGTAAACATTGCGCTGATCACCTACGGCAAGAAGCAATTCATCCAGATGATCCTGCGCGACGTAACGCAGCGGCGCGACATGCTCGACTCGCTGATCAAGGCTGAGCGATTGGCGGCGGCGGGCACCTTCGCGGCGGGCGTGGCGCATGAGGTGAACAACCCGCTGGCGTCGATCTCATCGCTGGTTCAATCGATCCTGACCGGCGAGAACGACCCCCAGCGGCGCACCACGCTGCACACCATCCTGTCCCAGATCACGCGCATCTCGAGCACGCTCAAGGACCTGGTGAATTTCGCGCGACCCACCACTGCGCAACGCAAGCCGGTGGACGTCAACGGGCTGATCGAGGAGACGCTGCGGCTGATCACCTACAACACACGCTTCAGCGGCATCCGGGTTGAACCCATTCTGGCCCCCGATCTGCGCCGCGCGTTCGCCGACGACAACGAAATTCAGCAGGTGCTGCTCAATCTGCTCATCAACGCCGCCGACGCCTCTCCCGCCGAGGGCGCCGTGATCAAGGTGATCACCGAGAACCAGCGCGCCGGACAGGGGGCGGACAAATCGCGCCGGGTGGTCATCAAGGTGGTCGACAACGGCATCGGAATTCCGCGCGAACATCTGGAACGCGTGTTCGATCCATTCTTCACCACCAAGCCCGCGGGCGCCGGGGTCGGACTGGGACTGTCGCTATGCCAGCGCATGATCCTGTCCAATCAGGGCACCATTCGGGTTGACAGCGAGGTCGGCCACGGCACGGCAGTCACCGTCACGCTGGCGGCGGCCAGCGAAGATTCGGCACGGGTGGAACAGGCAGCGAGCATGGCGGCGTCTTGAGAATCGAAATTCGATGAACAACGACGCTTCATGGACCGCGCAGGAACGCGGACCTTACCGGCTGCTGATCGTCGAAGACGAACCGTTGATGCGGTCGATCATCGTGCAGCTCGCGCGCAGCGAAGGCTACGAGGTCACGGAGGCGCCGGCCGCGGCGGTCGCGCTGCACATCTTCGAAAAAGAAAAGATCGATCTTGCGATTCTCGACCTTAACCTGACCAGCGGCGGCAACGGACTCGATCTGCTGCGCAAGATGCGCGAACTCGATCCCGAGGTGATGGGAATAATCGTCACCGCGTACGCCAGCGTGGAATCAGCCGTCGAGGCGCTGCACCAGGGCGCTTACGATTACATCACCAAGCCGTTTGCGAACGATCACCTGAAAAAGGTGATGCGCAACGCGCTCGAGGGCAAGGCGCTGTTCAGGGAGAACCGGTTTCTGCGCCAGGAACTGCGCGAGAAGTATCGCTTCGAGAGCATCATCGGTAAAAGCGACGCGATCGAAAACGTGTTCCGCGTCATGGAGAAAGTGGCGCGCAGCGACTCGAGCGTGTTGATCAGCGGTGAATCGGGCACCGGCAAGGAACTGGTCGCGCGCGCGATTCATTTCAGCTCCGATCGCGCCAACAACCGCTTCCTGCCGATCAATTGCGGCGCGCTGCCCGAGAACCTGCTCGAGAGCGAACTGTTCGGCTACAAACGCGGCGCATTCACCGGCGCCACGCAGGACAAGGTGGGCCTGCTCAAGGCGGCAGACAAAGGGACGGTCCTGCTCGACGAGATTGGCGAGTTGCCGCTCGCGCTGCAGGTCAAACTGCTGCGCGCGCTTCAGGAGCGCGAGGTCTATCCGCTTGGCGCCAACGATCCGGTGGCGTTCGATGTGCGGGTGCTGTGCGCGACCAATCGCGACCTGGAAGCCGAGATCAAGGCCGGCCGCTTCCGCGAGGAACTGCTCTACCGAATTAACGTCATCAACCTCAACCTTCCCGGTTTGCGCGAGCGCCAGGACGATATTCCCCTGCTCGCCAACCATTTCCTGCGCAAGTACGAAAAGTCGATGTCGCGAACTGCGATGCGCTTTTCCAAAGGCGCGATGCGCCTGCTGATCAACTACGCGTGGCCGGGCAACGTCCGCGAGCTCGAAAACGCGGTGGAGCGCGCCGCCATTCTGGCCGAGACCGATGTCATCCACTCGCACGATTTGCCCGACAAGCTGCGCAGCACGTCGCCGGTGATGCCGAGTATCGAGAACACGGGACTCACGCTCGAGGAGCTCGAGCGCGAGCATATCAAACGCGTGCTCGACAAGGTCGAAAACGACAAGGTGAAGGCCGCGCAGGTGCTGGGGATTCACCTCTCGACGCTCTATCGCAAGGTCCAGCGCTATCACCTGGACGGCGAGAGCCCCGTGCATCAGGAGCCTGCGCGCTCGGTGTGAGGGCCGGGTACCAGGCGTGGCAATCCGGCAGTCAAGGATATAGACTTTTCGGTGGGCCGAGTGGATGCGCGATCGGCCCGGAGAAAAATATGGACCTGTTTGCGCCAACTCACCTGCTGATCATTTTGCTGATCATTTTGGTCATCTTCGGGCCCAGCAAGCTCGGCGATGTCGGCGGCGCGATGGGCAAAGCGATTCGCGACTTCAAGCGCGCGATGAACGAGCCCGACGATGCGGCCAAGACGGTCGCTAAGACCGATGATGCCAAGGCGGCAGAGGCCGTAAAACCCGACAAGCTTTCCTGACCCGCCGCGCTTCGCTGACTTTCCCTGACATTCGCACACCGCGCCCGCAATGACGCGCGTCATGAACGCGCGAGATACTTCGCTGCGCTCGATGCGGTGCGCGGACACCCCGGACGCAAGCGCGGAGACCGGCAGACCCCAGCTGTTGCTATTTGATAAGTCATACCTCATGCTTTCAACCGACGCCGCAATGGTCCGTCGAGGGCGAGATTGAAGGAGATCGAAGATGAGGGTGAAAAATCCGGGGCTGGCAGCGCCAGGAAAAAAGGTCGATGAACCTGGTCTGCGACGTGAAGTGGAGGATGAGCTCGCCCATATTTCGATCAGGCAAAAGATCGCTGATTTGCGCAAACGTCGAGGGCTTACTCAGGCAGCGGTGGCCCAGCGCTCAGGAGTAAGCCAACCCATGATCGCGCAGATCGAGTCGGGCAAACTCAACAATCTGACGTTGAAGACACTGGCACGAACCGCGCGAGCGCTTGGTGCGAGCCTGAAGATCGATCTGGTTCCGCGCCCAAGGTCGGGCAGACGCGGTGCAATTTCGGCCAGGAGTCGCGCAAGCGCCGGCTCCTAATCACACGTCCGCCTGAGGTGACCGCAGGCCGCCGGGCGCCGCGCGGTGAGCTTCGTTGGGACGGCGGGCTCGCTGGCCCGCGCCGCGCAGACTCGGGCGGCATACAACCAACTTGTCGGCAAGGTTCTGACGACATCCGGGGTCCGCCAATCCTCCCGGCGGCGTTGGAAAGACTGTGGAATAAACGCGCCCAGAAACCTTGCAGGGGGAGGCCGTTTGGAGTACAGGCGAGTATTAAAATCAGGTAGTTAAGGCGGAATCGCGAGAAATGCGGCCGGCTTGAGCGGTATAAAATTTGCTTACTTAGCAGCTCAATGTCTTTAGGGTTCTTAATAAGAGGCCATTTTTCCAAGGCTCTCAGGGCCGTCGCTTAGGGGCCGAAAACTATGATGGCTCTTCCGGATACGGTCGCATTGCCTTTTGGAGACAGTTGTCCCGCTATTGGGGCGCTTTGTCGTTGTACGGAGCATGTGTAACCGCCGGCGGTAAGCCGCTAAACGGGCGCTTTTGCCGAGGGCAGGCGCCCGAAATGGAGACGGCAAGATGGAGGGGGAACGCAGCTCACGAAAGTTTTGGGCAGGTCTTTTGGC
>Ga0316363_10000057_pt1 | contig 167862 bp, 138 predicted proteins | sample Sb_taG_3_FD_200459 | JGI IMG/M metagenome (GOLD analysis project Ga0316363, IMG submission 200459) | Peat soil microbial communities from Weissenstadt, Germany - Sb_50d_a_PC metaG (v2) (version 2) | ecosystem: Environmental > Terrestrial > Soil > Wetlands > Peat | place: Germany: Weissenstadt... | reverse complement strand
TGGTGATCGAGCTGATCACGCCGGTGGCGATGGAGAAGGGCCTGCGCTTCGCGATTCGCGAAGGCGGCCACACGGTGGGCGCAGGAACGATTGCGGAGATTATTCAGTAGTAGGGCCGTGTGGCGCGAGCACTCTTGCCCGCGAGGTTTTCCGGTGCTGCCGGCAAGCGGGCAGAAGTGCCCGCTCCACATGAGCAAATTGTTCTTTCCTTCCGGATGGCCGGGAGGGGTTAGAGAGATGAAACTGTGATTGGAAAAGAAAGAATTCGCATCCGGCTGAAGGCCTACGACTACCGCATTCTGGATCAGTCGACGGGCGAGATCGTGGAGACGGCGCGGCGCACCGGCGCGCAGATTGCGGGGCCGATCCCGTTGCCCACGATGAAGAACAAGTACTGCGTGCTGCGTTCGCCGCACGTGGACAAAAAATCGCGGGAACAGTTCGAGATCCGCACCCACAAGCGGCTGCTTGACATTCTCGAGCCGACGCAGCAGACGGTCGACGCGCTGATGAAACTCGATCTGCCCGCGGGCGTGGATGTGGAGATCAAGGCGTTCGGGAAGGAACACAAGTAGACGCGCGCTTCGCGCGCGGAACGGGCGAATGCGTCCGTTCCCGCACGAGCTGAGAAGCTCGCGAGCAGATTTGCTCCCCAGCCAATAGCCACCGAGCCACGCTGGGCACGGAGACGGAAATGGCAACGAGAGTCGCAGGGATTTTGGGCAAGAAGGTCGGCATGACGCAACTGTTTGACTCGAAGGGCGACGTGCGTCCGGTGACCGTGCTGCAGGCCGGCCCGTGCGTGGTGACGCAGCACAAGTCATCCACGAAGGACGGCTACGAGGCGGCCCAGATTGGCCTGGTGGAATTTGTGAAGGAATCGCGGCTGTCGAAGCCCGAGCGCGGACATCTGGCGAAGAACAATCTGCCGCCGGTGAAATTTCTGCGCGAGGTGCCGCTTGAAGTTGAGGCATCGACGGATGGCGCAGATGGGAGCGCGGTGAAGGTTGGGGACCGAGTGCTGGTCGAGATTTTCGACGGCGAGAAGTTTGTCGATATCGTGGGAGTCAGCAAGGGCAAGGGTTTTCAGGGCGTGGTGAAGCGGCATCACTTCGCCGGCGGGCCCAAGTCGCATGGGTCGATGTTCCAGATCACCGGCTCGATTGGCTCGTCGGCATTTCCCTCGCGCGTGTTTAAAGGCATGCGGATGTCAGGGCACATGGGAAATCAGCAGGTGACGGCGCGCAACCTGCGCGTGCTGGGCGTTGACAAGGACGAGAACCTGCTGGTGGTCGAAGGCAGCGTGCCCGGGCCTCAGGGCGGGTACATTGTGATCACGAAGGCGAAGAAGCCGCCCCGAGAGCGGCGCGGCTTTGCCGGCGCGGCGACGGTCGATCCGCTGAAGGCGGCGAAGAGGGCAGCGAAGAAGGCGTAGTGTGGGGCGGGCGCTGTTGTCCGCCAGAAGCAGCGGGCAGGAGTGCCCGCTCCGCACAGGCAAAATATATGGCAACGATTGATATCCACAATTTGAGTGGCGAGAAGGTCGGCACGCTGGAGTTGGCCGACGAAGTCTTCGGCGCGGTCAACGAAGATCTGCTATGGGAAGCGGTAAAGCACTATCGCGCCGGACAACGCGCCGGGACACACAAGACGAAAGCGCGCTGGGAGGTCTCCGGTTCGGGCAAGAAGCTCTGGAAACAGAAGGGTACGGGGCGCGCTCGCATTGGATCGATCCGGTCGCCGCTGTGGCGCCACGGCGGAACGGTGCATGGGCCGGTACCGCGGTCTTACGACTACACCTTTCCCCGCAAGAAGCTGCTGGGTGCGCTGCGCTCGGCGCTGGCCGCGAAGTTCGCTGACGGCAAGATCATCGTGGTGAATGCATTCGATGTGAAGGAACCGAAGACGAAGCTGTTGCGAAAAGCGCTGGCCGCGTTGAAAGTCGACCGGACCGTACTCGTCGTCGAGACGCCGAAGCATGAAAACCGCAATCTGGAGTTGAGCGCGCGCAACATTGACGGACTCGAACTGGTGCGAGGCAATGAAGTACATCCGTATCATCTGCTGCGCTATGACCGCGTCGTCTTCTCGCAGCCCGCAATCGAGAAGTTGCAAATCTCTTTGAAGAAGTCGTCTTCGAAAAGGAAGCGTAAGCCGGTCGAGGACGAGGGCACGAAGAAGGCGGCGAGCGCTCCGCGGCGGCGCACGAAGCATGAAAAAGCGGCGGAGGTGGCGTAATGAAATCCGCATACCAGATCATTCGCCGTCCGGTGATTACCGAGAAGGGCCTGGCCATCAAGGAAAACCAGAACACGCTGGTGTTCCAGGTGGCGCCGAAGGCCACCAAGACCGAGATCAAGGAAGCGGTACAGACAATTTTCAAAGTGAAAGTGCACTCGGTGCGCACGGCCACTTATCCGGGAAAAGAGAGGCGGCGGGGAAAGTTCGCCGGCTATCGCCCGGACTGGAAGAAGGCCTATGTGCGGTTGCGCTCGGGCGAGAAGATGCCGGAGTACGCGCAGAATTTGTAAGGCGGAAGCAAGAAACGGGTTCCTCACCGCTGACGCGGTTCGGAATGACAAAGATTTAAGCTAAGAGCTAATGGCTAATAGCCAATAGCTAAAGGCTGATTATGGCGATCAAGACTTACAGACCGACGACGCAGACGCTGCGCTTTCGCACGACGCTGGTCAACGACGACATCACGACGAAGCATCCGCATAAACCGCTGGTCGAGCCCAAGCAGCGCAGCGGCGGACGGCGCAACTCGGGCGACATCACGATCTGGCACCGCGGCGGCGGGCACAAACGCAAGCTGCGCATCATTGACTTCAAGCGCGACAAGACCGGAATTCCGGCGACGGTGACGACGATCGAGTACGATCCCAACCGCTCCTCGCGCATTGCGCTGCTGGCATATGCCGACGGAGAGAAACGCTACATCCTCCAGCCAGAAGGCCTGAAGGTCGGACAGAAAGTTGTGAGCGGGCCCGAGGCCGACATCCTTGTGGGCAATGCGCTGCCGCTGCGCAACATCCCGCCGGGCACGGTGATTCACAATCTTGAGCTGAAGCCAGGTAAGGGCGGACAGATGGTGCGGTCGGCAGGTGGGTCGGCGCAGCTGGTCGCAAAAGAAGCGGAGTACGCATTGGTCAAGCTGCCTTCGGGCGAGACGCGCAAGATTTCGCAGGACTGCATGGCGACGATCGGACAGGTGGGGAATCTGGACCACGAGAACGTCACCATCGGCAAAGCGGGAAAGACGCGCTGGCTGGGACGGCGTCCGGTGAATCGCGGCGTGTCGATGAACCCGGTGGATCATCCGCACGGCGGCGGCGAGGGTAAGACTTCGGGCGGACGGCACCCGGTTACGCCGTGGGGCCAGCCGACGCGCGGCTACAAGACGCGCAACAACAAGCGCACGGATAAGTTCATTGTGAGCCGGCGCTCGAAATAGCGGCGAGCAAGCAGCAGATTCCTGACCGCTAAAGCGGTTCGGAATGACAAGGGTTTTGGGTTTAGCTAGAAGCTTAGGAGCTGACAGCCAAGAGCTGACTTTATGGCACGTTCAACCAAAAAGGGCGCGTTCGTGGATGACTACCTGATCAAGCGGGTAGAAGGCATGAATTCGCGCAACGAGAAAAAGGTACTGCGCACCTGGTCGCGCCGGTCGACGGTCGTGCCCGAAATGGTTGGGCATACGATCGCGGTGCACAACGGGAAGAAGTTCATCCCGGTGTATGTCACCGAAAACATGGTGGGCCACAAGCTGGGCGAGTTCAGCTTCACGCGCCAGTTCAAGGGACACTCCATGAGGGCGGCGACGGAAGCGGCCGCCAGGCCTGCGGGCATCCCGGGCGGTCCTGGAGCAATTGCTCCGGCGACGCCGGCAGCGGGAACGGGAGCACCACCGGCGCCGAAGGCGTAAGAAAACGAGCTATTAGCCAGTAGCTTTTAGCCTTAGCTAAGAGCTAAGAGCTAAGAGCCAAGAGCTGAGATTAAGACTATGGAATTTCGAGCGGAAACCCGTTATCTGCGCGTGTCGCCGCAAAAGGCGCGCCTGGTGCTGGATCTGATCAAGGGGCGCCGGGTGGAAGAAGCGCGCAACACCCTGTTGTTTACCAAGAAGCGCGTGGCGGCGCACGTAGGCAAGCTGCTGCAGTCCGCGCTCGACAACGCGAACTTTCTGGCGGGTGAGAAAGGGCTCGACGTTGAGATCGACAACCTCTATGTAAAGAGGGCGGTCGCGAATGACGGGCCGCGTATGAAGCGAATTCGCCCGGCGCCACAGGGGCGTGCGTATCGCTATCAGCGGCGCATTTCGCATATCGAGCTGGTACTGGCCGAGCGCGGGAAGAACGGTGAAGCAGTGACCAAGGTCGGCGCGGATGCGCCGGCGGCCGCTCCGGCGAAGGCCAAGCGGCGGGCTCCGGCAGCAAAAGCGGCCGGGAAGAAGAAAACGGCCGCTGCAAAGTAAAGCAGGTTCCTCACCCGCGCTTGGCGCGAGTTCGGAATGACAGAGTTGATTGAGGGTTTTGAGGTTCAGCAAAAGCAAGAGCTTAGCTGAAGCAGAGGTTCAGGAGAAGCAATGGGACAAAAAGTCCATCCGTATGGTTTTCGCCTTGGCTACACCAAGCCCTGGAGGTCGCGCTGGTTTGCCGAGCGCGACTACGACAAGCAGTTGCAGGAAGACGTCAAGCTGAAGGCTGAGTTGAAGGACAAGCTCAAGTCGGCGGGCGTCAGCGCCATCGAGATCGAGCGGCCGGGCAACAAGCTGCGCATCATCATCAAGACGGCGCGGCCCGGCATCATCATTGGGCGCAAAGGCGCGGAGATCGACAAGCTCAAGGCTGAACTGCAGAAGCGCACAGCGGGCAAGGACATTTTTGTCGACATTCAGGAAGTGCACAAGCCGGAACTGGATGCGCAGCTGGTTTCGGAATCGATCGCGCTCCAACTGGAAAAGCGCGTAGGCTTCCGGCGTGCCATGCGCAAGGCGGTAGATTCGGCTTTGCGCTTCGGATGCAAGGGGATCAAGGTGCGAGTCAGCGGGCGGCTGAACGGCAACGAAATCGCGCGCTCGGAGTGGTATCTGCAGGGCCGTCTTCCCCTGCACACGCTGCGGGCAGACATCGATTACGGATTCAGCGAGGCGCGGACCACTTACGGCGTGATCGGCGTGAAGTGCTGGGTGTACAAGGGCGAGATCCTGCAACAGAAGAAGCGTGAAGGACAGACGGCTGGAGGCGGGTTTTAGCCGGTCGAAAAAGCAGGTTCCTCACCCGCGCTTTGCGCGGGTTCGGAATGACAAAGATTTTTGGTTTAGCTAAGAGCTAAGAGCCAGAAGCTAAGAGCTGATTTTATGTTGATGCCAAAGAAAGTGAAGTATCGCAAGCAGCAGCGCGGGCGCATGACGGGAAAGGCCTGGCGCGGCTCGACGCTGTCGTTCGGCGATTACGGACTGAAGGTGCTGGAACCGGGCTGGATCACGGACCGGCAGATCGAGGCCAGCCGCGTAGCCATGACCCGTTTCGTCAAGCGGGGCGGGAAAATATGGATCCGCGTGTTTCCGGACAAGCCGGTGACCAAGAAACCGGCCGAAACCCGCATGGGAAAAGGCAAGGGCGCGCCCGATCACTGGGTCGCGGTGGTTCGTCCGGGAAAGATCCTGTTTGAGATGGAGGGCGTGACGCTGCAGGAGGCAAGTGAAGCCCTGCGCCTGGCATCGCACAAGCTGGCCTTGCGGACGGCCGTGGTAAAGCGTGAAGGGGCACACTAGAGCGATTTTATGAAAGCGGACAAAGTCAGAAATCTTACGGAAGAAGAACTTCGGCACCAGGAGCGCGATCTGGCCGACCAGCTTTTCAAGTTAAAGTTTCAGCTCAACATGGGACAGACGGAGAGCCTGAAGAAGATTCGTGGCTTGCGCAAAGACATTGCGCGCGTCAAGACAATCATGGGCGAGCGCGAGCGCGCGGCCGGCGAGAAGAAATAACGGAGAAACCAGGATGGCGGAAAGCAAAACATCAGCCACGGAGCACCAGCAGGGACGGCGCAAGGAAGTGGTGGGAGAGGTGGTCTCGAATCGCATGCACAAGACCATTGTGGTGCAGGTGACGCGCAAGAAAGCGCATCCTTTCTACGGACGGGTCATCGCGCGCCACAAGAAGTTCTATGCCCACGATGAGAAGAACCAGGCCCACGTGGGCGACGTGGTGCGGATCGAGGAGACGCGTCCGCTGTCGAAACTGAAGCGCTGGAAGCTGAAAGACATCGTGCGCAAGGCAGCGCTGCTGCCGGAAGCCGCGGTGGACGTGGCTGCCAGCTAGGACGGGAATTGCCGGTGCCGGGCGGCCAGCGGATTTCACGCTGCGACTGGCATGGCACGAGATCAGGGAGATTGCCATGGCCGTGATGATGAGAACGATGCTGGAGGTCGCGGACAACTCCGGCGCGCGCAAGCTGCAGATGATTCTGCCGCTGGGCGGCGCGACCGGGTTGAATGCCGGGCTGGGCGACGTAATCACCGCGGCGGTGAAGGAGTCATCGCCCGAAGGTCAGGTGCAGAAGGGCAAAGTGGTGAAGGCGGTGATCGTGCGTACCCGCAAAGAGCACCGGCGGCGGGACGGAACTTACATCCGGTTTGACCAGAACGCGGCGGTGCTGATCAACGACGCGGGCGAGCCGGTAGGAACGCGCGTGTTTGGCCCGGTAGCGCGTGAACTGCGCGAGAAGAAGTTTTTGAAGATTGTCTCTTTGGCTCCGGAAGTCATATAGAGCTGGCGAGGATTGATTCATTGGGGAATGGAGTAATTGAAGACCGCGCCTTTGACTTTCAATTACCCGATTACTCAATTACCAAATTACGAAACTGGGACTTATGAGAACTGTCAGCACAGCACATACACGAGTCGACATCCGGCGGAATGACACCGTCAAAGTGATTACCGGCCGGGACAAGGGCAAGGAAGGACGCGTGCTGCGCGTGTTTCCCAACGACAGCAAACTGCTGGTGGAACACGTGATGGTCGTGAAGAAGCACGTGCGGCCAAACCCGCAGCGCAATATCAAGGGTGGGATCGCCGAGCAGGAGAGCCGGATCGCGATCTCCAACGTACAACTGGTTTGCCCGACCTGTGGGCCGGTGCGCATCGGCCATGAAGTGCGCGGCGACCGCAAGGTTCGCGTTTGCAAGAAGTGTGGGACAACGCTGGACAAGTAGCTGTCAGCTTTCAGCCGTCAGCCATCAGCTGCGACGGTTTGAGGCAGTGGGCGGGATCTGAAAGCTGAGAGCTGAAAGCTGAGAGCTGGAAAATGGCAAAGGATAAAAAAGGACAGAAGGAAGCGGCGCCGGAGCAAAAAGCTCCGGGGCAGGCGCGGCACAGCGCGAAGGAGCGCCCGCGGCTGCGTTCGCGGTTCGAGAAGGAAGTGGCTCCCGCCCTGTTGAAGGAACTGGAGCTGAAGAACGTGATGGCTGTCCCGCGCCTGCACAAAATTGTCGTGAACATGGGCGTAGGCGAAGCCACGCAGAACGCGAAAGTGCTGGATCCGGCTGTGAACGAACTGGGTCAGATTACGGGACAGAAGCCGGTCATTACGCGCGCCAAGAAGTCGATTGCTGCGTTCAAAGTGCGAGCTGGGCAGTCGATCGGCGCGATGGTTACGCTGCGCGGAGACCGTATGTACGAGTTTCTCGACCGGCTGGTGAACATCGTGCTGCCGCGCGTGCGCGACTTCAAAGGCGTGTCGACCAAATCTTTCGACGGGCGCGGCAACTTTACCCTCGGCCTGCATGATCAGTTGATTTTCCCGGAAATTTCGTACGAGAAGGTCGACAAGCTGAAGGGTATGAATGTCACGATTGTGACCACGGCTGCGAACGACAATCAGGCGCGGGTTCTGCTGAAGCACCTGGGCATGCCCTTCCGAGCGTAGTCAGAGGTTCGAAGTCAGATTGAGAATTTCTGGAGATTAAGTGGCGACAACAGCAAAACGAGTCAAGGACGCGAAGAAACCCAAGTTCTCCACGCGTAAGCACAACCGCTGCAAGCAGTGCGGACGTCCGCGCGCGTACTTGCGCAAGTTCGGCATCTGCCGGCTATGCTTCCGGCAACTGGCGCTGCGCGGGGAGATTCCAGGGGTTTCAAAGTCCTCATGGTAGACGTGCGGGCCGCGTCTCTTGCCTTAGGGCAAGAGTCGTGCCCAGGGTAGGGATCCTTCGCGGCAAAGAATGCCGCTCAGGATGACAACCCGAAAGATGATGGCAACAGCAGGGATGTGGGTGAGCCGCCGCAGGTTCTCCGTCGTGCGGAGCGAACGGGCGGCTGAAGGAGAAACAAACAATGAGGTTGACCGATCCGGTCGCAGACATGCTGGCGCGAGTGCGGAACGCACTCCAGGCCCGGCACCAGAAAGTCGACATCCCGGCTTCGCGCCTGAAGCTGGAGATTGCCCGCATTTTGAAGGAAGAGGGCTACATCTCCAATTTCAAGGCGACGGAAGAAGAGGGCCACAAGGTCATCCGGGTTTATCTGAAGTATGGCGCCAACAATGAGGCGGCGATTTCGAAGGCCGAGCGTGTGTCGCGCCCCGGCTGCCGCGTCTACGTACGGCGCAGCGAGATTCCACGCGTGCTGGGCGGCATGGGGATCAACATCCTGACTACGCCGCGCGGAGTGATGACCGGCCGCCAGGCGCGCAGGGAAGGCGTGGGCGGGGAGTTGCTGTGCGAGATCTACTGAGAGAAGCGGCTGTCAGCTATCAGCCGTCAGCCCTACAGCAAGGGCGTGGTGGTGAAGAAGCTGAGAGCTGAAGGCTGAGAGCGGAAAGCTTATGTCACGAATTGGAAAAAAGCCGATCCCGATCCCCAAAGGGGTGACGGTCAAGATTGAAGGCAACACGGTTGCCGTGCAGGGACCGAAGGGCAAGTTGGATACAGCGTTGCCCTCCGGCATCACGGTCGAACAAAAGGACGGCAACATCGTCGCCATCCGCGAGAACGATTCCCAATCCGCGCTGCACGGGCTGGCCCGGGCGCTGGTGAACAATGCCGTCGAAGGTGTTACCAAGGGTTGGGTGCGCGAGCTGGAAATTGTCGGCATCGGGTACCGCGCGGAGCTGAAGGGAAAAGGTACGTTGGTGTTCAACCTCGGCTATTCGCATCCGATCGAGTATCCGCTGCCGACCGGGGTGGATGCTGCGGTTGATCCGAAACAGACCCGGATCACGCTTACGGGTATCGACCGTCAGAAAGTGGGACAGGTAGCGGCGGAAATGCGCGGCTTGCGCCCGCCGGATCCGTACAAGAATAAAGGCGTCCGCTATGCCGGCGAACGGCTGAAGAAGAAAGTTGGAAAGACGGGAGCGAAATAAGCTTTCAGCGGTCAGCTTTCGGCTCTCAGCCGGGTGGTTGAGAGCCGTAGCTGATGGCTGACGGCTGATAGCTGAGAGCTTTCATCATGCTGACAAAGATCACGAAGAACGAAAAGCGCGGGCATATTCACGAGCGCATCCGCAAGAAGCTGCGCGGAACCGCGGAGCGTCCGCGGCTCAACGTGTACCGCTCGCTGAATCATATTTATGCGCAGGTTATCGACGACCTGAACGGCACAACGCTGGTCTCGGCCAGCACCGCCGAAGGAAAAAAGGAAGAGCGGCGCACCGGCGGCAACGTGGCGGCGGCGAAAGCGGTCGGCAAAACGATCGCCGAGCGCGCCAAGGCCAAAGGCGTGACCAAGGTAGTGTTCGACCGCGGCGGTTACATTTATCACGGGCGCGTGAAGGCTCTGGCCGACGCCGCGCGGGAAGCGGGATTGCACTTTTAGGGCAGCTCTCTGCTGTCAGCTCTCAGCTATTAGCTGGAGCGACAAGCTTGGAGCTGAAAGCTGATCGCTGAAAGCTGGGTTCAAAGAATGCCAACAGTAATCAAGAAGCTTGATGCGGGATCGTTTCAGTTGAAAGATCAGGTGGTCGCCATCAACCGTGTGACCAAGGTGGTCAAGGGCGGCAAGAATCTTTCGTTTGCGGCGCTGGTGGTGGTGGGCGATCCTTCGGCCGCGGTCGTGGGCTACGGTTCGGGCAAGGCGAAAGAAGTGCCCCAGGCCATCCGCAAAGGCATTGAGTCGGCGAAGAAGAATCTGGTGAAGGTTAACCTGACCCAGACCAGCATTCCGCACCTGGTGCTGGGCCGCTACGGCTCGGGCAAAGTGCTGCTGAAGCCGGCGCCGGAAGGGACGGGCGTGATTGCGGGCGGCGCAGTGCGCGCGGTCATGACTTCGGTGGGCGTGCAGAATGTGCTGACCAAATCCATCGGGACCACCAACCCGCACAACGTGATCAAAGCGACGTTCGACGCGCTCAAGCAGTTGAAGAACAGAGAGAGCGTGGCGGCGTTGCGCGGGAAAGTAGCGGAGGAGCTTTAAGAATGGCGGCCCGTGCTCAGTTGTCAGTGGCCAGGATGAACTCTGAAAGAATTCGGCTACTGGTTACTGCTCACTGATCACTAGCCATTGACCACCGAGGTTTCGAAATGACGACGAAGAAGGCAGAATCGGACAGCGGGAAGATACACCTGAAATGGGTGCGTTCCGCTATCTGCGCACCGGAAAAACAGAAGCTGGTGATCAAGGGACTCGGGTTCACCCGGCTGAACCAGGTGATTGAGCGGCCGAACACGGCCGCAATCCGCGGCATGGTGGCGAAAGTGCCGCATATGGTTGAAGTGGTGGAGTAGCTGAAAGCGGATTTTATGAATTTATCCAACGTACACGCACCGAAGAAGGCCACGGAAAAGCGCAAGCGCGTGGGCCGCGGCATGGGCTCGGGCATGGGCAAGACGTCCACTCGCGGGCACAAAGGGCAGCGTTCGCGCAGTGGCTCGCGCATGATCCGCGGCTTTGAAGGCGGCCAGATGCCGTTACACCGCCGCATGCCCAAGCGCGGGTTCACCAATATTTTTCGCAAGGAGTATGCCATCGTCAGCCTGGAGCGCCTGGCGGCCGTGGGCGAGACCACCATCACGCCCGAAGTGCTGCGCAAGGCGGGCGTGGTGAAGACAAAGCTCCCGGTCAAGATTCTCGGTGACGGCGAACTGAAGATCGCTCTCACGGTGAGCGCTCACAAGTTCTCCAAATCGGCTCAGGAAAAGATCACCAAGGCGGGCGGCAAGGTTGAGGTCTTGCAGTAATGTTTGAAAAACTGGCGAACATCTTCCGCATTCCGGATCTGCGCCGGCGAATCCTGTTCACGCTGGCGTTGCTGTTCGTATATCGGGTAGGTGGGCACCTGCCGACGCCGGGTGTCAAGTGGGAGCAGTTGGAGCACTTCTTTGAGCAGAATCGCGGCTCATTCCTGGGGTTTGTGGATCTGTTCTCCGGCGGGCAGTTGCGCCGCATGACGATTTTTGCCCTGGGCATCATGCCCTACATTACGGCCTCCATTATTTTGCAGCTGCTGACCGTCGTCTACGAACCGCTGGCCAAGCTGCAGAAGGAAGGCGAACTCGGCCGCAAGAAGATTACGCAGTGGACGCGGTACATCACCGTCATTCTCAGTGCAGTGCAATCGTTCGGCATCGCCGTGGGTCTGGAGAAAACCGGAGACTTCGTGGTCAACCCGGGCTGGAGATTCCAGCTCATGACCATGCTGACGCTCACCACGGGTAGTGCTTTCATCATGTGGCTGGGCGAGCAGATCACCGAGCGCGGCGTGGGCAATGGAATGTCGCTGTTGATCTTTGCCGGCATCGTGGTGGGCCTGCCGCGCGGTGTGGTCGACCTGGTAGATAAGGCCAAGAACGCTACCTGGGGCGCGATGACGTTCCCGCTCATGGTGGGTCTGATCATCTTCATGATCGCGGTCGTAGCGTTCATCGTGTACGTGGAACGCAGCGAGCGGCGCATCCCGGTGCAATACGCCAAGCGCGTTGTGGGACGCAAAGTGATGGGCGGCCAATCCACTCACCTGCCGCTGCGAGTCAACGCCGGGGGCGTGATGCCGGTCATCTTCGCGTCTTCCATTTTGACGATGCCGCAGACGGTCGGCTACGGCTTGCGCAACAATCGATACTTTGGCGACATGATTCGCTGGCTGGGATGGGGTGAACCCCTGTACACGCTGCTGTACGCGGTTGGTATCATTTTCTTCGCCTACTTCTACGTTTCCATCGTGTTCAATCCCAGCGAAGTCGCCGACAACATGCGCAAGTATGGCGGGTTCATTCCCGGCATCCGCCCGGGTAAGAGGACGGCGGACTTCATCAACGAAGTGTTGACGCGGATCACGCTGGTGGGCGCGTTGTACTTGATCATCATCTCGTTCATTCCGGAGTGGATGATCGCAGGGATTCACCTCAACCATCTTTACGGCTCGATCGGAAGGTTCTTCGAGGGCCTGCCGAACTGGATGACGAACGGGTTGGGCGTGAATTTCTACTTTGGCGGGACGTCATTGTTGATCGTCGTCGGGGTGGCGATGGATACGGTGACGCAGATCGAGGCGCAATTGATCATGCGCCACTATGACGGATTTACGCCGCGCAGCGGGCGCCTACGTGGCCGCCGCTGGTAGTTCGCGCGGCAGAGATTTTGCACGGTGTGGGGTTGCTGCACCTCGGCTGATTTACGGGGCGCCGGGGAGACTGAGATCGGGAGGCTTTGGCCAGGCCGATGGCGCAGGAAACCTCGCGTGATGCTGCTTTGCGTAATGTAGGACCCGTGGTGCTGCTCGGACCTCCGGGGGCCGGAAAAGGCACCCAGGCAAAACGCATCATGGAGCACTATGGAATACCGCAGGTTTCGACGGGCGACCTGCTGCGGGACAATGTGGCTCGGGGAACCGACCTCGGCTTGGCTGCCAAGGCAGTGATGGCGCGAGGAGAACTGGTCTCCGACGAGCTGGTTTGCGAAATGGTTCGCGAGCGGCTCCAGCAGCCCGATTGTGTCCGCGGTTACATTTTGGATGGTTTCCCCCGGACTGCGGCCCAGGCCGGGTGGCTCGATGCCTTGCTCGACCACGAGCTCTTTGACAATTCGCGTCCGACGCGAGCGTGGCCAATTGTGATCCGCCTCGATGTCGACTATAATCAGTTATTGCTCCGGCTCACTGGGCGCCGTTCTTGTCCCACCTGTGGACGGATCTACAACGTCCACTTCCAGCCTCCGCGTGAGAATGAACTCTGTGACGAAGCGCACGCGACCAAGCTGGTGACCCGCAATGACGATCGTTTAGAGGTCATTCAGCCGCGGCTGACGGCTTACCAGGAGCAGACTCGTCCCGTGGCGGATTACTACGAGCGAACGCGGCGGTTGATCCCCGTAGATGGCGATGCGGCGATGGATGCCGTCACAGACCAGATCTACCGGATCATCGAGGATCATCACGCGTGAGAGCCAGGCATGGCGATTGTCTGTAAATCGGCGGCTGAGATTGAAAGAATGCGAAAGAGTGGCCGCATTGTCCGCCAGGTCCTGGACCACGTCAAAGCGCTGGTCACACCGGGCGCGACGACTATGGACCTGGAACGGGCCGCCGAGAAAAGGATCAAGGAACTCGGAGCCAAGCCCGCGTTCAAGGGATATTACGACTATCCCTGCGTGTTGTGTACCTCGGTGAACGAAGAGATCGTGCACGGCATTCCTTCGGAGAAGCGAGTGCTGAAAGAGGGCGACATCGTTTCGATCGATTGTGGAGTGGTGCTCGACGGCTACTACGGCGATGCCGCCATCACAGTACCAGTGGGCGACGGTCTGAAGCCGGAGTTGCGGAAATTGCTGGACGTCACTGAAACGTCGCTGTACCGCGGGATTGAACAGGCGCGGGTCGGCAACTCGGTGGGCGATGTCGGCGCCGCGGTACAGCAGCACGTGGAAGCAGCCGGCTTCAGCGTGGTGCGCGAATTCGTCGGACACGGCATCGGAACGCGGTTGCATGAAGAGCCGCAGGTTCCGAACTTTGGCAATCGCGGACACGGCGCGAAGTTGCGCGAAGGCATGGTGCTGGCAATCGAGCCCATGGTGAATTTCGGCAAGCCGGAAACCCGGGTGCTCGGCGATAAGTGGACGGCGGTAACCGCCGACGGCAGTTGCAGCGCGCACTTCGAGCACTGCGTGGCAGTGACAAAAGACGGGCCGGTGATTTTGACGCAATAGCTTCGAGTCATGAGCTATGAGTCGTGAGCTACGAGATGTGAGCAGACCCGTTTTTGCTCACAACTCATGTCTCGAAGCTCGCAGCTGACTTAAGGAGTCGATGAGCAAAGAAGACGCGATTGAAGTCATGGCCGTGGTTCTGGAACCGCTGCCCAATGCCATGTTCCGCGTGGAACTGGAGAACAAGCATCAGGTGCTGGCGCATGTTTCCGGAAAGATGCGCAAGAATTTCATCCGCATTCTGCCTGGAGACAAGGTTGCCGTGGAGCTTTCGCCCTACGACCTGAATCGCGGAAGAATTGTGTATCGCTACAAATAGCCGGGTAGCGATGGGCGCCTGGCCGTCAGGCCGGGGCGAAGCCCGGCCGAGAAGCAAGAACGATAGCCCAACGGGGAAGTTGAGATCAGCATGAAAGTGCGAGCATCGGTAAAAAAGATTTGCGACAAGTGCAAGATCATTCACCGCAAAGGTGTGGTGCGGGTGATTTGCGTCAACTCGAAACACAAACAGCGCCAGGGCTGAAAATCGCCCTTGGCCTTTGGCTCTGGGCCTTCAGCCAAGAGCTAAGAGCGGAGTTAGAAATATGGCACGTATTGCAGGCGTGGATCTTCCCCGCCAGAAACACATACACATCGCGCTGACCTATATCTACGGAATCGGTCATCCGCGGGCCGGCCGCATCCTCGATGAGGCCAAGGTGGACGCGATGAAAAAGGTCCAGGACCTGAGCGAAGAAGAGGTTAACCGCATCCGTACGGTTATCGAAGCCGAGGGCATGGTGGAAGGCGATCTGCGCAAGGAAGTTTCGATGAACATCAAGCGGCTCATCGAAATCGGCTCCTACCGCGGATTCCGCCACCGCCGCAACCTGCCGGTGCGGGGCCAGCGCACGCATACGAATGCCCGAACCCGCAAGGGTCCGCGCAAAGGAACGGTCGCGCAAAAGAAGAAGGCGACGGCAAAAACCTAAAAGCAGTACCCTGTACTCAGTACCCAGTTCAAAAACTGGTTTTCTGAGTACTGAGTACTGAGAACTGAGTACTGAGAAATGGCAAAACCAGCAGCAGCGGCCGGCACACCCGCGGCCCCCGAGAAAAAGGGCAAGAAGAAAACCTTCAAGAAGAAGGAACGCAAGCACGTGCCGCATGGGCTGGCGTACGTGCAGGCGTCGTTCAACAACACCATCGTGACCATCACCGACATGAACGGAAACGTTCTGTCGTGGAAGAGTTCGGGATCGCTCGGTTTTCGCGGATCGCGCAAAGGAACGCCTTTTGCCGCTCAGCAGGCCGCCTCGAACGCCGCCAACATGGCGCGCGATCACGGCGTCCGCAGCGTCGACGTGCGGGTTAGCGGTCCAGGTTCGGGCCGCGAGTCAGCCGTCCGTGCTCTGGCGGCTGCGGGCATCGAGGTGCGGTCGATCCGCGACGCCACGCCGATTCCGCACAACGGCTGCCGTCCGCCGAAACGGCGCAGAGTGTGAGAACCCAGAACCCAGAACCCAGTACTCAGTACCCAGTACTCAGTATGCCTGAGGTTTTAACTGAGTACTGACAACTGAGTACTGAGTACTGAGTACTGATTTTCGTCCGGGACGAAGGGTGAAGCCAAACCTGTAAACCGGTCGAGTCCCAAGCCAAGGCGAGGGACGAATCCTGAGCGAAGCGAAGGAACTGCTGCTCAGAAAAAGGAGAAGCAACTTGGCACGTTACACCGATGCAGTCTGCCGTCTATGCCGCCGCGAGGGCATGAAGCTGTTCCTCAAAGGCGCAAAGTGTTTCAGCGATAAGTGTCCCATCGAGAAGCGCAACTTCGCCCCCGGACAACATGGGAAGGACCGCAAGGCCAAGGTGGTGGGCTACGGCTTGCAGTTGCGCGAGAAGCAGAAGGCGAAGCGTATTTACTTCACGCAGGAAGGCCAGTTTCGCAACTACTTCGAGAAGGCGGCGCGCGCCAAAGGCGTGACCGGCGAGCGTCTGCTGCAGCAGCTTGAGCGGCGGCTCGACAACGTCGTCTTCCGGCTCGGCTTCGCGCAGTCTCGGCGCCAGGCGCGGCAACTCGTGCGCCACGGGCACGTGGCTGTCGACAACCGGAAGGTCAACATTCCTTCCTATGAAGTGAGCGCGGGCGAGGAGATCTCCATTCGCGAGAGCAGCAAGAAGCTCACCGTGCTCGAACTCGCGAAGGAATTCGCCAGCCACGGCACGCTTCCGAACTGGCTCGAGGTGGATCGCGACAATTACAAGGCGCGCGTGCTGAGCTTGCCCAAGCGGGAAGATATTCAGCTGCCGGTGAACGAGCAGTTGATCGTCGAATTGTATAGCAAGTAGATTGAAACTGAATTGAGCAATTGGGGAATTCAGTAATTGAGTAATTGAAAAGCGAAGCGGGATGAAGGTTGGGTTTCAAATTACCCAATTACCAAATTTCCCAATTACTCAATGGTCTTTACATTTCGAGCCAGATCAGCCTCTGCCGACGATTGACCTGCATCCGGACCGATGCAGGGAGTCGGCTCTGAGCCCAACGGCCGAAGGAGAAACACAATGCTTTGGAAAGGTTTTCAAAAACCGAAACGCCTCGCAACCGACACTTCCAGCCTTACCGACAAGTACGGCATGTTCTGGGCGCAACCTTTTGAGCGCGGCTTCGGCACCACCGTGGGCAATGCCTTGCGGCGCGTGCTGCTCAGCTCGATCGAGGGAGCGGCCGTCACCGCGGTGAAGATGGAAGGCGTGCTGCACGAGTTTCAATCAATCCCCGGAGTGGTCGAGGACGCCACCGACATCATCCTCAACCTGAAGCAGATCCCGTTCAAGCTCGCCGGCGATGCGCCCAAGGCGATCTACCTGCGCGCGGATCAGCCGGGAGTAGTTACCAGCGGCATGATCGAAGCGGATGGAGATGTCGAGGTTCTGGATAAAGACGTCTATATCGCGACCGTCAGCGAAGGCGGCAAGCTCGATATGGAAATGCGCCTGAAGCGCGGGCGCGGCTACGTTTCCGCCGACAAGAATTTCGACGAGGACCTGGGCATCGGTTTCATCCCGATCGATTCCGTGCACTCGCCCGTGCGCAAATGCAATTACACCGTCGAAGCCGCGCGTCTCGGCCAGATTACCGACTACGACAAGCTCACCCTCGAAGTGTGGACGAACGGCTCCATCACGCCGGCCGACTCTCTCGGCCTGGCGGCGAAGCTGCTGAAGGACCACATGAACATCTTCATTAACTTCGAGGAGGAGATCGAGACCGGCGTATCGTCGAGCGACGAGCGCAAGCCCGAGATTCACAACGAGAACCTGAACCGTTCCGTCGAAGAGCTCGAGCTTTCCGTGCGCAGCTACAACTGCCTGAAGAATGCGAATATTCAGACCATCGGCGAGCTCGTGCAGAAGACCGAAGCCGAGATGCTCAAGACCAAAAACTTCGGCCGCAAGTCGCTGAACGAGATCAAGGAGATTCTCTCCTCGATGGGGCTGAGCCTGGGCATGAAGATCGACGAGCACGGCAACGCCGTTCCCGGACCGACGTCGAATGTGCCCTTGCCCGCGTCGGCGTACGGACCGGACGACCAGCTGTAGAAATCAGTGGCTGGGGGCTAGGGACCAGGGTTAATAAGAAACCTGCTAGTCCCTAGCCTCTAAGCCCTAGTCCCTGGAGTTTGAAATGCGTCACAAAGTTGCAGGATACAAACTCGGACGGAACACGGCGCACCGGCGCTCGCTGCTGCGCAACCTGGTCACTTCGGTGATCATCGAAGAGCGCATCGAAACGACGGTTCCCAAGGCAAAAGCCGCGCGCCCGATCGTCGAGAAGATGATCACGCTGGGCAAGCGCGGCGATCTCGCCGCGCGCCGGCTGGCCGGGGCTTATTTGATGACCGACGAAGCCCTGGTCAAGCTGTTCGACACGGTCGGCCCGCGCTTCGGGGATCGCAACGGCGGGTACACGCGCATCATCCGCACGAAGTGGAACAAGGGGGACGGAGCCGACAAGGCATTCCTCGAACTGCTCGGCAGCGAGAAGATTCTCGACGAGAAGAAAGAAAAGCGCTCCGAAGCCCGCGCCAAGAAAGCCGCCGAAGCCAAGAAAGCGATGGAAGAGGCAGAAGCGCAAGCCCAGGCTCAAGGCGAAGCCGCGCCGGCCGAAGGCGGCGACGACAAGAAAGAGTAGGTATCTTTGTGGAAGAGCGGCGCTTTAGCGCCGCGTCCAGCGGCAAGGAAGATCCGGGGCTTTAGCCCCTGTGGAGCGAAATTAAGGCACGGCCCGAGCCGTGCCGTTTTTTCTGACCGCTTGCGTCACGCGAGCGCCACACCGGTTCCATTGACTTGCCGTGCTCCCCGACGTAAACTTCGCGCCGATGCTGGGGCAGACCATCTCGCACTACCGAATCCTGGAAAAACTCGGCGGCGGCGGCATGGGAATCGTCTTCAAGGCCGAGGACACCGAACTCGGCCGCTTCGTCGCCCTGAAGTTTCTCCCTGACGAAGTCGCGCACGACGAACCCGCGCTCGAACGCTTCCGCCGCGAGGCGCGCTCAGCCTCAGCCCTCAATCACCCCAACATTTGCACGATCTACGAAATCCGCAAGCACGAAGGCCGGTCCTTCATCGTGATGGAGTACCTTGACGGCTCCACGCTGAAGCACGTGATCGGCGACCGTCCCCTGGAGTTGGACCTTCTGCTGAGCCTGGCCATCGAGGCCGCCGATGCGCTCGATGCCGCTCACAGCAAGGGAATCGTGCACCGCGACATCAAGCCGGCCAATATTTTCGTTTCCAAGCGCGGGCACGTGAAGATCCTCGATTTCGGCCTGGCCAAAATGGCAACCGCCGCAGGCTCCGTGAGTGGCGATTCGCAAACGCTGGCCGACGCCGCCAACCTGAATCTCACCAGTCCGGGCACGGCGCTCGGCACCGTAGCCTACATGTCCCCCGAGCAGGTGCGCGGCAAGGAACTCGACGGGCGCAGCGATCTCTTTTCGTTTGGCGTCGTCCTCTACGAGATGGCGACGGGGATCTTGCCATTTCGCGGGGAAACACCGGGCGTCATTACCGAAGCAATTCTTAACCGTATCCCTACGCCTCCGGTCCGTCTGAATCCCGATCTTCCAGCCGAACTCGAGCGCATCATCAGCAAGCTGCTCGAAAAAGATATTGAGTTGCGCTACCAGAGCGCGGCCGAAGTGCGCGCCGACCTGCGCCGGATGAAGCGGGAGCGCGACGCTACCCGCATCTCTGCCACCGTTGCGACGCAATCGCCCAGCGGCCCCTCCGCGACGGTATCTTCTTCCTCCTCTGCGGCTGCAGTGTCTCCTGCCTCCGCGGGAATCAAAGCCGTTCCAGAACCTCGTCCACGCCGGGCCGTCATCGTGCTCAGCGCAGCGCTCGTGGCGACGTTGGCTGCCCTCGCGTTCCTCTTACTGCGCCCGCACGGCCCCGTCGCTTCGCCCGCGTACCATCTGCTGACCTATCGCCGTGGCACCATTCGCATGGCGCGTTTCGCACCCGATGGCCAAACCATCATCTACAGTGCTGCCTGGGAGGGCGGGCCGGTCGAAATCTTCAGCACGCGCTACGGCACTCCCGAATCACGCTCCATGGGGATTCCCGGAGCTGAGATCCTGGGCGTCTCTTCCACGGGAGAGATGGCTGTCCTGCTGAAGAGCAAGCAAACCAAGTCACAAGTCTTTACCGGGACCTTGGCGCGTGTGCCCATCGGCGGAGGCGCGCCTCGCGAAGTTCTCGAAAACATTCAGTGGGCCGACTGGTCTCCGGATGGAAGTCAGCTTGCCGTTGTGCGCGATGTCAACGGCCGCAATCGCCTCGAATATCCTGTGGGCAAGGCCTTGTACGAAACTGGCGGCTGGATCAGCCATCCCCGGATCTCGCGCAAGGGCGACTTGATTGCTTTTATCGATCATCCCATTCAGGGTGACTCCATCGGCGGCGTTGTAGTGGTTGACATGAATGGTCACACGCGGCCACTGAGCCAAACCTATGGGGGCGGCGCCGTTGGCCTGGCCTGGTCGCCTAAAGGTGATGAGGTCTGGGTCACCGCCACCGTGATTGGAATCGACCGCTCCGTGTTTGCGGTGCCTCTTTCCGGCAAAGAGCGCCTCGTGGCCAGAGTGCCGGCGGACCTTACCCTTCAGGATGTCACGCCGGATGGACGAGTTCTGCTTTCCCGCGACAGTTGGAGGCGGGGGCTGATTGTTCATCGGGCGGACGACCCGACAGAGCACGATTTCACTTGGCTGGACTGGTCCTTTCCGGTCACACTTTCCGCAGACGGCCAAACGCTTCTGTTCCGGGAGGAAGGCGAGGCAGGCGGGCCAACCTATGCGGTCTACGTGCGTAAGACCGACGGCTCACCCGCTGTCCGCCTAGGCGATGGCCAGTCGCTGGCCTTGTCGCCCGACGGCAAGTGGGCCCTATCCTGCACGGGCGACAAACAGACTGACTTGTTTCTTCTTCCCACCGGCCCTGGGGAGCCGCGAGCATTGCATGGACACAACATCATCCACAGCGCCGCCATCTGGTTTCCCGACGGCAAGCGCATTCTGATCGCTGGCACCGAGCCCAATCACGGGTTGCGGCTCTATGTGCAGGATATTGACGCGGACAAGGTCGAAGGCGTGACTCCGGAAGGAACTAACGGGTTTGCGTTCGCGCTGTCGCCCGATGGTCGCTCCATCGCGGCGGTTGGCCCCGATGATAAGGGCTATCTGTTCCCGGTGCCTGCGGGCGATCCCCTGCCGATCAAAGGGTTGCAGCCCGGAGAGGGGCCGGTGGCATGGACTGCCGATGGCCGATCTCTGTATGTCTATAAGGGAGGCGAGCTGCCGGCTATGGTGTACCGGCTGGATATTGCCACGGGCAGCCGGACTCTCTGGAAGCGCCTCATGCCACCCGATCCCGCTGGAGTGGAGTTCGTCGGCCCCGTCCTGCCCACCCCCGACGGCAAAGCCTATGTCTACGGCTACCGGCGGCTGTTGTCAGATCTGTACTTGGTGGAAGGGCTGCAGTAAAGCGGAAAGACCCGACGTTCACGGGTTACCGCTTACTGGCCACTGACTACTGACTACTGACCACTGACTACTAGCATCCCCACTTGTACATGTCCGCCCGCGTCTCCCGCCGGTAATCTTGCCGTTTTTTGTCACTGTCCTACACTCTCCTGAGGAGCATGGCGTTCACCAAAACCCAGATCGGCATTGCTGTCGGCGCGGGAGCGCTGCTGGTCATGGTGTTTCTCGGCTACCTGTGGTGGCTGAACAATCAGGGACCGGTGCTGGCGCGCTCGGAAGATCACGACCCGCTGACCGGACTGCCGCTCACCATCAAGATGAATCCGCTGCGCGACCGCTCCACCGAGCGCGCCGCCAACAAGTTCCTGCGCGATCTGCGCGACGGCCACTGCGACGATCTGCTGAATAAGTGGGAGCACGATTACCACAAGAAATACGCCCACTTCATCTGTAGCTCCGAGGCGCAGCATCCGCTGCTTTCCTGGGAACTGGTCGACTGGGAAGACGCGCCCCCGTTTGTGATCCTTCACTACCGCAGCACGAGGTTGAGCAATGCTGGTCCGGACCACCCCGGAGTTGACCAGGATCTTTTCAGCCTCACGATGGAGAACAAGGGCGGTCTGTGGGGCGTGAGCAAGTACGACGCCATGTATTGAATTGCAGTGGCCAGCAAGATTCATGTAGGGACAGCCGCCCTCGGCTGTCCAGCCGGGCGATAGCTCGGCAATTTACTCTCAAGGTGTGCGTCTCCCTGTCGGAGCCTGTCCTGAACGAAGTCGAAGCGTGCCTCCGTGGTAAAACCTTTCTATGCCCGACCCGACCGCCGAGCGTGAGCCTTCCCCAGCCCGCAACATCTACGCCTTCGGCCTCACATCGCTCCTGAACGACACCGCGACCGAGATGGCGTACTGGGTGTTGCCTGCGTTTCTGGTATCGCTGGGCGCGGGGCCGGCGCAGTTGGGGCTGATCGAAGGCATCGCCGAAAGTGTCGCTTCCTTCGCCAAGCTTTTCTCCGGATACCTGACCGACCGTCTCGATCGCCGCAAACCGCTCGTGGTTGCCGGATACGCAGTCGCCAACGCAGTGAAGCCCGTGCTCGCCGTGGTGACCGCGTGGTGGCACATCCTGCTGATTCGTTTCACTGACCGGCTTGCCAAAGGTGTGCGCGGCGCGCCTCGCGATGTGATGGTCGCGGAGTCGGTTGGCAAGGGCCGACTGGGATCAGCCTATGGCCTGATCCAATCGCTGGACTCGGCGGGCGCCATCGCCGGGCCGCTGGCCGCGCTCCTTCTGCTTCGTCACCACGGAATGCGCAGCGTCTTCTGGGCCGCGGCCGTGCCCGGAGCGCTGTGTGTGTTGGTGGCAATCTTCGGCATCCGCGAGACACCACGTCGCGAATTCGACGGCGATGATCCGAAGCCCCCAAAGTCGAATGCAGTAGCCGCTGGAGCCGACGGCAACGGCCTGCCCGCATCGTTCTATCTGGTGCTCGTGGCCGTGACCCTGTTCTCGCTCGGCAACTCGAGCGACATGTTTCTGGTGATGCGAGCGCAGAATGTGGGCATTTCTGTGAAGCTGGCGCCGCTGCTGGGGTTGGTCTTTAACCTCACCTACACGCTCGGCTCCTGGCCCGCCGGCTGGTTGAGCGATCGCTTCTTAGACCGCGGCCTCCCGCGCCGATGGATCGCGGCCGTCGGATATCTCATTTTTGCTGCAGTGTACTTCGTCTTCGGGCGGGCGCCTTCAATACTTGCTATCTGGATTTCGATGGCGGTCTATGGCACGTACTACGCCCTGACCCAGCCGGTGCTAAAAGCCCTGGTGGTGGAGACGGTGGCGCAACAGATCCGCGGTCGCGCCCTCGGCATCTACTTCTTTGCGACTAGCGTGGCCACGCTCGCGGCCAGCCTGATCACCGGGGAGTTGTGGAAGCACTGGGGAGCCGGCATGCCTTTCTACGTTTCGTCAGGACTGGCGCTCCTGTCCGGATTCATGTTGGCCGGCACGCCCGTACGGAGCAGATGTTGAGACGATTGGAACAGGAACACACCGCATTCGGATGTCTCACTGCACGCTAGCGCCCGTTGGTTGCCGCCTTTGGACTATCGTCAGATAGCAAATATCGTGTACGGCTTTGCCATCTTCGTTGATCTTGCACTGCTCGAGTTGAACCGGATTGCCACACAGGGCGCAGGAGGCGAGTCCCGCCGCCGTCGCGCCGGTCTCGCGTAGAGCAATGGTTTTCGCCAGTTCGATCGGTACCTGCTCGAAAATCGTTTTCCCGATCGACTTTTTCGGTTTGCGCATGCGATGCACCCCTCCTCGGCTATTAGGACCGTATCAAGCGGCGAGCGCTACGGGTCACATCTTTAACCTGGTGACCGGCAGGCATTAAGGAGCGCGGAAGGGCTCGGTCAACGCTCCAAGAGACCGCATTTGCGTCAGGCGGGCACCGTCGGCGCGATTAGAAAGTGCGTGAGTGTAGGGATCGTGTGTTGTGCTTGGCTCAATTGTTACGATAGGATACGATTACGTTACCTTAGTTTAACGCATCTACCCAAAAACAGAGGGGTTCTCCGATGGCTAGCCGTCGCGATCTGTCACCCATGAACTTCAAAACCATGCATGTACCCGATGTTCCGCAAGGACGCAACGGGAAGCACAAGCAGATAGTCACCCGCATCCTTTCCGACCTCGCGCGGGTGGAGCGAGGGATGGCTCTCAAGGTGCCTCTTGCTGCCCTGGCGGAGAGCAAGGAAAAGGTACGCTCGGCGCTGAACCGCGCCACCCGCAAAGCCGATCTCAACGTCGCCACCGCCAGTGACGAGGAGTTCCTGTACGTGTGGAATGAAAAGACTGCGGAATAGAATCAGCCGGCGGCGCGGGGTCTAGTGCTCCAGCAATAAAGAAAAAGCGCCGCTTGCGCTGCGATGGCGGCGCAGGTATCGAGCACCACGTCCTGCCAGCGGCCGGTGCGCGAGGGCAGAAAGCTCTGATGCCATTCGTCGATGCTGGCGACCAGCGCCGTTCCCAGCACCGCCAGGTTGGCCCACCGCAAAGCCCATTGCGCGGCGCTCACCTGCGGCAGGGTTTCACGCCACGCCCGGAACAACAAGATGCTGAGCAGGCCATAGCCAAAGACGTGGCCACCCTTGCGAATGAAGAAGTGAACCGGCTCGAAGCTCGCGTGACTGAGGCCGAACAGGAAATGCAGCAAAGGATAGAGCAGCCGTCCGGTGTTGTGGGCAGAGGCTAGTTCCGTCGATTCGATGGCGATGACAATCAGCCACAGGACCGCGGCGAGCCAGACTTTGAGAACTTCCTTGCGAACGGGCGTCAAGCGCGATCAGCCTTCGACCACACTATTCGATCGCATAGTTGGGAGCCTCGCGCGTGATCATGACGTCGTGCACGTGGCTTTCGCGCAGACCGGCGCCGCTGATGCGGACGAAACGCGTTTTCTGCAGCAGCTCGGGAACCGTCGAGCACCCGCAGTAGCCCATGCCCGATTTCAAGCCTCCCACCATCTGGTGCACGATCATGGCGACCGTGCCGCGGTAGGGAACGCGGCCCTCGATGCCTTCCGGAACCAGCTTGTCGAGGCGGTTCGACTCGCCGTCGGTCGAGGCGGCGGATGACTCGCCCTCGGTGCTTTGGAAGTAGCGTTCACTTGATCCCTGCGCCATGGCTCCGATGGATCCCATACCGCGATAGGACTTGAACGAGCGGCCTTGATAGAGAATCAGCTCGCCCGGACTCTCGTCGGTGCCGGCAAACAGCGAGCCGATCATGACCGCGCTGGCGCCCGCGGCGAGCGCCTTGGTGATGTCCCCCGAGTACTTGATGCCGCCGTCGGCGATCACGGGCACGCCGGCGTCCTTCGTAGCGCGATATGCCTCGGCGATGGCTGTGATCTGTGGGACACCCGCTCCGGTTACGACTCGCGTCGTGCAGATCGATCCCGGCCCGATACCGACCTTGATGCCGTCGGCCCCGGCGCGAGTGAGTTCACAGGCGCCGTCAAATGTGGCCACGTTGCCGGCCAGAAGTTCCACGTGCGGCAGTTTCGCTTTCACCTGCTTCACGGCATCGAGCACCTTCGTCGAATGGCCGTGCGCGCTGTCGACGGCGAGCACGTCGACCTTCGCTTCCGCCAGTTCCTGGGCGCGTTCGAGAAAATCTCCGGTTGCGCCGATGGCAGCTCCAACGCGCAAACGTCCCTGGGAATCCTTGGCAGCGTTGGGATACTTCAGTTTCTTCTGGATGTCCTTGACCGTGATCAGGCCCTTCAGAATGTATTTGTCGTCGACGACCAGCAGTTTCTCCACGCGGTGCTGGTGCAGGATCTTTTCCGCTTCTTCGAGTGTGGTGCCCACCGGCACGGTAATGAGGTTTTTCTTGGTCATCACGTTGTCGATGGGAATATCGAAGCGGGTTTCGAAGCGCAGATCGCGGTTAGTGAGGATGCCCACCAGCTTTCCGTTCTCGGTGATCGGGACGCCGGAGATTTTGTACTTGCGCATCACTTCAAGCGCGTCCGAGACCTTGTCGGTGGGATGCATGGTCACGGGGTCGACGATCATGCCGCTTTCCGAGCGTTTCACCTTGTCGACTTCGTTGGCCTGCTGCTCGATCGACAGGTTGCGATGAATGATGCCCAGCCCGCCCTGCTGCGCCAGCGCGATCGCCATATGAGATTCGGTGACAGTATCCATGGCGGCGCTCACGATCGGAATGTTCAGCGTGATGTTGCGCGTGAGGTGGGTCTGCGTGCTGGCCTGCGCCGGGATCACATCGGAGCGCGCGGGCAGAAGGAGGACGTCATCAAAGGTGAGAGCTTCGGGAACGGGAAAATGAATCATAAGTTTTCGAGATTCGCCCAGCTGTGCGGGTGATGCTTCATTGTAGAGAGCGCCGGAAGATCAGGCAAATGGACAGTGGAGAACACGACGTACCTGCACGCTCGTCATTTCGACGCACGTTATTTCGACGGAGCGGTCTGATTCTTGTGGATCTGGTCGAGCAGTGCCTGGAAGCGCGGGTCTTTTTGCAGCGGCTTCAGATTGTCGTCGGCGGTCAGTTGATCCGCGTCGGAGAAGCCGAGTTTGACGGTTTGTTCGAGGTGATCTAGTGCTGCGTCGTTCCGGCCGAGGACGGCCAGGGCATCGGCATATTGGTAGTTGGCATCCATCAGCGCGCTGCCCTCCGACTTCGAGGCCAGTTGCAGCAGTTTCTCGAACATCGCAATGGTTTCGTCCGTCTTCTTCTCAAACGCCAGGGTCCCGGCCAGGTTGGTCATAGTGCGCTGCGTATTTGGGCTCGTGGGGCCTAACGTTCGCATGTCAATCGCCAAAGCTTCGCGCAGCAACTTCTCCGATTCCGACAGTTTCTTCTCCATGCCTAAGGTGACCGCCAGGTCGCTCATGGAATCGAGAGCGTCCGGACTTTCGGGCCCCTGCGTCTTGCGCGTGCGCTCCAGGAGGTCACGCTGAATGGCCTCAGCCTCGGAGTAGTGCCCTTCCAGTTGCAGGTTGTAGGCGAGATTGGAGAGCGCGGCCGTGGTATTGGGGTGGTCGGGACCGAGCACGCGAGTCGATGCCGTGAACGAGTCGCGAAACAGTCTCTCGGCCTCCGCATAGCGCCCTTCCGCCTGCAACACGATTGCGAGATTGGTCATGCTCCAGAGCGTGCCTGGGTGGTCCGGTCCCAGTGCGTGTTGTTCGAGCGCCAGGGTTTCTCTGCCCTGTTTTTCCGCGTCGGCCCAGCGGTGCTGGTCGGCTAGGTTCTTGGAAAGGCTGCGCATGGAGCGCAGGGTCGCTCCGTCCTGTGGACCCAGGGTTCGCTGCTGGCTGGCGATGGTGTGGCGGATCAGGCTCTCCGCTTCGGCGAACTTTCCCTCTTGCGTGAGAGTATCGGTCAGGTAACTCTCGGCGAGCAGGGTATCGGCGTTGTCCGCGCCGAGCGCTCTTTGTTCGCCGTTCAGCGCCTCGCGGAGTATCTTCTCCGAGTCGGCATAGCGTCCCAGAGATTCATACGTCACGCCGAGGAACGCCATGGATTGCAGGGTTTCCGGGTTCTCCGCTCCGAGCGCGTGGGTTTGAATATTCACGGCGTGCTCCAGCAGCGTGCGCGCCTGATCGTAGAGTGCGAGCCCGCGATAGGTGACGCCCATGGTCTGCATCAGGCGCGCCTGCACCACCGGGTCCTGGCCGAGGCCCTGCTCGATCTGCGTCGACGCCTTATCGAGCAGCTCGCGCGCAGTGACGCTGTTTCCCCGCGACTCGGTCGGATCCGAGACGCTGAAGATGTGCGTCATGAAGTCGGAGACCCGTTTTGAGGTTTCGGCTTCGCGCCTGGCGCGGTTGCGCTCAATGGTCATGCTCACGGCGAAGCCAACAATCAGCAGCAGCAACGCAGCCGAAAATACGACCACGAGCCGGTTGCGGCGCACAAACTTACGCGTGAGATAGGCAACGCTGGGCGGCCGGGCCGCGATGGGCTCGTCGCGCAAATAGCGCGAAAGGTCAGCGGCGAACTCGGCCGGCGAACTGTAGCGTCGATCCCGCTCGCGCTCCAGCGCCTTGAGCGTGATCCAGTCGAGATCACCGCGCAGTTGGCTGACCAGCTTGTGTTGCTCCATGCCGGTTTTCTGCGCCGCTCCGGTGGTATCGGTGCTGACGCGGGTGCTGGGGCGCTGCGGGTCCTCCTCATGCAGTTGGCGCAACACTTCGTGCAGCGGCTTCGTCTTCCACTTTCGCGGATCAAACGGCAGGGTTGCAGTCAGCAGTTCGTAGAGAACCACGCCCAGCGAGTACACGTCGGTGCGCGTATCGATATCGAGAATGCCGGGGTCAGCCTGCTCGGGGCTCATGTAGCCCGGCGTGCCGATCATGCCGCCGGCGCTGGTCAGCATGTCGAGCGTCGCGTCTTCGTCGGCCACGCTGCTCGGCGTGGCCTTGGCAATGCCGAAGTCGATGATGCGCGGCACCGGCTTGCCGTCGACTTCCGTGACCAGAATGTTCGAGGGCTTGAGGTCGCGGTGCATGATCGCCTTCTGGTGGGCATGCTGCACGCCTTCGCAGACCTTGATCATCAGCTCGATGCGCTCGCGCGGTCCGAGATGCTTCTGGTTGCAGTACTGGGTGATGGGCAGGCCGGAGACATATTCCATCACGAAGTAGGGCTGACCGTCGGTTGTAGAACCGGCGTCGAAAACCTTGGCAATCGCCGGATGATTCATGATGGCCAGCGTCTGCCGCTCGAGATCGAAGCGCAGCATTGCTTGTTCGCTGAAGCGCCCGGCCTTCACGACTTTGATCGCAACCTGGCGCTTTACCGGTGACGACTGCTCGGCCAGCCAGACCGAGCCCATGCCGCCTTCACCGATCTTCTGGAGCAGACGGTAGGGCCCGATCGCACCCAGGCTGCGCTCGACTGCTGGCGAGGGCGTACCGGGCGAGAGCGTAGTGGCATCGGAGTCGGGAGGAGTCTGCAACGTTTGCGCATCAGGAGAAGCTGGCTTCGCAGAATCGTTCACTCAGACCCTCAATTACACAGCCAAACGTAGGACACCAAGAGTACACCTAGCGGGCAAGTCTGCTTCTCCATTCGGCTTAGGGCAGGTTGTCCGGCGGCGGTTTGTCTTTTTCCCCTCCACGGGCGTATATTAGGGTACTGAGAACTGCTGTGTACCGGCATTTGGCGAAGCACACCAGTGGGCGCAAGCCCACTTTTTAGTTGAACCCGCGGTCGTGACTGCCATCGCCTGTAAGCTACTGCATTCATGGCGTTTGACGTTGCACGTGTGCGGGAAATTGCGGACCGCGTGGCGGCCTCGAGCGGACTCGAGGTGATTGAGGTGGAGTTTCTCGGCGGGGGCAAGGCGGGAATGTTGCGGGTGTTTCTGGACAAGCCCGCTTCGGGAGCCAGCCCTCTGGGCGGAGTGACGCACGCAGACTGCGCCAACTTCAGTCGAGAGTTTGGCACGATTCTCGATGTTGAAGATGTGATGCCCGGCTCGTACACGCTGGAAGTTTCGTCGCCGGGGCTGGATCGCAAGCTGATAAAGGCGTCGGATTTCCAGCGCTTTACCGGAAGCCGCGTGAAGCTGACAACGCGCCAGCCGGTGAATAACAACCGGCACTTCGAGGGCCGGCTGGAAAGTTTTGACGATGGCCGTCTGACGCTAGACTTGAGCGTGGCCAGCCACAAGTCGCGCAAGAAGATGGGCGCGGCGGCCGGGCAGAAGATTGAGATCGAGTTCGCCAACGTGGAGAAGGCGAATTTAGTGCCGGAGATTTAGAGGGATTGAGTAATTGGGCAATTTGGTAATTGAGAAATTGAAAATCATCGCGTACGAACTGTGCTCAGGGTTTCAATTTCCAAATTACTGAATTACCCAATTACGCAATTGTTTTCTTATGGCTAGCGAGCTCTACAACATCATCGAAGGCGTAAGCCGGGAAAAGGGAATTGATCCGCAGATTGTAGTCAGCGCGGTGGAAGACGCCATTGTCATGGCCACGCGCAAATACTACAAGTCGCAGGAGAATCTGCGCGCCAAGCTGGATAAGGAAACCGGCAAGATCAACGCCTTCGCGGTGAAAACCGTGGTCGAGAGTCCCGAGCAGGTGGAGGATCCCAACCTCCAGATCACGCTGGAAGAGGCGCGCAAGACGGATCCCAACCTGGAAATTGGAGGCGAACTGCTGATTCCGCGGGTGACGGAGGGGATCCTCGGCCGAATCTCGGCGCAGCTGGCCAAGCAGGTCATCTTCCAGAAAGTGCGCGAGGCCGAGCGCGACACGGTTTACAACGAATACATCGGCCGCGTCGGCGAGATCGTCAACGCGACGGTGAAGCGGGTCGAGGGCCCCGATGTGATTTTCGACATCGGCAAGGCGGAAGCGCGCATGCCCCGCAAGGAGCAATCGAGGCTGGAATCGTTCGCCATCGGCGAGCGGGTGCGCGTGGTGATTGCCCGCGTCGAAAAAGCTTCGAAAGGCCCGGGCGTGGTGGTTTCGCGGGCCGCGCCTGACTTGGTTCAGCATCTGTTCCAGACCGAAGTCCCGGAAATTTATGACGGCACCGTGGTGATCCGCGCGATTGCCCGCGAGGCGGGCGAGCGCACCAAGATCGCGGTCATGTCGAAGGACAAGGATGTGGACGCGGTGGGCGCGTGCGTGGGCATGAAAGGCATGCGGGTGCAGTCGATTATCCGCGAACTGCGCGGCGAGAAAATCGACATCATCGAGTATCACGAAGATGCCGTCACGTTCGCAGAGAAAGCGTTGCAGCCGGCCAAGGTGAGCCGGGTAACCGTAGTCGACAGCGGCGAGAAGCATCTCGAAGTTGTGGTCGATGACAGCCAGCTCTCTCTCGCGATCGGCAAGAAGGGGCAGAACGTTCGCCTCGCGGCCAAGCTGCTTGGCTGGAAGATTGACATCAAGAGCGAGGAAGAAAAGCGCCAGGAAGTCGAGCAGCAGATGGCCGCGATGGCGCCGCCAGTCACCACTCCGCTCGAAAACGTGTCCGGTCTGGGCGAGGGGCTGGTGGAGAAGCTCAAGGCTGCGGGCGTGACCACCGTGGAATCTCTCGCTGATATGACGCCTGAGCAACTGGAGGCCATTGAGGGTATCGGTCCCAAGACGGTGGAAAAAATCAGCCTCGCGGTGAATAATTACTTCGCCAGCCTGGAGCCAGGCGAGGCGGCGGTGGAAGGTGAAGCGCCGGCGGAGGGCGCCGAAGGCGAACTCCCATCTGAGGTTGCCAGTGAAGTTCCTGGAGAAGCGATCGTGACGGACGCTGCTGCGGAAATCGAACAGTCTCCAGTGCCGGCGGATGCAGCTCCTGAAGGTGAAGCGGCTTCGGGCGAAAAAAAAGAAGAGCATGAGCTGCAGGACGGCTCTGCTCCCCAAACAACCGAATAGTCATGGCGCGCGAAGATTCATGCGACCGCGTGCGAGTACGACAAATTAACTCCGTGAGGCCGAAATGAAGACCTAAGCACAACGCGGAGTAGAAGAAAGGCCGGATGAGCAAGGTTCGAATCAACGATCTCGCCAGAGAGCTGGAAGTGAAGAGCAAGGCCATTCTCGACGTGCTGGCGCTCGTCGGGGTGACCGAGAAAAAGACCCACTCCAGTTCCCTGGAGGAGCACGAGGCGGAGAAGGTGCGGGCCCACATCCGCGGCTCCGCTGAGGCGGCGGGTTCGGCCGCCCGGGCCGCGAAGCCTTTGCGGGGCGAAGAAGAAATTAAGACCAAGATTGACCTGTCGCACATCTCCCATCCGGGAGACGTACTCAAAGCTATATTGCAACAGAAGGAAACGGTAGCGCCGCCGGCGCGCCCCGCAGTTCCGCCGGTGGCCGCGAAACCGGTCGTCGCGCCACCAGTGGCGAAGCCGGCTATCTCTCCTGCAGCGGCGGTTGTACCCCCTGTTCCTGCGCGCCCGGTTGTGTCTCCAGCAGCGGACAAACCTGCGGCTGAAGTTTCGCCAAAACCTCCCGTTACTGCGCCGGTTCGCCCGACGCCGCCTCCGGCGGCAGTAGTCGCGCCGCCCTCTCCGGCAACGCCATCAGTCTCCGCTTCGGCTGTGCAGCAGACTCCGGTTGCTTCGCGTTCGGCTGCACCACCAGCGGCAGCAGCGCCATCGCCGCCCGCGCCGCGCATGATCGTGCCGCAGACCGGGCCGCGTCCGGTATACAAAGCTCCGCCGCCACGTCCGGTTGTGCCGGCTGCGCAGGCGGGAGCGCCCGCGGCCGGAGCCGTGCGTCCTGCCCCGGGACGTCCCGTGCCCGGACAACCGATTTTTCAGCGCCCGCGGCCGGCAGCACCGGGGGCAGGCGCGCCGCGTCCGCTGCGTCCTGGCGAACGCCGCCCGATGCACCCTACGCGCTCTTCTCCAACCGGTACTCGTCCCATCGGGGTCGGTCCGGGCCTGCCGCCTCCCGGACCGGTTCGTCCCGGCAGCCGTCCAGGCGCCCCGGCGCGCCGGCCCGGCCAGCGCTATATTCCGCGTGGCGTAAAAGAAGGGCCGATGAAGGGCTACGTTCCGCCGCCCCGCATGGTGGTATCGAACGAGCCCCAGCCCATCACGCGCAACATCACCATCACTGAAGGCATCAGCGTGAAGGACCTGGCAGAGAAGCTCGACATTCGCGCCAAGGACCTGATCTCGCGCCTGCTGGCGCGCGGCGTTTTTGCCACCATTAATCAGACGCTCGATGCTGAACTGGCCAGCGAGATGGCGCGCTTCTTCGGCGCCGAGACGAACGTGATTACTTTCGAAGAGCAGACCGCCAAAGACATTGACGCGGCTGCCGCAAGCGGTGAGGAATCCGCCATCGAAGTCACGCCCCGTCCCCCCGTGGTCACGATCATGGGCCATGTCGACCACGGCAAGACAACCCTGCTGGACTCAATTCGCCTCACCAACGTCGCCGAAGGTGAAGCGGGGGGCATTACGCAGCACATCGGTGCTTACAAGGTCCGCATTACCGACCAGGAATCTCCCGCCTTCGGGCGCGAAATTGTTTTCCTCGACACGCCGGGTCACGAGGCATTTACGCGCATGCGTTCCCGTGGGGCCAAGGCGACCGATATCGTGGTGCTGGTGGTCGCGGCCGATGACGGCGTGATGCCGCAAACCCTGGAAGCTATCGATCACGCCCACGCAGCCGAGGTTCCGATCATCGTCGCCGTGAACAAGATCGATAAGCCGGAAGCTCTGCCCGACCGCGTCAAGAAGCAACTGGCCGATCGCGGCCTGATGCCGGAAGATTGGGGCGGCAAAACCGTTTTTGTCGATGTATCGGCAAAGAAGAAAACGAATCTGAACCTGCTGATGGAAATGATCTGCCTGGTGGCCGATCTGGCGGAGCTCAAAGCGACTCCGGAACGCGCTGCTACCGGAGTCGTGCTCGAAGCCAAACTCGATCGGGGTCGTGGACCAGTGGCCACGGTGCTGGTGCAGAATGGCACCCTCAACGCCGGGGACAATTTTGTAGTGGGCAACGTCTACGGCAAAGTTCGCGCCATGTTCGACGATCGCGGAGCCGGGCTGGACTCTGCTCCTCCGTCAACCCCGGTTGAAATTCTGGGCATGGAAGGCCTGCCTCAGGCGGGCGACCAATTTGTCGTGGTGGCCGATCGCGACAAGGCCCGCGGCATCTCCGAATACCGCGAGCAGAAGGCCCGCGAAGCGGCCTTGGCCAAGAGTTCGCGCGTATCGCTGGAAGGATTGGCCGAGCAGATCAAGACGGCCGGCACCAAGGAACTGAACATCATCCTCAAGGGCGACGTCCACGGATCGGTCGAAGTGCTGAGCGATCTGCTCTCAAAGCTCTCGAACGACAAGGTGCGTTTGAAGCTGCTGCGCTCGGGCGTCGGGGCGATCACGGAAACCGACGTGCTGCTGGCTTCTGCGTCGAACGCCATCATCATCGGCTTCAACGTGCGGCCGGAGCGCAAGGCGCAGGAACTGGCCGAGCAGGAAGAAGTCGACATCCGTCTGCATTCGATCATTTACGAACTGCAGGACGAGATCAAGCGCGCCATGAGCGGCCTGCTTGAGCCCACGATCAAAGAGACCTACCAGGGGCGCGCCCAGGTGCTGGAGACGTTCCGCATCCCGAAAGTCGGGACGATTGCCGGCTGCCGCGTAACCGACGGCCTGCTCAAGCGCGACTCCGAAGTGCGCCTGCTGCGCGACAACGTGGTCGTATTCAAAGGCAAGGTTGGATCGCTGCGCCGTTTCAAAGACGATGCCAAAGAAGTGCACAACGGCATGGAGTGCGGCGTTTCGATCGCGAACTACGGCGACGTCAAGATCGGTGACGTGATCGAGGCCTTCGCGACGGAGAGAATCGCGGCGGAAGTCATCGCGTAAGAGCGGGGGCTAGTGGCTAGGGATTGGAGGCTAGGCTTTCTGATCCCTAGCCTCTAGCCCCTAGTCCCTCCATGATTGCCTTCCTCACCCTCGAACTCCACATCGAAGCCGCGCAATCGCTCAAAGATCGGCGCCAGGTGGTGCGCAGTGTAAAAGACCGTCTGCGAGCGGCGTTCAACGTGTCGGTCGCTGAGCTTGATGCAGGCGGTCTTTGGAATCGCGCCACCATCGGGGTCGTCAGCATCTCCGATTCGCGCGACTACCTTGACGGCTTGATGAAGAAAGTGGAACGGCAGGCCGCCCGCATTGCCAACAATCGCGGAGCCGATCTGGCAGATTCGTTTCTTGAATACTTCTAGGTTTCGGCGCAGATCGGCTGAAAAACGCAACAGCGCTTAACACCCTGTTACCTCCGTTACTTACCGCTCATGGGCCAAAGCACGCGACAATAGCGCAGCAGGGGTACGCCGATCCCCAACATTTGCACGCTCTTTTCTGATATTCTCATGCGTTTTACTTCGAGGAGCGTGCAGTGGAAAAGCGCGGGGCGCAGCATCATCGCGGACGTTTGGGCGAGGCCCTGCGCGAAGAACTGGAGACACTGGTCGAGGGCGAACTCGGTGATCCGCGCATCGGCTTGGTCCGTGTGACCGGCGTGCATCTGGCCGAGGACGGGCGTTCGGCGCAGGTTCTGGTCGACGTCGAAGGCGATGACGATGAGGCCGAGCGAAGTATGCAAGGTCTTGACGCCGCTAAAGTGTACATCCGGCGTGAGCTGGCGGGCCGGTTGCGATTGCGGCGGTCGCCGGAATTGATTTTTCGGCTCGACCGCGCCGAGCGTGAAAACGCGCGTGTAGAAGAATTGTTAACCCGGGCAAAAAAGCGCAGCAAAGCCCGGGTTGATCCGTCAAAGGCGAGCAGTGGAAAGAACGCATAATATCCTCGAGGATGTGCTCCGGCAGATCGGGCAGCGCGAACGCTTCGTGCTGACGTCACACGCCCGGCCCGACGGCGATGCTGTCGGCTCGGCGCTGGCCTGCTGCCAGGTTCTGCGCTCCATGGGCAAGCAGGCCGATGTCGTCTTGCACGATGGCGTTCCACGCATCTATCGTTCGCTTCCATTCGCCGATCAGGTGGTGCAGTCGAATCGGGTGACGGGCGGCTACGAGGCTGCCATTATTCTCGAATGCGACAGCATTCATCGCACGCGGCTGGAAGGGCTGGAGGACCGGTTTCTCATCAGCATTGATCACCATGTCAGCGGACGGCCTTTTGCTCACGTGAACTGGATCGATCCTCACGCTGTAGCGACCGCCGAGATGGTCTTCCGCTTGGCGCGTGAGGCGAGTGTGAAGTTTTCTCCCGACATTGCAACCTGTCTGTACACGGCCCTGATGACCGACACCGGATCGTTCATGTTTCAGGGAACAAATGAGAATACCTTCGCGCTGGCGCGCGAGCTCGTGCTGGCAGGAGCCGATCCGGCCCATTGCGCGCGAGGCATTTATTTTGCGCATTCGATCGCCAAGATTCGCTTGCTCGGCGAGGCGCTGCGCAATCTCCAGGTGGAAGGGCACATCGGCTACGTCTGGGTGACGCAAAAGCAGATGGAGCGCTGCGCGGCAAAAGAAGAAGACTGCGAAGGTCTGGTGAACTACGTTCTCTCCATCGGCGGAGTCGAGGTGGCGGCGTTCTTCCGCGAGCTGCCCGACGGACGATACCGCGTCAGCCTGCGGAGCAAGGGAAAACTCGACGTGGCGCAGGTGGCCGAAAGCTTTGGCGGCGGAGGCCACGAATGCGCCAGCGGCTGCTCACTCGACGGCCCGCTTGCCGAGGCGGTGCGCCAGGTGCTAGTGCAGCTTCGCCGAGGACCTTCCGTACAATAAGAAGTCTGATTGCCGATTGCCGATTTTCGATTTCCGAATAAAGACCTGTGAGTCGGCGGCAGTTGTTCTTCAATCGGCAATCGCAAATCGAAAATCGCAAATCGTCAATTTCCCTCATGACCCTGCGGACTCGAACAGACATCCTGCTGATCGCCGGTTTCTGCGGGTTTCTCTACTTCTACGGCGCCGGACAGTTCGGGCTGATCGGGGCCGACGAGCCGCGCTACGCGCAAGTGGCGCGCGAAATGCTCGACCGCCATGACTGGATCACTCCTACGCTTTGCGGGCATCCGTGGCTGGAAAAGCCACCGCTCTATTACTGGCAGGCGATTCTGGCCTACGCGGTGCTCGGTGTCAGCGATACTGCTGCCCGTCTCCCCTCGGCCGTCGACGCCACGCTCCTGGTCGTTGCCGTCTACCTCTTCTTTCGCCGGTTTCGCCGCGGAGTGGAAGTGGATGCTGCGCTGATCACGGCTTCGTGCGCGGGAGTCATCGGATATTCCCGCGCAGCCTCGATGGACATGGCTCTGACCGTAGCCTTCGCTGTAGGGATCCTGGCGTGGTGGGCCTGGCGGGAGAGTGACTGCCGAAGCTATCTCGCGCTCTTTTACGCCTGCATGGCACTGGGCGTGCTGGCCAAGGGCCCGGTGGCGCCGCTGCTCGGGGCGATCATCGTCGTGTTGTTTGCCGCGATGGTGCGTGAGCTGCGGCTTGTGGTCAGAACGCTGTGGCTGCCAGGAATTCTCCTGTTCTGCGCGATCGCACTGCCGTGGTACATCGCAGTGCAGCTGCGCAATCCGCAGTTTTTCCGCGAATTCATTCTGCAGCACAATCTCGCACGCTTCTCGACCGACCTTTACCACCATCGCGAGCCGTTCTGGTATTACCTGCCGGTCACGCTGCTCGCGCTGCTGCCCTGGCCGGTCTTCGTGATCGCGGCTTTCGTCCGCCCGCTGCGGACCTGGTGGGCGGAGCGTAAATCTGGCTCGGCCGCGCCCAATCTCGAGTTGCAGTTCAACTTGTTTGCGTGCTGCTGGCTGGTCGTGCCAGTCCTGTTCTTCTCGATTTCGCAGTCGAAGCTTCCGGGCTATATTCTTCCCGCGATACCTGCGGGGCCGGTGCTGCTGGCGGAGTATCTGCGGCGGGAGTTTGAGTATGAGGGGCCGGCGCCGAAATGGGTCGCCGTGTTGCATGCGCTCGTGGCAGCAGCACCAATCGTTCCAGCGACACTGGCCGCTTACCTGATCACGCAGCATCGGCTGCCCTCAGGGCGTCCCATGCTGCTGGCCGTGGGCGTCGCGCTCCTGCTCTGCGCCGGCATAGCCGTTACCTTGGTCAGCCGCCTGGGCCTGCGCATGCTGCGCTTCGTTACGCTGATACCGGTGGTGCTGGCAGTCGCAGCCGTCCTCAAGCTGGGAGCTACTTCGATCGACCAGCAGCTTTCGGCACGGCCTCTGGCCCGGGAGCTCGTCCGCCTCGAGACGCATCGCTTGCCGTTGGCCGTTTGCGGGACATCGCGCGAACTGGAATTCGGTCTGGCGTTCTATCGCAATCAGACGATCGCGCGCTACGAATCCGGCGCGGTTCCGCTGGGAGAACATCTGCTCGTCGCGCCCCCAAATTGGAAGGCGGATATCGCATCCCGAACCGTGGGCCGGCGTGTGTCGTTCCTCGGGCACTATGCAGCACAGGATGTGGACTACTATTGGGTCTCGTCAGCGGGTGCGAAGCGGTAGCAAGTCGGAGGCGCCAGCACGTATCGTCTGCCGTCTACCCCTCGGTGATTGCCAGCGTTTCCAATTCCGGGCGCGGAGGTGCGGCTGCCAATTCGGTATTTCCGTACTCGAATCCCTTTTCGAACGCTTTCAGGTTCAGCTCGCGGAAGTTCGGCGGGACCGAGTCGGCCACGGATTTGCGCACCGCGTCGGCATCGAGCAGTTTCGTCACTGCGGTAAAGAACCCCACCATCACCGAGTTCAATACCATGCGCTTGCCTAATTCTTCGGCGAAGCGCGTGGCCGGTATTGCGTAGACCTTGGGGTCGCCTTTGAGATCGGCGACGCGAACCAGATCTTCCTCAATGATGAGCGTTCCGCCGGGCTTCAGCTCGTGCGCGAAGCGGTTGTAGGCCTCCTGCGACATGATCACCATGATGTCGGGCTGGGTCGTGTAGGGATACAGTACAGGCGAGTCCGAGATCACTAACTGCGCGCTGCACGCGCCGCCGCGCGCTTCCGGGCCGAAATTCTGCGTCATGGTGGCGAATCCATTTTCGTAGATCGACGCCGCCTTGCCCAACACGATAGCCGAAAGAATAACCCCCTGGCCGCCAAATCCCGCCACTCGAATCTCGGTCAGTCGCATACGCACTCCAATTCCGGTTGCTCCGGATCTGCCATTTCCACGTAGCGCTCGCCCAGTGATTCGACGTACTGCGCGCGCATCATGGTTTGATAGTCGGGGCGGTCGCGGTCGACGAACTTCCCGACCACGATTTCGCCGTTCAGCGTGAGGCCGACCTCGCCGGTGGGCGCGCCGTTTTTCACCTTACTCTTCTCTTTGTAGTACTTCATGGTGTCGAGGCCGTCACCCATCTTGTTGCGCCGCTGGTAGAGCGTGGGACAGGGCGAAATGACTTCGATGAAGGAGAATCCCTTCTTGGCGAATGCTTCGCTGATCGACCGCGCCAGTTGCCGCACGTGGAAAGTCGTCCAGCGGGCGACGTAGACCGCGCCTGCAGCCTCTACCAGATGCGGCAAGTTGAACGCCGGCTCGAACGTGCCGTAAGGATTGGTTGAAGTGGTGGCGTGGCCTGGAGTTGTAGGCGCGGTTTGGCCGCCCGTCATCGCGTAAATCAAGTTGTTGACGCAGATGACTTTGATGTCCAGATTGCGGCGCGCGGCGTGAATCAGGTGATTGCCTCCGATCGCCGAGAGATCTCCGTCACCCGAGTAGACGACAACATTGAGCTTGGGATTCGCCAGCTTCAGGCCGGTGGCAAAGGGAATCGCGCGCCCGTGCGTGGTGTGGAACGAATCGAGCTTCACATAACCCGCGACGCGGCCCGTGCAGCCGATGCCTGAAACCAGAGCAAGCGAGTTCAGATCGATCTTCGACTCGATCAGCGCGCGCGCGAACGAGTTCACCGTAGTGCCGATGCCGCATCCCGGGCACCAGATGTGCGGCATGCGGTCGCTGCGCAGGAACGGCTCGACTGGATTGATGGTGTCGTCTAGAACGTTCAGCATCGGCTTGCCTCCACGATGGCGTTCAGGATTTCGTCCGGGTTGTGGACTCCGCCTCCGGCATGCGATACAGCGATGGTCTTCGCTTTGCCGCTGGCGGCGCGCTCGACCTCGCGCACCATCTGCCCCAGGTTAAGTTCCGGCACGACGAACGCTTTGATGTGCGCGGCCACATCCGCAATCTTTTTCTCGGGGAAAGGCCACGCCGTGATGAGGCGTAACTTTCCAACTTTTAATCCGCGCTCACGCGCCGCGTCGATCGCCCGCTGCGCCACTCGAGACGTGATGCCGTAGGAAACTACCACGACGTCCGCGTCCTCAAGCCGGTCCTCTTCAAACAGGCAGATGCGGTCGGCGGCGGTGCGAATCTTGTTCTGCAGACGCTTCACCAGCTTGTCCTGCACGGCCGGCGTCATGTTGGGATAGCCGCGTTCGTCGTGGGTCAAGCCAGTAATGTGAAACTTGTAGCCCTCGCCGGCGTGCGCCATTTCCGGCACCATGTCGCCGTTGGTCTGGTAGGGAAGGTAGTCTTCTATGGACTTGCGGGTGTGCTTGCGCGGCACGACTTCGATCTGATCGGCCGGAGGAATCACGACTTTCTCGGTCATGTGTCCCACGACTTCGTCCATCATGAACATCACTGGGACGCGGAATTCTTCGGCCAGGTTGAAAGCCTTGATGGTCAAATCGAAGCACTCCTGAGGCGAGTTCGGGCAGAGCGCGATGATTTCGTAGTCGCCGTGCGATCCCCAGCGCGCCTGCATCATGTCGGCCTGCGCAGGAAGCGTGGGCAGCCCGGTGGATGGTCCGCCACGCTGCACGTCGACGAAAACGCAGGGCGTTTCGGTCATGGCCGCGTAGCCGATGTGCTCCATCATCAGCGAAAAGCCCGGACCGGAGGTCACCGTAAACGCCTTGGCCCCGCCCCACACGCCGCCCTGCAGGGCGATCGAGGCGGCCAGTTCGTCTTCCATTTGGATGAAGCATCCGCCGACGGTTGGCACGCGCGCGGCGAAACGTTCGACCACTTCAGTCGAAGGCGTGATGGGGTATCCGGCGGCGAATCTCGCTCCGGCAGCCAGCGCGCCTTCACAGCAGGCGTGGTCGCCGTCAAGAAAATGTGTGCCGGTAAGCACACCGTGTGGGTCGGCTTTCATTGCTCACCTCCGGCGGCCTTCTGCGACTTTGCTTCGGCAGCCTTGGCTTCCGCGATCTTCGCTTCTGCGACCTTGGTTCCATAGATTGCAAAATCAGGGCAGTACATGCCGCACAGATCGCAGCCGCTGCATTTTTCCGGATGCACCACATGCGGCGGATGATAGCCCTTGGAGTTGAAAGCGGAAGAGAGCGCCAGCACGTGCGTGGGACAGAACTCCACGCAGAAGCCGCACGCCTTGCAGCGCTCAACGACGATGGAAACGCGTCCTTTTGCCACCTGGTCCCCCAGCTAAGGAGTAACAAGCACTCCGGATAACCAACGCAGGATGTGATTATGCCGGGAACACTGGACCGTGCGGTGTGACCACCATCACAAAGCAAAGTGAGGACGAGCACGATGGGGATGACGTGAATCAGTGCCATAAGTCACTGCAGCATAAGGGCTTACACGTCCTAAGTGGCATGAGAGCCGGCCTGCCTCTAGCGCCTCGATCTCTTCCGTGGTGACGGAGATCACGCGGAACGCCCCCGTTCGGATCAAGCTCCGATCGAGGTCGCCTTACCTTTCGTGGTGTTACATGCGCGTGTTCCTCTGGTTTGCCTCTCTCCAGCGAACCCACTACACTCGGAGTTTTGCCGCGACGCTTGTGCACCCGCGCGCGCTGCCGCTGCAGCCGTTTCGGAGCCTCATTTGGAGATTCTCGACCTCAGGCACTTTTCCTCCGTCGACCTGCGCCCCTTACTGGATGATGAGGCGCAGCTATGGGGTCGCGTGCTCTCCTGGGACTACTCCGGCTCGGCGGAAATGATTCTTCGCTACGTGGATGCCAAAATCCTTCCAGGTTATGCCGCGGTCGAACGCGGCCGCGTCTTCGGCTACTCGTTTTTTGTGTATGAGGGCAGCAAGGGAGTGATTGGCGATCTCTACGTCACCAACGGCGCACGCCTTCCCGACGCTCGTGACGTGGAACTGCGCCTGCTGACGCATGTCATTGAGACCCTGCAGCAGTCTCCAGGAATTCATCGCGTGGAGGCGCAGCTGCTGGCGCATGAGGCTAAAGCCGTGGCCCGACCGTTTCTGGAGACCGGTTTCCAGCGGCATCCGCGGCTGTTCATGGTGCTGGAGCTGGAGAAGGCGGCGGCTGAGAAGTCTGCCATCCACCCTGATGTAGAAATCCGGCCCTGGACCGACGCCGACTACCAGCCCTCGGCTGCCGTTATCACCGCGGCCTACCGTGGCCATGTGGACGCGCAGATCAACGACCAATACCACACCCTCAGCGGATCGCTGCGTTTTCTGAACAATATCGTGCGTTTTCCGGGATGCGGCGTGTTTGACACCGAGTCGTCGTTCGTAGCCGTCGACCGCCGCGCGAAAACTCTGATCGGGCTGATTCTTTGCTCGCGCGTGCGCTGCGACGTGGGCCACGTGACCCAGGTATGCGTTTTGCCGGAATACCGCTCGCGCCGGATTGGCGAATCCCTCATGGGGGCGACGACGTTGAATTTGAAGAAGAGGAATTTTTCGCTGTTGTCGCTGACCGTGACCGAGGCCAACGCTCGCGCCGTGACGCTCTACCGCCGATTGAATTTTGACACGAAGCGGGTCTTTGATGCGTTTGTGTGGGGAGGGTGAAAGCTTCTAGCTACTACTCCTAGCCAAGCACAAGCCGCTAGAGATGCTGTGCAGCTCTTGCTGAGGCGCGTCATTTAAGGGCGCGTTCTTTTCTCATGCTGAGTGCGGTAAGACTCAGAGCGCAGAGGCGATTGAGGCTCAGGAAGAGAGCGAGCGAACCCAGCTAGCAGCTAGACGCTACCTTTTCAGCACCCACATCGCCCATCCTGCCACAATGAGGCCACCCAAAAACATGGCGAAGCAATACGCGCCGTAACGGATCATGTCGCGAGTATTTTCACGATGAGTGATGCCGAAAACGATGGACGCAAACAGGGCGAACACCGCTGCCGCGCTAAAATGAGAGAGAGTGATGGTCACTGCTTTTTTCCAATTGCGATGTGATACGCGTCCGCGACCGAGATGAAATTCAGCAATCCGGCCACGATCATGAACTTGGTTCCATAGTCTGCCGTGGCGAAGGCAATCGCTCCCTGTCCCCAATCCATGGCCAGGGTCACGATGTAGAGGCCGCCCGCACCGAGATCACCGATGAAGCCAAGAATGTCGAGGATGTCGCCGCCGTTCGCTTTGTAAATTCGGCCCTGCATGGCGAGGCCCAGCAGGAACATCGTCACGATCGACACGAACAGCAGGCCGCCGCGGATCCAGCGCTTCTGGATCATGTGGCCGGCGCCGGGAATCAGCCAGCCTATGGCCGGCGCGAGCACACTCATCAGGCTTATCTGCTCGCCCTGCTCGATTTTTGCTTTTTCTGCCGTGGAGTTTGCCATTCAGATGGTCACTATCTCGCGTTGGATTTTCCCCGTCACTTCCGCCGACTTTGCCCGCACCAGCACATTGACCTCAGTGCGCACGCCAAACTCGGGCAGATAAATGCCGGGTTCGATGGAGAAGCAGGAGTTGGAAAGAATCTGCCGCTCGTCGTGGATTTCGAGATCGTCCATATTGGCCCCGTTGGAATGGACGTCGGTGCCGATGGAATGTCCCGTGCGGTGCACGAAATAGTCGCCGTAGCCCTTCTGCTTGATGTGTCCGCGCGTGGCCCGGTCGACTTCCCAGCCGGCGATGCGGCGGCCGGCGCTGACCGCATCGAGAACCGTCTTCACGCCCGCGTCACGGGCGTCGCGCACGATCTCGAAAAGTTGGCGCATGCGCTCCGGCGGAGTCGCGCCCACAAAGCCCATCCAGGTTATGTCGTAGTACACGGCATCTGGAGTGTTTTTCTTCCCCCACACATCGAGCAGCACGACATCCCCTTCGCAAATGGGCGTCGAGCGCTCGGCGCTCGGCTCGTAGTGCGGGTTGCCGGCATTGGCGTTGACTGCGACGATTGGCGGATCATCGGTCAGTAGATTCTCGCGGCGAAATGCCTCCACAAACCACTGCTGGATCTCGTGTTCCTTCGTGCCGCCGTTGCGCACGCGCCGGCCGATTTCCTTGAACGACTCGGCGACGATGGCGTCGATGCTGTCCCGCGCCGCGAAGTGCGAGCGAATCTGTTCCTCGCTCCAGGTGGATTCGAATTGCGCCACCAGATCGGCTGAGCTGACCACGTTCTTGCCCAGACCGCGTATCAGGTCGATCGTGCCGCCGTCCACCAGCGAGACATAGAAAATGATGTTATTCGGCGAGTACTGCATGGCAATGTCGCGGTGGTTCGCCAGGATCGCTTTCAGCTTCTCGAACAACTCCTGCCAGCCCGAATACAGATGCTTTTTGCCGGGAAGCGTGTCGAGATGCCCGGCCTCGATCTTGTGGACCAGCTTGACCGGCTCGCCCTCCGCCGGAATCAGGTAGAACCAGCGCCGCGTGACCATCAGGCCCGCAGGAACGCCCAGGACGCGGTAAGCGATGGGATCGCGGTGATGGTGGTCGTAGAAAAGCCAGGCGTCGATATTGCGTTCGCGCAGAGCTGACTGGATTGCGGCGAGGTTCATGGGCAAACTTCTATTGTAAACAAGAGCAGGAATTTGAGCGAATTGGGGGGCCTGGGGTGGCAGCGCAATGATCTCACCACGAAGGACACAAAGCACACGAAGAAGATGCCAACTTGTACCTTCGTGATACTTCGTGTCCTTCGTGGTTTGTTGACTCAGGGCACTACCCCGAGCCTGAAGTCAGAATCTTCTCTCGTTTGGTCTTGGCGGCGTCTCGCACGCCGTTCCAAGAGCCAGCCGCGCGGAGCCCGCCGGACCTTCATCGGACCAGGCACCGTGCGCCAGGCATCGGGTCTTGCGCTTTCATGCGGCGCGGGACTTGGCGGTTACCGGCCGATATCCGCATTTGCCGGCCTTCTTCAAGGCCTCGACAGCCTCTTCGACCGAAATCAGCGGAGTGGTCTGCACCGACTTGCAGGCGCCACCGGCAGCGAACGCCATGGCAATGGCTGCGGCGCTGACGTTGTCGGGCAACTCTGAGATGACGACGATATCGTAATCGCCGAACGAGAACCAGGCCTGAACGATCCGGCCTCCGAGCTTTTCGATCGCGGGCCGCACAGCCTCAATGCGATTCTGCGGATTCGCGACCAGGGCTTCCCATCCTTCGCGGGAGTACGCGACTTGCTGTAGATAGTGTGGCATAGAGCCTCCTCACGTTTGGCTAACTGGAGGCGAATCATTCCACGCACTCAGGGCGAAGTCAAGCCGCTGAGCTGGTTTCGCGCCGCACGAACCGGTCGTAGATCCACAGCAGCAATGTTGTGGCGACACCCACGCCAACCACCGGCCACCAGATCATCGACGGCCGGTGTAGTTCTTCGCCGAAGTGATGCATCAGCCACCCGCTGAATTTGCCGGCAATGAACGATCCTATCCCGAGCGGCAGGAAGGCAAAGCCCATGTACGTTCCCTGCTGACCGGCCGGGGCGAGACGGGAAATGTAGTCGTAATAGCGGGGCTGCTGCGTGATCTCGCCGATAGCCAATACAAACAGCGAGAGGTATGCGGCCCAGATTGTCGGCCAAATCGCGATGATCGCCCAAGCCAACGAGGTAATGACCGTACCGAGAATTACGGCTTGGAGTGAAGAGAGCTTACGCCACAGGTAATTTACCGCCAACGTCAGGAGAATCACTGTCACGCCGTCCGTGACAAGGATCATTTCGACGTCGGCATGGGGGTTAATGTATCCGTGAACGAAAAGGGGCAGGCTGATGTACTGCTGCCAAAATACGACCCAGTAGCCTGAAAAGAGCACAAGAAACCACATGAATTTGCTTATGCCCGCCAGAACAACTGCTAGGAGGGCAATCCAGATCCACCAAGGAACCACAAAAGCCGGACGAAAAAAGGTCACAATGAACAACAACAGCGCAATTCCCAGCACAGGCAGGACGAGTCGGTAGTTGCCCACCACCACGCAAAAATTGCGTGCCACGGTTGCAATTGAAGGCAGAGGAGCATCGTCGGTCTTGCGTGGCTCACGGAAAAAGACAAGAACTACGAAAAACATTGCGAAGACGCTGACCGCCGCGACGCGATAAACGTTTTCAACCCCCATGTGACGGTGCGCCCACGAAGCAAGATAGGGACCGGCTGCTCCGCCTATGTTGACGAGTGTGTAGTAGATCGAATAGCCGACGGTGCGTACGTTCTCCTTCGAAGCGCGGGCGGTCGTCCCTACCACGCACGGTTTGACCAGGGAGATACCGAGCGCAGGCAAGACAAGTATGATTCCAACAAAAAGGCCCAGCGGAACGGTATTGCGCACCGGAGCCAGCCAGGGAGCACCAATCGAGCCAATAAGAAAATAGGCGCACGCCAGGATGAGGTAAGCCATCGAAAGCGCACGGCGGAACCCAAGCCGATCCGCAGTAGCACCGCCAAAAATCGCGAGGAACCAAACCATCCCATTGAAGAGGCTTGTCAGTCCCGTGGTCCGCTCTGTCGAGAAGTTCAGCCGTTCGTGTAGGTAGAGTGCGAGAGATGAAAACGCCCCGTAATAGGAAAGGCGCTCGAAGATCTCGCTGATATTGGCGACCCAGAACGGGCGCTCAAATCCGGTACGGATTTCGTGGAAACGTTCGGAGAAGGTCAAAAGTGGCTCCTGTGCTTGTGTGGCGCGGACACTCCTGTCCGCGAACTGCTGGAAACTACCACAACAATGACGTTGACGAAACGTCGCCGGCAGGTCAACCCAGCCGGTCCCGCACCTGTTGCGCAGTGAGTCCCGCCACGCGAATCACTTTGCTGCGCCTGGTCTGGCCGGACGCAATGGTAACGGAACTGCGCGGCACCTTCAAAAGCTTTGCGAAGAAGTCAATGCAAGCCTCGTTCGCTTTGCCTTCGACCGGTGGTGCAGTCAGCGAGACTTTCAGCGCGTCGCCAACTTCACCAGTGATTGCGTTTTTCTTTGCACGAGGATGCACCCGTACCACAAACGTGATTCCCTCACTCGACTCGCAAATCGGAATCACAACCTGGATCTTTCTCCGAAGATCGCCGTCCCCACGCGCACGCAGGTCGACCCTTCCTCGATGGCCACTTCGAAATCGTGCGACATGCCCATGGAAAGTTCGCGCATGGCGATGCCGGGCAATTGTCGTGAGGCGATCGCGTCGCGCAGTACGCGGAGCCTGCGGAAGAACGGCCGCCCTGCTTCGGGGTCGTCAGTGAACGGAGGCACGGTCATCAAGCCGCGAAACTCCAGCGCTTCTAGCCGAGGAGCAGCGAGCAGCAGTTCTTCGAGTTCCCGTGAATCGGGCGCTGCGCCACTCTTCGCGGCTTCTCCTCCAACGTTCACTTCAATTAGAACTGGCAATGTCTTCCCCAGGGCGCGAGCTGCCGAATCGAGCTTTTCCGCCAGCTTCACCGAATCGACCGAGTCCACCGCCCGAAACAATTCCGCTGCCTTGGCCGCCTTGTTCGTCTGTAGATGGCCGATCATGTGCCACTCGGCATCGGCGAGATCAGCGAGAGCGCTGGCCTTCGCGCCAAACTCCTGCACGCGATTCTCGCCGAACAGTTTCAGACCGGCGGCGTAGGCTTCGCGAATGCGCTCCGGCGGATGAGTCTTGGTTACGGCCATCAAACCAATGTCAGCGCGCGAGCGTCCAGCCCGGCGCGCGGCGGCCCCGATTCGCTCCTGGATTGCCTTAACGTTTGTGGCAATGGACATACAAGCGAGACCACGAAGGGCACGAAGTTAACACTAAGGAATCGTACCTTCGTGCGCCTTCCCGTCCTTCGTGATTGAAAGCCTCACATGATGGCAGTCGGCGGCGCGGGCTCATCGGGGCTGCCCGCATTGGCGAGCGGCACACGGATCATCGCGGTGAGCAGCACCACCAGGGCGATGAGCGCTGCCCATAACGGAGGCGTCCAGTGAACCAGGGTCACATCCTTACCCGACCCGACCAATCCCGCGATCACCAGGCCGCACAGAGCCTCACCCGCGATCAGGCCCGAAGCCGTGAGTATGCCGGCGTTATCCACGCGCGCCTTCTGCGCGTCGTTGTGGCCGCGGCGATCACGCAGTCTGTCTGTGACCCAACGAATCAGGCCGCCCACGAAGATCGCGAAAGTCGTCCCCAGAGGCAGGTACATCCCGACCGAAAACAGCATGACGCTCTTGACTTCAATCAGGATCATGACGATCCCGAGCAGAATCCCAACAACGACGAGCGGCCAGGCCATGTCGCCGCCGACGATGCCTTTCGAGAGCATCGCCATCAGGCCAGCCTGCGGCGCGGGCAGCGCGTTGCTGCCGAAGTGATATGCCTTGTCGAGCACGGCCAGTGGGACAAATAGCACCAACGACGCCACAACGATTCCGAACAGGTCGCCGATCTCCATTTTCGCGGGTGTACCGCCAAGAATGTGGCCGACTTTCAAATCCTGCAACATCTCGCCAGCCACCGCTGAAGAGACGCAGACCACTGCGGCCACTCCCAGCACCGCGGCTACGCCTCCCGCGCCTTGCACTCCCAGCGCGACCATCAGCAAAGCTGCGATCAGCAAGGTGCACAGCGTGAGTCCTGAAACCGGATTGTTCGACGATCCGATCAACCCCACCAGGTTCCCCGACACGGCGGCAAAAAAGAATCCAATGATGACCATTACGCCAGCCGCAACCAGCGATCCCGAGATGATCTTGGAACTGGTGAGATTTCCCGCAGCGCTGAGGAAGTAGTAGTAGAGTACGATCATTGCCACAAAAACCACGGCAATTCCTGCAAAAATGACCTTCGCCGGCAGGTCGCGTTCCGTGCGATTCGTCGCCGCGTGCGCTGCCGCTGATTTCCGCAAATCCGAAATCGCGCGCCCCATGCCGACTGCAAGCTGCTTGCGCATCTTGAACAGCGTGTAGCTCGCGCCCACCAGCATTCCTCCCACTGCGATGGGACGAACGATTGAGTAATAGATGGCGCCGGCGAGCAGTTCCCAGGAAAGTGCTTGTCCGGCGGGCTGCGCAGCCTGAATGTAGGGGCCAACCGTGAACGTAAGAAGCGGAACCAGCAATCCCCAGGCCAACACTCCTCCGGCGAAATTCAATGCGCCCAGACGCGGGCCGATGATGTATCCGACGCCCAGATACGCCGGACTGACGTCGGGCATGGCGAAGAACGTCGCGCCTCCGGTCACTGTGGTTGCGACGTTGGGATTGGTGCCCGTGCGCAGCAGCAGCCGCTTTCCCACTTCGCTGATCTTCATGTGCAGGGTATTGCTCGAACTGAACACATTGAACGCGCCCAGCAGATACATGAATCCGCCAAAGCCCATGTTGGCGAACAGAATCTTGGCGGCCTTCGCGCCCTGCTGACCGGCCTTGTGAATCTCAGACGCGGCCACCGACTCGGGATAGGGCAACTCGGGATCTTCGACCATCACGCGGCGCAGCAGCGTGACGAACAGGATGCCGAGTGTTCCGCCGATCACCATCAGCGCGACCGAATTCCAGTACTTGTCACGAGTGAGCCCGGGCCAAAGGCCAGCCATCACGAACGCCGGGATCGTGAACACCGCGCCGGCTGCCACCGATTCGCCGATCGAGCCCACGGTTCGCGCGATATTCTCTTCGAGCAGCGAGCCCTTCATCAGGCGCAACAGCGCCATGCCAATCACCGCCGCGGGATACGTCGCCGCGATCGTCATGCCCGCCTTCAGCCCCAGATAGGCGTTGGCCGAGCCGAGAACGGCCGTCATCACCAACCCGATCAGCAGGGCGCGGAAGGTGAACTCCTTCATCTCCATGGTTTCGGGGACGTAGGGTTTGTGTTTCTTTGCGGGAAGTTCTGCCACGGGGGTGCTCATAGAATGAATCCTTTTAGAGCGTGGGATGGAAGCAAATTTGCCTGCGTTGCCTTCTCGGTTGAGTTAAAACTCACGAACGGCGCACGTTAGCACGCGGCGAGGGCGCGTGACAAGTGCGAGGGGGAGCGATTCCTCAGCCATTGTCATTCTGAGGCCTGCGTGCTTTGCAGGCCGAAGGACCCATGCACTCCCCGGCAGGCTGCACAGGTCCTTCGCTCCGCTCAGGATGACAGGCTGAAGAGGGCACGCGGGCGAGTGCCGGTGCCACCAAGACTTACTTTCCGATCCACTGATCCACCCAATCGTTGACCGTCTTGTACCAAAGCCGCGAATTCTGCGGCTTGAGGATCCAGTGGCCTTCGTCGGGGAAATAGAGCATCTTCGAGGGGACGCCCAGCATTTGCAGCGTGGTGAAAAGCTGGAAACCCTCGCTCACGTCGAGCCGGTAGTCGAGCTGGCTGTGAATGACCAGCGTCGGCGTCTTGAAATTCTTTGCATACTGGTGCGGCGACCATTTTTCATACATCGCGCGATTGTCGTAGGGCGTGCCCTTGAACTCCCAGTCGTTGAACCAGAGTTCCTCGGTCGATCCCCAGGTTGATTCGGCGTTGAACATGCCGTCGTGCGACACCAGGCACTTGAAGCGGTCGGTGTGGCCGAGGATCCAGTTGATCGCGTATCCGCCGTAGCTGGCGCCCAGCGCGCACTCGCGGCTCTTGTCGATGAACGGATAATGCTCCTCGGCGTAGTCGAGGCCTTTCATCAAGTCTTCAAACGGCGCGCCGCCCCAGTCGCCGTTGATGGCATCGATGAACTTCTGCCCGTATCCGGTCGAGCCGTGGAAGTTGATCATGATGACGACGTATCCGATGGGCGTCGATGAAGTTGGTGACGCGAACAGTTCGGCATTCCAGCGATAGCTCCAGTCGTCTCCCCATGCCCCCTGAGGCCCGCCGTGAATGAGGAACTTCACCGGATATTTCTTCGAGGCGTCGAAGTTCGGCGGCTTGACCAGGAAGCCTTGGACCTTGTCGTTGTGAGCTCCGGTGAACCAGAAGGGTTCGAGCGGGGACATTGAGACTTGAGAGAGGACCGCGTCGTTAAGATGTGTGAACGGCGTAACCTCGGACTTGAGAGCTGCATTCTTACAAGGTCCTGCAAGAACAGCTTTGCCGTCTCTTACGTTGGGCTCAGAGCAATCTATATGAACTTTGGTTGCAGCTGAGTTTCCAGCGTCTTTAAGTGAGGCAACAAAAAACTCGGTGGGATGCTGGAGGGATATACGAGAGAAGAAAAGGGTCCTTCCATCGGGCGTTACCGCCAGATCATCATTGAAACCACGATTCAACTCGCGGAATGTGACATCGATATTGATGTTCGTGAGATGAATCGTGACATCATCACCAGGCTGCCCTCCGGTTACAGTCTCCTTCCGTACGTCCGTTATGTCGGCCGAGTAGATCGGGGAATCGCCCTTATCCTCCGATACAAAGTAAACCCGCGTAGAATCTGGCGCCCAAGTAAAGGTCCCGATCCAGCGGTCAAATACGTCCTTTGTAAGGTCGACCTTGTGTCCCGTCTTGCGGTCGTAGAGCATGAGGCGGAAGCGGTCGCTTTCGTATCCCGGGCGCTGCTGGGCGCGGTAGGCGATGTAGCGGCCATCGGGCGAATAGAGCGGCGTCGAGTCGCTGGCGGGATTGTCGGCGGTGATGTTCTTCGCAGGTCCACCACTGACCGGGACGATCCACAGATCGTTGTTGGTGGAAGCCGCCGGATTCTTGTCGTGATTCGAGGTGTAGCAAATCTCCTGCCCGTCGGGCGAGAAGGCATAGTCATCCTGCCCGCCGAGCGAGAACACGGGCGCGTCGTAGTCGCCAGGGGTGAGATCCATGTAGCGACAGCCGCCCCCGGCTGTCGGGTCGAGCGAAGCTCGACTGCTTTTCTCTCCGTCGGCAGAAACACCCTGCCCGACGTCGCCGGGCCGGACAGCCGGGGCGGCTGTCCCTACACAGGCATCGATGGGCACCACGAAGATATGACTGCGTTTGCCTCCGCGATAAGCATTCCAATGGCGATAGAGCAGATGGGTGAAGATCTGCGCTTTAACTTTCGACTCCTCGACCTCTTTCAGCTTCTTGGCATCGCATACGGTTTCGGCTTCGGGAGCGCCGTCGCACTCGGGATACACATCCGACGTGAACAGAATGTTCCTTCCATCGGGCGACCACAGTTCACCGCCCGCTTCAGTCGCAATCGAAGTCAGCTTGTTCGAGGCTGTCACCGTACCTGTCGCGCCATCAAACTCCGCGACCCAAACCTGCGATCCGCCCACTTTCGTCGAAAGAAATGCGAAGCGCTTGCCATCCGGCGCCCAGCGCGGGCGGTCTGCGTCCTGGTCGGCGATGATCTCCCGTTCCGCCGACGAAGAACCCGCCGAGCCTTGCTCGGCAGGACGGCCGGGGGCGGCCGTCTCTACATGGGCATCTAAGGGCACGATCCAGACGTGCGGCGTCTTGGTGTTGGCTGCGAGATCGACGTCCACCACGCTGAAGATCACCCACTTGCCGTCGGGCGAGACCTGCGGATCGCCCACGCGCTTCAGCTTCATCATGTCTTCGAAGGTGAAGGGATGCTTGGCTTGGGCGAAAGTGGGTAGGGTGGATGCCAGAACGAGAAGAGAAAGAAGAAAAAGACGGCGCATGACAGCATTCCTCGGCAAACGCATGAGTGTAGCAGGGGCGAGCGACGAGTTCTAGGCAACGATTTGCGGCGGGAAAGTCCGCCATCTCGTCCCGGAGGGGCGAATGAGAATAGCCCGGCGTTTCAACGCCGGGTCGGCGGCATCGATGAGGCGCGTCCCGGAGGGACGCTTGAAATGTCGAACGAAGCGTGAAGGTTTCAGTCGTGCCTCCGGCACGATGGCCTATGCGCGGCGCATCCCGCCAGTGAACCGGCGGGCTACTATCGGTGGTCCCTCCGGGACCAGCAGCCGACGGGTTACTTGCCACTCTCCCGGCTGGCGTCCGACAGAGTCTGGGCCGTTTGCGAACCGAAAAACCTATGCACTCACCGGCAAACTGCATAGGTCCTTCGCTTCGCTCAGGATGACAGAACGCTGAGAGGACGAAACGCTCCGGATGGCAAAACGCTCAATTGACAAAACGCGAATGGCTGCGGCGAATCTCTAGCTCGCGGCAACCCGACGCCCTGTTGCGCATCCAACTAAGTGGCAGAACTGCAGCGCCCTCCCCTCCGGTCTCGCTGAGCGGAGAGGGGTCGGGGGGAAGGGTTGCCGCGGTCCCGCTGGTTTGTGTTTGAGCGCCGATCAAGATACCTCCGGCTGCGACATCCTCATCCGGATTCGATAAACTAAAGACTATGAAACCGGGGTTGCGCAATGCTCTTCTCTTCCTGACGCTCTTAGGCTTCCTCACGTTCTTAGCTGCGAGCGCAGTCCCTGCCCTTGCCCAGGAGGGCCCTCTCGAAAACACTCCTCCGCAGGGCACAACGCCCGACGAGATCATCCAGCGCTTCGCGACCAAGGAGACCGATTTTGCCAAAGCCCGCGAACAGTACACCTATCGCCAGGATGTGAAAGTCGAGACTCTCGACGGGGACACGGTCGACGGCCAGTATCACGAAGTCTTCGACGTGCTTTTTGACGACAAGGGCCACCGGATCGAAAACGTTGTGTTTGCCCCGCAGTCGAACCTGACCAAGATCTACATGTCGCAGGAGGATTTCGCCGACATCCGGCACCGGCTGCCGTTCGTCCTGACCACCGAGGAGCTGCCCGAATACAACATCCTCTACGTCGGCCAGCAGCAGGAAGACGAACTGCACTGCTTCGTCTTCGACATTGCACCCAAGAAGATCGAAGGCAAAAAGCGCTATTTTCAGGGGCGCGTCTGGGTCGACGACCACGACTTCCAAATCGTCAAGACCTATGGCAAGACGGTGCCCGACCTGTGCGGTGGGCATCCCTGCAACACCTCCAAGAGGGACAGCGACAACCAGAATCTGTTTCCCAAGTTCACCACCTGGCGGCAGCAGATCGACGGCCTGTACTGGTTTCCCGTCTACACCAAGGCCGATGACGAACTGCACTTCAAAGCCGAAGACGTGCACATCAAGGAGATCGTGAAGTACGAGGACTACAAGCGCTTCGGCACGAACGTGAAGATCCTCTACGAAGGCAAGGAATTACCCAAAGATCAGCCCAAGCCAGACCAGAAGCCGCCCGACCAGAATCCGCCCCCGAAGCCGGATCAGAATCCGCCGCAGAAGTAGGAAGGATTAGTTAGGTTTGGCCCCCATCGGGGCCAAGAAGGCGCGGTTGAGTTCTTCGATGCGCCCCTTCGACAACGCGCCGGATTCAATCATGCGCTTCAGGAATGCAGGGAAGGCCTCACGGTCGTTGGGAAATCCCTGCTGCTTCATCAGGCTGTAGAGAGCCACTGCGAGTACGTGAATCCCATCATCCTGCTGCTGCCAATAGCGGTGGGGCTCGCCGCCCATCCCGAACCGTTCGGCGATGACCTGCTCCAGCGACTGCACGCAATCCTCTTCCTCCAGACCCTCCAGCGTGTTGTAACCGAAGGACCGGTTGTGATGTTCCACCTTGTCCATCAGGAACGAATCTGTATGCAGGGACTGCAAATCCGCGCGGAGTTGGGGATCATTCGCCAGGTCGTAGGGCGGGTGCATCATCTCGTGAATCGCGTTGCGCAGAACGATGCGGAACGGATACGAGTAGTGGGTCAGGAAGCGCGAGCCCGTGATCTTGATGCCGTGGGGCTGCGAATAATAGAGCATGTAAATCGTGATCGTGTTGGTGGGCCGTGGCGTACCGAGAACCTGTTCGACCTGCGGGATGACGTTGTACTTTGGCAGATCTTTCGCGATCGCGACGATGGCCTGCTCCACGGCGGGTCTGGCGTGCTTCTCCCAGTCGTCTTCGAAATGGATGCGCTCCAGCGCGCGGAATGCGGCTTGCAGATTGGGCCGGCTGGCCTCATAGATTTTCCACTGGTCATCGCTGTAGTAGGGCGTGGCTCTGAGGTTCCGCTGCATAGTCGAGCTGTCTTTGACCACGCGAATCATATCGTTGAGAGACTCGGCGTCGGTGGCCGAGAAATAAAGCGCAAGTTGAGCCGAGACGATGCCGCCATTCTCGTCTTTGATGCGGCGTTTCAGACCGGCAAACGCGGCCCGCTCTTCGGCGCGCAACTGCGGGGCGAGGCGGTCATAGTCGGACTTGTAGTACTCCAGATAATAGGGATCGCCGCTCAAGAAATTGAGCGCGCAAAGGACGTCGAACTTGAGCGAAGGCTGGACGTCCCAATCGGTGGTGCTGTGAAAAGAGGTGTTCTGAACAGAGGAAGATTGTTCTGCCGCCAGGCGTCCGGGCAGGCTCGCGAGCACCGCGCAGAGCGCGACCAGTACCTGCCCGGCCAGAGTAGTGTGCCGCTGGGTGCGTAGCATTCAGGTTGGACGGGTTGACTCGCTGAACGTGAGTGCGTTCCGTCGCCCCGCTAATAGAACAGGTACTTTCTCCACTTGTCGTCCGACCGGCCCATCAGCCGCATGATGTGGCGGCTGGTGTGGAGGTTGAAGGCGCGGGGTTCGCGCATCAGCTTCATCCCTGCTTCGCCGGGAGACTGGTTGCCCTTGCGGCGGTTGCAGGCATGGCAGCAGGCGACCAGGTTTTCCCAGGTGGACGAACCTCCGCGGGAGCGCGGAATCACGTGGTCGAGCGTCAGTTCGCTCGAGGGCAGCACCGTAGCGCAGTATTGGCAGGTGTTGCGGTCGCGCAGCAGGATGTTTTTCCGCGACAGAGCCCGGCTCTGGTGCGGAATGCGGCGATACTCGAGCAACCGGATCACCGACGGAACTCGCAGCGCCACTCGAGCCGAGTGCAGGAAATGTCCGTTTTCTTCCTCGGTCATGGCCACGCCCTTCAGCACCAGCACCAGGGCGCGCCGCGCGGCGCACACGTTGATCGGTTCATAGGAGGCGTTCAACACCAGGACGGGCGCAAGCAGAGCATGGCCATCGCCAGGCCGGTGCGCGACCGTCGGCGCGAACAACCCTGCGGCCACCCGGGGTGTCGATTCCGCTCCGTGTTCCATCCGGTAAGACATAAGTTCCAACTATGTTCCAACTAGCTGCCGACGGCTTTCGCCAGCGGGATTTCGACTTCCGCGCTGATGTTGTCCATTGCGTGAGACTTCAGCTGTATCTCGGCGTGTTTCGATGCCAGCTTCGGCGTGCGGGCAACCGTGGCAACCCATACTTGCGCCGCTCCCGCCCGGCGCAGCACCCGCGCGCATTCCGACGCCGTGGTCCCCGTGGTGTAAACATCATCCACCAGCAACACCTCGCGGCCAATGACTTCCGTGGCACGGGCCGCGGTAAACGCCCCGCGCATGTTTTCGCGGCGCTGATGGCTGGTCAGGCCGATTTGCGAGTGCGTGTCGCGGATGCGCAGCAAAATGTCAGCCGCCAGTTGCAGACGCTCGCCCGCAGGGTGGAACTTCAACGCTGCCCGCGCGATCAACTCCGCCTGGTTGAAGCCGCGCTGCCGCCGCTTGCCCTGGTACAGCGGGACCGGGATCACGATTACGTTCCTCTGCTCAAACGCTGGTTCGAGGCTGGTGATGGCCTCGGCTAGCATGCGTCCCAGAACGCTGGCTGCCGGGCGCACCCCGTTGTATTTCAGCAGGTGAATCAGTTCGCGCAACCCGCCCTCATAACTGCCGTAGGCGATCGCACGGCGATAGGGCCGATCAATCCGGCGGCAGACCGGACAGCGCAGATCATCGCCCAGGGCGTACGCCGACAGCACGCGCTCGCTGCAAATCGAGCAAACCTTGCCGTTCACCGGATGGATCTGCTCCAAACAGTCGGGGCAGACGGGCAGCCGGGAGATGTTCAGCAACGGTTCGCCGCAAATGCGGCAGTCAGAGGGGAACAGAACGCTAAAGAGGCTCTCGGCAGCGCGGTTCATCCACCATGGGGCTGGGCGCGGAACAATAGAAGACCCTGCTACTGCAGCAACGCTGGCCTCAGCAGCCCGGATTTGGTCCTCACTACTGCTGAAGACGGCCTCCTCGTCTCTCCGCGGGCACAGGTCCGCCGCGGATCCAACTTCTTGCTACCACTGCAGTATAGCGGTGACCGCCGTCACTAGGCAACGTTGCGGTTGGACGTGGTCGACTGCTTTCCCGGCATGATGCGGGTCGTGTCCGACAGCCGGTCACGCACCGGAGTAAATATCAGGCGGTAGTCGCGCCGGAAGCATTCTCCGCAGCGCACCGGCTGTAGAAGAAACAGCGGAAGGATGAAGCGCTCGCTGAAAGTACGCCGCCGCGAACGAAAACCGGTTTCACTGCCACAATCGCGACAACGATAGGTTTCAAACATCGGCCGCTCGGGGGAGTCGCTCATACGTTGCACCTCGGAATGGCAATCTGCGAAGGGGCGGAGACCAATTGCCCCTATTCTACACCTCAGGGCAGGATTGGGTGGATCCCGGATGGACCTGCTGTATCTCATTGATGGCAGGAGGATTCCTTTCATCTCCACCGGCGCCAAACTCGCCAGAGCGCAGCTCCACGCTGGCCAAACGGTCTTTCCCCTGGCGCAGAGTTCATTCTAGCGCGCCGGGCGGCGCGAGGCGTGCAAAATGCGGCCGGGGCGCTGGTGCTGTGGTCTGAGTCGGAAGACCTGGCAGGACCAGCAGCGGGTCATCGAGCGCAGCGCTGGTTCCTGCGGTGATCGCGACATTCACCTCGAGCGGGGCGCTGAATCCGCCGCTTGATGGGACGATGCTCGCCAACCCGTTCAGATCCGTGGTGGCGTTGCTCTGACTTGTGCTTAAGATCACCGGCATGGCGGGGTTGATAGAGTTGGTTTCTCCACCAACGCCTGGCGTGGGCGTTCCGATCGGCCGCAGTATCGTGATTTGAAAAGCGACTGGCGCCGCGATCACAGGGTTTGGTGGCGAGGAGGAATCCACCACCCGCACCACCACCGGCTGAAAGGCTTGGCCGGTGGACACTTGTCCGGCGCCCGACACCGGCTGCAAGTTCTGCAGGGAAGTAGGCACCGGATTCGCATAGATGACTGCACACGGGGCACTCGCTGGAGCGATGCAAGCACTTACCTGGGTTAATGCCACAACTTGTGTGAGCGCCAGTGAGACACTGGCATTGCCGCTGGAGTTGGTCTGCGCGCTCGGCGCGCTTAGAACGCCGGAGCCGGCTACTACGGTGAAGTTCACTCTCACATTATTTTGCGGCGTGCCGTTGCTGAGTACGCGTGCCGTGAGTGGAATGGTGACGGTGGCCCCCTGGGAGATCCACAAGTACGGCGTGAGCACCCCGATATCGGAGTTCGACTCGGTAGCATTGAGCGTGGCGCTGACTGACTTCGCCGGGTTATAGATGCCTGGAGCGAGCGTGGCCGTGATGTTCGCAACACCGGCGGTGGCTGGCGTCAGCCAAGTCGACGCATCTCCACTCTGGTCTGTCGTGACTGAGCAGGAGGATGCGCTGTTGCAGGCAGAAAGCTGCAAACCGTTGTTGGCGCTCCAGCCGATGGTTGCACCGCTGACCGGAGTAACGCCATCGGCCGCCACTACCCTCACGATCACCGGGTAAGTGGCCTGCGTGCCCACCGGGGTGGAGGGGTTAGTCCCCTTCAGCAGGACAATGTTATCGGTGGCCGCAGCACCGTAGGTCAAGGCGTTGGTCATGGTCGAGGAGCCGCCGGTTGTGGGATTGGAGATGGTGATGTTCTCGGGACCATCGGGCTGCGGAGGCGCAGCGATGATCATTTGCCCGGCACTTACCGCGAGTGGGGTTGCCGCGACGCTGCCGATAGTGACTGTCAGCCCGGGCGAGAAGCCGGTGCCCTGAATGGCAATGGCGCCGCCATTCACCCCGATGCGAGCGGGAGAAACGGAATCCGCGTAAAGCACTTGCGCGTGGTAGTGATAGTCGGGGCGCCCGTCTCCGCGCAGGTCGGCGATGCCGACAATGAAGTTGGTCGAAGTCGCTACCACGGCATCCAGCCGGGTCATGCCCGCCGGCACGGCATTGAACGGCGACGGCGTAGAGGCCGGAGGCGCTGTGCCCTGCGGGTCCGAGGCAGCCCACATACCGATCACTGGTTGGAGCTTGGCGTCGCTGGCTGCGCCGGACTCATCCAGAGCAGTGACCGCGACGGAAAGGCTGCGATTGGCCTGTGCCGGCAGCAAGAAGTACCCGACATCGCCATAGCTGCCGAGCGATCCCATCCAGTCGCCGGCCGCAGGAACCAGCGCCGGACGCGTCCATGTTTCTGACGAGGCCCACTGCGGCAACGGCTGCGCACTGGCGGTCATAACAATGTCCTGCTCGACATCCTCGCCCGCATTGACCGTCACGACGACCGGCTGAAACACACCCGAGGGCGCGACCTGATACGGCCCGTACGGCTGCACTCCAACCGACCAGGTGCGATCAATCGGTTCGACGCTAAACTGGTATTGCGCGCTGCCTCCCTTGGGCAGCGCCAATCCCCCGAGATCGAAGAAGCCCTCCAGGCTTGGGCTGGTGGAACCCCAGGTGTTCAGCGGGTTCCCCAAGGCGTCGTCGAAGCCGGTGACAGGATTGCCCGCGTTACCGGTGAACAGGAATCCAGAGACCGCAGACGCCGCGTACCGGCGCGAAGGCAAGCCGGTCGCCGGATTGATCCAGCGGGCCACGACGTTGACGCCCTGCATGGGCTGGGTGCGATTTCCCACACCATCTGTGAACCAAACCGAGCCATGGATGCGGGCTGTCGATGAGGCTAAGACCTGCTTGCCGGGGAAATTCGCCTGATTCTGGGCGGTGACCGGATAGAGGCGCGACAGGGCGGCTACGTCATCCGGCGCGAGCTGATAGGGGTTGGGATAGCAGCTTGTGATCGGCACACAGCCGGTTGGGTCGGTGTAGTGCATCACCGGGAACCCGGCGAGATCGTCAGCCGTGGGCGGCGGAGTACCCGTCACCACATTGAGATTGAGCTGCGACCACCCAATGCCCAGCACGTTACCGATGACGCGCACCAGGCGGTATTCCACCTCAACGAGTTGCGAGGACTCCTGCGCGCACTGGCCGTTGATAACGATGAGCGCGTGCTGGTAGATGGCGGCCGAACCGTAGTTGTCGTCGCCTCCATAGGCCGCGTTCGAGAAGCACTGGCTCGCGTCTCCGGCGCCGCTGCCCAGCAACGCGTCGGTCACTGTGCCGTCAGAGTCGTAGACCACGCCAACCGGCTTCTCAGTGGCCGAGGACTGAATGTCGGTGGGCATGGAAATCGTGCCGTCGGCATTTCGCGTGACATTGCTGCCGTTCACGTCTTCTGCGAGCTGGCCACCGCTGGCGGCAGCCACAGCCGCCGTCGCAACCGAGGTCCATTGGCTGAAGGAGTTGGCCACGAGGCTGTTGGCGGAAGCGTTGTCGACGATTGGGCTGAGATCGCCCTGATCGGTGAAGTACGAGATCTGTCCCTGAGCCCACACCAGCGGCTGGCCGGTCATGGTCGAGTCGAAATAGGCGGTTCCTGCGACGTCCTTTGGACCGCCCGCGCGCGACAAGACGGAGCAGAGGAAGATAATCGCCAGGGCCAGGACCAGCCTGAGGAGGAACGGGCGAGCGGTAAATGCCATGCTGTTTTTCATGGTCACATCCTTGCCGTGGAACTTCATTCCTCCTCAGTGGCCTGACGCACCGCCAAGGCGAAGTCTGAGAGACTGACACGCGACTTCCCACCAAGGACGGGATCTGTTCGAAAAGCCGAAAGATGTTGTGCCGTGAGCGTCACCCGGCCCTCAGGATCGAGAGCGAAGCGCCCCAAAGGCCCGGCGACGCAACTGGTAAGTCCGAGCTTGCTGGGCGGATAGAGAAAAAGCAGCAGATGTTCCCCGACCCGATAGCGCTGGCCGGCGGACCACACCGCGATCCACTGCGACACGGTCAGGTTTGCGCCGGCGGAGGTTCCGCGAATCGCATTCTCGACGTGAAATCTGACGGTGACGGTCGCAACCGCTTGGCCGCGAGTAGCAGGATGACGAGCGATGCTGGCCACGGTTCCCGAAAAGATGATTCCGGACGACCGGGCGAGCTGGGGGAAGCCGAACGTCCCGGGATGGACTGGCCTTGGCCAGATCCGGGGGAAAGTGGGTCCATGGCCCACAGGATCGGGTGCGGGAAGCGGAATCCTGTCGTACAGCGCCGCGAGATCATGCCCGAAATCGGGCTGGTCCAAATCCGCGCGACTTTGCGATTTCACGGCGGCTGGTGCGACGATCAACGACGAGAGGACGAGCAGACAGGGCCAACTTCTCCCACGCATGGGGAAGACCTCACGGTGTAATGTCTGCTCAGAGGGAACACCGGGAAACGAAATGATCCTAGATTCAAGCGCCCGACGGAATCTGTGACGGGCATCACATCGAGCTGTGATTTTCTGTCGATCCGGCAAATTCCTCTCTTGTTGATCACCCAGCACCCTGACGAAAAAGTAATCTCGCCCACCAGTCCGGCCTCAGCGGCTAAAGCCGGCGTTGAAAATAAGCTTGTTATCCGCAGCGCTGAAGCGCTGCGCCACCCAAAATCAAGCACCGAAGAATCAAGCACCCATGCGAGTTTTTCAGCAGCCTGCCAGGGCTTGCTCGACGGAGGATGTGATAGGGGCTATGCCCGCTTCCCTGCGGCGACCATGGCTTCGAATGGCCGACCATCAAAGGCCGACTGCACGCGGTAGATTTTTCCGTTCCGGGCCTTATGCCATTCGGCCACGAAGGTCACGGCTTCGACGGGGGCCTTGGTCTGCAATTCAAAGAAGACAGCGGCGTTCTCGCCCTCCGCGATGATGATCTTCACGTCCCATCGAACCGTAACCTGCAACAGGCCGGTTAGAGCTTTCAGGTATTCATTCGGGTTGTTGTACGTCTCAAATAACCCGACGAAAACGAGATCATCCGCCAGGAACTTGCGGGCTGACGCGGGATCCCGGTTTACGACGGCGGTGTAGAAGTCCTTGACGACTTGTCCGGTCGTTGCCATGCACGAATTCCTTTCTGATTTCCGAGGTCGAGTTTCGGCGATGCAGGGCCAAAGCTTCAGCGTTTGCCCGCGATCATTTCGTAGTCGGTAAAGACCACCTCTTTGCCCACCAACTCTGGAGAGTAGACGGCCTCGAAGCGCTTCACGGCCTCGGATTCACCATGACGAGCCTGGGCCGCTGCGTCTTCGAAGATAAAGAGATGCAGGAAGCGTGTGGGATCGTCTTTCTGCTGCCAGGCCAGGTACATTTGTGATCCCGGTTCATTCGCCTGCACATAGGCCACGAATTCCTTGATGGCTTGTTTGACCTTGTTCACGGCGGACGGCTTCACCTGGTAACCGCCGGTCTGATAGATAGGCATTCGGAAATCTCCTCTCCAACGAGTTCGTGATGTGACGCCGGTGACCTCGGAACCGCAAGTCGAGGCGGTGGTAGACAACGTTTGCCTTCCTGCCGGACTTACTAAGCTGCCCTGGGCAACGCCCCGATCTGCTGCAAGAGTTCCATCATGGCCATCTCAACCCAGTGCTCGCAGATCCTCCCGTTTTCCAGGCGGTAAATATGAATCTCGGTCCAGTGGATGCGCTGGTTCGTAGGCTTCTCTCCCATGAGCGATCCCTTGTGCGTGGCGACCGCTGAACTCCGCTCCACGACCTTGTCACCGCCGGCGATGAGGTCCTCCTCCGTTACCACGACATCGGGGAAAGCCCCGTTCATCATCCTGCCGATTTGTTTGAGGCCGGCGAGGCCGGGAGGCAACGCAGCCCGGAAGTGGTGGGTGAAACTCGGATCAAACAGTTGATCGATGCCGTCTACGTTGTGCTGCTTCTTGAAAATGGTGGTGAATTTCCTGACGACTTCTTTGTTCCGTTCTTCTTGCATACTGGCCCTTTCCTGGAATTGCGATGTACACACTTGTTCATCGTCAGAGCGCAGCTGCACGCTCCTGAAAAATTCTGTACTGCCGATCCACTTCAGAGTTTTGACGCGGCTTTCCCCAGATGCTCCGCGAATTTCTTCGCAATTGTGCCCCAACCCATTTCGTAGCGCTGAGCCACCGCCGGATCGGTGAAGCGTTCGTGGGTGATGACCAGGTCGCTTTCGTCCCCGTGAGCTATGAAGTCGACGGTGACCAGCGTGATCTCCGCGGGGTTCTCCAGGCCGGACCAGGTGAAGACGAGCTTGGAGGGGCGATCGATAACCTGATAGGTCCCCACGTGCTCATGCACCTTGGTCTCGCTCTTCATCGTGATGCGGAACGAGCCGCCCACGCGCACATCGAGTGTGGCCTCGGCCGAGATCACGTCGCCCGGACACATCCACTCGCGCAGGCCCTGCGGGTCAATCCATGCGTCGTAGACGATCTCGCGCGGAGCGGGCATACGGCGGCGGGCGACGATGCGATGCTTGCCATCAGCGGACTTTTCCATGGGCTTCTCTCTTTGCGGCTTTGAATTTTCGGCCGACATAGACTTCCAGCGCATCCAGGCGCAGCTCCCAGAACTCGCGGTAGTGTTCGAGCCAGGCGTTGGCTTCGCGCAAGGGGCGGGCATTGATGCGGCAATGATGCTCGCGGCCCTGGATGTTCCGGCGCAGCAAGCCGGCGCGCTCCAGCACCATCACATGCTTGGACACGGCGTTCAGCGAAACCGGGAACGGTCTGGCAATTTCGTTGATGGTGGCCGGGCCACTGGAAAGCGCGCGTAGAATGGCGCGCCGGGTCGGATCTGCCAGAGCCGAGAAGACGCCATCCAGTTCAGAGTTCGCATGTTCAACCATGCGGTTGAATATTATGAAGCCCCATCCGGCCTGTCAACACTTTCTTTGTAAAAAGATCTTCAGGCGATCGCCGGACCCAAGGCTCCCCCGCTGGGCTCCGCTCGTTGACATTGTTTCGCCACAAACCTAAGATGGCTTGCCTGAATCCGCGAGACTGCGGAGCGCTGCGCCAAGGCTGCACTCCGTTTTCTCACGACGTATTGCGGCCCGAGGGCCGCGCGCGCCATGATCGGCCAGAACATCTCTCACTACCGGGTGATCGAGAAGTTGGGTGGCGGAGGGATGGGCGTTGTCTACAAGGCCGAGGACACTCGTCTGCGGCGCTTTGTGGCCCTGAAGTTTCTTCCGGAAGATGTGACGCGAGACACGGCGGCGCTCAGCCGCTTCCGGCGCGAGGCGCAGGCGGCGTCGGCGTTGAATCACCCCAATATCTGCACCATCTATGACATCGGCGAGGAGGGCGATCAGGCCTTCATCGTCATGGAGTATCTGGAAGGCGAGACGCTGAAGCATATGATCGGCGACCGGCCGCTCGAAATCGAAAAAGCGCTGGCGATCGGAATTGACGTAGCCGATGCGCTCGATGCAGCGCACTCGAAAGGCATCGTGCACCGCGACATCAAGCCGGCGAATATTTTTGTGACCCTGCGCGGAGCGGCGAAGATTCTCGACTTTGGCCTGGCCAAGGTGACGCAGGAAGCGAGCCTGGCAGTGGATCCGACCGAAGCGACCAAGACCGAAGGGGTAAGCGCGCAACATTTGACCAGTCCGGGCTCGGCGCTGGGGACGGTCGCGTACATGTCGCCGGAGCAGGTGCGGGGTAAGCCGCTGGATGCGCGAACGGATCTGTTCTCGTTTGGGATTGTGCTCTACGAAATGGCGACCGGAGCGGTGCCGTTTCGCGGAGAAACCTCGGGAGTCATTTTTGACGCGATCATGAACCGGGCGCCGCTGGCGCCGGTGCGGCTGAATCCGAATTTGCCTCCGAAACTGGAAGACGTCATTAACCGGGCGCTCGAAAAAGACCGCGATCTGCGCTACCAGCACGCGGTGGATATTAAGTCGGAGTTGCTGCGGCTGAAGCGAGACCTCGACTCGACGCGCAGCGGAGCCGCAATCACGCCTGCCTCTTCTTCGGATGCGCATGTTGCCGCTCCAGCCGAACCGCTTCCCACTGCGGCACAGAAAACGAGCGGGTCGGCGCGAGTGGAGGCGGCGGCGTCCTCGGCAGGCGTCGTGCCGGCCGCGCAGCCTGCTCCGCGGTCCGCCGGGCGGAAATGGCTGGTGCCGGCAGCGATTGTCGTGGTGCTGGCGGTGATTGCCGGAGCCATCTACCTCCGCAAAAAACCGGTTGTCCAGCTGACCGACAAAGACCAGCTTATCCTCGCCGACTTCAATAATCAGACTGGCGATCCGGTATTCGATTCCACGCTGAAGGAGGCGCTGGCCATCCAGCTGGAGCAGTCGCCGCTGATTCAGCTGGTAAGCGATGCCGAGCTGCACGACAGCCTGCAGTATCTGGGGCAGCAGAAGAACCAGCGCATCACGCCGGAACTGGCACAGCAGATTGGCCAGCGCCTCGGCGTGAAGGCCTACCTGGCGGGAACCATCACACCCATCGGACAGGCGTATGTCATCTCGATTAACGCGGTGAATTGTGCGACCGGCGATGTGTTCGGGCGCGAACAAGTCACCGCGCCGGACAAGTCTGCGGTGCTGGCCGCAGTGTCCAGCGCGGCAACGGCGATGCGCGCGCGCCTGGGCGAGTCGCTGGCCTCGATTCAGAAGTTGTCGACTCCGTATCTGAGTAGCGTGACGACGGCTTCGCTGCAGGCGTTTCACGCGTTCTCGCTCGGCGAAGATGAGCACCGCATGGGCCGCGATTTTCCCGAAGCTGCTTCGTTCTATGAGCAGGCGGTGCAACTCGATCCCTCGTTCGCCATGGGCTGGGCGCGGCTGGGCGTGGTCTACGGAAACTCGGGCGCATCCTCTAAAGCCCAGGGATACTTGAAGAAGGCCTACGATCTGCGCGAGCGGGTGGCGGAGCGCGAGCGCATGTACATCGAGGCACAGTATGCTTTGCAGGGATACGATTTACCCAAGGCGCTGGAATCCTACGAGCTCTACGCTTCCACCTATCCTCGCGACGCTAACGCATTGAATAATCTGGGCTCGGTTTACGCTTTGGAAGGAAACAACGAGCAGGCTGCCACAGCGTTTGCCAAAACCTGGGAAGCGGCGAAGTGGGACAACACAGCGGCTACCAACGCAGCCGGCGCCTACCTCGCACTCGACCGTTTGCCCGACGCTGAGCGATATCAAAAGGAATCGGCCGAGCAGGGCGGCGGCGAGAACGTCTCGTATCATCTCAACGCCGCGTTGTACAGCTTCTTGGCGGGGCACTCGGACTGGGAGAAGGAAGTGCAATGGGCGCAGCCCCGGCCGGGGGGCTTCCAGGTTGAGGATGTGACGGCAAGCATCAACTTTTTCCTCGGCAAGACTCGCGCCGCCAGTCAGGAGTGGGAGCATGCCGCCCAGCGGGCGTCTCAGCAACACCTGACGGATTCTGCCGGGACCTACTACTCGCTCGAGGCGGTCCATCAGGCGCTGGCGTCGGATTGCAGCGGAGCCCGGGAGGCGGCGCACCGGGGCTTGGCGGTCGACCACTCCGAAGCCACCGTTCCGGATGCTGCGCTCGCCTTGGCACTTTGCGGCGAATCGGGGCCAGCTTTGCAGGAAATGCAGCGGCTCGCGGCTGCGCAACCGACCAACACGTTGGTTAATGAAGTCTACCTGCCGGAGGTGAAGGCCGCGATTGCTCTGGCGGAGCACCGTCCGCAGCAGATTGCGGAGTTGCTCACCCCGGCGGCGCCTTATGTGATGGCCTCCAAGGCTCCGCAGCTGGCGGGGCGCGCCTCGCTGGCGCTGGGGCAATGGCAGCAGGCGGTCAGCGACTTTGCGCCTGGGTTGAAATATCGCGGAGTCGGCTTGGAGGAAGGCTCTATCGGCAACCTGCAGGGACCGGACTATTCCATGTGCCTGCTGGGTACGGCGCGGGCGCAGGCACAATTCGACAGGGCCGCCGCCGTCAAGAGCTACCAGCAACTGCTGGATATCTGGAAGAACGCTGACGCAGATTTCATTCCCGCGCAGGAAGCCCGCCGCGAGTTGACGGCACTGACAGCGCCGGGGAAGTGATCCGTAGTCAGTAGTCAGTATTCAGTACTCAGTACTCAGTACCCAGTAAAGAACAATCGACTGACTCCTGACTCCTGACTACTTCTTCTAGGCGCTGCCGTTTGCCCAGCTCTCACTTCTAATGGGACAATGCAAGTCTATGCAGAATTCCTTCAAGACTCTGTTTCTGTTGTCGGTGGGAATGATTTTGGCCAGTCCTGCTTTGGCGCAGCAGCCTGCGACTACCAGCTCCCAGCCAACCACCCAGAATCAAACCAAGTCACCGGCGGGGGCCACGACGAAAAAGGTGCCGGCGACGACGAAGAGCGCCGCCGCACCCGCGCTCAACACCCAGAAAGAAAAGGCTAGCTATGCCCTGGGCATGAAGATTGGCACCGATCTTCAGCGCCAGGGGGTGACTCCGACGGTCGATCCCGCGCTTGTCGCTCGCGGATTGAGAGATGCGATGGCGGGCGGCAAGACGCTGATGACCGAGGACGAGGCGAGGGCCGCGCTCACGCAATTACGAAATGATGTTGAGCAGAAAGCGGAAGCTCACGCGCAGCAGGCGGGAGCGGCTAACCGGAAGACTGGCGAAGCATTCCTGGCGGCCAACAAGGCGAAGCAGGGAGTCGTCACGCTGCCCAGCGGCCTGCAATACAAGATTCTGACGGAGGGGAACGGGCCCAAGCCGACGGCCGCCGATACGGTTTCGTGCAACTATCGCGGGACGTTGATTGACGGCAAAGAATTCGACAGTTCTGCCAAGCACGGTGGGCCGGCATCGTTTCCGGTGAACCGGGTCATCAAGGGCTGGACCGAGGCGCTGCAGTTGATGCCCGTCGGATCGAAGTGGCAGCTGTTTATTCCTCCCGACCTGGCATACGGAGACCGCGGGGCGGCTCCGGATATCGGCCCGGGCGAAACCTTGATTTTTGAAGTGGAGTTGCTCTCTATTGGGGAGCCGAAGAAGTAGAGCTGCTGAAGGATTCCGATTGAGCCGGCCGCTTGCCATCGCGGGCGGCTTTTTTCTCCCTTCTGGTCGATCTAATGCCTCCAACCTCCGCCGCCGATGTTCAGAGCGGCGAGGCTGGCGGACGTGAAAATTCTCTTAGTTGAGGACAGCAAGCCGATCCGGCGGGAAAATGAGTCGGCTCTGCATCATGCGGGATACGAGGTGATTTGCGCCGAAGATGGGGAATCGGCCCTCGAACTGGCACGAGAGGAGAATCCGGATCTGATTCTGCTGGACTTGATCCTTCCCAAGATCAGCGGCCCGGAAGTGTTGAAACGTCTCAAGGGTGAGCATGCTACGGCCGGAATCCCTGTGGTCGTGCTCAGCAGCCTCAGCGAGAAGAACAAGCAAAAGCTGATGGATGCGGGTGCTGAGGATTACCTGGAGAAGGCCGCGCTGATGCCGGCGAAAGGAATCAATATGCTGCATAAGGCGCTGGAGAACATCATCTGCCGCATCAATCGCAAGCGCGGGATCGCCTTCTCCGACGTTCCCATTCACGACTGAAGCGAGAAAGCGTCAGAGCGAGTGTTGCAGATGCTCTTCGGCGGACAGGTTGGCGCCCGCCAGCAGCAGCAGGCCGGACAAGAACGCCCAGAACATCAAGCTCACCGACAGGGCGAAGGGGCCGTACACTTCCTGAAAATTCAACCAGGGCAAGGCCAGGATGTAGGCGTACTTCAGCGCCTCGGAGAGCAGTCCCATGATGATGGCCGCGGGCAGCACGGCGCGCGCCGGGACTTTGCCGTTGGGCAGCACCTTGTAAATCAAAAAGAAGATGGAGATGCTCGCCGCGACCGCGGTGACCTTCATCACCAGGAATCCAACCAGACGGATAAACCACATGGCATGTCCCCGGAACAGAAACTCAAAGGGCGCGACCGCGCCCGCGGTGATCGCGATCGAGAGCAGGGCCAGGACGCCGCAGGCCAGAGCCAGCCCGAGCGAGATCAGCTGATTTCCCAGGTATGAGCGGTTATTTTCGAAGCGCCAGACGCGGTTCAGTGCCACCTCCAGCGGCAGAAAGATTCCTGAAGAAGTAATCAACAGAATAACCAGCGAGACCGCCTGCACACGCTGGCGGGAGTTCACCATGGCGGTGAGATTGCGGATGACGAAATCCTGACCCGCCGGCAGGTAGTCGCGGAGGAGCTGCACCACCACGTCGTACATCACACGGGAGTGAAACACGCGCCGGATCAGGGTCATCATCAGCATGACGAAAGGAAAGAAAGACAAGATGGCGTTGGCGGCGACTGAGAATGCGAAGGTGTGCACGTCGGTTCGCATGAGGTACTTCACGGTGGAAAGCACCAGGCCTGGAGAGCGGGGCCGAGGGGAGCGTTGGGGCGGGGACGGCATAGCTGGGACGCGGGAAACGGTCGGGATGGAGGGGTCGGGCACGACGAATGGGTTAATCCTATCAGAGGCTGGCGGCCACGCTCGGACCGCGAAAGCCCATGCCTGGAAAGCGGTTACGGGAACGTTCCTTTATCTGTGTTAAAGTTATCTACGTCTGACCGGCGGTCACGTTACGATTTCTTTCTAATTCTTCTTGCGAATCGTTTTAATTGTGCATATGATCTGTGGCTTCACAACCGGGAATGGTCCGGTGGTGAGACCGTTAGGTCAGGTTGACGTTGAGCTGGGTGGTACAAAACGCGTCACAGATTTGGACTCCGAAGTTCCCACCGCGCCTTCCCAAACGCGGCGGAAACTTCAGGAGTCTTTTCCTTTTCTGCCGAGTGTTTGCTGCCGCACAGATCGGGGTCAGCCAACGTTCGTCCGGTTTCTTTGAGGGGGCTTCGGTCGACCGGGGCGAAACGATCGAGGATGCCGGGGGAACGATTCTTCGTGATAAGGCGAAAGGAGTTCTATCCGTGAGAGAGAAAGGTACAGTGAAGTGGTTCAACGGGGCGAAGGGGTATGGATTTATCCAGCGCTCCACGGGCGAAGATGTGTTTGTGCACTTCTCCGCGATCCAGGAGAACGGCTACCGCACCCTGAACGAGGGCGAGACCGTGGAGTTTGATCTGCTGAAGGGCCCCAAAGGCTTCCAGGCGGCAAACGTCGTCCGCGCGTAACACGCGAACCATTCCGGAACCCTTCCGCGCCAGCGGGAGGGTTTTTTGTTGAGAAGAGAGGGGGACTTCCTGTTATGGCCTCACTGAACGACGCCATGGTTCAACAGCTACTGGCGGGTCGACGTATCGCCGGGCTGGCGACAGAAAACCTGGATGGCTCTATACACATGGTTGCGGTCTGGTACTGGTTTGACGGCGCGCGCGTCTTCGTGGCCACGTCGACCAGGAGCCGCAAGGCCCGTAACCTGCAGGCACAGACAAAGGTTTCCCTGATGATCGATTCTCGCGATCCTGCGGCCTCGTTCGGCGTGACTATCGCCGGTACGGCGCAGATCCTGACTGGCGACGCGTCGCGAAAATGGAATTCACTGATTCATGGCAAGTATTTGAGCTCGGCGGCTCTGGCAGACCCGAGGATAGGTCCGGTGTTCGCGGCCTGGGATGACATCACGATCGAGATTGCGCCGGCATCCGTGATTGCCTGGGATATGCGCGAGGCGGACCGCCAGGTGTTCGGCGGCGCATTTGCTGCCAATCCCGCCTACCTGCTGCCTCTTGAACGCTGAATGCTGGTCTGCAAGTGCGCTCAAAATGTGCCGGCCGCGGCCGCGATGGTGGGATGTAAGCCGACGATCTGATCGACGCTGGTCAGCTTCAACATCTGCTCCACATGCTGGTTGGCGCCCGCGACGCGCAATCCCCCGCCTGCCTTCTTCATCTGGCCGGCCACCATCACAATGATGCCGATTCCGGTGCTGTCCACATGGCTGACGCCGGAGAGATCAAAGATGATCTTCTTCTTCTGCTCCGCCACCAGCTTGTTGGCGGTCCATTCCACTTGCTGGCAGTCATTGCCCAGCGTGATTCTCCCGGTCATCTCCAGAACCACAACGTCAGGCGGCACGTGCTTGGTGTGAATGGTCAGGGGCATGCCCAAGCTCCTTTTTCGCGCTTTAGACCAAATGAACGAACCAGGGAACATTATCACGTCTGGGCTGGCCCCGAGTTATCGCTTTTCATTCAGTGCACTTCCAGTGAGACCAAATCCCCGTCCGCGAGTCCGCCGGGCTTGTAGTTCACTGTGACCTGGCGATCTTGCCAGGCGCAGGAGAAGTCATCGGCGCCGATGAGAAGCAGCAATTTGTAGTCTGCGGCGCGAAGTTTGAGGACTACGCCTTGCGCCGCAACAGTCAGGATGGCTGCAGGAGCTTTGGAACAGTCAACGGCGATCAGGCGGCCTTTCAGGAATTTGGTAGGCCGCCGGTCGTCGATTCCACCGGACTGCGCGGCTTTCGCCTCCGCCGCGCGCCTGGCCGCATCTTCCTCGAGGACGTCGAACGGCGACTTCTGGGGAGCGAGCTTGGCCTGCGGGGCGGCTGCACCAGCCGACATGCCGTACTGGCGCTGGTTGGTGATCTGAGCCTGCGTTTCGCGCGCGAGCGCGGAGATTTGCGGGTTGCTGCTGCCGCGCAGGCGGTCGAGAAGGTCGTCTGCCGCTTCCCATTTCTTGGCCGACACATAGATTTGCGCCATGTGATACACGTAGCGTTCATCGCGCGGACTCAGACTCATGGCGGCGCGCTCAGCCTGCATCGCGGTCGCGGAGGTGCCGCCTTCATTCCGAGCAACGGCCAGCAGATCGTAGGCGTCGGCCATCTCGGGATACCACTCCAGGACGGCGCGCAGGTCGAACATCATATTGGCAAGTCCCTGGATGTCGCTGTGCTTGGCCTGCGCCATGCGGTACTTGAGCACGGAAAGGTAGTAGCGCAACCACAGGTCATTGCGGTTCAGGGCAGCTGCGTCGCCGAGTTCGGTCACAGCGGGCTCGAACTCGCCATGCTCGATGTGGTCCCAGGCCAGAATGCGATGAGCGAGCTCGTTTCCCACGGCGGCTGAGGGAAGTTGCTGCCCTGAATCGTCGTCCGACTGTTTTTGCGTCTTGTCGATCCTGGCTTGGGCCTTAATGTCGGCTGGAGTCGCAGTCGCAGCCAGGGCCTGCAGTTCCTTGAGCCCCATTTCGCGGCGTTCGGGGATGCGAACCTGAACCCCGGCATAGAACGCGCGAAAATCAGCTTCGAGCAGCGGCTTGGACGTGATCGCAGAATCGTCGGCTGCCACCGGCACGGGAAAGTGATACGCCTGGGCCTGATTCTCGCCGTTCCCCCCGTTCCTCTGCCGGGCTGCGTCGAGGGCTGAAATCAGCTCCGATTGCGAGTGGAAGTAATCCTTCACCGCTTGCTCCAGCTGTGCCGAACTCATGCCGTAGGCCTTTTGAATTGCCTCATCGACGGGCAGGCGCTGATTGAGCACCAGACCGAAGTACGTGCCCGTCTCCGGCAGCTTCTTTTCATGAATGAGGTAATGCATGACCATCCATGACTCGGCGTAGTAGAGCGTGTGGTGCGTGCCTTCGTTATATGTGGACGTGTCGTGCTTCATCGTGAACAGGTCGGGGATCGAGAGCCAGACGTTCGCTCCGAGTAACTCTGTCAGCGACTTGGGCGGATGTGCGTCCACCTCGTGCTGCAGCAGATCCGAGGTTACGGAGGGGCGAAGCTCGGGATCTCCTCCGATCTCGACTTCCTTGTTGTCGAGGCGAATGGAGCTGAAATATTCCGCCAGGCCTTCATCGAACCATCCCTGCGCGGGAGGATAGTTGTAGTTCAGCAGCATGTGGGCGAAGTCGTGGGCGACGGCGCGCCAGGATTCGTCCTCAAAGAGATTCAGCACGATGAAATCCTGATCGTCGCCGGGAAGAAAGAATCCGGGAACGTCAATCGGCTGTCCTTGGCGCAGGGGCGCTGCCTGGTAGAAGGTCTTGTCGTTCTTGAGCGCCAGGATGGTCAGAGGGATGGGCTGATTGAGCCGATCCTTCTCCAGCAAGGAGGCGAAGACCGCGCGCATCTGCTCGAAGCGCAACGCAACCTCGCGGCCTCGTTTTTCTCCGGCATCGGTGATAACCGTGAAGTGCGCAGAATGGACCTCGAGCCAGGCGAATTGATCGGCAGCGAGAGCGCAGTTCGATCGCAGAAGGATCGCGAAGATCGCGAGAGAGAAGAGCGCGAGAGAAAAGAGTCGTGACGAACTGGGAACGCCGCGGAGCATTGGGTCGCCGCCCGGAAGGAATGCCTCACGGAAATGCTAGCACGATGATTTACTCTATGGCGTTGTTTGAACCGTTTACGGAAGGGAAGGTCCTCATGAAGCGGAATCTTTGTCTGATCTTGGCGTGCAGTTCAGTCTTGAGCCTCTCGGGTCAATCCTTTGCCGGCGAAGCGAAGGTTCTGACCAACCATCTGGGGTACGAATCTGCCGGTCCCAAGCATGCGGTGATCCTGGGCAAGGCTGCTGACCATTTCTCGGATTGCGCCCTGAAAGACGATGCCACCGATCAGCAGGTCGGGTCGGTGCCGGCGAAATCGGCCGGTCCGGTCGAGAAATGGCGGGACTGGTACTTCTGGACTCTCGATTTCGACTCGTTTTCGACCGAGGGCAAATACTACCTGGAATGTGCGTCGGACGCGGGAAATGTGCGCTCGTCTCCGTTTCTCGTTCAGCGAAACCTGCTCCAGCGCAACACGATGCAGGACGTCATCTACTACTTCAAAGACGAGCGCAGCTCGGGCGAGTACGACAAGGCTGACAGCCACCTGAAATTTGAAGGCGCAAAGAAAGGCACGTGGGACGCGCACGGCGGATGGTGGGACGCCACGGGCGATTACGGCAAACACTTTTCGCATCTCTCATTCTCGACCTATTTCAATCCCCAACAGATTCCGCTGGTGGTCTACAGCCTGCTCAAAAGCTATGAGCAAAACAGGCTTAGCGGGCTGCCGGAGTTGGAGCGTTATCAGGCGCATTTGCTGGATGAGGCCATGTTCGGCGCGGATTACCTGGTTCGCATGAAGGTTCCGGGCGGATCGTTCTATCGTTCGGTTTCAACTGGAGGCGTGAAGCAAACTCCGGAGGGCCGCAAGATCGCCGGCGAGATGAAGCGGTTCGGCATTGAGGCAGCGCCGGGCCAGGGCGCGAAAGGCATGGTCGAGTCGGCGGAGAACGATCGCGAATACGAAGTCAGCTACCGCTCGGGAGGCGGAATCGCCGTTGCCGCGCTGGCTATGGCGAGCACGCAGCCGGCGTCGGGACAATTTACGGGCGCGGACTATCTCAAAGCTGCGGAGGAGGCCTTCGACTACCTGGAGAAAGAAAATCTGCAGCTCATCAACGACGGCAAAGAGAACATCGTCGACGACTACTGCGCGCTGGCTGCGGCTACGGAGCTCTATCGCGCTACGCACCGGGAGAAATACAAGCTGACCGCCGATCGCCGCGCCAAGAGCCTGATGAGCCGGCAGATCAGCGCGGGAAGCTATCAGAATTATTGGCGCGCGGATGACGGGGACCGCCCGTTCTTTCACGCTTCCGATGGCGGATTTCCGGTCGTCAGCCTGTTCTACTACGCCGAGATCGCAGACCGTGCGACCAAGCAGCGGGTGCTCGAAACAGTAAGGAAGTCGCTGGAGTTCGAGCTGGCCATCACGGCGGAAGTTAACAATCCTTTCGGCTACAGCCGCGAGTACGTGCAGGATAAGACCGGCGCGCGCCGCACCACCTTCTTTTTTCCGCACAACAGCGATGCTGCTCCGTGGTGGCAGGGCGAGAACGCGCGGCTGGCGTCGGTAGCGGCTGCAGCACGGCTGGCCGAGCGGGCTTTTTCAGGCGATACGGAGTTTCGAACGAAGCTCGAAGCCTTCGCCACCAACCAGCTGAACTGGATTCTGGGACTGAATCTGTTCGACTCCTGCATGCTGAACGGCGTGGGCCGCAACAATCCTCCGTACATGTATTTCGACTCGTGGGAGTTCACCAACACGCCGGGAGGGATTTCAAACGGCATCACCAGCGGATTCAAAGACGAGAGCGATATCGACTATCTTGTGCCCTACCGCGAAACCGGCGCCGACAACGACTGGCGCTGGGGTGAGCAATGGCTGCCGCACGCGTCGTGGTATTTGCTCGCGGTGGCGAGTGGAGAGGGAAAGTGATGTGGCTCGTGGAGGAAGGCCAGAGCAACCGTGGAAGAGCGGCGCTTCAGCGCCGCGTTGCGTGACCCAACAAGCCCAGGGCTTTAGCCCAGGCAGATCCCACCAGGCCTAAAGGCCTTTCCTACGGCGGTTCTCGACGCGGCCCTGAAGGGCCGCTCTTCCACGGTGCTTCTTACAAACGTTGCTCCTTACTGGGTGGCCCTAATACAACCGTGGCTTCTTACAAGCGGTGAATGCTTACAGCCCTTACAAGTCGAGTCTCAATGGAGTGTGTTCGGATGAATTTTGGGACGGAGTTTAGTCGCCGCTGGCGTGGTTCTGCGTAGGAACTAGCACCAGGCGCGGGCGGGCGACGGCAGGCTCGGGCTGCTGGGCGCGGCCGAAAGTCGAAATTATGCTGAACACCATCACATACGCGGCGAGAACGCCGAATCCCACGGACGCTAGGACGGTGAGGAAGAGGATGACCGGCATCATTAGCGAAATCACGATCGTTCCAACCTTAGGAAGCCAACCTTAACGACGTGGCCATTTTCAGATGCACGGCCCGGAAAATCCGTATACCTGAGCCTCTCTCCCAGCCTGCGCCGCGAAACTTCAATCTACCCGCATTGACGGTCCGCGCTGTTGACGACTAAGATACGGAGTAGAGCTGTGCATTCCTACTTTGGAACATTTCTGGTGCCCTGTCGACGTTACGAAGGGGATATAACCCCGGTACGATAATGGCGATTACCAAGATCTCCGTCCGGGGCGCCCGGCAGCACAATCTCAAAAACATCGACGTGGAGATTCCCCGCAACACGCTCACGGTGGTGACCGGACTGAGCGGCTCTGGTAAGTCTTCGCTCGCTTTCGACACGATTTATGCCGAGGGCCAGCGCCGCTACGTGGAGACCCTGTCCGCCTACGCGCGGCAGTTTCTCGATCAGATGGAACGCCCGGATGTTGATGCAATTGATGGACTTAGCCCGTCCATCTCGATCGAGCAGAAAACTACCAGCCGCAGTCCGCGCTCGACCGTGGGCACGATCACCGAGATCTACGACTATCTTCGCTTGTTGTTCGCCTCCATCGGAGTGCCGCACTGCCCCAAGTGCGGACGCGCCATCAGCCGCCAGTCGGCCGATCAGATTGTCCAGCGCGTGATGGCCCTCACGCCGGAAGATCGCGTCATGGTCATGGCACCGATCGTTCGGGGGCGAAAGGGCGAATTCAAGAAAGAGATGGAGACGCTGGTCAAACACGGCTACAGCCGGGCGCGCATCGACGGCGAACTGATGAACCTGGACGACGACATTCAGCTCGACAAGCGCAAGAACCACACCATCGAAGTCGTGATTGACCGCCTGCTGGTGAAACCGGGGATCGAGCATCGCCTGGAAATGTCCGTCGGCCTGGCGATGAAGTTGGCCGGCGGTCTGGTGCAGGTTGCGGTCGTGGGGGGCGAGGAGCAGCTTTATTCCGAGAAGCTGGCCTGCCCCGATTGCGGCATCAATGTGCCGCAACTGGAACCGCGGTCGTTCTCGTTTAACAGCCTGTATGGCGCTTGCCCTGAGTGCCACGGCCTGGGCAGCAAGTACGATTTCGATCCCGCCAAAGTGATCAACGACTGGTCGAAGCCGCTGCTCGAGGGCGGGCTGGGCCCGGGATCGGCTTCGCAGAACCTGATTCATCAGTTGCAGATCGCGTCGGCGGCGTATGGCATCAACTTGAGCACGCCGTTCGAGAAGCTGCCGGAAAAGGTGCAGGATTTCCTGCTCAACGGCGAGCAAGGCCGCGGCGGGCGCACCGGGTTTCACGGCATCTTCGGATACTTGAAGCAGAATCTGGAGGAGTCGACCTCGGAGGGCTATCGCGACTGGCTGATGGACCACATGTCCGCGACCGAGTGTCCGGTGTGTCACGGGAAGCGCCTGCGGCCGGAAAGCCTGGCCGTCAAGGTGAACGGGATGTCGATTGCTGACTTCACTGCCATGCCGGTGTCTAAGGCTTTAAACATCGCGCAGGGAATCAAGCTGGCGGGGCGTGAAGCGGCGATTGCCGGGCGCGTCATGCATGAAGTGGTCGAGCGGCTGGAGTTTCTAAATGCGGTGGGGCTGGGCTACATCTCGCTCGATCGCTCGGCGGCGACTTTGTCGGGCGGCGAGGGACAGCGCATCCGGCTGGCCACGCAGATTGGGTCAAAGCTGCGCGGCGTGCTGTATGTGCTGGATGAGCCGTCGATCGGGCTGCATCATCGCGACAACGGCCGCCTGCTGAACGCGCTCGAGAATCTGCGTGACCTGGGCAACACGGTGCTCGTGGTCGAGCACGATGAAGAGACCATCCGGCGTGCGGATTATGTCGTCGATCTCGGCCCGGGAGCGGGGCGGCATGGAGGCAGCCTGGTCGCCCACGGCACGCCGCAAGAGATCATGCAGGAACCAGACTCGCTGACCGGCGCATATATCTCGGGCCGGGCGTCAATTGAGATGCGGGCCGAGCGGCGGCATGCGAACGGAGCGGCGCTGACCATTCTGGGGGCGAAGGAAAACAATCTCAAGAGTCTGGATGTGACCTTTCCGCTCGGGGTGATGACCGTGGTGACTGGAGTCTCGGGCTCCGGCAAGTCGACGCTGGTAAATGACATCCTGTATCGCGCACTGGCGCGCCAACTTTATCGTTCGCGCGAGAAGGCCGGCGAGCACAAGGCAATTTCCGGGGCGGAGAACATTGATAAAGTCATTCGTATCGATCAGTCGCCGATCGGACGCACGCCGCGCTCGAATCCGGCCACCTATACCGGAGTGTTCACCGCGATCCGCGATCTCTATGCCATGCTCCCCGAGTCGCGGGAGCGAGGCTATAAAGCGGGACGGTTCTCGTTCAACGTCTCGGGCGGGCGCTGCGAGGCCTGCCAGGGCGAGGGCCAACGCCGGATCGAGATGAATTTCCTGCCCGACGTTTACGTGCTGTGCGAGGTCTGCGGCGGGCGCCGCTACAACTCGGAAACGCTGGCGGTGAAGTACAACAGCTATTCGATCGCGGACTTGTTGGAGATGCCGGTTTCCGACGCGCTCCCGATTCTCGAAAATATTCCGCAGGTCAAGCAGAAGCTGCAGACCCTGGTCGATGTGGGCCTGGGATACATTCATCTCGGGCAATCGGCGGTTACGCTATCCGGCGGCGAAGCGCAGCGCATCAAGCTGGCGCGCGAGTTGTCGAAGCGCCAGACCGGCAAGACCCTGTACCTGCTCGACGAGCCGACCACCGGCCTGCATTTCGATGATGTAAAGAAACTGCTCGACGTGCTGCATCGGTTGACCGATCTAGGCAACTCGATCATCATCATCGAGCACAATTTGGACGTGATCCGCAATGCAGACTGGATCATCGATCTGGGCCCGGAGGGCGGCGAAGAGGGCGGACGAATCGTCGCCCAGGGCACGCCCGAGCAGGTGGCTAAGGTGAAGAAGTCGTATACCGGGCAGGCGCTGGCAGGGTATTTTGCCAACGGGAAGAGAACTGGTCAACTCGCCGGCGTGTACCGAGTGCCGAGTACCGAGGCTGTATCTTAAAGTCAGGAATAACGAGACGGCGTTGTCCTCCCCCGACAATCCGCAGTTCGAGCCGCAGCCACCCGCGAGCGCCGGCCCCCAGCCAGATGCTACAGGGGTGCCGGATCCTTTGACATCGGTGTCATGGGCGGGCGATTCCAGCGCGCCGGCTGGCCCCATGCCACTTTACCCTTCGGTTGCTCCCCGATTTGCCGAGAATCCCGTGTGGAGCGGTTGGGACGTGCTGCTGATCGCATTTCTCACGCTGCTGACGCTGATCATCGTCGAATCGATCACGCTGGTGGGAGCGTGGCGGCTGGTGTATCCGCGCAGCAACTTGAGCGAAGTCGCTCAAAAGCAGGCGTTGGGGATCGTGGGCCAGGCTCTGTCCTATGTCGTCATCGGCCTGTTCATGATCATGCTCGTGGAAGGGAAGTACCATGTGCGCTTCTGGAAGGCGATCGGCTGGAACTGGCCTTCGCCGCAATCGAAGTTGCTGGGATTCGGAATCCTGGGCGTAGGTACGGTTCTGCTGGATGTGGTCAGCAGCCGCGTCCTGCCCATGCCCAAATCAACGCCCTTCGACCAGTTCTTCTCCAATCCGCAGGACGCCTATCTGCTGGCGGCATTCGCCATTACTCTGGGGCCGCTGTGGGAAGAGCTTTTCTTCCGCGGCTTTCTTTATCCGGCGTTGGCGCGGCGGACCGGCGTCGCCGCCGCTGTCGTACTCACATCTATTCCTTTCGGATTGATTCACTACTCCCAATACAAATCGTGGGCGGCCGTGCTGGTCATCTTCCTGGTCGGCGTCGTGCTGACGGTGGTGCGAGCGGTGACCAAGTCCGTGGCCGCGAGCTTCGTGGTGCACGTGGGATACAACGCAACGCTGATGGTGCTGACGGCGGCCGCCACTGGCGGTTTCCACCACATGGAGAGGGCCACGATGCTGACGGTTGGCCTTTGATTATGTGGCGCGGGCACTCTTGCCCGCGAACTGCCGGCAGACTATGAAAACAGGTCTTACCCTCACTTTCGACCTCGCGTGGATTTTTCTTTCTTCTGAACTTCGAAACCCCGCCCAATGCTGACCTTTTCTCTCTAAACGAGTTCCGAAATGGGATTCGCGGCTGGGCTCGTGGGAAGAGCTCGCGGGCATGAGTGCCCGCGCCACACAATCTTCTTCACAATGTTTGCCTGCCACATTGGCTTTCTGGCATACTCGGGGCGCCATGAAAGGGAATCCGAAAGTTCTTGCTGAATTGAACAAAGCCCTGCGCGAAGAGCTGACGGCGATCAACCAGTATTTTCTGCACGCCGAAATGTGCGAGAACTGGGGATACCGCAAGCTCTCCGACTTCATCAAAAAACAATCTATCGGCGAGATGAAGCACGCTGAAGTGCTCATCGAGCGAATCCTGTTTCTCGATGGCAGCCCCTCGATGATGCCGCTCGAGCTAAAGGTCGGGGGAACGGTCAAGGCGATGCTCGAGAGCGATCTGGCGCTGGAAGTCGGGGCGGTCAAACAGTACAACGCCGCCGTCGCCATCGCCACCAAAGAAGGCGACAACGGTTCGCGCGATCTGCTGGTGACTCTGCTGAAAGACGAAGAGGGTCACGTCGACTTTCTCGAAGCCCAGATGCACCTGATCAAGGAACTCGGCTACGAGCGCTATCTGACCCAGCAGATGGGCGAAGACGAAGAAGAGTGATTGTGTGGCGCGGGCACTCCTGCCCGCGACTGCCGGCAGCGCATGAAAAGCCGGTTTTCAGTGCGCTTTGATCTCCTTCTTGGCAGGTCTCCGCTTCTCCCTGATGTTGTGCTCCTGGTTAGACTTCGCGGGCAGGAGTGCCCGCGCCACACGCGATCCAAAGCCACCGGTAGTCCTCCGGCTTTTCGACCAGCCCTCTTCTTACCGGATTCTGGCGGATGTATTCGATCGTTTCCTGCAGGCTCTCGTCACCCCTTAGAACGTGGTCAAAGGATTCGTCTTGCCAGACCGGGCCGCAGCTTTCGTTCAGCAGGTTAATGCTGCGGGCGGAGGCTCCTTTGATGGCGCGCAAGATCTCGGGAAGCACAAATGTCCAGCCGTCGCGGTCGCGAAGAGGGGTGAACAGCAGATGTGCGTGGTCGGGCATGATGACGGCGGCATGAAGCTGGATCGTTTTGCCGTGATCATGGAGGCAATGTTGCAAGGCGAGTGTGCGAGCCCCGGCGAGAGTTCGATCGTCTTCATAGTGCGGAAAGGTACAAACAGAGGCCGGTCATCCCTTTGATAGTGTGGCAAGCGGCGACGATATTCGTAGCGGCGGAAGGTCGCGGTAGGCAGAGTGGCAAAGCCTCCACCGAATATCGTAAGGCGGCAATCGAGAGTTTCTTCAGTTCTGATTGATGTTTTCTAGTGCAGTTCCCGGAATGGGGCCGACGACCGCGCTCGTGGTTAGATTTCGCGGGCAGGAGTGCCCGCGCCACACCAGCAAATTCGCAGCACTTACTTTATGGTGATCGTCAGCAGCTGCGCGCCGCTGACCACATAATCGAGCGGCGGAGTTGCCGTTTCGTCTACGTTCGATTCGCCGCTGACGATCATCTCCTGGTTGCCGCGCATGCCATCCATCACATTCATCACTGAAATCGGCAGCGTGGGCATGACTTTGTCGGCGACGCGGGCTTCCGGATCAGCCTCGAGCAGCGAAACGTAGAGTCGGTTGTTGGCATGTTCCTTGTTCAACAGGGCAATCGTCGAAGCCAGATCGAGCTTGCGTCCGAAGGCCTGATTCATGCGGCCCACGCGGTCGAGGGTCTCGCCATCGCTTACAAGAATGCGAAGCGTCCCCTTGCTGGCCGAAGTCGGAATCTTGACCGGAATCTGGCGCACGCTGCGCTCCCCGCGGTACGGAGCCAGCACCGTTTCAACGGTGATCTCGTCGCCGGGACGGGCTTCGGTCACGTCGGTGCGGGCGCTTTCCAGGCGCGCCCAGCGGCGTTCGCGAACGAGGTCAAAGTCCAGTTTCACGCTCTGCATGGCAGGAGCGTTGTAGGGATTATCGTAGATGCGCCCGAAGCGCTCGCCTAGCGATAGTGCGGCGGCCATGGCGGCAGGTTGCCCGTTTTCGGCCGGGGCGAACATGTTTTTCAGCGCTACCTCGGGGAATCCCTTAACGCCGATGCTGCCGTTCAGCCGGTAGGTAATCTCTTCGCCATATTCATTCACGCCATGCAGCGCATTAAAAACTGTGGCCATGATGGCCACCGGGCTCAGGCGCGGGTTATTCAGCACTTCGTAGTGAAATTCCTTGTCTCCGGCTGCGCTGTGAATGTTGAGCGAAACCGGAATCATCTCGGGCTGCTTGTTGAAAACGCCCAGAATGCCGGTGTGGCGATCCTGCACGAATACTCCCGCCTGCTCGGTCGTGTTCACGATCTTGAAAGCATTCAGCGGCGAGGGCAATGTAGCCAGCACCTCAGCTTTGTTCATCGGCAGGTCGACGGATCCGAATTGCAGCAGGGGATGTCCGCAGGCCAGCAGCCGCTGCGGATCGATGTAAGTGACGGTGCAAGTGGCAGCAATGTCCATGTCGCCGCGGACCAGAACGGCGCTCACCGCGGAGCCTGCTTCAAGGGGTTCGGGCTGCTTGTCTTCGCTGACCGACCCTGCGCCCATCACCGGCACGATGCCGGCGGAAGCGAACTCCGGCGCGAATTGGCGAACGGCGTCCTCGGAGAATCCATTGAAGACCAGTGGCGCCGCAATGGGGGTGAGGTAATTTGCGAAATCCTGAGGCGAGGCCGGCAAGGGCAAAGAAGCGGAATCGCCGGGAGCCGCGGTTTTGCCCGTGACATTCGACACCGCAGGCCGGGCAGCGGCAGCTTCTTCCGCCGGCGACTTGTCGAGCGCGTTGATTTCAAGCATGTCGGCGATGGGTGTGACTCCCGCAATCGGCTCCTTGGAGAATTCGCCGATGCGGAACGCCAGCGCGCCCGCCAGTTTGCCATCGAGATAGACAGGACTTCCGCTCATCCCCGCGACCACGCCGGTGTACTCGACCTTTGCTCCATGCAACCGGACGAGAATAATGTCGCCCTTGGGTCCGTTTACGTTGTGCAGTATTCCGAGAACTTCCACGTCCATGGGCTCGGGCTTCGTGCCTTCAAACACGGTGTAGGCCACCCCGCGCATTCCGGCGTGAATCTGATCGACGGGAATGGTCGGTTGAGATGGTTTGCTTTGGGCGGCCAGGAGAATGCAGAACGGAAGAACGAAGACGAGCGCGCCAAGGAGTTTTCTCATCTAAAGCCCCGAAAGGACCGGCCAACAGGTCCTACCACGTTAGACTCGTACAAACTGTGACTTGTTGCCAGGAGGGGGAGCTGGGAAACCAGGCAAACATCCCAATCGCGAATCCTTGCGTCTATACTAGCATAGAGAGTTTTTCAGGGGTTCCCCTATGTCTATTCGACGGTCCAAACACGAAAAAGGCGACAAATCGCCCATCCAGTACCTAATCAACCCCGGTCGACTGCTCCCCCTGACGGTCTTCCTGGTGCTGATGTGCGGCTATCTTGTGGGCAGTTCACCGATGTGGGCGCAAGACCAGCAAAACCAACAGGCTCCGGCTGCCACTCAGGCTCCAGCCCCAGCCCAGGACAACGGGAAGCCAAAGCAGGATGTGCCTCCCGAGGGCGGCGGTCCCGGCGACAACGTTGGGCCTTACGTGATCCCGAAGAAGACCAACAACGAGGCGCCGCCTCCACCGCAGCCGCCAACACCGAAAAAAGTCGACGACATGCCTGACTATTCACTCAAGGTGAATGTGCCCCTGGTGAATGTGGACGTGCTGGTCACCACTAAAGATGGGCAGTTCATTCCCGGGCTGAAGCAAGACAACTTCCGGGTGAGCGAAGACGGCGTTCCGCAGAAGGTCAGCAAGTTCAGCGTTTCGGAAGCCCCGGTTACGGCGGTGCTGCTGGTCGAGTTCGCCAGCACGAGCTGGCCTTTCCTGGTGGACGCTTTGAATGCCTCCTACGCCTTTGCCGATTCGCTGAAAAAGGGAGACTGGGTCGCGGTTTCCTATTACGACATGCAGCCCCACATCCTCACCGACTTTACGCAAGACAAGCGGGCGGTTTTTGGCGCGCTCAATCAGTTGCGCATTCCCGGTTTTGCCGAGACCAACGAGTTTGACGCTCTTTACGATACCCTCGACCGGCTAGACCGTGTCGAAGGGAAGAAGTACGTGATCCTGATATCGAGCGGGGTCGACACATTCAGCAAGCTGACCTATGACAAGATCTTGAAAAAGGTCAAGGACACCAAAGACGTGACCATCTTTCCCATGAGCATCGGATGGATGTTGCGAGAGTATTGCCAGACCCACGGCTGCGGCGGCATGTCGCACGGCATGGCCAGCATGGGCATTCATGAAATCGATTATCTCCAGGCCGACAACGAGATGAAAACCTTCGCGGCGATCACCGGTGGTCGAGCGTATTACCCGCGCTTCGAGGCGGAGTTCGGTGAGGATTTCCGCGACATCGGCGACGACATTCGCCACCAGTACACGCTGGCCTATAGCCCCACCAACACCAAGCTCGACGGCACCTATCGCAAGCTGAAGGTGCAGGTGGTGGCGCCTGATGGCGGCCCGCTGAAAGTGAAAGACCAGAAGGGCAAAGACGTGAAGATCGAGGTGGTGGCGCGCGACGGCTATACCGCGAAGCACACGGTAGACTAAGAATCGGTGGGAGAGCGTCAGCGGAATAAGCGATCGAGCAGGAAGAACACTCCCGCCCCCACGAAAACCAGCAAAGCCATCTTCATGGCGGGCTCCTTGTTGACTTCCGGGATGAGGTCGGAAGCGGCGACGTAGATTGTTACCCCCGCCGAGAGCGGCAGGCCCGCTCCCACCGCATGGCGAAACAACGCCATGATCAGAACCCCAGCCAGCGTGGAACCGCCAAGAATCACGGAAGCGCCCCAGGCCGTTCCGCGGCTGCGCCCGCTGGCCAGCATGACCGAGCTCACGGTAAAGCCTTCGGGAATCTTGTGCAGGAAGATCGCCAGAAAAATCAGCCATCCCAGCCAGTTTGAAACCAGAAACCCCGAAGCGATCGCGATCCCGTCAAAAAACGTGTGGATGACAAGCCCGAGCAGCACCGAGTAGCTCTTGTGCGAGTGCACAAATTCGTCGTGGTGCGTCTCTTCGCCGAAATGAAAATGCGGTGTGACCGTGTGCTCGAAGAAGTGAATGATCAGGTAGCCGAGCAACACGAGAAACGCCGCCGACCGGCCGCGTAGTTCGAGGCTCTCGGGAATCATCTCCATGATGGCGGTGGCCAGCATGAATCCCGCGCCCAGCGCCACGAAGTAGCGCAGGTAGCGCCGCTCCCAATGGCGCTGCACAATGATCGCCCCGCCGAAAATGTTGGCGGCGGCCGCGGTCAGACCGAGAAGAACGCTGGTGAAAATGGGGTTCATGGGCAGCGGGGATGATACCAGTCCACACATAGATTCACCACGGAGGCACGGAGACACAGAGAAAATACTAGGGATTTCTCCGTGCCTCTGTGCCTCCGTGGTGAAGAAGCTAGCCCGAATGCCGGATATGCATCACGTCACCGTCCTGCACGATGTAGTCCTTGCCCTCCAGGCGCAGCGTGCCTTTAGCGCGGGCGTTGGCTTCAGAGCCCGCCTCGAGCAGTTGGTCCCAGCGGATGGTTTCGGCGCGGATGAAGTGTTTTTCCAGGTCCGAGTGGATCGCTCCTGCCGCTTCCTGGGCGCGAGTGTGCGCCGGGATGGTCCAGGCGCGGCATTCGTCCTCGCCGGCGGTAAAAAATGAAATCAAGCCGAGCAGCCCGTATGTGGTCCGAATGAGGCGGACCAATCCGCTCTCCGTGAGGCCGTAGCTGGAAAGAAATTCGGCGGCCTCCGCGTCGCTGATCTCCGACAGCTCGGCTTCGACCTTTCCGCAGATTGCGGTGGCGGCGGCGTTGGGGCGCGCGGCGACATCGGTCAGCTGGTAGCGGCTCACCGCCGAGTCGAGTTCTTTCCCAAGTTCGCTCGACTCGCCGATATTGAGCACATAGAAAATGGGTTTCTCGCTGAGGAACATGAAGCCGCGAATGCGCTTTTTGTCTTCGGGGCTCATCTCCATCTCGCGCAGCGGTTTGTCTGCTCCCAGATGTGCGTTGGCGCGTTTGAGCAACTCGAACTCTTTCTCAAGCTCCGGCGTCTTCATCTTTTTCAAATCTTTTTCCAGCCGCTCCAGCCGCTTCTCAATCTGGCCCAGATCGCTGACCATGAGATCGAACTCGACATTCTTGATGTCGCGCAGGGGGTCAATTTCGCCCACATGGGGTATTGCCGGATCGTCGAAGGCGCGAACCACGTGGGCCAGCGCGTCGACCTGGCGCAGGTGGCCAAGGTAAGCCGTCTCCTTCAGTGCTTCCTGGCCAATGGCGCCGACATCGACGTATTCGACCGACGCATGAGTCAGCTTCTTGGGATTGTAGAGAGCGGCCAGGCGATCCAGGCGATCGTCGGGTACCTTGGCCACTCCCACATGCGCCTCGCGCGGGTTGGCAAAGGCGTGTTCGGAGAGAGGCGCCTTGGTCAGAATGCGGAACAGCGATGTTTTGCCTACTTGCGGCAGGCCAATGATGCCGGTTTTCATAGAAGGTCGTCGCCCTCGGCTCTTAGCTGATCCCTCGCTGAACCTACAGACGGGATTGACGAACGCTTCAGCGAGGACTGAGCAACTTTTCAGAATACCATTCCGGTTGTGCAATTCTGTTGAAGAGATGCCGAGCATCCCAGCGATGTCTGTCTGTGACAGTAATCACAAAGAGCCGTGACGTGATGGATAGGAGCTTCTTCGGCCCGCCCATAGCCTCCAGTCAGATCATGTTCCACCGAGCTGTCCGGTTAGGCCGCGGGGAATGTTGGTTCGAGCGTCTGTCTGGAGGTCCAGTATGTTCCCCATGCCTACGGCTAACTGGTATCAAGGCAATCGGTACAAAACGCAGTTTCCGTGCGAACACTGCAGTGGAAGCGTCCGCCACGAACGGTGGTGCATCACTCGTGATCCTCTCGTCCGCTACGCCTACCGTGTTGTCCAGGAGCCAAAGGAACTCTCCTTTGCCGACAATCTGATTCTGCACGCGCTGGGAGTCACATGGAGCGAGATTCGCACCGAGGAAGGCTGTCCGCGTTCCGGATGATCCAGTTACCTGCCCGCTGCCTGAGCCGCGACCGCAGCCGGGACTGAAATGGTGACGGTGTCCGGCTGTGTCCAGACGGCCTTGCCCGTACTCAAGTCCAGGCGGTTCATCGTGACTTTCATCTGCTGATGGTCCACCTCGACCAGCAGGTAGTGGTAGTTGATCTCCTTGCTCTGAAAGGGATCGTCGGGCGCCCGCTCGATGGGATATGCGTGTGCCGCGCCCCCGCCGGTCACAAAATATGTAATGCCGCCATGCTCGTGCCGCTCGTAGTTGTGCACGTGTCCGGAAAACACAACGATACGGTAGCGCGCATGAGCCTGGCGTTCTTCCAGCATTTTGGCGAGCGCCTGTTCCTGCGCACGCGCCGAGTGACCGCCGCCAAACTTCTTCGCGTCCGACGAACTTGTATATGGCGGGTGATGATCCATGACGAAGACGAAGTCCACATCAGCTGGAACGTGGTCGAGTTTGTCGGCGAGCCATTGTCCCTGCGGCGCGGGAACTTCCTCCATACCGCTGTCGAGCACAAGGAGTAACGTGTTGGCCACGCGCACCGAGTAGTAAACACTGTCTTTCAGCTCGGGAAAGCGCTGGAAGTAGTTGCCGAGCGAGATCTTCTGGTCCCCATGAAGGTCATGGTTGCCGAGTGCTGGATAAATCGGTATTTTCTTGTCGCGCCAGACGCTGGTCTCGCTGTCCCACACCTTCCAGTCGTCGGGGTCGTAGCCGTTGTAGACGATGTCGCCGGTGAAGCAGATGAATGCGGGATTAGCCTCGGCAATCGCCTGCACCAGCGCGACCCGCACCGCAGGATTGGCCGCGTCGTTGTCCTTGGGATCGTGAAAGCGCGTGTCGCCGTAGGCCACGAAGCGAAACGGAGTCTTCAGGTCGAGTCGCAAATCAACCGTGGAGGTCTGCGCGCTCGACTTCTTAGTACAGCCGGTCAGGCCAAGCAGTACCGCAAGCGCGAACGCAAGCGTCAGGGCTCGCGCGAGTGGGGTGCGTCGCCGATTCATGGATGATGGGCCCCTGTTCGGAATCTGTCAGCTACTTTCCCACGACCAGCACTTCGAACTGGCCATTCTCGGCTGTCGAGAGGAAGAGTCGGTGAGTCTTGGGATCAAGCGCCATGGTCTTGGCGCGGGGCGCGGTTTTCACCGTTTCGACCACTGAATACTTGTCGGGGCCGTCCTCGTGAATCACGGTGATGGTGCCTTCGCCGTTGGAGTTGAAAATCATCTTGGTCTCGGGATCGAAGGCAGTGGCGTCGACGTGGTCGCCGATAGGCAGGGTCGTGACGATCGCGCCGCTGTCGGCATTCACGACCGCCATGACCTTGCTGCGGCAGCCGATGAACAGCCGGCGATTCGGGCGGTCCATCGCCATGCTGCTCGGGGAGGAGCACGGCGCGGTCGGCCAACGCTGCTCGACCTTGAGATCGCGAGCGTTGATTTTGAGGACCAGGCTTTCGTCTTCCAGATTGTTAAAGACGTAGCCCTCGCCATCGGCCGCGGCAAATTCCGGGCCGCCGCCCAGATCGACCGTGCCGGCGACTTTGCCGGTCGCGGCGTCAATGGCGGTAGCGCTGTTGCCGTCGCCGTTGAAGGCGAACACACGCTGTGTGGCAGGATCGTAAATGATGCCGTCTGGCTTCTTGCCAACTGCCACTTCTCCGATGGTCTTCAGAGTCTTCAGATCGAAGATCGTAACCATCGAGGACTGGCCGTCGCTGACGAAACCCCGGCCCGCCTCGGGAGCAATGGCGATCCCATGCACGCCCGGCGTGTTGGGAATATTGCCGACGGCGCTCATCGAATCGATGTCCAGGACTTCCACTCGCGTGCCGTGCGAAACGTACAGCCGCCGGTTGGCCTCATCCACGGTGAGGTAGTCCCAGCTGCCCTGGCCGTTGATCGAGATTTTCTTGGTGACGGAGTAGTTGCCTGCAGCCGAGGCAGGAGCAGCCCACGCGGCGAAGAACAGAATCAATACGCCAATAGCACACACAACTCGATTTGGCATGGATATATCCTCGCCCCGCTACTGTACCGGAACTGCCTGAAGTTTTCCTGAAGAGGAAACCCCGTGCATCAGAATGTGAATCGGACCATAAACTGCAGCTGCCGCGGCAGCCCCGTCCCGGTGTTGGGGGAGGCCGCGTTGTCGTTGTTGTTGTTGAAGTTCACCGTCGAGCTGATGGTCCCGAAGCCGCTCTGAGGTGTAAGGAAGCCTGTAGCTGAATTGGCTTGGGTATTGTAGATGACATTCAGCGCCCCTGGATCGCCCAGTTGAACATGGTTAAAAATATTAAAGGCCTGGACGGCAAATTCCATCGCGACGCGCTCGGTAAGTTTCGTTTCCTTGGTAAGAGCGAGATCGATTTGCCAGTAGCTTAGGGCGCGAATGGCTCCGTTTGGCTCATTGCCAAACCGTGTGAAATTTCCATTTGCGTCGGTCGGCGGAGGCGCGAACGCAGCAAAGTTGATTAGCGGACTTCCATTGGAAACAGCCGTGAGCGGAGTTGGGTGCGGCAGTGTCAAAGGCACTCCGGGCACGATGTCAGGCCGTTGGGTAGTCTGGTCGTTGCCGTCCGGAAGAAGGAAAGTAAACGCCTGGCCATTGAAGGCAAAATCGGGGTTTGAAGCGGGAACATTTATGCCGTTGCCGCCGTTGCCGTCGTTGAGGTCCAAGAAGACCGTCAGGGGATGCCCGGTGTGCCAGAGTCCGATGCTGCTCAATTCCCAGCCTCCCACTATCTTGCCAAGCACTCCGGGCGAACTGAGGAAGGTCTTCCCCGGACCAAACGGGAGTTCATAAACGGCATTGACGGCAACGTTATGGCGCACATCGAAGATGCTCGGACCTTTGTCACACTGAAGACAGTTCACATTCTCAGGCCCGTTGGACTCACCGCCGCCGACCGAACCGTCGTTGATGGAATGGGACCAGGTGTAACGGCCTTGGAATGACAGCCCTTGGCTGAAACGGCGCTCAAGCGATAGCCCAAGCGCGTTGTACGTGCTCGATCCAATATCTTTCTTGCTATCGACGGAACCGAACGGATCGGAGGTTGAAGAATTGGGTACGGTCGGGTCAGGAAGATAGAACGGATCGAGCGGACGGACGCAATCTGTGCCAGCACCATTGATCGTGACCGGTTCGGTACACAGATTTACGCCCCCGCGCGAGAACAACCGTACACCACGGCTGCCCAAATACTGTGCCGAAGCCGTGAAGTTGGACGGCAATTCATGCTCCACTGTCAATCCCCATGTCTCCGAATACAGATCCCGGCGGCCCTGCCGCTGCAAGGCGCGAGGGTGCTGAGCCTGTTTCGTGGGGCTTGTTCCCTGAGGAACGTTCGAGAGGTCGGGTATTGTTTGCTCGTACGCGGGTTCTAGCGGGAGCTGGCCGGCATTTGGACCGCCAGACGGAGGAGGCACAGTTACGCGAAACGTGTCGCTTTCTAGCCCGGCGTTCAAATCGTCGTTCTGCGCAGCGCCGTGATAGATCCCGAAGCCCCCACGAAAGACGGTTTTTCCATGCAGGGCACTGGGAGCCCAAGCCAGCGCAAGTCTCGGATCAAAATTCTTGTAGTTTGGATTATAGAGAGCCGGATGTGCCGGACAGGGGGGGGTGTTGATCGGACCGAGGCTCGGCGCTACCGGCAGCGTATTGAACGAACCCGTCCCAAGGCAGACGCCGTGAAACACGTTGAGATCGAAAACTGTAGTCCGGTTGGTTGCCTCGTGGGCAACGCCGTAGTAGTCCCAGCGCAAGCCTGCCGTGAGCGTCAGCGTCGGTGTGGCTTTCCATTCGTCCTGGAAATACGGCATGATGAAGTTGCGGCGCAAACCGTGACAACACCACGGGGCGATGAAGGATATCTTGGAGAGATTCGCATTCACCATGTCTGCATCGCTACCGAAGTTAAGCTGGTTGTCAGCGGTTTGCCCCTGATTGAGCCGTACGCGGCGATACTCCATGCCCATCTTGAACGCGTGCCGTCCGTGAACCCAGGTTAGGTTGTCGACGATTCCCAAAGTGGAGCCGATCTCGATATCGGCGGTGTTATCGTTGAGGGAGACAAAACTGCTAGGGACATTTACGGCATACGTCAGAATGCTCGACTGAGGATTGTGGAATGGAGCGCGGTTGATATATCCTTTTACCTCATTGAACAAATTTGGCTTGAAAGTGTGCTCCAGCGCCAAAAGATAGTTCGCCGGATGGTTGATGGTCTGGACTTTGTCTCCCGGCAGAGCACTTCCGTTGGGGGCATCGACCAGACTTATATCGCGCTGGGCGCGACCATAGAGCAATGTCTTTTCGCTGATTTGATGGTCAATCCGGACCAGCCAGGTATCCTCGTGAACGACGGTGGGGGTCTGCGCCGTGAGAACATCAGCGTCGGCGTTGTAGTTCGGATTCGTATTCGGATTTCCTTGCCCAAGATACGAAAACGCCGAGTCCGGGTATGTAAACCGCGCAGAACAACCGGCGATAGGCCCCTTGGCAGCTACCGAAGCTCGCCAGGGGTAGGCCTGCATGATGGCGCACATCTGCGGAGATTGGCTCAAGACCGCTTGCTGATAGGGAACCGTGAGAGCCTGCCCCATCGTCGGATCGGTTGGGCTGGTTGGATTCGCCTGACCAACGCCCGCCGGCACAAAGAATGAGTTCGATATCGACTGTAACTGGCGTATACCTTCATAGCTGAGGAAGAAAAACGTCTTGTTCTTCTTGATGGGCCCGCCCAGGGTCAACCCGTACTGTCCCAGACGAAAGGGAGGAATTGCAGCCTGGTTGGCGAGGTTGTAATCGTTGAAATTGCGGGCATCGAACACCGAGTTTCTGAAATACCCGAAGACCGATCCGTGGTAGTCATTGGTGCCGTGCTTGGTTTCGACGTCAATCTGCCCGCCCGCCTGCGTGCCGTACTCCGCGTCGTACAGCGCGCTGTTAACGCGGTACTCCTCAATCGCATCCTGGGAAATCTGCAACCGCGTCTGTGACTTCTGCGCCTGCTCCTGGATGCCGCCGGCATCCACGCCGTCGATAGAGAAGTTGTTGTCGTCGCGAGCGCGCCCGGCGAAGCGAATCGTGCGCTGGTCGCCGCCGCCGTCGTCCTGAGCGAAGGGTGCAAGCAGCGTAAAGCTGGACCAGTCGCGGCCGTTGTTGGGTAAATTAGCGATCTGCTCCGTGTCGATGACCGTCGAAGCCTCTGCCGAGGTGCGATCGGCAGGCGCGTTCGTGGCCTTAACGTCGATCTGTTCGTTGATGGCGCCCACCGCGAGCTGCACATCCAGCGTATGCGTCTGCCCGATACGGACGATGACGCCCTCGACGACCTTGGTCTTGAAGCCCGTGCTCGTAACCGTCACCGTATAGGGGCCGACGGCGATGCCGGGGAAGCGGTAGTATCCCTTGGAACTGGTCGGCTGTTCTGCGGTCAGCCCGGTGTCCGTCGCGACGATTTTGACGGTGGCGCCCACGACGACGCTGCCCGAGGGATCGGTGACCGTGCCTTCCAGTTCCGCGCGGTCCACCTGCGCCAAGGCGCGAGGCTGCACAATCAGCACGATCGCAGCGCCGATCGCCAGCATGAGACCAAATCTCAAGATCCGAGAGAGAGTCGAAACAGAGTGCTTGGATTTCATGACTGCATCTCCTTCGTAGCGCGCAATGCGGAATCCGGGAGTGCTGGTCGCCGCGCCGGGAAGCGCGAGGAGTCGCCGTCTCCGGTCAACTGAGATTCAGGGAATTAGAATGACTACGAATCCTAGAGCGGCGGTGTGACACGCAGATGAATAGCAAGTTAAAATTCTTTCAGATTCAGGGTGTGCGGCGGGATTTGCCGCCTAAACTGTCGACAGCAGTCCTGCATTCGCCGTACCACAAATGAAATTGCTGATTGTCGAGGACGAAGCGCGCATGGCCGACCTCCTGCGCAAGGGGCTAACGGAGGAGGGGCACACCCCAACCTGCGCTAAAGACGGTGCGGAAGGGCTCGCGCTGGCCAAGTCCTATGAGTTCGACGTCATCATTCTCGATATCATGCTGCCCAAACTCAGCGGGTATGAACTGGCCAAGCGTCTGCGCGCCGAGAAGGTGGCGACCCCCATCCTGATGCTCACCGCCAAAGATTCCGTGCCCGATATCGTGCGCGGCCTCGATCTGGGCGCCGACGACTACATGACCAAGCCCTTTTCGTTCGAGGAGCTGGTGGCGCGGCTGCGGGCGGTCAAGCGCCGGGCCCAGGTCGCCCATGATACGAATCTGAAGGTCGGCGACCTGGTTCTGGATCCCGCCAGCCGCGAAGTTGTGCGCGGCGAAGAACGGGTGTCGCTCACCCGCACCGAATACAATCTGCTGGAGCGCCTGATGTACCGCGCCGGGAAGGTGGTTTCCCGCCGTTCCCTGATCGAAGCCGTGTGGGGATTTGACCGCGAGATCGAAGACAACACGCTCGACGCCTTTATGCACCTGCTGCGCAACAAGATCGATCCGCCGGGCCGGAACAAGTTGATTCATACGGTGCGCGGCGTGGGATATATGATCCGTGCGGAAGGTCCGGCATGAGAAAGCTATCCATCGGCGTGCGGCTCACGCTCTGGTATCTGGCGATCTTCGCCGTGGCTCAACTGGTGTTTGCCGCGGGCATGTGGTTCCTTCTGCGCTCGCATCTTTACGATCTGGTCGATGACGGTCTCGAAAGCCAGGTCGAAGATCTGAAGAACTTTCTGCAGGCGCAGAAAAAAGACATCACCACTGCCAAGATGCAGGAGGAGGTCAGCGAAACCTATCTGCTGGAGCACTCTGGCGACTATCTTGAAGTTCGCGCCGACGACGGTGAATTGATTTACCGGTCCTCGTTTCTGCAATCGCATCCCGTGGCGCTGGCTCCTGCCGGTCAGGAGGATCGACAAATCGTCAAGAACCGGCGAATCGATGGTCATCCCTTCCGTTTCGCTGTGCAGAGGTTGGAGGCAAACGGTCACGTCTACACCGCGACCATGGGCACTCCGACGGACGACGTGGTCGAAACGCTCGGCCTGTTTCGCTTTTATTTGCTGATGTTCGCCCCCCTGCTGTTTCTAGTGGCAGCCGTGGGCGGTTACTGGCTGAGCCGGCGGGCGCTCGCTCCGGTCGATGCCATCGTGCGCACTGCGCGCGACATCAGCGGAGCCAATCTCGCGAGTCGGCTGCAAAAACTCGATACTGGAGACGAGTTGCAGCGCCTGTCGGACACGCTGAACGAAATGCTCGACCGCCTGGAAGCGGCGTTCTTGCGGATCACGCAATTCACCGCCGACGCGTCGCACGAACTGCGCACCCCCGTTTCTCTGATTCGCACCGAAGCTGAGCTGGCTCTGCGCCGTTCCCGCGGCGAGTCCGAGTACAAGGAATCGCTGCGCCACATCCTGCTGGAAGCGGAACGCACGACTTCACTCATTGAACAACTGCTGTCTTTGGCGCGCGCCGACTCCGGCCGCGAGGCCCTGCACATGCAGCCAGTCGATTTGCGCCAGACGCTGGCTGACGTGGTGGAGGGATGGCAACAGGTGGCGATCATCCGCAATCTGCAATTCTCCGCGCACCTCGATGGTCAGGAGCCATTTGTGCTGGGCGACGGTGCCGCTCTGCGAAGGCTGGCCGACATCTTGCTCGACAACGCCTTCAAATACACTCCTCCAACCGGTTTCGTTCGCCTGGCATTGGAGCAAAAGGGTGGAACTGCGGTGATGTCGGTTCAGGATTCCGGAGCGGGAATCGCGTCCGAGGAGCAGGATAAGATCTTCGAGCGCTTCTACCGGGTGGACAAGGCTAGAAGCCGGGAACAGGGAGGCGCGGGCCTCGGACTAGCCATCGCCAAATGGATTGTCACCCAGCACCGGGGAGCCATCGCCGTGGTGAGCCGACCCGGCGAAGGAGCGATTTTCCGCGTGGAGTTGCCGGTGATGGCCGCGCCGGTGCGAAGTCCGCAGATGGCGTGAAGGATCGGATGTAAGGAAAGGCGGCCAGGAGCGGGCCTTGCCGGTCAGGGTTTGAGCAGAGTCTCGAAGTAGCGGTTGTTGTAGTAAGCGGTGTTTTTCTGCACGAACTCGAGAATACGGAACATGCGGTCGCGCCCTTCTCGATTCGCCTCGCGGAATTGCACAGCGACTCCCGAGCCCGGATCCAGCCTGGCCACCACACCCTCGGTGGAAAGCGTTCCGTCATCCATTGAAAATCCGAGATTGAGTTTCGTGCCCGGCGAGAGAATGGCGCTGGTTTCGATGTAGCAGCCGCCCATGCTGATGTCGGTGAGATTGGCGAACAATGGCGCGGTGCCGGCTTCGGTCTGCAATTCGATCGTCACCCGGCACTTCAGGCGGGGATGCAGGCGCCGGTCCTTGTAGGCCAGCTGCTTCTGCTTTTCCAGATACATGCGCCGGTCGGCTTCGGCCAGAAGTTGTTCGGCATCTTTGCCGTCCTCGGGATACAAGGCGCGCCCGACGCTGAGAGACAGGATCTCCTCGCCGCAGACTTCGGCTCCGGCCTGCCGCGCCAGAACCCGCATCTGCTCGGCCTTCTTGCCCGCTCCATCCGCACCGAGCCCGGGCGCGATGACCACAAACTCGTCTCCGCCCATGCGGGCCACATAGTCGTACTCGCGGCAACTGTCTTTCAGCGCCTGCGCAAACAGACGCAGCACGCGATTGCCCTCGAGATGCCCGAAGCGATCGTTGACCTGCTTGAAGCCGTCCATATCGGAAACCATGACGGTGAGCGATGAATTGTCGCGCTTGCAGCGGGCCAGTTCACGGTCCAGTTGCATGAACAGGGAGCGCGCGTTGGGCAGGCCGGTAAGATAGTCGGTGGTGGCGGAATTTTCGGCCTGCTGATACTTGAGCGCGTTCTCGATGGCCAGGGCCATCTTGCCGCTGACTGCGAGCAGGATGCGCAGGTGGTCGGAAGTAAAGGCATCGCGCTCGCCGCGATACAGCGCCAGAACTCCAATGATGCCCGAAACGCCTTCCAGCGGCACCGCCAGCGCCGAGCGCAGCGTGCTGAACTTCGAGGGATCGTTCAAATATCCCGGCTCGACCGACGGGTTGCCGTTGACGATGGGTTTGCGATTCTGCGCCACCCAGCCGGAAAGCCCCTGCCCCAGCGGAATGCGCAAGGATGAAAAAAGCCGGTAGTTGTCGCCATTCACATACTCGGGGACCAGTTCTTCCTCGCGCTTGATGTAGATGGCGATGGCATCGTAAGGCACCATCGGTTTCAGCTTGACCGAGAACACCGACAAAGTCTCGCCCAGGCTGAGCGATGCTCCCAGGTCCTGGCTCAGTTCGAACAGCGCCTGCGCCTCCTGCCGCGCGGCGGCGATTGAGGAAAGGAAGGTCGCTTCCTTTCCGGCGTAGTCCTGCGCCGTGGCGCTCTCGAATCCGGCCGCGGGCGCTAGGCCGCGCTCGATCTTGATAGCGGTCGACAGCGGGCCGTTGGGATCTTCCGCCGATTTCGCCACGGCCAGCCGCTCCAGGTGCTGATAGCGTTTCTGCAGAATGTCGACGACCTTGGGATCGAAGGACTTGCCCGCCTCCGCAGCCAGCTTCTGCATGACGTCGCGCAGCGGCAGGGCGCGGCGGTACTGCCGGTCGGAAGCGAGCGCGTCGAGATAGTCGACCGCCGAGAGGATGCGCGCGCCGACGGGGATCTCGGCTCCTTTCAATCCCAGCGGATACCCCGAGCCGTCCCACTTTTCGTGGTGAGCACGCACGATGGGCACCACCGGATAGGGGAAGCGCACGCGCTCCAGAATCTCGGCGCCGACCAGCGTGTGAATCTTCATCTTCTCGAATTCTTCCGGCGTGAGCCGCCCCGGCTTCGAGATGATGTGCTCGGGCACGGCCAGCTTCCCGATGTCATGCAGGAGCGCAGCGGCATGCAAAGCCTCGAGGTCAGTCCCGCTGATGCCCAGCTCTTTCGCTACTTCAATGGCGTAAATGCGAACCCGCTGCAGGTGCTCGTGGGTCGTGTGGTCTTTGGCTTCGATGGCCAGCGCCAGAGCCTCGATGGTCCGCAGGTGCAGGTTTGCCATTTCCTCCACGTGGCGCTTTTCGTCTTCCAACTTCCCCAGGTACAGGCGATAGGAGCGATAAATGAGGTAGACCGCCGGCACCAGCAGCAGCGATGTTTCCCAGTTGAACGTCTGGTTCAGCCATGCGATGCTGCCCGCGATTCCGGCACCCACCAGGTAGTAGGGGAACGACCAGAAATAGCAATCCACCAGGATGCGAGTCAGAGGCCGGCGCTCGGTGAGCGAAATGACGGCGGCAATCGCGCCTGCATTCGAGATGAAGTAAACGCTGGCCGCCACCCCCAGCAGGAGCGCTCGGCTGTCCGCGAGAAGATTCGCCAGCGGGTAGTGGTAGATGCCGTAGGCCAGGGCGGTCGAGATGGCCGCCGCGCAAACGTTAAACGTTACCTGAAGAGCGCTGGGGCGCTCGGGATACAGGCACTGCGCCAGCATGGCGACCGCACCCAGAATCAGCGTCTCGGTGAAGCTCAGTTCGATGACGCCAATCAGAATGAACAGGAAGTTTACCGACAGGGTCCCGGTGATGCCCGGCAGGTTTACCTTGAGCCGCGAGGCCAGAATGGCGATGCCGAGGTAGCAGATGAATTCGGCGATGTTCTTGCTGCTCTGGTGCACCCCGCCAAGAACCAGGATGGCTGTTCCCGCAATGATGATCAGGCTGATGAATAGTTTTCCGGGTAGCGACAGTCCTCTCCACGAATGCGAGTGGGACGCGCGCCCGATGGAACCTGCGGCACCGGTCATACGGGTAAGCACACCTCGGCCATAGGAGTTCCTAAGACTCCAGGAATATCAGGTAACGCATTTAGAAACAATCGTTTGGAGGGATTCTTGGGAAACTTCAGTAACCTTGGAAGGACTCTTTCGGGAGGTTGACAAAGCAGATTGCAGTGAGTGGATACCTCAATTCTGACCCGTCAGGGAAGCCTCCAGTCCAAAGCGTAGATCTCTTCAGTGCTTTCATCTCGCAGCACAAGCGCGGAGCCATCTGGCGTGAGACCGTTCCACCAAAACCAATCGCGCTGAATCGTGCGGCGAAAATCGATGTTCGCCAAGTGCTCCACTTTTCCGTCCGGGACTCGCACCCTGGCAAACGCGGGTGAGCTAACGTCAAACGATTGAAAATAGAGGTAGTTATCATCATGAAGCCAGGTTGGACACCCCTCCTGCAGGTCGATTAGCTTCGACCAAGCCTGGCGCGTAATGTCAAATAGCATCAGCTTGGAACCATCCGAACTCGTCGCCGAAATATAGCGACCGCTCGGAGACCAACGAGGACAATACAGCCCCTCGGAACCCGGAACTGTCGACCCCGCGTGACTCCTTACATCAATCATGTGGACCGCCGTCGCCTTGCTGTCGCCGGATAATTCTTCGGGAAGTCCGGAAAAGATCAAAAAGTTCCCCTCCGGCGACCAGTCCGGCGCTGCCTGACTTTCCGGCCCAACGAGCAGCGGCGCGGCCGCACGGTCTCCTTCTGACGATGCCAGATAGATCCGCCAAACCTTGCCCGGATCGCGCCCCATGAACGCGATCTGCTTGCCATCCGGCGACCACCGGGGCGCGTGCGCCTCCATGGGCGGAAAAGTCAACTGTCGTTTCTCGCTTCCATCGGTCTTGCTGCGCCACAGATCGCCTTCTGGAAATGTGACATAGGCGGCCCAGTTCCCATCTTTGGAGAAGGCAACATCCAGCGCCGAGATTCCGCCAAGATACGGGACAAATTGACTGGCCTTCGGTTCATAGCGCACTAACTCTCCACGCATTTTTGCGCCCAATGCGAAGAGCTTGCTGCCATCTTTGCTGGGGAGAGGCAGGGCCAGACTCAAGGGACCCGCCGTCAGTTGGACGGGCTGATTATCAGCGTGCCACCAGCCCTTCGATTCGCGAAGCACCCAGAGATCGGTTCTGCCGCCGCGTGTGGATTGAAAGACGAAATACTTCCCATCCGGTGTCCAGTTGCCGCAACATTCCGTGCCGTGGTTGCTCCATCCGGGCAGCAAAGGATGCAAGTGACTTCCATCCGCGGAAACCTCCCACAGCGAACTGGAATCACTCGTAGGTTCGTGCTCGGTGAAGCGCAGCACTCTGCCATCAGGCGACATGCGCGGCCATACGGGTAAACCGCCTACAGTTGCCAGTTTCTTGGAATCCGTTCCATCGCTTTGCGCGATCCACAAGTCGTGGCCCGAGCCGTACACGATGCGCCCGTCTGCAAGCCATGCGGCGTCCTGTGTCGTCTCGCCCACCCGGCGTGGCGATCCACCCAGCGCCGGAATCACCCACAGCGGGGTCAGAAGTTCGTTCGTTCGCCATGTGTATACCAGCAGGTCAGATCCGTTTGGCGAGATTCCATTCGCTGCAACGTTCAGAAACGGCGTGGGAACCGTTGCGGTTGCTCCACCCGTGACGGCAACCTGGGCGATCACGCCATTGGCATAGTTCTGCTGTTCGTTGAAGTAGAGACGTGAGCCGTCCGTGACCATCGGCGGTTGAATCGAGCCAACCGTCAGCACGCCCACCTTGTCCGCACCATCATTGGTGATCTGGGTGTAGTTCACGACGCGCGGCGAAGGTGGCGGCGAAAACTTCCAATAGGCAAGAATCGCCAGCACGATCAGTGCGGCGACGCCTATTGCGACCCACGGGCGCAGTCGACGCCGCCCCGGGGTTCGATCGGCGGTTGGTGGTGAAACTGATTCTCTGCTGTCTTCTCCTTTTCTGTCTTCGGCGACAACTCTCACATCCGCCGTGAAGCGGTAGCCGCGGCCAGGGATGGTCACGATGTAGCGGCGATCGCCGGATTCCTCCCCTAAAGCCTTTCTCAGTCCCGACACCGCCACCGTAAGGTTGTTCTCTTCCACCACGGTATCCGGCCACACCGTGTTCAGCAGTTCTTCCTTTTCAACTACGCGATGTCGCTCTCGGACGAGCACCATGAGCACATCGAACGCCTTATTTGACAGCGATACGGGACCGCCGCTACGCGACAGGACTCGCCGAACGCCGTCCGCTTGAAAAGGGCCGAACTCGTATATCTCTTTCATCTCATTGAGAGGCGAGCGTTTAGGAAGAATTAGGAAATCTTAGCGCAGGCCTTAAGGACATTTCACTTCCTGCTCGCGCATGCTGCCATCGAAGCGCGATCCGGCCCGACAGATTTTGGCCGGAAGCGACTGAAGGAGGATACAACAATGCCGGCAGCTTTCAGAAAGTGCATGAGTGCAGTGACCGCTTCGATATTCGTGACGCTTCTTCTAACCGCATCGGCATCCTTTGCGCAGGAAAGACGAGGGGAAGTGATCGCAAACATCCCGTTCCCGTTCATCGTGGCCAATCAGACGTTGCCGCCGGGGAGATACACAGTTACTCCAATCGGTGAAACGAACCTTCGAATTCACGCCGGCAAGCAAGGCGTAATCTTCCAGACACACAGTGTCGAGGGGAAGGCTCCAAGGAGCGCCGCAAAAATGATCTTTCACCGCTATCGCGATTCGTATTTCCTCTCCGAGATTTGGCTAGCCACGAGCAGTGCGGGCAGGCAAGTCTTTACTTCACCGGCGGAAAAGGAGATGGGCAACGCAGCAGACCGGGAGATCGCTGTGTTAGAAGTGGAGGTTGGCGCCTCTGGCTCTGCCGGAGCGCACCAGCGCTAAGACGTCGCGGCGCCCAGCCGCGCGGATGACAAAACTGATAACGTGAACTATGCTGAATGTCTTGGTCACTCACCATCCACGCCGGGATGGCGGAACTGGCAGACGCAGCGGACTCAAAATCCGCCGGTACTTAGTACCTTGGGGGTTCGACTCCCCCTCCCGGCACCAGCTTTTCAATCAGTTAACGGAAGAGGGAGGCACAGAGGAAATCTCATCGGCCTCGGCTTGTAGCTGTTTTGTAACCGTCTCTCTTCGGATCTCAAGCTTCCGCACCGCATCGTCCAGGTCACGCTCGCTAACGATGTTGTATCGCTCGAAGACCGATCTCGTCTTGTGACCGCTGATGCTCATTGCGACTCTCTCCGCAATGCCTGCGCGAACCATGTTCCTCACGGCCGTGCGCCGGAGGTCGTGGAAGAGCAGATCGGGGGCGCCGGCGGCAGTCGTGACCGCCTCCCAAGCTCCCCGAAAGTCCCGTACCGCTTCCCCGTCCCGAGTAAAAACGAAATCGTCAGGTCGTTTTCCCGCGATCAACGCCGCCAGCAAGACCTTCACGCCGGTGGACATTTTTACCATGCGCGGGTCGTCGTTCTTGGTCTCGCCAGGGTTTAGGCGGATCGTGCCGCCCGCGATGTTGACCTGATTGACGCGGAGCCCAAGGAGTTCGGATATTCGCCAGCCGTAGGTATACCCACACTCAAACAGACCCCGGAGCCAGAGTCCAACTTCAGCACAAGCCTTTGCCAAGGCTGCGTATTGGGCATCCTCGACAAAGCCCTTGCGCACATTGCGTTCGGCCAGGTGAGGGAAGTGGGGGATCCGGGTCACCTTCTGCGGTGTGGTCTGCGCGCCAAGGGTGAACATCCTCTTCAGCGCCGCTAGTTCACGGTTGATCGTCGCATTCGATGCGCCCGTCTTTTGGCGATCGTCTACGTACTTGTTGAATTGATCGGTGGATATTTGTACAGCCCGCAAATGCCCGAACACCGGCTTTAGGTGCAGATTCCATCGCGTCTCGGCGTCGTCGAGTGATTTTCTGCCGTTGATGCGGTAGTCCCGTAGGAAATCCTCAGCGAGCTCTGCGACCCGGATCTTCTCGGCTCTCGGGCCGACGAATGTGCCCGTGATGACCTGTGCAAGCCGCCTTTGAAGGAGCTTTTCGGCTTTGTCCCGGTCTCCAGTTTTGGCTGACTCAGCGAAGGCTTTGCCGTTGCGGTGATACTTCACCCAATAGACCTTGCCCCGGAGATAGACGCATCCTGTGCCGCGTAGTCTGCCGCTCATAAAACTTGCTCTTTCTCCTTCGCCATTGCCGCGAAACGATCCAGGTCTTCGCGGTCAAAGCGCCACTTGCCCCCGGGAATATAGGACAACCGCCCCTCGTGGACGTGATTCCGAAGGGTCCACACGCTTATGCCAAGGCGGCGGCTCTCGTCGCAAGAAACCGTGTCTGTATGCGGCTTGTCTTGCGGAAGAGGGAGGGCACGCGCGGATTGAAAAACGCAGCGGCCAAATCCTCCGACATTTCCAGACTGGTTATTTGCATTTCCTCTTTCCTCTACACCCCAACCGGCCCTTCGGGCATTTTCATGGTTTCTCTCCTTTTGAAATTGGTTATTTGAACGCCTCTTGTACAGCTTCTTCGTGTGCCAACTCTTCGGGAGTTCTGGGAGCCTTTTTTTGCGTCAAGAACGTATAGCGGCGGCTTCTTGTTTTCCGTTTTCCGGTAGTCACAACTACGCCGGCGTTTTCACAGGCCGCCAAGAATCTAGTGATTTGTCCTTCTGATTGCCGGAGATTATGTTGAATCTCCTTGTATGACATGGCTTGATCTTTCGGCAGTGCGTCGAAAAATGCCGAATGTTCTATGTCCAACAGGTCGGTGCCTGTAAGGCGATCGTAACCAATCGGCTCGCCGTGCTGTTTGCTGTAATTACGCGCGAGCCGCCAAGGCCCGAATTCTCCCCGACCTTTGTAGAATCCCCGTACAACCAAATCCGCATTGTCGGCCGACGAATAATCGACAGCGATGCGGGTAAAGGTCTGATTGATGAGCGCGCGGGAACCTGCCGCGGCTTCAAGCCAATCGAGTACGCGCTCCTCTTTTTCAAGGGGTAGCCGTTTATCGCGCTTCTCTGTCGAATTCTTTCTAACGTGGTGCATGAGCAAGAAAGCTGTCTTCTGGCTCTGCAATTCCGTGATTAACTTGCTGGCGGTTTCATTCTTGGTATCCGCCGAAGGGCAGAATCCCCGGAGAGAGTCCACGATTACAAGACCGGGCTTGAATTCCTGCACGAGTTTCAACACGTCGGACGAATCCACATTTTGAACAATGCGAAACCACTCGGGATCCATCACGAAATCAGAGGGCCTGTCCAAGTGTTCACAAATCTGACTGACAACATCTGCAAGGGCTTCGGCGTTCTCGTAGTCAACCATCATTACCTTCGTCTGAACCGTTTTTTGCCCCAAGAAAGGTATACCCAGCGCAGCACACACTCCGAGCTGCGCGACGAGAGGTGTTTTCCCCTGTCCGGAATCCCCCACAAGTATGTTTGCGGATTTTTCCGAGATGAGGCCTTCCACGATTTCCGGGCTGGGGACGGCGAGGCGTGTGGCCTTCAGCATTGCGTGCGTCAACAGGCGGGGATCTTCTCCTGATTGAGTCAATACCCACTCGTCGTATTCAATCGGCGCCGCGCCCGTAAGCCAACAATCGCCGTTTACTTTGGCCCAGCCGGGAGTCTTTCCTGCGCGATACGTGAATAGGGCAAAATCATCTTCGTTCCGAAAGCACCAAATAGGACCATGCTGTTTTTCTATCTCTTCTTCTGAGTAAGTCCTCGTAGCTATGGGCCATATGAATTGACCCGCGGCAAGCGCGCACTGATCGCATACGCATACTTCCGACTTATGGCGTATATGCCACTCCACCATATCCTCTACATCGTTGTCCCCCGGTGCACGATGCCCGTACTTCTCTCCAACTTCACGAACGAGTGTAGCTATTTCGTCTGTCCTATCGGGATCAAAAAGATGCGCAATGAGCGATTTCAAGAGCGGGTGGAGACTCGTAATAACGAAATCGTCCGGAAGAGTGAGCATGTCTTCGGGATTCCCGCGCCTGTGAAGAGCCTCCAGTAGTTTCGCCTCTTCTGTTTCTTCGACTGCACCAACTCCACCTAGCGCTTTTGAAGAGGGAGCCTCGGCGTGCAATCTAACGGCGGCATCCAACAATTGCTCGGGAAAAGGAATCGGCCGGACGCGGCACTTTACTTCGTAGGGTGCCTTCGTGTCGGGATGAATCGATCCCGGCCCAACCACATAGCCGGATTCCCTCCACTCAAAAAGTCCCGGCACTTCAAGAATCCCACCTTGGGTATTTTCCCAAAACGCGCGAGTACGATCTGTTTGCTCGAAAGCGTAATAACCACGGTTGGCCCGCGCTGAACCTGTGAAAGTCCTGGGCATCTTGAAGCCCAAGGCTTTTTCCAATCGCTCCCTATCGTCTGTTTCAAAGACGGTATACTTGGCGTCGGAACAAATTCCGTAATTGGCTTTGGTCGATACCGTGGCGGCAAGGGCCTGCAGTCCCCCAAGAGTGTTCTTTTTGGAGTAAATGCCTTTAAGCGGGTGCGCCTTCTTCAACGCCTTAATATCCGCGAGGGGCAGGCGTGCTTTGGGATTGCCGATCTGCTCGCGGTAGGCCTCAGTGGCATCGCTTATGGCCTTATCACGAGCATTCTTGCCGTAGGGGCCTTTGTCGGCAACATCACAGGCAATCACACTGAAACCGAACTCCGTAAGCCAAGGGGTTGCACGATCGAGAAATGTGCTCATTTATCTTGCCCCGCTTTCTTCCAGTTCCGCGAGGCAGCGAGCCACACGAGTCAAGATTCTTGGACCGAGGGTCTGGAGAATAGCACCTTGTGTTCGCGAAGTCTGAGTCTGACAATCTCTTGTCAACTTGCGCAGAGCAACTATGTCCCGCACGGTTTCCTGAACGAGTGCGTCTTCTTGCTCTTTTGTAAGGGGGCTGGGCTTGTCGGTTGGCATCTTGGTCCGTCTGTCATTCCGTTACTGTCGCACGTCACTTTCTCGCGCTCATGTTCATTATACATAAACTGAACACTTCGAGCGACTTGACGAAAAGCTCTTGACCAGCGTAACCTTGGCACGTAATTTGGGAGGTGACAGAAATGCGGTTCTCCAAGGAACCACCGCGGCGGAAGAGAAAGCACTACACGAACCCAGTCACAGATCACCCCACCTTCCAACAGCTCCTCCGGGCCATGCGCGCCGGCTCCCCGCGCGCGGCGCTCTCATTCGATCCCGAGGATACAAATAAGCTCGGGCTCTCCTTCCCCTGGCGCGTGGCAACAGATGCCCTTCGAAGGGTCATCCGCACAGAAGGCCTCCCCTACCGCGCCAGCAAATACCAGACAGACAGTGGGGGCTGGGCAGTTCAGGTCGTTCGACAAGACGCTATGAAAGACGGACGACGGATACCCCGTTTTCAGAAGAGAAGCGCATGAAGAAGGCTCAAACCCTGCAATCCCTGGCGTGATTGGCGCGGTCTGTTTTTGGTGGTATATGTTTACCAGATAGTAGCGAACACGCCAGAAAAAAGAGCAGACGCCAGGATCACGACGGGAAACCACTGGAGTGATAAAAATAAGATAATAGAAGACTTATGTACTTTCTTTTCCACACGTCGCTCACATCGGGTACTTTCTAAAATTAGCCAAATGGCACGCCGGTATTGCGCCAACCAAAACCCGACGTGTGATTGGTGTGATCCATTTCTTCAGGCGTGATCCGCCCGCGTCGCTGCTTACCGCCGCTGTAACCCGTCTGAAACCCTCTTCAGGAACCCTCACTGCCGCGTATAGGAGTCTATTTCCCGTTCCTAAGTCTGTATGATATGTGCAACCGTCTTCCGCCCGTATTGCTCCCCAAGCGCTCCCTCTCCCATCCAGGCAGGGTCGGTTCGCCGGCTCGCCGACCCACGATCGAGCGGAAGGCCAATGAATGCATGCGTTTGACCAAGAACGCCGCGGTGCGATCGAGGATAGTCGGCGCGCTCTCGTCGCGGACTTGTTAGTGGGAAACTTATTGCGCTGCAGAGGGCCAAGTTGGATAAAATGCTCATAATAATAGACTTAGTACTTGTTCTTTTCATTGTTCCGTCGCTCCAAGTGGGAGATTTCTGAGCAACCCTCGAGTGGCCCCGGCGTTATCCTCCTGCCGCCGCGCCGTTCAAATCCCCCTCTGTTTTAGTACTGTGACGCTTCCTGCAAACGTCTGCAAACGCAGGGCTTCCATGGGAAATTCAGACGCAAAGGCGCGAATTTCGGGCATCCCGAATTGGCCGATTTCGGGCCGGTGACGCGGTGGCGTCTCTTGGCTCGCCGCGCGGCCGACGCGCCAGCAGACCGCGAACTGGCAGACCATAGGCGCACGACGAGCCGAGCGGTGGAGCGCCGCCGGCGCGCGCGCCAGGCGCGGAGCCGGACACATCTTTCCCAAGCAAGACCGCCAGTGGCGCGAAAGAGCTGTTGCAAAATGGTTCCTTATATGAAACACTGATTTCCAACATAGCCCGGCTGAAAACAAAGGGGCTTCCTCCCCTGGAAAACGAGACCTCAAATGAAACAATTGCGGTGTGCGATCTATGCCAGGGTTTCGACTGATGACAAAGGTCAGGATCCACTAAACCAACTCCTGCAACTGCGCGAGTTCGCTGCGCGCCAAGGCTGGGAAATCGTGGGGGAATATACCGACGAAGCGTCAGCCAAAAACGGCGAGCGCAAAGGTTTCAAGGCGCTCTTCATCGATGCTGCAAAACACCGTTTCGACGTGCTGCTCTTCTGGTCGCTGGACAGGCTGACGCGCGAAGGGACTTTCAAAACGCACTGCTACCTGAAGCAACTTACGGATGCCGGGGTCAAGTTCAAATCCTTCACAGAGCAATATGTGGACTCGCTGGGCGTATTTGGAGATGCGATCATCGGCTTGCTCGCGGCAATGGCCCAACAGGAACGCATACGGATCAGCGACAGGACGAAGGCGGGCATCGCTCGACTGAAGGCCGCGGGCAAGACGTGGAAGCGCGGGCCTAATCGTGAGTACAAAGCAGGTGAGCCCAGCCGCACAACACTCTGGCGCAGAGCACAGAAGGAAGCCAGTGCTAGCTGAACGCAACGGAGTGAGAAGCGCGGATTTCTCGCCCACCGGACGGCCGGAAAACGACTGGTCACGACGGCGTGACTAGCGCGAGCGGCGCCCCCTCTTCCCCCCGCCGGGTCTGGAGCGACTATGGGAGGGACGAAGTGACCGGGTGTGCGCGTAAACAATACGTTGAATAGTTTTGCTCGAGGCTTGGATCGAGCGGAGCCCGACGCTCCCGGATGATCAACTGTAATAAAGCAACAGCTAATCATAAGAAAAGATAATCGCGACTATCTTCCAGCCCTCTTTATCTCTGATTGCGTGAAGACCTAGCTTTCCGCGCTTCGCTACTCCTTCCTCACTGAAGATGAAATCGGCATTGATGCGACCGATGCGATTGCCGGTGCTGGTCGAAACATTTTCCAGATGTTCGCTGATCCTGCGACCGGTTGCAAAGCGTTCCTCTTGAGCGTTGTAAAACTCATCCAAGTTGCGAATAGTGATTGACCCATCTCTGTTGGGATTGGCTACAATCAGCGACGGATGAAAGAGCTTCTTCCAATCCGTTAACGTTGGCTTCGTGTACAGCCTAATGTAGTTGGCAACCAGTTCTTGGAGATCCGGATCAGGCAGCGTTGCAGTCTCCTGGCCAAACGAACTGGCTGCTATGCAAACAGCCGCGAGTGTAAGAGCAAGGGAGCGGGCTGCATTTCTCATTTGACCTCCAGTGTGTGGCGGCTTCTGCTCGAGCGGCTCGAAGTCCTTCAATCAGGTACCTCGGCGATGGTCTTGCGTAGAGATCGCGCGTCGTTGGCAGGAGTGTCCGCCCGTGTGACAATGCTCGTATCTCGTGCATGGCAAAGCCCGCTCTATTGGGGAACTGCGCTCCTTTGTGAAACAGGCGCCATTATATGCACCACAATGCCGACGTAACAACGTCCGTTCGTGAGGAGACGCACGCGACGCAGCCCAGAGGACGTGCGAATCACGACATTGTCGTACAAGAATCCCGGTGCTACACTCAGGCCGATGAGGTCGGTTCTGCTCGTCTCTGTGTTTTGCCTCTCGGCTATCGCAGGACTGGGGACTGAAGCAAGGAAGAAGCCATCTCCGAGCGTTTTTCTACTCACAATCGACACCCTGCGCGCCGACCGCTTGTCTTGCTACGGCTATGCTCTCAACCAAACGCCTGTGCTCGACAGCCTGGCTGCAGACGGTGTTCGTTTTAGCCAGGCCTTTACGCCCAGTCCCATCACGAACACCTCGCACGCCACAATTCTGACGGGACTATCGCCCAGTATCCATGGAGTCACTGATTTTGCCAGTCCACTCTCGACAGCAAATCGAACGTGGGCTGAAGTCCTCAAAGCAAATGGTTACGAGACAGCTGCTTTTATTGGTGCAGTCATTCTGGATAGCAAGGCCCTCGCCCCGGGATTCAACCGCGGCTTTGATTTCTACGATAATTTTCCGGAGCATTCGCTTGCGAAGACGCGCTGGAACCGCCTGGAACGCCGTGGCCTGACGGTGGTGCAACACGCCCAGAAGTGGCTCGATGCTCACACTGAATCTGCAGAATTCGTATGGGTGCATCTCTACGATCCGCACGATCCATACGAGCCGCCGGCTCCTTTCCCGAAAACCTACGATGGTGAAGTCGCATACGCTGATTCGGTTGTCGGAGAGTTCCTTGGTTATCTCAAGAAAAAGGGTCTCTACGACAGCTCAATCGTGATTGTAGTCGGAGACCACGGTGAGGGACTGGGAGAGCACCGCGAAAACACGCATGGCATTTTTTTGTACGATTCGACTACGCACGTTCCGCTAATCGTCAAGCTGCCGAGACAAATGTACAGCACGAGGGTTGTGGCACAGCAAGTACGCACTACCGACATCCTGCCTACCTTACTTGATGCTCTTGGAATTGCATCTCTCCCGTCGCTGAGCGGGCGCTCTCTAATGCCATTGATTACGAATAAGGAAACAACGGATCGAACGGCATTTGCAGAGACGGACTATCCGCTGCATTTCGGATGGGCGCCATTGCGCTCGGTACGCTCCGAAGGATTCAAGTTCATCGAAGGGCCTCGCCCCGAGTTCTACGATCTCCATTCTGACCCAGTCGAACTCAAGAACAAGTACGAGCCCTGGAGTCCCACCGTGCAGCGTTTGCGAGGCCTGTTGTCGCAGGCCAGAAACAGGCCGTCCGAAGCCGCGTCCGGAACTATCAGCCAGCATACCGTCGATGAGTTGATGGCGCTCGGCTACCTTGGGCCTGCCGATGTAGGAAGCACCACTACGGTATCTGAACCTACTCTGCTGCCCGACCCTAAAGATCATATTGAAGAACAGAACCTAATGCACCTAGCGATGATGGCCGAAGAGGACTCGCGTTTTTCCGATGCGCGGCTTGCGTTGAAAAAAACGCTGCGCATCAATCCTGAGTCGTACAGTGCGCTGCGGCAGATTTCTGCCATCGAGCTGCAGACCCACGAATATGCGAAGGCCGAGGTTTATTTGAAACGCATGCGGTCGATCCGTCCTGACGACGCGGCCGCCGCTTTGAGTGAGGGCTTGGTCCAGGAAAAATTGGGCCACTTGCGGACGGCTCGCGAGTCGCTTGAAACGAGTTTGCGGCTCGCTCCCAATCAGGTAGGAGCTCGGTTGCTGCTGGGCCATGTCTGCCTTGGCTTAAAAGACACGCAGGCTGCAACCAGTCAGTTTGAGGCGGTCTTGCAACTGCAACCGGAGAATGTGGAGGCGCAACTTGGAATCGCCAAGATCTCTTTGGCCGTAGGAGAGATCACGACTGTGTTGCCTTCCCTCGTTCAACTTTCCAGGACAAATAGAAGCAACCCCGAGGTGTTCGAACTGCTTGCGGAGGCCTATCGCCGATCGGGCAGGATCGATCTGGCCGCGCAAGCGCAAAAACACGCAATTTCGCTCCGGAAACACCAGCAAGTGTCTCGGTCAGAACGCCCCTTTTGAGGTAATGGGAGGGGCCCTCATTTCACTAAGTTTTTCGCCGCCTGCCCACCGGAGCTCACAAATATCTCGTCTAGCACACGACCACGCATCTCCGATGGCAGCTTGATGCCATAAATGTGCAAGACGGTGGGCGCGATGTCGTATACCGAAGCGTCAAGCCCCATTAGACGGAGATTGTGCTTGATGTCGGGGCCGACCGCGATGAGTGAACCCGGGACATCATCTCCATCAGCGAAATCGTGCTTCGCGATTACGGGGGTAGTTTTCTCGTGATCCATATGCGCATGCGGATTAGTGTCCTCAAACTCGCGCAACGGTTTGATACCGTGGTCGGAAATGATGAAGACGTAAGTATTCTCATCGGTGTGCTTGAGGATTGTTCCCAGGACTTTATCAAAAGCCACATACTGGCTGGGAAAGGCGTCCGGGCGAACTGAGGCGATCTTCGGATTGTAGCCTGCGTTATAGGGGGCGATTGGATAGAGCCAATGCCCGGTACGGTCCTCGCAAGACTGGACCATCCAAGTGAAGTCGGCCGGGTGGGTGTTCAACAGATAGTCGAACAGACGATCCTGCTGCTCGCGAATCTGCTGCACCTTGCTGAGCCATGCATTGATTACTTCAGGTTCGTGGCCATTTAATTCCTCGGCGCTGGGCATACGCTCGCAATCGATGTAGAAATCGCCAACATTCTTCAAAAGTTCGGGCTTCAACGAAGCTGGATAAACCGCGTCTCCACCTTCTACCTCTGATAGTTTTGGAGCGCAAAGTACCCCATCCTCACAGTTCTTACCCCGCGTCAGCATACCCGTGACCATGTAGCCATCCACTGGCATGGCGGGAAAAGTCGCGGGCACATTTGCCATGCCCACAGTGATGTTATTCCTTGAGAGGATCGACCAGATCGGCTCCTCCTTAAGCATATTCGAGTTTGCCGTGATTCCCCCGACGACGAACCCAGTCACGCCATGTTCGTCGGGTCTGGTGCTCGTAGAAATCGTTGAGTACACCCGGGGACAGTTTGGCGCCGAAACGGTGCGCAATTTCCCGTACACGCCGCGCTTGATAAGGCTTGCCAGATTTGGGAGTTTCCCTTCCAGCAAGAGGGGCCGCAGGATGTCCCACTCCATTCCATTGACACCAATGACGATTACCTTTGGCTTGGCAGGAGACATGTTCTGCGAGTGAGCCGGCGACTCGACACAGACCAAGGGGATCGCGAGAAGCGCAACGAGTGCCTTTCGGTAAAACATGGGAGCGCACCTTCCTTCGGGATTCTTGCCACCTACTGTCTGCCGCTCATAGGTGTCACCAAATCTACTTATCCAATCCAACATAGACCGCACGAGCACTTTGCAGGGTGCTCAAAACGTGTTCCTTTTCCGCAGGAGTATTCCAGTCTTGATTTGTATTAGCCGCCGTGATCAGGCGATCTATCCAGGCTAGGAAATATTCAGCATCTTCCTTCGCGTGCAGCGAAGATCCGGCCACAGTGACAAATATAGGGCTGGTAGTTGCGTAAGGATACAAGTCAAGAATCGGGTGTTCCGCCTTGTCAGCCCATGTACGCAACAGACACCAAGTACTCTGAGAGACATGAATCGTGGAGCTGACGTCCGCGCTGGCACGATTACCCTCCAGCTTTACGTCGTCGACAACCTGTCCATTGCAGACAACCTGGAGGTGATCAACGGGAACGATTGAACGCATCCACGCCGCGAGGCGCAACTCGTGATCTCCAGCCGGAAGGTCAATCTCGTCACCGATCGTGCGACCGTTCAGCGTGAATCCTAGCAGAGGTCCATTGGTCACGAAAGTGTGCCGGTTCTTAATGGAGGTGAGCCAGCTTTGAGCGTCCAGCGGTCCCTTCGGAATCAAGGCGTAGACACGATTCAAACCTACCGGTCCCCGCAACGATGCGAAATTCGACATTGCATCGGTGCCGGCAGCGGCGGGTAAACGGAATCCGAGGTTGAGTAGCCGATACCACACACTTGCAGTCGACTTATGATCGCTGAACCCCACGACCTCAATATAGTCGACCTTTCCCAAGGCGACGTCGGCGGGCAGTTCGTCGGTCAGCGAGGTGTCGTTGACGGGATCGGGAACGCTTGCGAATGGATGCGCATACCCTACCAGCCCGCCCTGCGCATGGGCCACATCGGCTATGTCAGCATTCATGGGTACCAGGCTTGCGGCAGCGGTGCCCGGATACGCGGCGTAGGTAGGGAGGATGAAGTTCTTGGTAAGACCAAGCAAGGCGAGGTGGCCCCAGTAGCTGGTGTGGAACTCCTGCCCGTACCGCAGTATATTCGACGCCGTCGACTCCGGATCCGAATCGGTTCTAAAGTACGAGATGTCGGGTATCCGTTGTTCCTTGTTCACCACCAAGTCTTCCACCAGTTCTAGATCTTCAGCGGCGGCCTGCTGCAGCATATGAATGGGTGTGTTGCGGTATGTGCCGGCATAATTCATGTGCTGATGAGCATCACCACTCATCCACAGTCCACGCGGGTCATGTGGTACGGGGATCGGCTCTAATCGCACGGTTACATGCGTCTCGTGCTCTCTGGTCACAGTCGCCGTCTGTTTGGCAATGTGATAAGCGAAACCTTTCATAACCTCGATTGTGGTTTCACCCTGCGGGAGCGAGAGTTCGGCGGTTCCAACAGTGTGGAAATAGTGAGCTTCGGTAGGTCGCTCGGCGCGATCGAAATTATCGTCGGCATTCATCCAAGCGTTGTCCGGAGCGTAGGCACGACCGTCGGAACCAGTTACGGAAACCCGAGCCGCGGCGGTATGACCTGCAGCATCCAATATCGTTATCAACAGTTTTCCTACTGACGTCAAATAATGACGCTCGGAGATGACTACCTCCCGCTCAGCTCCGCTAGGTACTTGCTGGACCCAAAGCGAAGTATTTCCGCCACGATTCGAGATAAACGCGATCTGCTTTCCATCCTTTGACCAGCGTGGATTCGTGTTGTCAAACTCTCCGTACGAAATAGGCAGAGGGTCGCCACCTTTTGACGGCGTGATCCAAAGCTGGTGCCAGTTCCTGCCGAGATACGATCCATAGACAATGCGCATGCCGTCTGGGGAGAAGTCGGGCCGGGCTCTCCACGTGGTTTCTTCGTAGTGGATCTCGCGCATAGGCGAACCCGGCACTGCCTTCATTCGCCAGAACCCGCCGGTGCCATAGATATGTCCGCGGTTCGAGACAAACAGAATTTCAGTTCCATCGGGCGACCATACAGGACTGATTTCGTGATCGAAGGAGCTGTAGTAATAGCGGGGGAGAGGGCTGCGGTTCTCTGCAGTGAGCTGCTGAACGTTACTTAGTACACCGTCCGCGAAGTCGGCGATAAAAATGTGAAAGTGTCCGTTGAAAGAGGTAGAAACGAAAGCTAAACGCCGGCCATCGGGTGAGAAGCGCGGCTCAACGTTGACCGCGCCTCCATTCGTGAGCTGATGGGCCTGTTTATTTGTCGTATCCAGAGCCCACAACTCGATTGCATCTTTGGCGTAAGAAGCATAAACAACCCAGCGGCCATCGGGGGAACAGTCGGGCTGGTAGTCATATCCGGGACCGGAGGAAAGTTGCTCGGAAGTTTGCGACGTGACCTGCTGCCGCCAAAGCCAACCTGCCATCGAATAGATTAGGAATTGCGAATCGGGCGACCACGCCACTGAGCTGGGGCCGGTGGTCAGTTGCGGAATGTACATTTCTCGATAGTAGTAGGAATGCGGTTCCTTAATCTGCTTCAGGACAGGTTCGCGCTGCCCGAAAAGGGGCAAGGCAGCCAAGATGAGCAGTAAGGACAGGCCGCAGAAGTGAGAGCGATCTCGCATAGCAACCTCCAGGAATCAGCCTAAATCCGAGTTCTACTCTGGTTCATGCAACGACGAGAGCTGGTTTGGCTCCGGGTCCGCGCAAGGAGGCAACACGGCTAATCTTCTTCCAAAATCAGGGCCACGTTGGTAGCGCCCGAAGCGAGGCAATAACCTCCTTGACACCCGCACGAGAGCCACCCTACAATGCGTTACGCATGTCGAACATGTGTTCGAGATACGAACAGCAGGATAGCACAAAACAGAAATGTCCTAAGCAAGTTTTCCTGCTTCCTGTTCTGCTGGCCCTGCTGATCTTCGGTTACCTGGGGTCCACAGTCACCGCGAGTTCTAGCGACCAAACTATCTCGGCCGCCACCCAAAACCATCGGGAATCATCCTCAGATGCGGAGGGCCGGCGGCGCTACAACATCGTGGTCGACAAGGACGTGCCTGCAAAAATGCGCGACGGCGTCAACTTGTATGCCGACATCTATCGTCCGGCTGATCCCGGCAGATACCCGGCTCTGCTGATGCGTACTCCCTACAACAAGACGGACGCGGTTACCGGCTTTGTGATCGACGCGGTTAAACACGGATACGTCGTCGCCCTACAGGACGTGCGCGGGCAATATCGTTCAGAGGGCGAGTTCAACCCCTATTTGCAGGAAGTGAACGACGGATATGACAGCATCGAGTGGCTGGCCGCACAGCCTTATGTCAATGGCAAGGTAGGGACCTATGGGCTCTCATACCCCGGAGCCGACCAGTGGATGACGGCGGTAACACAACCTCCACATCTTGCGGCTATGGTGCCCGCGATGACCTTTGCGAACTCCCGGCACTTCCTCTACCACGGAGGAATCTTCGAAGCGCCGATTCTGGCTTGGTATTTGCAGCGGCAGGCGAAGGCCCGGCGCGAGCATGGATCGCCTTACAGCACGATCGAGGAAGCACGCGCCGCCATTTCGAAGCACTACGATGAGTGGGTTTCCTACGTTCCTCTCGACGAATTGCCACTGATGAAGGATTTCCCGGTGTGGAAAGACTGGATCGATCACCCCGACGACGGTCCTCACTGGGCGCCATACGATATTGAGTCTCAGCATCTCAAGGTCCAGGTTCCTTGTCTGAACGTAACCGCGTGGAACGACGACGACTATGGACAGCCGGGTGCAATCCGGAACTTCATTGGAATGAAGCAACACGGAGGAAGCGACGCCGCACGCCGTGGTCAGCGCCTACTGATAGGGCCGTGGACTCATGGTGTGCCGGGACTTGAGCAATTCACTTTCGGAGGGGTGGATTTCGGACCCAATGCAGGCATTGACTATACCGAAACTCTATTGGGTTTCTTTGATTACTGGCTGAAAGGCGTTGACGACGGGTACTCACAGGAGCCGCCCGTACGATATTTCGTGGTAGGAGATAACATTTGGCGCGACGCGCAAGACTGGCCTCCGCCGGGGAACAAGCCTACCGACTGGATGCTGGCGGCGGGAGGACATCTAGCCCGGACTCAGAGTGAAGACTCAACAACTAGCTTTGTTTATGATCCCCGAAATCCGTTGCGGGTACCGGGCGACGGCGTCTATCACGTTGGCGGGGCTGGGTCACCGGACTGGCGCTTAATTACTAACCGGCGCGATGTTTTGGTGTTCAATTCTGAGCCGCTCGGCCAGGATACAGAGATTACCGGACAGATCCTTGCTCACCTATGGTTCAGTTCCTCAGCTCCGGACACCGACGTATCGATGCGTCTGCTGGATGTTGGACCTGAGGGTAACTCCGTGAACTTCACAGCCGCGCCGGGCATGTTACGTACCCGCTACCGCAGCACCGAGCATGAAACAACGCCCACACCTCTGAAACCGAACCAGCCGGTGGAACTCGAGATCAGCCTCGGGTACGCCAGCTACGTCATTCGTGCTGGCCACCGACTGCAGGTGTACATCGGCGGGAGTGTCTATCCATACGTTAACCCAAACACGTGGGAGCCGTTCCGGTCATGGTCGCAAGCTGTTCCTGCCACTCAAACCGTATACTTGGGATCCCGCTATCCATCCCGAATCACGGTGCCAATAATGTCTCGCAAGTAATGGAAAAAATCACAGACCTCAAGACGGCAATCAACAAGTATGTCCATGACGGCTCGACCGTTGTCATGGAAGGCTTCACGCACCTGATCCCTTTTGCCGCCGCCCATGAGATCATCCGGCAGCAGAAAATGAACTTGACCCTTGTCAGGCTGACACCGGACATAATCTACGACCAACTGATTGCTGCCGGCTGTTGTAAGAAGCTCATATTCAGTTGGGCAGGCAATCCCGGCGTTGGATCACTGCACGCATTTCGACGTGCGGTACAAGCCGGCCAGGTTGAGATTGAAGAGTATTCACACTTCGGACTAGCCATGCGCCTATTCGCTGGCGCATCCAATCTCCCATTTATGCCCCTTCGTAGTTACTTCGGATCAGACCTCGTACGCGCGAACCGCTTGATCAAGACGATTGTGTCACCGTTTGACGGCGAGATTCTATATGTCGTTCCTAGCATCACTCCAGATGTAGCAATACTGCACGCGCAGCGCGCGGATCAGCAGGGTAACGTTCAGGTATGGGGACTCGCCGGGGTGCAAAAGGAAGCTGCGTTCGCCTCGAAGCACGTCATCGTCACAGTGGAAGAGGTGGTGTCATCCGACATTATCCGGTCAGATCCAAATCGTACCCTTCTACCCGGGCTCAAAGTCTCGGCAATATGCCAAGTACCCTTCGGTTCCCATCCCTCCTATGCGCAGGGCTATTACGATCGCGACACAGATTTCTATCTGGAATGGGACGAAATCGCACGCAACCCGACGACACTACAGCATTGGTTGCGTGAATGGGTAATAAAAATTCCATCGCGCGAGCACTATATTGAGAAACTAGGGAGAACAAGACTGGAAGCACTGCGGCCTACGCCGCACTATTCGGAACCGGTGAACTATGGCCGTCATCACTGAACAAGCTGCGCTCTTTACCCGTTCAGAATTGATGGTGATTGCGGCCGCGCGGGCATTGCGCGACGAGGATGTTGTATTTGTTGGAATCGGGTTGCCGAATCTCGCTTGTAATCTTGCAAAGCGTCTGCACGCTCCTCGACTCCAAATGGTCTACGAGTCAGGGATTTATGGCGCCGATCCCGAGAGGCAGCCACTTTCTATCGGAGACCCGTGCCTGGTGTCGGGGGCTGCTTCGGTGAGTCCGCTGAGCGAAATCTTCCTGTTTTACCTGCAAAGAGGCCTGATCGACGTCGGGTTTCTTGGCGGAGCGCAGGTCGACCGGTACGGCAACCTCAACACTACAGTGATTGGCGACTACAAATCCCCCAAGGTGCGACTGCCTGGCAGCGGCGGGGCATCGGATATCGCAACCCTGGCGAAAAGGATCTTCATCATCGGGAATCAATCCCGAAAGTCCTTCGTTGAGAGAGTGGAGTTTGTGACCAGTGCTGGCAATTTGGCAGGCGGTGGAAGGCCTGAAGGAGCCTGCGGGGGCGGGCCGCAACTAGTCGTGACCGACCTCGGCGTCTATGATTTCGACAGCCAGGGTGAATTGCGAGTAGTTTCCCTACATCCGGGCGTGACTCCAGAGGAAATCCGGATGAATATCGGATGGGATATCGAGATTCCTGCCCAATTGAACACGACCTTGCCCCCGGAGCCACAGGAACTTCGGATCTTGCGAGAGCAGCTGGATCCGAATTGTTACTATCTCAAACGAGCTTAGGCTCGTGACCGGAAAGGCTCTTTATACTGGCGAACCTAGGTAACGGATCGGAATGTGTTCCCGCCGACTTCGGACATCGTATAGAATTTTACGACGTCGCTCTGGCGGCCGTTGCGATTTGTCTGCTTCGGCTTCAATTGTCGTGCCTAAAGGGTTGGTGTTGCAGGGGGGCGCTTGGCGCGTAGTGTGAAGGTGGTAGCGGTCGCGGTCCTGGTGCTATTACTGGGATCCGCTGTTTACTTGCGACTGCGAACGCCCACCCGTCCCGGGATTGTCCTGATCACGATCGACACGCTTCGCCTAGACCGAGTGGGGGCGTACGGATCGAAAACCGTCCGGACGCCGGCTCTGGACACTTTGGCAGCTCATGGTACTCGGTTCGACTCGGCATACTCCACGGTGCCACTCACGCTGCCTTCCCACCTGTCGATTCTTAGTGGACGATTGCCGGTCGAACATTCGGTTAGAAGCAATGACGGGTACCGTGTTCCCGAAAGTATTCCGTTAGTCGCTGAAGCCCTCGAGCGCTCAGGTTATCAGACGGCCGCCTTTGTAGGGAGCTCCGTACTCCGATCGTCGACTGGCCTTTCACGGGGCTTCCAGCTATATGACGATGATATGGGTCAGGCGGCTGCGCGGCCAGGTGGAGAAGTCGTAAAGCGCGCTATCAACTGGTTGCAGAACGTCAAAGAAAAGCCCTTTTTTTTGTGGGTTCACCTCAACGATCCGCACCTGCCTTATAACCCGCCGGAACCTTACAAGTCGCAATACAAAGACTACCCGTACGATGCGGAGGTAGCATATGCCGATGCTTGTGTGGGTTCCTTGCTTGCCGAAATTGACCGTCGTGGCTTGTCAAAAAGTGTCACCGTGATTGTCGCGGCGGACCATGGAGAAGGACTTGGTGACCACGGAGAGCGGACTCATGGCGCCCTTCTCTACGACTCTACGATCCACGTGCCGTTGATTATTCGTGCAGCCGCACGGATTTCGTCTCCTGTTACAGTGAGTGAGCCGGTCAGTGCTGCACAGATCGAGCCTACAATACTTTCCCTCGCCGGATTGCCGAACGATAGTGCGATACCGGGGCTATTGGACCGCGAACCCAAACCAGACATTCCTGTGGCGGAAACACTGTACCTTGCTCAGCAGCTCGGGTGGTCCTCGATGTATGCAGCTCGTTTGGGACCTTTCAAATTGATAGATGCTCCCACACCAGAGTTATACGATGTTGAGAGCGACCCAAGAGAACTTCGCGATCTCGCTGCGGATAGGCCGGAGACAATGCGGCGACTTCGCCAAGAACTGCGCGGCCATCTAAACACGCTCGCCAAAAAAGCAGTACAGCCTGCCCCATTCAGCATCGATGCGAAAGCTCTCCGCCAGCTCGCAGCTCTGGGATATGTCGCGGCCAGCGGACGTACTGTGGCGGGTTTTGTCCCCGTAGCAGGAATTGATCCCAAGCTGCGGATTGCCGAGTGGGAACAAGTTGAGCACGGCATCGAGCTTTCTCTGATGGGTGATCAGAAAGCAGCAGGATCGGTGTTTGAATCGGTCCTGCATCAGGATCCAGAAGATGTACTAGCGTTGAAGTTCCTCGGCGCTGCTGCCCTGGAACGGGGCGATCTTGCGCGAGCGATCGTTTACAACCAACGAGTGGTTTCCACGGGCCTGCATCTGGCGGATGCATTAAGCAATCTATCGCTGGCGTACTATCGCTCGAGCCGTTTAGATGCCGCTCTCACTAGCGCTCGTGCTGCCGTGCACGCGGATCCAAGCCATCAGGCTGCCCGCGCCAACCTTTTATTGATTCTCCAAACGGTCGGCTCTGACCGAGAAAGGGCAGGCGACATTGAGGGCGCTCTTGCGGCCTTTCAAGAGGCCGCAAACCTTGATCCTTCTAATCTTGATGTGGCTGAAAGACTAGCGGCTGTCTTACACCAGGCAGGAAGGGCAGATGAGGCAAGAAAAATATTCGAATTCGTCGTGAAGTCGGCGCCTAGTCGTCCGGAACCCCAACTGAGTCTAGCGATGATCGATTTCGAAGCGGGTCATTTACAGGATGCTGTTTCCCGTCTCGAGAGCATCCGCCGAAGTTGGGCTGGCGCATACCGGGCTCAATACCTTCTCGGCGAAGCTTATCGCCGGTTGGGAGACAGTGAACGGGCGCGCGCTGCCTATCAGGAGTGTCTGGCAGAAGCGCCTCGCTCGGACCCCATAGTTCCTGCAGCTCGCGAGGGTTTGGCTGGATTACAGTGAAACGTGAGGGACGAACCTCGATCCATCGCGGTTGCAGTTGCAGGCAACTTGTGACACCATTTGTTCGGTATGCGAACTCGTCAGACCGTGGAAAAACCTCCAACATCATTGCGCCCTTTGAAGCCGCCTAAGCTGTCTGCCCGCCGCGAGTACGTGCAGTCAATCGGCCGTGGTTTTGCGGTTATCAAATCCTTTTCAGGGCGGGCCGACGCACTAACGATCACAGACGTCGCGGATCGTACAGGCCTATCCCGAGCTGCAGCGCGCAGATTTTTGTTAACGTTCAAGGAACTCGGATATGTTTCAGCCGAGGACGGCCTTTTCCGGCTTACTCCCCGGGTACTCGACTTGGGATTCACGTTTCTTTCCACGATGCGATTGCCAGATGTCGCACAGGCGACTATGGAGGAAGTTGTAGCGACTGTGCACGAGTCCTGCTCGATTACGGTACTCGACGGCATGGATATCGTGTATGTTGCCCGTGTTCCGACGAAGCGAATCATGGCAATTGCTCTCGCGGTCGGGGCGCGCCTGCCGGCGTATCCGACCTCAATGGGACGGGTGCTGCTAGCCAGTCTGGATCCGGCCAGCCTCGATCGTTACTTGTCCCAAGTAATTCTGGAGCCTCTAACAGCGCGAACAGTTACGAGCAAGCCGCAGTTGAGCCGCATCTTGGATGAGGTGCGTGAGCAAGGATGGGCGATTATCGATCAAGAGGTAGAGGTCGGCGTACGCTCAGTCGCTGCTCCCATTCGCGATCACTCTGGACGTACGGCTGCGGCGATCAATATCTCGTCTCACGCATCACGAGTTTCTATGAAAGAGTTGCGGGCGCGCTATCTTCCAATTGCGCTTCAGGCAGCCGAGCGCATTTCGAACCTGCTTGGTGCACCTCCGAGAAGCCGCGGATAGCTCATCGAAGTCTGGTTTTGCCACCATCTCAATCCGAGAAAGCGTACGCCGGGAATGAACGGCGGGACAGCCGGAACCCCGGATTTCTTGATTTCCAGGCACGCTACGATTTCGTTCTTGACAATTTTCTCACAAAAAACTTAGAATTCGCTCCGCATGCCGAACATGTGTGCGCATATCGAACGAATGGAAAGCGTTCGCGCATTGCTAGCGTGTTGGATAGTTGTCTTTGCTGCGCGTTTTACTGGAGCCGTAAACGCCCCGACAGTGCAGGCGGATGTCATCTTCATCGGCCCGATCGTGACGATGGATGAGAACCATCCAACCGCAGGTGCAATTGCAGTTAGAGCAGGGCGCATTGTTGCCATTGGAAGCGAATCTGAGGTCTTGGCCACAGTCGGAAGTGCCGTGCGCCGCTTGCATCTGCCGGGGACTGCTGTACCAGGATTAGCCGATGCGCACATCCATGCGATCGAGTTTGGTCATCAGCTCGAAGAACTCGACCTTAGAGGTCTGTCAAAAGAACAAATAATTCGACTCGTAGTGCAACGAGCGAAGGAACTCCCCACCGGATCGTGGATTGAAGGTCGAGGCTGGGATCAGGGGTTCTGGAATCCGGTTGCTTTTCCTACGGCTGCTGATCTGGATGCTGCTTTGCCCTCGTACCCGGCAATCTTGACACGCATTGACGGACATTCGATATGGGTTAATAGCGCTGCCCTCCGGGCTGCCGGAATCCGGGGCGACACCGCCGATCCCCAAGGAGGACACCTCATGCGTCTTCCAGACGGCTCTCCGTCTGGCGTGCTGGTAGACAACGCAGTCGGGTTGATCATGAAGGTTATTCCGAAGCCCACTCATGATCAATTGCTTAAACGGCTGGATACCGCGGTTCATCGTTGTGTGCAGTTAGGTTTGACCAGTATCCACGAGGCTGGCGTGGATTTGGAAGGGATCGCTCTCTACAAGGAGCTGCTGGCTAAAGAACGGCTGCCGCTGAGAGCTTATGTAATGGCCTTGGGAACCGGGACCACTGCTGCTGAGATGCTTGGGCACGCTCCCGAACCTCCACTGGGTGATGACCGGTTGCTAATCCGCAGCTTCAAAGTATTTCTTGACGGGGCCCTCGGCTCGCGAGGTGCCGAGTTGCTCACTCCATACAGTGATGCGCCGCGCGAGCACGGGCTTGAATTGATGAGCGACGCAGATTTTCAAGCACTAGTGAAGAGCGCCGTGTCCCGTGGGTACCAAGTGAATGCTCATGCCATCGGCGATAAGGCCGTGCACCGTGCACTCGACGGATTCGAGAAAGCTGGTGGAAGTGATCTTGCTACAGAGCGATTCCGCATCGAGCACGCCTCGGTAGTGGATCCTGGCGATCTTAAGCGATTCGCGCAGTTGCACGTAGTTGCGTCTACGCAGCCAATCTTTGTCGGTGAGTACAGCCGGTGGTCGCTGGAGCGCCTAGGACCTGTGCGTACCACCTATGTGTTGCCGGTCGCTGATTTGCTTAAGAGTGGAGCCGTAGTGGCTTCGGGCACAGACTTCCCGGCCTCCGATTCTCCCAATCCGATTCTCACCTTGTACTCGATGGTGACACGCAAGGGGGCGGACGGTACTCCTGCGGAAGGATGGCATCCCGAACAGCGTGTGGACGTGATGACGGCGCTGCGCGCGATGACGTGGGCGCCCGCGTTCGCCGCATTCGAAGAGCAGGATCTCGGTGTACTGGCGGTCGGCCGCCTTGCTGATCTGACTGTACTTTCGGCTGATCCACGCACCACTGCTCCTGAAGGTTTGAAAGATCTCTCGGTCACGATGACGGTCGTAGGCGGTGTGCCGATGTACGAAGCTAACCAGAAACATGGGGCGATAGCGCGTTTCGCGCACGAGATGGCGATGAATAAGGAGTAACAACTAAGGAGGCAATATGTCGAGCAGGTTTCCAAAGATCCTGGGTTCGGCTCTTCTTCTGATGGTGCTCCAGTTCACCGCGGTGGCGCAGCAAGGCAGCGCGATCATCCAAGGTAACGTGTTTGATGCATCCGGAGCGGTGCTGCCGGGCGCGACAGTAACAGTCATTGACCAAGAAACGGGCATTTCTCGCTCCGCTGTAACGGATAATGCAGCGCACTACCGATTTCCCGCGCTTCAAAGTGGGGTGTACACCATCCGAGTTGAGCATCCCGGGTTCAGTACTGAAGAGCGGAAGAAGATGCAACTGATGGTCGGTGCGCAGGTTGTGGCCGACTTCACCATGAAGATTGGCGCGGTCACGGAGACGATAGACGTCGCGGCCATTCAGCCGCTGGTCCAACCGCAGCAATCGCAAGTGGAAGGATCCATCGATCAGCAAAACATCCAGGAGTTGCCACTGCTCTCCCGCAATTTCCTGGGATTGGCTGCACTCGTGCCAGGCGCCGGACGGTGCACCGCGATCACCTGCACGCAGCCGCTGCAGATTGGGGGCGGCGACTCCCGTTATGCCTACACCACTGTCGTCGATGGCGGGGATATAGACGATGACATTTGGGGCGCTCCTGTACAGAACATCAACGAAGACACCATCAAGGAGTTCCAGGTCGTTACGAACCGGTTCGATGCCGAGTACGGTGGTGCCCTCGAAGGCGCCCTAAACGTCGTTACCAAGTCAGGGACCAATGAGTACCATGGCAGCGGGTATGGCTTCTTCCGAGCTGACGCACTCAGGGCGCGGAACTACTTTGAACAGGTCAAGGCCCCATTTGATCAACAGCGGGCCGGTGGAACCTTCGGCGGTCCCCTTGTGAAAGACAAGACCTTCTTCTTTGGCAGCTACGAGTATCTCCATGTAAACGACCCACTGACTGTGGCCATTCCCGACTCATCACCGCTCGCGCAGTACAACGGCTCGTTCGTGGCGGGGACGACGAATCATAACCTGGACGCGCGATTCGATCATCAGCTATCGCCGAAACATTCTCTGATGCTGCGCGGGATCGATGAGCATGACAGCTCGCAAGGAGGCTTCGGAGGCACATTCGCGCAGAACTTTGGAGTGAAGACCGTGACGGGGGCGTACTCAATCGTGGCGCAGGAAACTGCGACACTCCGTCCTACCATTGTCAACACCTTCCGATATCAGTTCCGCGTTATAAACGTCGAACCCACACCGAATTCCGCACTTCCAACCGAAATTCGTCCATCCGGCACGATTGGTGCGGCTTACTACTACTCGGTGGAAGCCCGCCATCGGCATCAGCTCTACGACACTATGTACTTCAATCTCCCCAAGCACAATATTAAAGTGGGAGGTGATGTGACCTTCATGAAGACTGGGTACTGCTCGTGCGCCGAGCAAAATGGTTTATTTGTTTTTGTGACCGACGCGCCGTTTAACCCAACGGATCCGAGCACAGATCCTGTGTATTTCGAGCAATCCATCAATCCGTCACATGCTCCTTTGCCGGACAAGTACTTCGGGATGTTTGCGCAAGATGACTGGCGGCTCACCAAGAAACTAACGCTGAATATCGGCATCCGCTGGGACGTGGATACGCGCGTGCGTGACAACCAGACAATGGAGCAGGCGTTTCAGTTGCCGAGGAACCAGTCACTCAGAGGGGTCTACAGCGAGCATCCCGGCATAAATTTCAATGCGGTAGATCCGCGGTTCGGGTTCGCGTATTCCCCGTCGTCAAACACGGTCGTGCGGGGCGGCTTCGGGATGTATCACGCCCGTGCACGCATGTTCATGCAAGAGCTTGCGCTGCAACAGTTGACGGGCGATGATTTTTTTGCAATAGTCACGGATCCAGCGCTACTCGCCAATTATCCAAATATCACTGCCATTCTTGGCGGCGGGCCCACGCCATCTGGTCCCAGGGCGATGAGCAACATCCAAGCGAACAACTTTAAGCTTCCGTATGCATTGAATGGCACGCTTGGGGTCACACGCCAGTTTGGTGACACGCTAGCGCTGAACATAGACGGCGTGTATTCGCATTCGGTACACGATTTCGAGAAGCGCATCCAAAATCTACCGCCTAGCTTTTCACCTACAAACCCAGCCGGGACTGCCGCAAACCCCTACTTGTATGGATTTGGCCAGATTTTATCGCAGGTGACGGACGGGCAAGGGTGGTACGACGCCTTGCAGGTGGGATTGACTAAGCGATTCTCCCACCGAATCCAGGGGCAGGCGTCTTACACTTACTCACATGCGATACAGTTAGGAGCTGATACGCACTACTACACACCCAGCTACCCGATCGGAGGCATTGATCGGGGACCGACGCTCAATGACATGCGGCACAAGCTTTCTGTCGCCGCCATCGGTACGTTGCCCTTGGGTTTCCAATTGAGCACGATTATTGTAGGCAACACAGGTCCTCCGTTCAACATCGTCGCCGGATTCGATCTTTATGGCGACGGTACGACCTGCTGTGCCCGACCTTCTGGGCTCGGTCTCAATCAGGGTGGGTACGCTTCTCAAAATAATTTGAACTCCGTGAACGCCTTCCGGACGACCTACGGTCTGACTACGGTTACCGCGGCTCAACTCGGCCACACTTATGCGTTCGTCAATTTCGACATGAGGTTGGCGAAGATCGTGCGACTGGGCGAACACCGATCCCTAGAATTCACGGGAGAGATGTTCAATCTGTTCAACCATCCGAACTTTGATTCACCCAACGGGACAGCGATCTCGGGCACTTTCCTGACACTGTCGAGCGCAGCGCCCAGCCGTGAAGCACAGTTCGGCGCCCGCTTTTCGTTTTAGAGTATTCGCGCGAGGTCAGTCCCGATGCTGGGGTCACGGGGATGGGTCAGAGCTTTGGTCATTCCGAAGCCCTGAGTCGGTTCATTTGTGGCTGTTCCGGAAAAACCGACATGCCGTGTCGCTCTTTTCCCATTCTCGGCTCTGACCGGGCCGGACGCCGATCAACGGAGGCAACACCGAATCGGATCACTTCAATCCCTCTAGCGATTGTCTAAGCTACACAGCCCGCTTCGTCAAGTGATCGTATTTGGCACTAGGAACGGAGAACCGGGGGTAAGTCACAGATCACCCCAACATGAAGTTTGAGCTTCGGGAGGGGCAGGTCTGGCGGTGATGTCCCACTTCGAAAGTCAATCTTTCACCAGCGCCTCTTCCACAGCCGCGCCCAACTGCTGCACGGCCCATGCGATTTGTTCTTCAGTAATGATCGCAGGCGGCGCGAGTAGAAGATGGTCTCCGGAAATCCCGTCCACGCACCCCTGGACGGGATACACGAGCAACCCACGCTTTGCCGCCGCTTTCCCCACACGTCCGGCGAAATTCAAGTCCGGGTGAAAGGGCAGCTTGCCGGCTCTGTCCGAGACGAATTCGATACCCCACAGCATGCCAATGCCGCGCACGTCACCGATGACCATCAGTTTGCGTAAGGACTCGAGCGACCGGCCTAGCTTTGCAGCTACGGTCTCTTGTCGTCCAGAATCTGCGGCCTGTACGAGCCTTTGTGCTTGTAAATGGCGTAGTACTGCACGCCCAGCCGCTACTGAAATGGGATGTGCACTGTAAGTGAAGCCATGGATGAAGGAGCCTGATCCCCCAGCAATCGCATCCTTAACCTTTTTCGTTGCGATGACCGCACCTAGCGGAGCATAACCGCTGGAAAGTCCCTTCGCCGTTACCAGAATGTCTGGAGCGACTCCCCAGTGGTCGACGGCAAAGTTCCGACCAGTGCGACCCATTCCGGTCATAACTTCATCAGCAATCAATAGAACCTCGTGATGGCCACAGATTTCAGCAACTTGCTGAAGATATCCTTCGGGGGGCAAAGCCGCTCCCAGCGTTGCTCCACTGACGGGCTCAAAAACGAACGCCGCTGCCTCACCTTGGGCAGCTTCGATTGCTCGTTCGATCTCCGCCGCGTACTGTCGGCCGCAGTCCTTGCATTGGTATACACAGCGATAGCAATAGGGCATGCTCACGTGTGCAAATTCCTTAACCATCGGTAAATAGATTTCGCGCCGTCGACGGTTCCCAGACACCGCGAGCGCACCCAGTGTCGAACCGTGATAGCTCTGGTCCTGGCTCAACACCTTATACCGCTCTGTCTTCCCGATCTCCACTTGGTACTGCCGCGCCAGTTTGAGCGCGGTCTCTATCGACTCGGATCCACCGCAAGTGAAGTACACACAGCCTTCACTGAAATGCTCTCCGGCAAAATCGAGCAACTCCCGAGCGTATTCCTCGGCTAGTGGTGTAGTGAACTGGCTTGTATGAACGAATTCGAGATTCGCGGCTTGCTCGGCCATGGCAGCGGGAACGTCTGTCACGCCATGACCGATCAGATTCACGGCGGCCGAACCGGAGAAGTCCAGATACTGCTTGCCTTCCGAATCCCAGACGTAGACACCCTTGCCTCGCACCGCCGACTGAAAGGGTCCGCGTAACGACCGCTGCAGAACCGCAGAACGTAGCGGCTCCTTAGAGAGAAAGGGATCAGTCACGGCCGGGATTATCCGTCGAGGCGCCATGGTTGTCAATCAAACTGGACGATAATCGCACAAGATGACGTTTATCGCCTTGACAGAGTGAAGGTGACTTCTTACACTTCATTTCGCTCGATGAGTTACTTGCATCTTTGCGACTAGATCATTCAGATTGCTGTCTAGTAACGAGACAGAGGAGCGCTGGTCAAAGAACTGCATGAGAATATTCTGGGAGACTGAATCCGTATTGTTTCGTGAGGTGCGGACACCTGAGCGTGACTGCAATAGACGCCCACCGAATGTCCGGAATAGGCGTTAAGTGATTCGGTAGAACCTTAGATCAAGGAGGGGTGTCATGCAACGATTCACTACTCTGCTGTCGCTGCTAATAGTTGGGGTCGCTACGGCAATGCAGGCACAAATTCCCGCTCCGAAACCCGCTCCCGAGCTTAAGAAGGTTGGTGTCTTTTGGGCTGGTCATTGGACGTATGAAGGAGAATACAAGGCCGGACCATTGGGGCCCGGCGGCAAGATCACTGGCGAACTGACCGGTGAAATGATTCTAGGAGGGTTCTTCATCGAATTCCGATGGACAGAAAAGGGAGCTGCAGGCGAGACGCACGGTCTGGAGATCGACAAATACGACCCCGTGAAACAGAACTACCTCACTAGCGAATATCATGACGACGGAAGCACAGCTTCAGGGGCGTATACCTTCAATGGAAACACATGCGCCTACAAGGGGAAGTTTGTCGTCGGGGGGAAGCAGTATATGGCCAAAAACACCATCGTATTTGCCGCAGACTTGATGAGCTATACGTCAAAAGGCGAAATCTCCGCCGATGGCAAGACGTGGGCACTTTGGTGGGAGGAGAAGTACATCAGGGACAGGCCCGGTCCGAAGACGTAGCTGAACAGATAGCTCTCGCCATATACAGATAGTGCTGAAGCGAAACGAGTGACCGATCGGGATTGGGGATTGGGGGAGCGCATCTTCGTCCCTTCCTGGGCACCAAGTTTGCTCGCAGGTCAGGGCCGCTGATTCTGTAGTGTTTCGACCCGCGGTTGGCCTGCGTCTCGTTCCCGACTTCCGCGACCGGAAGATTGCATGAGTTCTGTCCCCTTCATCACAATTGTCACGTTTGAAGACGAACTCAATCATTGGGACAGCAAGGTGCACGCTTTGATCTGCGGTCGAAGAAGATAGAAGCAAGAGAAGACTTGTGGAAGGTGGAGCGCTTTGCCGACTGGGAGATCATTGTTCACATCCCGGTACCATGGATATAAGTCTGAAGTATCTACCATTTTCGAGTGCAGCACTTCATTGCGCGTGGCCTTCCAAGGGTAGAATTCGATATGGTTCGGATGTCATGCGAGACCAATGGCTGGTTCTTGTCAGCTCCGTCGAGGCGTGAAGATTCCCCACTAGCACTCAGGTTTGCGCGCCTATCGTACTATTGATTTTGATGTTTCCAAACCTCGAAGTTGTATCTAACAGAAGGCGTAGGAGCGAGGCATTGTCACACACCGACCTTGAACGTATTGGCTCGTCACCCAAGCTTACTAGCGGCCAATCTAAGGGCCCACCTGCTTCCCGAGTCTCAGACCGAAAGGATCCAGCACGCACCGACAGCGCCCCTGGCTCGAGCGCTCACGGAAAGCACCCTGAAGAGGGCGATCCGAACTTCATGACATCACTAGCGCGTGGGTTGGCTGTGGTTTGTGCGTTCTCCGACCATCGACGCAGCCTCACGATTCTGCAGATAAGCGAGCGGACCGGTTTCTCCCGTGCAGCTGTGCGACGCTGCCTGTACACTCTGGCAAAGTTGGGATATGTTTCATCGGGTCCCCGTAGTTTTGAGCTGGAACCGAAAATTCTCGATCTTGGTCACGCCTATCTCTCGTCGACGCCACTTGCAGCTGGGGCCCAACCCATCCTTGATCGTCTGTGTGAGGCAGTCCGCGAGTCGTGCTCCGTCTCAATCTTGGATGGCGATGACATTTTGTATGTGGCGCGGTCATCAACAACGGCGCGCATTTTGTCCGTAGATCTCGGGGTAGGAAGCCGCTTGCCGGCATACTGCACGTCTATGGGGCGGGTTCTCTTAGCGTATAAGCCGCAGGAGGAGTTGAGGGCGTACTTCGCACGAGCAGAATTCCCTCCTCGTACCAAGCGCACTATTATTTCGCACGCAAAACTTACGGAAGAGCTTGCTGACGTACGCAAGAAGCAGTATGCCATTGTCGATCAGGAGTTGGAGATGGGGCTGCGTTCTATTGCTGTGCCCGTCTTCGGGCGCTCAGGGGCGGTCCTGGCCGCGATGAATACAGGAACGCAAGCCGCACGAGTGTCAATTGGACAACTGAGGGAGACGATATACCCCCAGTTACACGCGGCAGCAAATCGCCTTTCTGCGCTGCTGCGCTAAGCCTTCAGGGCAAATCAAAAGAAGTCGCTACTGATACGACAGTCGTTGAAGGCTACCGCTCTGCAACCGGCAGGATCAGGCGCGAGGGATGCTGGTGGTCGTGGTAAATTCGGACAGTGGCTTTGTGCATCTTTGTCGAAGTGGCTTCCAGTTCGCCGCTTTGAAGATTACGCGAGAAATCCGGGAAAAATGAGGCGGAGATCTGCACCCGAATGAGGTGACCCTTGTGAAAAACGTTACTCGTGATGAGGCTTTCGAGCCGTACTTCGTAGACCCGGCCAGGCTCGAGCGGTTTTCGTCCGCGCTTTACCTCACGATCGCTCGCACGAAGTACTTCGAGCCCAGGACTCATCAAGTTGAGAGCTGTGCCTTCGGGAGACACATCGAGCAAGCGAGTCCACAGGTCAACGTCACGGCAGTCGCATGAGAGAAAAATGTTCGCGTGGATGGGGCCCGTGACTTCTATGTCCTCCTTCAGCGGAGAGGAATCGAAGGTCAAGACATCTTTCCGGTTCACGAACTCGCGGTAGTCATGCGCGCCCGACGAGGCGTAAGGGTTTGTGACTGGATCGGCGGGATCTGAGACGAACGAACTGAAGGCTGTTGTCCCACCGTACGCATTGCGGAGGGTCTTGGCATTGGTCTCGGGGGATTCCTGCGATTTCGAAGGCTCGAGATAGTAAGAAGTCGTTTTGGCCGGAGGCGGCCAAGAGTCTGCATCATGCCATTGGTTGTCTCCCATGACGAAATAGTGAACCGGTTTTTCTCGTTCCACTCCGTTATCTATTCCTCGAACGTAATGGTCGAGCCAACGCAGGACAATCTCGTCATAATCGATGGTTGCAGCCGGTCCAAACTCGCGTTCTCCCGCATTCGTCTTTGCTGTCGACTCTACCCCGTGGACCCAGGGACCGAGGATTAGGTGTGAGCGGGGATCACGTTCTCCCGTGCGTGCCTTCAGCAATCCAGCAAAATTCGTTGTCGCGCCTTCGGGTCCGTAGTTGTCGTCGTACCAACCAGAAAAGTTCAGCACAGCTGCATGTACGCGATCGTATTTGTCGCGCAGTTCGCACCAGTCCCACCATGGATCTTCGGGTGGATGTCGCAGCCATTCGTAGTAATAGGGGGCGATTTCCCTTAGCTCGACCAAGCTGGCCAGCGGTAGCTCGCGGACTGCCTTAGGCCGAACCTCCTTCCATGCTGCAACTGCCTCCTCAGACGTTTTGGGACCAGTCAGATACCTCTTGACACGCACATCGGGGGCTATGTTGTTCCATATCCAATCGATCCACGACATGTCCCATGTCCCACCGGCATAAAAAAAGTTCAGTGGTGTAGAGAACGTCATGGCGGGAACCATGGCCTTCAAATGTGGAGGGGCTTCGATTGCTGCCAACCACTGCACGGCACCGGGATAGGAGAGTCCAAAGCTCCCGACAGCTCCGTTGGACCATGGCTGTCTGGCCGCCCATTCGATCGTGTCATATCCGTCGTGCCCTTCCTGCTGGTAAGGAAGAAAGTCACCATCCGAAGAATAGCGCCCGCGCACATCTTCGACCATCACAGCATAACCTCGCTCTACAGCACGGCGAAAGGTCTTGTACTGCTTCAGCGCAGCTTCTTTGCCGTATGGTGTGCGGTAAACGAGCACGGGGAAAGGGCTGTTGCTCTTAGGACGTAGCAGATCGGCACGCAAAACTGTACCGTCGCGCATGGGGACGGCGACGTCCTTCTCGACTAAATAATCTGGAGACGGGGCGCGCAGCTGTGTTGGCGTGAACCATGCAACTGAAAGGACTATCGCTAGTGAGAATACTTGGGATGCTTTCATGTCGGCGTAGATTAGCATTTTGGGAATTCGTTGAACAATACATCACGGGATCCCGTGCTGGTTCCTACGAGGGTGCCAACCACCCAAGTATCTGGCGCCTTTTTCAAGGTGAGCTCTCGTATCCAAGAAAAACACACATGACCCTTGACAGAGGTAGCACTCGACGCTAGAGTCTATTGCATATGTCGCACAAATGTTCGAATTGCGAACAACGCCACGAGGGCGCGATGCTCGCGATTGCAGGCCTCTGTCTGTTGGTCACGTTGTTCGCCCTCGCATGTTATGGCGCCTCGCTCCGCCAGCAACCAGTTGACACCTCGGATCTGCGCCATCCGCCCTCCCCCAGGCTTTCCAACACCGTCCTGCGCGGCGGCTTTCCGGGTGTCACAGTTGCTGCTCCCGCTGACGCTCTGGTGCACACGGTGGCATTTGACGAACCGATCGGAGCGGCTTCAGCCGAGAGCAATCCGGGACGGCACGACAACATCCTGTTGGACCGAGACGTGCCGGTAAAAATGCGTGACGGCATAACCCTCTATGCCGATGTCTACCGGCCGACTGATTCGGGCAAACACCCTGCACTGCTCCTGCGCACCCCGTACAACAAGAGCGAAGCGGTCGATGCGTTCGTGATTAGTGCGGCCAAGCATGGTTACGCTGTGGCGCTGCAGGATGTACGCGGGCAGTTCCGGTCCGAAGGTAGGTTTGATCCGTACCGGCAAGAAATTGCTGACGGCTATGACACAATTGAGTGGCTCGCAGCCCAGCCGTATGTCAACGGGAAAGTGGGCACCTTTGGTCTTTCGTACCCGGGCGCGGTTCAGTGGATGACCGCTCCAACGCGCCCGCCGCATCTCGTGGCGATGGTGCCAGCGATGACGTTCGCCAGTGCGCGTCATTTTCAATATCAGGGAGGAATTTTTAAACATCCCACACTCGGTTGGCTCCTCCAGAGGCAGGTGAAGGCCCGACGAGAACTCGGTCTCCCCTACGAGTCAGTAGAAGAAGCCCAGGGTGCTCTGTCACAGCATCTTGAAGAGTGGGTCACCTATCATCCTCTTCGCGACCTGCCGCTCATGCAAGATTTTCCCGTTTGGCGCGAGTGGATTGACCACCCGGACAATGGGCCCTACTGGGCGCCCTATGACATGGAAGCCCAGCACTCCCAAGTCCAGGTGCCGGTGCTCAACGTTACCGCTTGGAATGACGACGATTATGGCCAGCCGGGTGCAATTCGTAATTTCATCGGTATGAAGGCGCACGGTGGTAGCGACGCCGCGCGCCGCGGACAGCGTCTCCTCATTGGGCCATGGACCCATGGCGTGCCCACCCTCAATCGCACAACATTCGGAGGGGTCGATTTCGGGCCCGGCGCCGGCTTCGACTACACCGAGACTCTGCTGCGGTACTTCGACTACTGGCTCAAGGGGATCGACGACGGGTACACACAAGAACCCCCCGTCCATTACTTTGTGCTGGGAGACAACGTTTGGCGCGACGCGCAAGACTGGCCCCCACCAGGCACAAAGCCCACGAGTCTGATGCTCACCTCGAGCGGTCGATTGCAGTGGGACGCGGTCACGGGCAACGAGACTGTGCAGTTTGTCTACGACCCCCACAATCCCATACGGACACCCACGGAGGGGTTAGAGGGGGCATACTATGCCGCCTGCGGCCCCCGCAGCGCCGACTGGCGCATGGTTACAAATCGTCGCGACATCGCGCTCTTTACGTCGGATCCGACGGATCACGACATCGAGATTACTGGCCAGATTCTGGCATATGTGTGGCTCACTTCTACTGCGCCGGATACCGATGTATCGATGCGTTTGCTCGATGTGATGCCGGATGGCAAAGCGTGCAACCTGACCGCCGCGCCCGGTGTGTTGCGCACCCGATACCGCAGCACCGAGCATGAGGCGTCGCCAGCCCCATTGAAGCCCGATCAACCCGTGGAGTTGGAGATCAACCTGGGCTACACGAGCTACGTGGTTCGCGCTGGGCATCGCCTACAGGCCTACATCGGAGGCAGCGTCTATCCCTACGTGCACCCAAACACATGGGAGCCGTTCCGGTCATGGTCGCAAGCTGTAGCAGCGACGCAAACTATTCACCTAGGAGCCCTTCATCCGTCGCGAATCGTCGTGCCGGTGATGCCGCGCCAGTGATCGCCAATTACAAATCTACCTCTAGGAAATCAATAATTGATCCTCCCCATCTCTGATCAGCGCCGGCGTTGTTTCTCCAGCGGCTTGGCTAAAATCCTCGTCACAGCTGTGTGCCCGGAATTTGGCGAGAACTTCCTCAGGAAGGAGTTTCCCTAGTGAACCTCTGCCCGCATTTAGTGCATTCACCAGGTCCTGTCCGGGGCACACTCAAGAGCCGTTTCTTGGATTCATTTGCCATACCCGCAGTTTCCCACAGGGCGATCCTGATTGCCAGCTCTGTGGATTTCAAACTGCACCACTACCCAAAGCCGCGCTGTCTTCTGTTTCGGGCGCATCGGTGCTTCTCAACTATTTGAGGTTGTCGACGTGACGAAGCTTGCGCATCCCTCGTTCTTCGTGGATTGCGAGTTTATCCATTGCCCAAGGTAGCGCAAGACGGAGCGTGACTATCACCAGACCCGCGATGAGAGATGCCGAAGTCTCGAAATGAAGGAGGTAGTGGGCGACTGCGATTACAACCCCCGCAGACCCGACCAGCTCGAGACTCAGCAGGCCAGGCTTTGCCGCTTTTAGTTTGTTGGCACTCCTTCTAATCCAAAGAGTGCGCTTTTCAACCGTCGCTCAGTCCGAACGGCAGTCTGGAGTTCTTTTCCGAGGCCTTTTTCGTCAGCGGCTTTTGTCAACTCGGCCAGGAGCGAATCAATGAAGCGCTCTAGGACATCAACCTTTTCAGAGTCAGTACCCCGCACCTTGGCTTCGTACAGCTCGTTCCCGGCTTCGAAATAGTAGTGAAGTGCCTCGGTGAAAGTAAGTGGGCGAGGTGGCCCTGGAGTGTTCATGAGAGCGGCCTGCTCTGCTCGACCGATGATTCGGGGATCGCCACAATAAGCCTTTTCGTCCGCCGCTTAACCCGACTCCAACGAACCGCGCGGCAAACAACCCTCGACATCTTCGTCGGCCAGAGTGTATTCCTCTGACCGCAATTATCCGCAAATCGATCGGGAAGTCCAGCAGTCCAGCATGTCGACTGCGGCATGTGGGCCTGCACTGGCATGCGCCCTCGGCACCTCCGGCGGCAGTGCCGCCGATGCTATCAGGAGTGGACAGCGTGAATGTAACCAAAAACGTAACCAACGAGATCTCACAAGACACTAAGAAACCTCACTCGGCGCACCCCCGAAAGCCCGTTAAACCCGCACCCCGCTTGGCTTTTCATGTGTTTTCAGGCGCTTGCGCACAAGCTCCCGCCACACTCAAAATCCGCCGGTACTTAGTACCTTGGGGGTTCGACTCCCCCTCCCGGCACCAGCGCTTAGTTTCAGCTACTTAAGCTCCAGACTATCCTAGCCTGCCGCCTTTCTGCTGTTGTGCACGATGCCTGCAGTGCAGCGCCCGAACCCTTCAGCGTCGCAGACATTCACATCAGAAGGTTTGCCAGAGGAACCGTCTCCACTAGTATTTTTCGACTATTCCGGCAGGGCAGCGCGTGTGTAACGTTTATGCACACGATTTCGGTTACTGTGGGATCACATCAGGCGCTCAGTCCTACGCCGGGGTATGCAGGAAAGATCAAAATCTGGGAAGTTTGTCGGCGGCATTCGCCGATCCCTGCTGGGGCTGACGGCATTCCTGGTCGTTTCCGCGGTCTCTCTCTACAGCTTTCCCGAACCAACCATCTTCTATGCGGGAGTGGTGCTGCTCCACGCGCTCGGCGGCGTGTTGCTTGCGATCTTTTTGATCCCAACGTTGGTACGGTTGCTGCGCACAGGAAGTTTTTCCTCGCGTATGGGATGGCTTTTGATTGGCGCGGGAGCGGTCGTGGGCGTAATCCTCATCAAGACCGGGACTCCGCGGACGGAGTGGAACACGCTCTATTTCCACATCGTGGTTTCGCTTGCCGGTGTTGGATTGCTGATCTCGGACTGGGGAGGGAACCGCGGATGGCTTGCGTCGGGGACGCGGGCTGCCGCGACGCGGGTCGCTGTCAGTCTCGCAATCGCGGCCAGCGTCGGCTGTGGCGCCCGTTATATTCGCGAGAGCTGGCACACACGAAATCGCATCGAAAATCCGGCCATGCCGCCCGACAGCATGAATGGCGAAGGCGACGGACCTCAAGGCGCATTCTTCCCCAGTTCGGCGCAGGTGTACGGCGGAGAGAAGATTCCCAGCAAGTTCTTCATGGAATCGGACTCGTGCAAACGTTGCCACGAAGACATCTATAACCAGTGGTTCAGCTCGGCTCATCACTTTTCTTCGTTCAACAATCAGTGGTACCGCAAATCGATCGAGTACATGCAGGACACGATCGGTACCAAGCCTTCGAAGTGGTGCGGAGGATGCCACGATCCGGCGGTGCTCTACGCGGGGTTGATGGATACACCGATCAAGCAGATCGTGCATCGTCCGGAGTCACAGGCCGGCCTGGGCTGCATGATGTGCCACTCCATTGCGCGGGTGAAGAGCACGATGGGGCAGGCGGACTTCTATCTGGAGTATCCCAAGCTGCACGAGCTGGCAGCCACGAAGAATCCGGTGGCGCGCGCACTGCACGATTTCCTGATCCGGCTGAATCCGGAACCGCACCGGCGCGTGTTTCTCAAACCCTTCATGAGCGAGCAGACGGCGGAGTTCTGCTCTTCATGCCACAAGGTTCACCTTGACGTGCCAGTGAACAGCTATCGCTGGTCCCGCGGCTTTAACGAATACGACAATTGGCAGGCCAGCGGAGTTTCCGGACAAGGCGCGCGGTCGTTCTACTATCCGCCGAAAGCGCAACAGTGCGCCGACTGCCACATGCCGCAAGAGGCGTCGAAAGATGCAGGCAACATCAACGGCTTCGTGCACTCGCACCGCTTTCCGGCGGCCAACACCGCGGTGCCGACTGCGAATGAGGATGCTGCGCAGTTGAAGCTGACCGAAGACTTCCTGAAGAATGGCCAGCTCACGGTCGACATTTTTGCGCTGTCAGCGGCGCAGGCGCCGTTGAAGGCAGGCGCGGCTGCGCAGTCGGAACTTTCTACGACCTTTGCTGTCGGCGAGGAAGCGGAGAGCAAATTGACCGGCGGGACCGAGGAAGCAACTCCCGTCACCGCTCCGCTGAATCGCGTGCTTCCTGCGCTGCGCCGGGGCGACACCGTCCGGGTGGATGTGGTGGTGCGCACCAAGAAGGTCGGACACTTTTTCCCCGGCGGAACGGTCGATGCCTACGACACCTGGCTTGAACTCAAAGGGACGGACGACAAGGGCCAGACGATTTTCTGGAGCGGCATGGTCGAGGACAACGGGCACGGACCGGTCGAGCCCGGCGCGCACTTCTACCGGTCGTTGCAGATCGATGCGCACGGCAATCCCGTCAACAAGCGCAACGCCTGGGCCACACGCTCCGTTGTCTACGTGCGGTTGATTCCTCCGGGAGCGGCCGACACCGTGCACTATCGCATGTTGATCCCCGGGAACGCCGGTAACAAGATCACGCTGCATGCGCGTTTGTGCTATCGGAAATTCTCGTGGTGGAACACGCAGTTCGCATTCGCGGGTGAGCCCGATCCCGCCAAGCCCGGCGCCGTGACTCCGTCCTATGACGATCGCTCCTTCGTGATGGACGCACCACTGAGAGGCGTATCAGCGAAGGCAGAAAACATTCCCGACCTTCCGGTCGTCGCCCTGGCCGAGGATGAAGTTACGTTGCCGGTGGTCGCGCACAACGTGCCCGAGCCCGCGCCTAAGGCCATCGCCCGCAAAGACGAGTGGCAGCGCTGGAACGACTATGGGATCGGCCTGTTTCTGCAAGGGGATTTGAAGGGCGCAGCGGCGGCGTTTCAGAAAGTGACAGAAGCAGATCCCAACAATCCCGATGGCTGGGTGAATATTGGCCGCTGTGCCGTGCAGGAGGGCGACATGGCGCGCGCCCGCGCCGTGCTGGAGAGGGCTCTGTCGCTGAACCCGAATCTGGCGCGTACGAATTTTTTCTATGCCAAGGTTCTGCGCGCCGACGGCAACTATCTCGGCGCGGCCGATCGCTTGCAGAAAGTGCTGGCGCAGTATCCGCGGGATCGTGTTGTTCTGAACGATCTGGGGCGCATTCTGTTTCTGGAGCGCAAGTATGACGAGGCGGTGAAGGTGCTGCAGATTGTGCTGGCCATCGACCCGGAAGATTTGCAAGCGCACTATAACTTAATGCTATGCTTCAACGGCCTGGGCCAGGAGAAGCTGGCGAAGGAGCACGAGGCGCGCTACTTGCGCTTCAAGGCCGACGAATCGTCACAGGCGATCACGGGGCCTTACAGGCAGCAGCATCCCGAAGATAACAACGAGCGGCAGGCCGTGCATGAGCATGTATCGGTGCCGCTACCTCAGACCGGCAATGAACACGTAGGGACGGACGCATTCGTCCGTCCAACCGGGCAGAATCCGGCTGCCCCATCCACGCCCGCAGGAGCTTCCCGCTGATGCTCGTTCCCAAGAAGCAATTCACCACGGAGGCACGGAGGCACGGAGAAATCCCCCATTTTTCTCTTCGTGATTTTCTCTGTGCCTCTGTGTCTCCGTGGTTGATTCTGGCGCTCGTGACAACATCCGCCCACGCCCAGATTCACTTCCGCGACATCACGGCTCAGGCAAATATCCACTTCACCCATAACAACGGCGCCTTCGGCAAGAAGTGGCTGCCGGAAACCATGGGGCCGGGTTGCGCCTTCATTGATTACGACAACGACGGCTTGCCCGACATCCTCCTGATCAATGGCACCGATTTTCCTGGTCATCCGCACGCCGGCGCGACCACGCTCAAGCTCTACCGCAACAATGGCGACGGCACGTTCACCGATGTGACACGCAAAGCGGGGTTGGCAGTGCCGATCTATGGGTTCGGCGTGGCGGTGGGCGACTACGACAACGACGGATTCGACGACATTTTCGTCTCTGCGCTCGGTCAGAGCCATCTGTTTCACAACAACGGCAACGGCACGTTCACGGATGTTACAAAGTCCGCAGGATTGTCGGGGCCGAACGAATTTTCTACCAGCGCTGCCTGGGTCGACTATGACCGCGACGGCAAACTCGATCTTTTGGTTGCCAACTACGTGCAGTGGTCGGAGCCAGGCGACCTATACTGCACGATCGATGGCGCGCACAAGTCTTATTGCACGCCGGAGTCGTACAAGGGCGCTTCGCTGCGCCTGTGGCACAACCTGGGTGAAGGCAAATTCGAGGACGTGACCGGGAAAGCGGGGCTGGGAGATCGAACCTCGAAAAGCCTCGGTATCGCGATTCTCGATATCAACAATGACGGCTGGCCCGACATTTTGGTCGCCAACGACACGCAGCCCAATAAACTTTACCTGAACAAGAAAGATGGAACGTTCGAAGAACGCGGTGTTGCTGCCGGCATCGGCTTCAGCGAAGACGGCGTGGCGCGCGCAGGCATGGGAGTCGACGCTGCCGACTACGACCGCAGCGGACATGCCAGCATCCTGATCAGCAATTTTGCCAACCAGATGGTTTCGCTGTATCACAACGAGGGTAACGGTTTGTTCGTCGATGAAGCGCCGCAGTCGGAGGTCGGGCGCGCGACGCTGGTTACGCTCGGCTTTGGCTGTTTCTTTTTCGACTACGACAACGACGGCTGGCCCGATATCTTCGTTGCCGACGGGCACATTGAAGATCAGATTGAGCGCGTGCAGAAGCGCGTGTCATACGCCGAACCGGCACATTTGTTCCGGAACCTCGGTGCGGGAAAGTTTCAGGAAGTGACCGCGCAGATGGGCGAGGCTTTCGTGGCGCCGAGAGTGGCGCGGGCGGCGGCTTACGCCGATATCGACAACGACGGATTCCTCGACATCCTGCTCACGACCAACGCGGGACCGGCATTCTTGTTTCACAACGAAGGTGGAACGAATCACAGCCTGCGTATCAAGCTGGTTGGGACGAAATCGAATCGCGACGGGATCGGGAGCGTCGTTCGCGTGACCACAGGCGGTGGCATTAACAAAGACAAGCAGTGGAAGATGTTGCGCTCGGGCTCAAGCTACTTAGCTCAGAGCGAACTGGTGCTGACCTTTGGCCTGGGCTCGCAAACGCAGGCCGACAGCGTGGAGATTCAGTGGCCCAGCGGCCAGGTCGACAAGTTGTCGGATGTAAAAGCGGGCCAGACGGTTACGGTGCAGGAGGGGAGGGGAATCACCAGCGTCCGGCCCTATGCCGCGACGCACAAGTACGCGAAGTAGAGGTGTTTCCCCTGTGTTCCTCAGTGTCCTCTGTGGTTAAATCTCTAGCCGATGAGCTTTCGAGTTGCAGCGACTTTGTCCGGCGTGGCCCTGGCGGCGCTCGTCCTGCTCACTTCTGAGTCGAAACCTAATCCAATCGAAGCGGCTCGATTGAACAATCTGGGCTGTGCCTACATGAACCAGCAATTGTTTGAAAAGGCCCTGCAGTCGTTCCAGCAGGCGGCGGAACTCGATCCCAAACTGACGGTTGCGCGGCTGAATGAAGGTGTCGCCTACCTGAACTTGCAGAAGATCGACGAAGCCAAGGCAGTGCTCGACGACGCACTAAAGCGGGACACGACCAATCCAAGCGCCTGGTACAACCTGGGCCTGCTGGCCAAGAACACTGGTGACGCACAGGCGGCGATTGAGGCGTTCAGGCATGTCGCGGAGATTGACCCGAACGATGCCGACACGTGGTATTTCCTGGGTGCTTCGTACGCTCAGGTGAGGCAGTTTCCGCAGGCGATTGAAGCTTTCCAGCACGCGCTGCAGTTGAATCCGCTGCACGCCTCGGCGGAGTTCGGGCTGGCGCGGGCTTATCAGCAGTCGGCCGAGGTCGACCTCGCCCGCGAGCATCTCAAGAAGTTTCAGCACATCACGGAAACCAAGATCGGCGCGCCCATCAGCCTGGCCTACGGCGAGCAGGGCCAGTACTCGCGCGCTGTGGAGTCGCTGCTGGGTGTGTTGAAGCCGCTGCCGCAGATCAAGGTGCAGTTCGTGGATGTGACGAAGGAAGCAGGAATAGTCGGCAAGGCCAATCCCGGCGACTTAGAACAAAGAGACCGTGCAGAACGATTTCTGGGATCAGGTGCTTGTTTTCTAGACTACGACGGTGACGGAAGGATCGACCTTTTCGTCGCGGATAACGGACAAGAAAGTGGAGTTGGTTTGTATCGCAATTTGGGGAACGGCAAGTTTGAAGATGTGACGAGAAAGGCCGGACTCGACCCGCACGTACACGGAATCGGCTGCACCGCCGGTGACTACGACAATGACGGCGCTCCAGACCTTGTGCTTACAACCGGTGCTCGTGTAATGCTGCTGCACAATGAGAAGAACGGAGCTTTCAAGGATGCGACCGATGCCTCAGGAATCAAGAACGATGGCTTCAGCATAGGGGCAAATTTCATCGACTACGATCACGACGGCGATCTTGATCTCTATATTACCCGCGGCAAACCCAGCACAGCAGGCGGGGTAAGCCCTCCGTTTGACGCGAGTTGGTCTGGGAACAGCATGTTCAGGAACAATGGCAACGGGACCTTTACCGACGTGACCGAAGCTACGGGGCTTAACGGCAATGGCGCGACCATAGCCGCAATTGGAAGCGATTACAACAACGACCGCGCGGTGGATCTGGTAACAACCCATTGGAGTCAGTACAGCGGTAGCCGTACATGGGATACAGGGTTTGGCATCTACGTAAATCCACGGGAGGGGAAGTTTGTTGACATATATCCTTGGCGGAGAGAGATCGACCTCTCTCCTCGGTCGGTGATTGGGATCTCAGAATCAGGAATTGCGGCGCTCGACTTTGACCATGACGGCTGGATGGACCTAGCCGTCTCCGGTGCAGGGGATCAGGGCGTCACCCTTTGGCGCAACAACCACGGCAAGTCTTTTGAGCGCGTTCCACTGCCCGAGACAAACTGGGCCCGCGCCTTCGGCGTTGCTGCGTTCGATTACGACAACGATGGCTGGGTTGACCTCGTCGCGGTCGGCGAGACGAAAGATGGCAAGGGCGAGATCAAACTCTTCCGCAATCTGGGTCCCGACGGCTTCAAAGACGTGACCACCGACGTCGGCCTCGACAAGATTCATCTCGACAGCCCGCGCGCCATCATCACCGGCGACTACGACAACGACGGCGCCGTCGACCTGCTCATCACCCAGAATCACGGGCCTGCCGTACTGCTGCGGAACGAAGGCGGCAACCAGAATCACTGGCTGCGGCTGGCGCTGAAGGGGCTGAACGACAACAAGTCGGCGATCGGCACGAAAGTCGAAGTGTTCGCGGGCGGCAACCGGCAGAAGTTTGAGATCTACGGATCGAACGGATATCTCGGGCAGAATTCACCGTACTTAACCGTCGGCCTGGGAGCGGCGACACAAGCCGATGTGGTGCGCATGCTGTGGCCGACCGGCGTGTTGCAGGATGAAGTCAACATTGCGGGCGACCGGCAGCAGAATTTTCTCGAGATCGACCGGCGCGGTAGTTCCTGCCCGACGCTGTTCGTGTGGAACGGCGAGCGCTACCAGTTTGTGGCAGACATGCTCGGTGCAGGCGTGGTCGGGCATTGGGTTGGGCCCGGCCAGCGCGACATTCCGCGGCCGGTCGAGTGGATCAAGATTGACCGCGACATGATTCAGCCGAAAACGCTCGTGCCTTGTCATCCTGAGCGAGGCGAAGGATCCATGTACTCCCAGGCAAGTTGCACAGGTCCTTCGCCGCAAAAGGCCGCGGCTCAGGATGACAGCGCCCAAGGCGGTTTGAACAAGACCTTGAGTTTTCGTTTCATGGAACCGCTGGAGGAGGCCGTTTATCTCGACCAGGTGCGGCTGTTGGCGGTGGATCATCCGGCCGACACTGACGTCTATCCGAACGAATACTTCGCGTCGAACCCGCCCTATCCACCGTTCAAGGTTGTCGTGAGCCGCGATGCGCGGCCCCCTGCCGGGGCGTGGGACGAGCACGGCCACAACGTGTTGCCCGACCTGCAGGCGCATCGCTATTTTGGCGATTTCGCGCTCACGCAGTTTCTGGGGTTAGCCAAGCCGCACAGCCTGACGCTTGATCTGGGAGCACCGTACAATGGCGGTCCGCTGTGGCTGCTTTTGCATGGCGAGGTCGAATATTTTTCTGCGAACAGTATGTATGCCGCGTCGCAGGCGGGGATTCAGGCGATTGCGCCGTATGTGGAGGCGCTGGTTCCAAACAAGAAAGACGCTGACGGCACGTGGCAACGCGTTGTCGACGACATGGGTTTTCCTGCGGGCGGGCCGCGCACCATGACCGCCGATCTTTCGGGCAAACTGCCCCGCGGCACACGGAAAATTCGCATTACGACCAATTTGCAGATTTACTGGGACAGCATTCTGATTGATCGGACGGCGCAGGACGGCCACCGGCAAACAGCAGGTTCCTCGACTCGCGCGAAGAGCTCGCTCGCTCGGAATGACAACGTCGGAAGCACAACGCCAGATCCTCGCCTGACTCCGGTTCCGTTGGTGCGCGCCGATCTGGAATTTCACGGCTATCCGCTCAAAATCGAAGGTACGCCGCCCGGGAATGTCAACTACATCTACGAAAAAGCAAGCGCAACCGGTCCTTACACGCGGCCCGCCGGAACCTACACAAGATATGGGGATGTTCTGCCCTTGCTGACCGCGACCGACGACAAACTCGTTGTCTTTGGGTCGGGAGATGAAGTGCGGCTTGATTTCGATCCCTCAAGTCTGCCTGCGTTGCCCAAGGGGTGGGTGCGCGACTATTTCTTCGCGGCGAACGGCTATGAGAAGGATATGGATTTCTACGCTGCCCAGGGAAATTACGTCGCGCCGCTGCCGTTCCTGAGCATGGGAGAGTATCCCTACCGAACCCCCAAGTCATTCCCGCTCGACGATGCGCACGTCAACTATCTGCTGGAATACAACACCCGCCAGATGTCGGGCAACGAGCAGCGAGGCTACCGGTTTGACTATGGCCGCCAATAGGTCTACGGAATTGTTTCCCCGCCGACAAGCTCAACCGGGAGATTCTTGCGCTGCATGAGCGATCTGACTTTCCTTTCTGCTGTGAACATGGCCCGGAAGATTCAAGAGAAAGAGCTTTCTCCCGTTGATCTTGCCGAAGCCCATCTGGCAAAGATCGCACGCTTGAACCCCATACTCAATGCGTTCGTGCAGGTGGACACCGACCGTGTGCGCCGGGAGGCTCGCGCGGCCGAGGCCACGATGATGAGCAGGAACGTCCTCGGCCCGCTGCACGGCGTTCCCATCAGCATCAAGAGTTCGCTCGACGTGGCCGGATTTCGCTGTGAGTCCGGAACGCGGCTTCGTGCCGGATACGTGGCTCGGCACGATGCTGCGCTGGTTTCGCGGTTGCGCAATGCGGGAGCGATCGTGCTGGGCGTGACCAACACGCCGGAACTGCTGATGGCCTGGGAGACCGACAATCTTCTCTACGGCCGCACCAACAACCCGTGGGATCTGGAACGCACGCCGGGAGGGTCGAGCGGAGGCGAGGCGGCCGCCATCGCGGCGGGTATGTCTGCAGGCGGAGTGGGCAGCGATGGCGGAGGGTCCATTCGAGTGCCGGCACACTTTGCCGGCATCTGCGGGCTCAAGCCGACGCCGGGACGGATACCGGCAAGCGGGCACTTCCCGGCATCAAGCGGGCCATTTGCTCTGCTTGGAGTGGTGGGGCCGATGGCGCGCACGGTGGCTGATGTCCGGGCTCTGTTTGAAGTCATGCAAGGACCCGATGACGGCGACTCGTGCGCCGCTCCGGTGCCCGTGCGATGGCCGACCGACGAGCAGGCGTGGACTCTGCGCATCGGCTATTTCGAGGACGACGGTCGCACACCGGTCACTCCGGAAACGCGCGCGGCGGTTCATACTGCCGCGGACGCGCTAAGCGCAGCGGGATTTCGCGTAGAACCGTTTCGTCCGCAAGGGCTGGAAGAAGCGCGGCTTCTGTGGAAGACGTTCTTCGTCAAGGTCGCCGGAATGCTGATTCGCCCCATGTTCACGGGCCGTGAGCGAGATCAAAGCCCCGTCCTGAAGCAGTTTCTGGAATGGTCAGCGGCGGAGCCGGCACTAACTGGAGAGTCGCTGCTGGATGCCTGGATTCGTCGCGACATCATCCGCAGGGATGTTCTGGCCCAGATGCGGAAGTACCCAATCCTGCTTTGTCCCGCCGCCGCGATTCCTGCCTTCCGGCACGGCGAGCGCAGTTGGCAGATTGACGGACAGACCGTGCAGTACCTCGACGCCTGGAGCTATTGCGAATGGTTCAATCTTCTGGGCAATCCTGCGGTTGTGCTGCCGGTGAGCCATTCTGCCACAGGTCTGCCCATCGGAGTGCAACTCGTCGGCAGGCCGTGGGAAGAAGAACAGGTGCTCGCGGTCGCCAAGGTGCTGGAAAAAGAGTGTAGTGCCTGGAAACCACCACCAATCCACTGAGCATGGCCGCGCTTTCCCACCTTTCGAGGCCGGTTGCTCACGGGGAGGGCGTTTGCGCCTGGCTCGACGAAACATCGAGGACTTGCCGCAGCTTGGTGAGCAGGCCGTCGCGGGTGTAAGGCTTGTGAAGAAAATTGGTTTCTGACGGCCGCACCCCCTGGCGAAAAACTGCCTCGTCCGTGTACCCCGAGACGTAGAGCACCTTCGTCTCCGGTCGCATGGACTGCAGCCGCTCTGCCAGCTTGTGCCCGTTCATCCCGGGCATCACCACGTCGGTAATCATCAAAGAAATCGGCGCCGGGTATTCTTCCACGGCCCGGAGCGCCCGGTCTGCGCCATTCGCCTCGAGAACCTCGTAGCCTTCCTCTTCCAGAAACTCCCGCGTGACCTCGCGCAGAGGATCGGCATCTTCCACCAGCAGAATTGTCGCGCTTCTCTTTGCCGTTTCCGAGGCGCCCTGCCACGTCCTTGCCGTTTCCGCGGCGTCTTCGGTGCGCGGGAGGTAGATACTGAACGTGGTTCCCTGCCCGGGCTCGCTGGTCACCGAGATGTACCCGCCGCTTTGCTTCACGATGCCGTAGGCCGTGGCCAGGCCAAGTCCGGTGCCCTTGCCCGCTTCTTTGGTGGTGAAAAAGGGCTCGAAGATGCGCGACATTGTGGCGTGATCCATTCCGATTCCTGTATCCCCCACTACCAGCAGGGCATACCGGCCCTCCTTTGCGCCGGTGTAACGCCGCGCCATCTGGTCGACGTCGACATTGGAGGTTTCAATCGTGAGCGTTCCTCCCGCAGGCATGGCATCGCGGGCATTGAGCACCAGGTTCAACAGCACCTGTTCGATCTGACCGGGATCCGCCTTCACTCTGCCCAGCGCCCGATCCAGCTTGCTGACCACGCGAATGTCTTCGCCGATCAAGCGCCCGATCATGTCGTTTACGTTCTGCACCACCGCATTCAGATCAAGTACGACGAGGTGCAGAATCTGCTGCCGGCTGAAAGCCAGAAGCTGTCCCGTGAGCGAAACGGCGCGGCTTCCCGCCTGGCAAATCTGCTCGATTCGACGGCGCAGCGGATCGGAGGTATGCACTCGGCTGAGCAACAGTTCGCCATGCCCGAGAATGACTCCCAGAAGGTTGTTGAAATCGTGAGCGATGCCCCCGGCAAGCTGGCCCACTGCTTCCATCTTCTGTGCTTGCACGAGCTGTTGCTCCAGGAGCTTGCGGTCGGTGACGTCCTCGCTTGTTCCCTCATAGGCCACGATCCGGCCATTTTCGTACACCGCGCGCGCATTGGTGGAAAGCCACATCCGCGTGCCGTTCTTGCGGTAAACCTCCGCCTCGAAGTTCCGGACGCTCCCATCCTTTTCCATCAGGAGCTTGAACTCGTCCCTGCGCTCGGATTCGACGTAAACCTGGTGAGCGGCGTCGCGGATCGAAGCTGTGAGGTCCTCGGGCGAGTCATATCCCAGCATGCGGGCCAGCGCCGGGTTCACAGTTACAAAATGTCCTTCCGGGTAGCTCCGAAAAATACCGACGAGGGCCTCCTCGAAAAAAGTGCGGTATCTTTGCTCGGCCTTGCGCAGAGCATCCTGCGTCTCCTTTTGCCCGGTGATATCTACCACGACGCCGGTTACGCCCACGACCTGATTTCGCAGATACTGCGGCCTGCCCGATACTCGCCACCAATGCGCACTACCCTGTTTGTCGAGAACGCGAAACTCGCACGGTTTCGGATTCCCGGCAAGAGTGCTGGCAAAGCAATCCTGAAGACTGGCCAGATCTTCTTTATGCACAAGCCGTCCAAAAGGCTTGCCAACCACTTCGTTGGGCTGATATCCAGAGAGACTTTCAATTCGTGGGCTGATGTAGGACACGTCGCCCTTCACGTCGACGCTGACGACAATGTCGTTTAAGTTCTCGACCAAAACGCGGAAGTCTTCGGCTGCGCCGTGGAGTTTTTGATCACTGAGAGATCGCTCGACCGCGATGCTGGCGAGGCGTGTGGCCGTCTCGACCAACTCCGTCTCCGTTGAGCTGGGGGCGCGGGGAGTCCGATAGTACATCGCGAACGTTCCCAGGACTTGACCCTGCCGGGAGAAGAACGGAGTAGACCAGCAGGCCCGCAAACCGTGCTCGGCCGCGATGGCACGGCCATCCTCCCATAGCGGATCCTGCAGGATGTCGGTTACAAGCACAGGTTCCCGCCGGTAGGCGGCCGTGCCGCACGAGCCGACCTTCGGTCCAATCAACAAGCCGTCAACGGCTTGGTTGTAGGCGTCGGGCAGGCTGGGAGCAGCGCCGTGCCGAAGCCGATTCTCTTCATCGAGCAGAAGAACCGAGCACAGCAACCCTTCGGACTGAGATTCGATGAGGCGAGTCAGGCGGGTGAGGATATCTGCCAGCGGGGCCGACGACGCGATCATTTCAAGCACGCGGTTCTGGCCCGCAAGCAGATCGGCTGCCTGGCGGCTCTCGCCACGCTCAATGGCTACTACACTGCACATAACGAATAACGACTAGCGGCTACAGCGATTGCCGCAGCGGCCGCAAACCCCACTGGCGACAACATAACACACTAGTGCATCCCGGTCGCTACCTGTCATAAGGATTCAATCGATAGGGACAATCTAAGTTACCGCTGGTGAAAGCCTGCGACTTAGAGCGAGACCAGCGGTTTCTTGACCTGACATTTGCTCTTAAGCCAGTCGTGCAGGATGTCAAGGTCGATGGGCGGGATGCGCAGGAATTCGCATCCGCAGACGTTGTATTCCCGGGTCCAGAGGATGCGGGCTTCGACATAAATGGCTCGCCTCGCATTCGGTAGCAAGAATCGGAAAGATAGCACGTCTCCGACGGCAAGCTGCTCGCGGCTGCTAAGTCCCATGCCGCCATCTCCAATGTTAGTGATGTTAATCGGCAACAGGCGATCGCGGCCGACATTGGCGATGACGGGGGCCATCAGGGCGTACCTGGCATGCCGCCGGTGATCCTGCAGCATGCGGGAGTAAACAAACTTCAGGGATTTGGCGCCTGATTCCGCGGTTACCGGCTTCTTGAGCACCAGGTGGGTGCCGGGAATGGCTTGATCCAGGCTGGATATCGCAACCACAGTCTTCTTCCCGACGGAGTCAGACTCCCGAACTTCATGCAGTAACTCGGATGCCGAGCGGTCTTCTTCCCAGTCAATCAAGAACAGATCGGTGCTTCCGGCTTTCAGCTCGTTCAGGGCCTTGGAGGGACTGAGGCAGACCTTGGTCGAGATCGCCAGGCTATCCAGCAGTGGGTTCAAAGTGCAAACCACCTGCGGATCCCGGGAAACCAGCAAACACTCAAAAGCCATGTCAGACGTCACAACCACCTCAGGTCAGTACTCGTCGCAGATGCGTTGCCCAGGCTTGCCGGCAAGCCGAACGTTATGGCAACGTCTGCCGCTAACTGCTGTCACTGCAACTCAATCGCCAGAGGCAGCCCCGCTCTAACGGTATGATCCTGTGGGAGTGGCACCCGCATGGGAAGGATGAACTTTGGCTTTTATTCAGAAATGTGTAGCGTAACCAGACGCCACTGCCACACGCAACTGCCACAAAGAACTGAGGGACCTGCCAGGGCGGCCTGTGAGTGACTGCCGATTGCCGCGGGGCGGAGTTGCCGGCGACCTCAGGCCGTTTCTTCCTTCTTCTCCAGCTTCATTCTGGCCAGCAATTGATAGATGGTGGCGCGCCCCACTCCCAGAATCTCGGCTGCCCTCACTTTGTTGCCGCCGACCAGATCCAGCACCCGCAGAATGTGACGGCGCTGAATCTCCTCCAGGGGAAGGAAAGCATCGTCGACGGTGGTCTGGTCACTGATTTCGCCGCGCAGGCGTTCCGGCAGGTCGTTCACGTCCAGGAACTTCCCCTCCGCCATCATGCAGGCGTTGCCAATGACGTTCTCCAGTTCGCGGATGTTTCCCGGCCACGGATAAGTTGCCATTCGGCTCTGTGCTCTGCGCGTCAAGCCGGCGATCGGCTTGCTGTATTCCGCGGCGTACTTTTGAACGAAATAGCGCTCCAGCAGGGGCAGGTCCTCCCGCCGGCTGGCCAGGGAGGGCAATGCGATCTCGACCACGGCCAGGCGGTAATAGAGATCCTCACGAAACTTGCCGTCGCGAACCAGGGCTCTCAGATCGCGATTTGTAGCCGCGATGACGCGCACATCCACGCCGCGTGAAACCGAGGAACCGACTCTGCGGACGTGATGATCCTGCAACACGCGGAGCAACTTGGCCTGCGCCCCCGGAGAAAGTTCTCCCACCTCATCAAGAAAAATGGTTCCGCGGTCCGCACTCTCGAACAGGCCCGCCCGGTCCTGAACCGCGCCGGTGAAGGCGCCCTTGACGTAGCCAAACAGCTCGCTTTCCGCCAGGTTCTCCACCAGCCCCGAACAATTGAAGGCAACAAAGCGGTCGTGCTGGGCCGGACTCAGCCGATGCACGGCGCGCGCGACCAGTTCCTTTCCGGTTCCGGTAGCGCCGCTGATCAGCAGCGTCCTGAAGTGGGGAGCGACCCGGCGGATTTTGGCAAACACCTCCAGCATCAGCGGGCTGCGGCTGACAATGCCCTCGAACTGACAAGCCTGGAGCAGTTCCTGATCCAGCAGCAGCGTCTTACGCCGGATCTCCGCCTCGGTCCAAACGCTGGCGATGCGATCACGCAGCCTTTGAAAGTCCAAAGGCTTGGTCAGGTAATCGCAGGCGCCCTTCTGAATGGCCTCGATCGCCGACTCGGTGGAGTAGTGGCCAGTGATAATGACCACGTTCGCTGCCGGATCCGCGGCGAGCATCCGCTCCAGCAGCTCCAGGCCGCTGACCTTGGGCATGATGAAGTCGAGCAGCACGATCCTGGGCCGAGCCTGCATAAACAGTTCGAAGCCCGCCTCGGACTCCTCCGCCGTCAGTATCTCCAGGCTCTCGCTTCCCAGCGCGTCCGCAATGAGAGACAGAGTCTGAGGATCGTCATCGATCGCCAGCAACTTAAACGCGTTGCTCTTGGTCATGCTGGTCTCTTCCCGCTGATGCATGCACGCTCCCCCTCTTCGGCTAAGTCTGGCTGCGGTGCTTCTGCCAGACGAAACTCTGTTTAAGCGTTCCAGCGTGAATCAATATGATTCCTTCGGGATTCTTTTCAGCTGGTGACTTATGAAGGGATGTACGAATGCACTCGTTGCGAGGACCGGCGAACCTTGAGCGAACGGATGGCCTGCGCTGGGAGCTTTGCTCCCGCAGCTGGCAGACACACGGCAGGTACGTAAACGCTCTCCCTACGCTGGCCATGTACAACCCCCTCTGGCTCACCGCAACGCGGGGAAGCACGGACACGGCTCTTATGGCAAAAAGCTAGAGCGAAGTCAAGGATAATCCTTGAATTCGAGCTCGCTCGCCGCAGCGCGTTTTCCCCGATCTACATCGGCGATGGCGCCCGAGTATATGCGGCGCGCCCGCGCTCTTGTCCAAGTTTCGGAAAAATGTGTGAAATCCGAACAAGCCCGGCTCACCCCGGATCCCGCCTCTGACCCGTATCTGGAACGGGTGTGCGGTATCTGTTCACTTTGAAGTTTGGTACGCCGCTTGCACTTCCGGATCAGTACTACAGCCATTGGGGCGAGAACGTCGTTTGGCTCGCAAAAACCGCGCAACCCAATTCTTTCGCTGTCCGGTGATAGCGGGGACCGAGGCTCAAAGCGAAACCCTAAGGCCACAGAGGGGTATTGGGAGACCCGTATCGTGACAATCCTGTTGGCGGAAGACTCCGCCTTTTACCGGCGAATGATCGCGAACCACCTGAAAGAGTGGGGGTTCGAGTTCGTAACCGCTCAGGACGGGAAACAGGCGTGGAAGTTACTGGCAGGAAAGGACGCTCCGCGGCTGGCTTTGCTCGACTGGGTACTACCCGAGATTGAGGGCATCGAGCTTTGCCGGCGGCTGCGCAGCCGCCCGGAAGGCGAGGGCTACACCTATACCGTTTTGCTGACAGCCAAGAGTCAAAAGCAGGAAATGCTGGAAGCCATGGATGCCGGCGCCGACGACTTTCTGGTCAAGCCCTTTGATCCCCCGGAACTGAAAGCGCGCCTCATGGTGGGAAAGCGGATTGTGGAACTGCAGGAAAATCTGGTCTCGGCCAACAAGGCCCTCTACTTTGCCGCCTGTCATGATTCCCTGACTCAAGTCTGGAATCGCGGCGAAATCCTGGCCTTCCTGACCCGCGAGCTAGCCCGTGCCCGCCGTGGCGCCGAGCCGCTAGCCGCCATTCTGGTCGACGTGGACCATTTCAAGAAGGTAAACGACCAGTTCGGACACCAAACCGGCGACCTGGTTCTGCAGGAGATTGCTGGGCGCTTTGCTCGCGCTGTCCGCGAGTACGACGGCGTAGGGCGGTATGGCGGCGAGGAGTTCCTCGTGATCATGCCGGGATGCGACCTTTCGACCGCCGCTCGGCGAGCCGATCAAATCAGAAACTTGATCGCGAGCCAGCCCATCTCATCGCCGCAGGGACCGATCGCGGTCACGGTGAGCATGGGGGTGGCGGGTGCGGAAGCCTCCGAAAGCAAGGAATTGCTCTTGCGGAGAGCAGATTCCGCTTTGTATGAGGCCAAGCGCAAGGGACGCAACCGGGTTGAGTCCTCGGCCGGGGTTCTGGCAATTGCGGCGTCTTCGTGATTTCCCCACTGCTGAGTTGGGAATGGCGGTTGGAGCACAGAGTATAGCTGGCGCAACGGAGATTCGACCGACGGGAGCGATTGGGTAGGAGGCGGGGAGGCCATGAACGGCAGAATCGGGAAACTGTGGCTGCCGCGGCTCGCGAGTCTTGGACTGGCGACCGGGTCGTGGACCATCCTGCACATGGCAAGAAGCCAACCGCACGTATTGTGGATCAGGCATATGCCGATGTTGCTTTATCTCCCGTGGATTGCCACCTTGCCGCTGGCCGGCGCCGCAGGCGCCTATATTTGCCGCCGTGCCGGAGGCGGACCGAAGGCTTGCTTTGACGCCGGCCTTTTTCCGGCGGCCGTGTGGTTCGGCCTGGTCAGCCTGGGATTTACAGCCATGGCAGTCGGCAGCCAACTCGACCGGCCCGAGTGGCTTTGCATCGCAGTCGGATTGCTGAACTGGGCTGTTCTGCCGGGCAGCGCGGTAGTGATTGGTGCCACCCCATTCCTGATAAGCACAAAGGTGCCGGAGAGAATATGAAAAGACAGAGAGGGTTTTCCTTAATCGAACTGCTGATCGTGGTGGCCATCATCCTGATCATCGCAGCCATCGCCATTCCAAACCTGTTGCGCGCCCGCATGGCGGCCAATGAGTCGTCTGCTGTCGCTTCGGTTCGTACCGTCAACACAGCGCAAGTCACCTACAACTCCACCTATCCGACCATCGGGTTCTCACCGGACCTGGTTTCGCTGGGCGGACCTCTGGGCAAGGCCTGCGTTCCGACTTCGACCACCGCGTGCTTGATCGACTCGGTGCTGGCCAACAACGGCAACCCGGCTGCCAGTGGCAAGAGCGGTTATACGTTCCTGCCTGGGGCGGGCACGGTTGCCAGTGGCCGTAACGTCGGCTACGTCATCAACGCGGCGCCGATTACGGTCAACCAGACCGGTATCCGCGCTTTCTGCGCTGAGGAAGATGGCGTGGTTCGCGTGGATCAGGGCGGCAAGTGCGGCACGACCGAACCGACCGTGCTGACCTTCAACCCGCTCAACCAGTAGGATAGGCTGAGTTGGCGCATACGCGACCGCAGCAGGGACCCTCGTCGAGTCCTTTGACCTCGGTTTGAGTTGCCCCCCACGGACTTTCGGGGCAGGCGGGGCTTGCGTTCCTCGGTTTCCTTTGCTGCGACCTACGGCGCGCCCGCGCCCATGGCGTTGAAGCCGGGAACCACCCCGGCTCGATGGCAGCTCAGAAACTTCTCCATAGTTGCGTGATCGACAGGCTTCGAGAAGAGGTAGCCCTGGGCGAGCTCGCAGCCGATGTCACGCAGCAGGTTCAGCTGCACCTGAGTCTCGACTCCCTCGGCGACGACTTTCAGGCCGAGGGTGTGAGCAAGCGTGACAATCACCCGGACGATCTCGTGAGTCTCCGGGTCGCTGTCCATGCGGGAGACGAAGAAGCGGTCGATTTTCAGCTTGTCCACGGGAAAGCTTTTCAGGCGGCTGAGGGAGGAATAGCCGGTCCCGAAGTCGTCGATGTCAAGGTGAACCCCCAGCGCTTTCAACTCCGCGAGGATCGTGCCCGATCTTTCCGCGTCGGCCATGGCAATCGTTTCTGTAATCTCAAGATCCAGGCAAGCGGGATCCATGCTGCTTTCCTGGAGAAGCTGCTGAATCTGTGCCGCCAGGTCGATCTGAGCGAACTCCCGCGAGCTGATGTTCACACTGAGTGAGAAGGGCAGGCGGGAAGGAAAAAGATCGTTCCAGCGGCGAAGTTGGCGGCAGGCCGCGGGAAGCAATTGGCGGTTGATGGAAACGATGAGCCCCGTTTCGTCGGCCACCGGGATGAAATCGCCGGGCATCACGATCCCCTGCGCACGCTGCCAGCGGCTCAGCGCCTCGAAACCTACGACCTGTCCCTCCTGCAGCGACACAATCGGCTGAAAATAGACCAGGAACTCGCCCTGCTCGATCCCCCTGCGCATGTCCGTCTCAAGCTGGAGGCGCTTGAGGGCGCGATCGTGCATGGCATTGTCAAAGACCTCGCAGCGCGCCTTGCCGTTGTGCTTGGCGCGGTACATCGCGATTTCCGCATCTCGAAGCAGATCCTCCGGCGTCACATTGGAATTGCGGCCGACCGCGATCCCGACGCTGGCGGTAATAACGATTTCGTGGTTCTCGACATGGAACGGGATGGCAAGTTTTTCCTGAACGCGCTCCGCCACCCTCACGGCGTCGCTGGGATCGCGCAGCTCCTCGGCCAGCACGACAAATTCGTCACCTCCGGGCCTGGCCAGAGTGCTGTCTCCAATGATCGCCTTCTCATCTTGCCCTTGTTGCAGTGCTAGTTGCGGCCGGGAAATGGTGTCGGCCCGGCGGAGGCAAAGCGTCAAACGCTGCGCAATCTGGATCAGCAGCGCGTCGCCCACGTTATGGCCCAGGCTCTCGTTGAAGACTTTAAATCCGTCGATGTCGATGAACAGGACCGCGAACTTGAAGTCGGTGTGGCGCCGGGAAAGAGCAATGGCGCCTCTCAGGCGATCCAGCAGCAGCACGCGGTTGGGGAGGTTGGTCAGACCATCGTGAAAAGCATGGTGCGCGAGCATCTCCTCCGCTCGCTTGCGTTCGGTGATGTCGCGATTGACGATAACCAGTCCCTGAACGCTGCCTTGTTCGCCAATCGCGCTCGCCGTGGACTCGAGCACGCGCCAGGAGCCATCCCGGTGCCGGATGCGGTATTCCAGACGCTCGCCCCGGCCGGTGCGGCGGGCTTTCTCGGCAGCCTCCAGCACGCGCGGACGGTCGTCGGGGTGGATCTGTTCCAGCGCCCCGGTCGCGCTCATCTCGTCGGGCGAATATCCCAGGACCTTCTGGTAAGCGGGACTGTTGTACAAGCGATGCCCTTCGCTGTCGACCAGAGCGATCATGTCGGCGGCGTTTTCGCTGATGAGCTGAAAGAGCCGGTCGCGTTCCGCTAACTGCCGGCGGATGCGCTGCAGTTGCAGATGCTGGTAGACGGTGTAGATGTCAAACATCAGCACCAGAGCAGTCAGCCCGCGGATCCACTCCCGCAGACTAACCGCGTAGATCCGGTCGGTGGGGAGATGGATGTCGGGAAACGTTAACGACAGGATTCCGAAGGTCAGAACCAACGTGACGGCAACCGCAAATCCCCACAACCACCACTCCCGCCCCTCGACCTGGCGCATGCGGAGAAGGTGCTTGTTCGCAGTCTTGGGTTCGGATTGGTTCAGCATTCGGATCCAGGCCGTTCTAAAGCTCGGCCCTCCTGGGATTAGTGCCATAAGGAAGAAGGCATGCCAGTGGCCAACTCCGGTCCGCGGTAAGTCAATCTTTTTGAATCAGTTAAGGCAACACCTCCGCACCTGCGTGTCCGCAATTCAGACATCGGTCCGACTTCCGGCCAGCCGGGCATTGCATAATCCCATGTCCAAGGAATAGACAAAGTCCGAGAACTGGAAGCAGCCGGGACCGCCCGCAAGGCCGCCGGCCTCCGCAAGTGCAAGGCGGAGAATCAGTTGCTACGCAATTCCGGTTTGGGCCGAAAGCTGCATACCCTTTCCGAGGGAGTTTTTATGACCGAACAGATTCACCTTGACGGCCTGCTCTTCACCCGCGATGCCAGCGTGCGGCAAGTGATGACCGGGATTCTGGATACCTTCGCCATCGCAACTGAGATTTCTGGCGAGATGGAAGCCGCTCTGGATGCCGTCACTCATCGCAGGCTTGACGCCGTGATCGTCGACTGGGAGGGAGCGTACGATCCTACGCGAGTGGTTCGGGCGGCGCGCAAGTCTTCCCCCAATGCCAACTCCACCATCGTTGCCATGGTCAGCAAGGGGTCGGAAACCCACGCGCTGCTGGTGGGCGCGAATTTCATGATCCATAAGCCGACGGACGTTGAGCACGCCCGCCGCTGCATGCGAGCCGCCTACGGAACCATGTTGCAGAACCGCCGGCGCGCCGCGCGCGTCGCCGTGGATCTGCCGGTAGTGGCCAGAGTGGCCGACCTCGGACCGATTGAAGCCCGCATCAGCGATCTCAGCATTGGAGGCCTTGCCCTGCAGTGCACACGGCCCTTGCAAGGCAACCAGCAGGTGATGGCAAACTTCTCGCTTCCCCGCACGAACCAACTCATTCACGTGACCGGCTGTGTAGTGAATGCAAACAGCACCGGGCGCGCCGGGGTGCGCTTCTCCTTCGTGCCGGATGAAGAGCGCGTGGTGCTGGAGAATTGGCTAGCCGCGGAGTTGGCCAAGCTGGAGACAGCCGAGATGCCGATCGACGCTGCCGCCCAGGACCTTAGCTGAGAGACAGCCGGAGGGATTCTGCCGCCGCTGCGGCAGATTCGCGGATTTTCGCCTATTCACTGCTCAGATTCTGTTCGATTCCTCGGCGCTGCGAGTTCGGGCCCTTCCTTTTTTCTTTCTGTTTCATCGGCCTGCAGCTTGGGCTTCGGGAAGAGCAGTTCCAGCAGCTCTTTGGCCGCTTGAGATCCAATCCAGGCTTGCCCGGTCAGCAGGAGGGCGGCCTGTTCAAAAGTGTGTTTTCTCAGCTTGGGGGGCGAGTATTCGTCACCGGGAGCCATACTTATTCGCTCTGCACAGAGTGTGCCGGAACCATGCGCCCAATGCCGTACCGCTGGTTTTTTGTTACGAAATCCGAACAAACATCCCGGCGGCGACCGGCGAAGGCTTTTTCAGCCGAGGGCTCGCTCGGAAACCTTGGGCTGTGCGATAGCCGGACAATTTTCTTGATGATGGACAGCAAGTCCAGCCAGTTCCCGAGCGGTCCAGGACCATTCGCCGCTGTAACCCACACGAACTTTTAGTCGTAAGCCGCGGCCGGCGCTACACGATAATTTCGGTCCCTGTCGTGCATTGCCCTGCAATGTCAGGGTGCCGCTGTGTCCGTTTTCCGGCGGCGCCCAGGCAAATTCCTGGCAGGGTGAACGCAGCAGGAGGGGGAAAGGGATGCCATCGGGGAATGCGAGGTGGGTAGTCGTTGCCGCGATCTTGAGCACGGTCTCGATCTCGATTTCCTTGCACGCGCAGGTCAGACCGCCCGATGCCGTCTATGGCAAGCTGCCGCTTACCTTCGAGGCGAACCGTGGCCAGAGCCAGCCAGAGGTCAAATTCCTTTCGCGCGGCAGCGGTTATAGCGCCTACCTCACGACTGGCGGGCTGACGCTGTCTTTGCGCCCTAGTCCCGGGGCAGCAATGGAAGGCGCGTCCATCACATCTGCCCCTCCCAAGCTCGGCACAAACGCAATTCTCCGCTTCAGCCTGGTGGGCGCGGCCAGCCATCCTGCGGTGGTGGGCGAAGATATTCGGCCCGGCGCGGTCAACTACTTTTTTGGCAACGATCCTTCGCAATGGAAGACCAATATTCCTACCTACGGTCGAGTGCGTTACAAAAACGTGTATCCCAGAATTGATCTGGTTTACTACGGGAATCATCGCCAGCTCGAATACGATTTTGAGATTCTCCCCGGCGCCGACCCCAGCCGGATTCAGCTCGAGATCCAGGGCGCAAGCCACATCTCACTGGACGGATCAGACAATCTGGTCTTGCGCACGGCGAATGGCGAGGTGCACTTTCAGAGTCCGATCGTGTATCAGCAAATCAACGGTCAGCGTGTGCCCGTCGGCGGCGCATTCACCGTGCAGGATGCAACTCACGTCGGCTTTCAGATCAGCCACTACGACTCATCCCAGGCTCTTGTGATCGACCCGGTTCTGGTCTACTCGACGTATTTGGGGGGAAGCGGCAACGACCAGATCACCGGAATCACTGTAGATAGCACCGGCAGCGCTTACGTCGTGGGCTACACCGACTCGCCCGATTTCCCACTGGCCACACTCGGATCCCTTCCGCAAAACGACAATCACGTTTTCGTGGCGAAACTCAACCCTGCCGGCTCGAATCTCGTCTACGTCGACTACCTCGGCGGCAACAACCAGGATTTTGGCCTCGCCTTGGCTCTGGACAGCTCCAATAACGTGTTCGTGACCGGCAGCACCGAGTCGAGCAATTTCCCCACCGTGACGCCGTATCAGGCGCAACTGCCGGGGCCTTACAGCGCGTTTCTCACCAAGATCTCCGCCGGCGGATCCACCTTGTTGTACTCGACTTACCTGGGCGGAAACACTTTTGACCAGCCTGCGGGCATCGCCGTCGATAGCCTTGGGCAAGCGCACATCGGCGGATTTACCGAGTCGACAAATTTCCCCGTGGCCAATGCGTACCAGGCCGCGGCACAAGCCAACCAGGGCGGCCTTTTTGGAACCTATGGCTTTGTGACCACGTTTAGCGCGGACGGCTCTTTGCTCCTATACTCCACGTTCTTTGCCGGCAACACGAACGTTGTTCTGAGCTGTGGAAACACTCCCTGCTGGCCGACTCCGTTCAGCGCGATCAATGCGCTTACCCTGGACGCGAACGGAAACACCTACCTGGTGGGCACGACCAATACCTACAATTTCCCCGCGACATCCGGCGCCTACCTCACCACGAACACCACTCCGCAGGATGCTCAGATCGGATTCTTGAGCAAGCTGAGCAGCACCGGAACGCTCGACTACTCGACCTATTTTTATGGATCGAGCGGCAACCCGGTGGGGATTGCGGCTGTCGCCGTGGACAGCACCGGTTCGGCGTACATCACGGGCACGGCGCAGAGTGATGGAACGTTCCCTGTCACTTCCAACGGCATCTGCGATCCGAGTGTGTCGGGATTTGCCTGCAGCTATGCCTTTGTGACTAAGTTTGACCCTCGGGCGGCGACGCTGATGTATTCGACCTTTCTCGGCGCCAACAACTTTGCCAGTCCGCAATCCATCGTTCTCGATTCGAATAACGACGCTTATATCGCGACCGCAACCTCGAGCGGCCTGGTTCAGACTCAGAACGCAATCGAAGCCTATGCCGCCCAGACCGACGTGCTCCTGGTGGAAATCGATCCTGCAGCCAGCACGCAATTGTTCGCCACTTATCTGGGAGGAAGTGAAAACGATGCGCCGGGCGGCATGGCTCTCGATGCGCAGGGCAACATCTACATTGCGGGCACGACGAATTCATCCGACTTTCCTACCACCCAGTCAGCTTTCCAGATTCAACCCGGAGGAAGCGCCGACGGCTTTATCTCGAAGATTGGAACCGGGTCGGGAGCGTCGGTCTCGCTGATCCCGGCATCTTTGCAGTTTCCGGCGATCTCGGTGGGCTCGACCAGCCAGCCGCAACCGGTGCTGCTGCGTGACCTGAGCAGCGCAGCTCTGAATATCACGTCGATTGCAGTGACGGGAGACTTCGCAGAGAACGACAATTGCGGGACCGGCGTAGCAGCAGGCGGCAGCTGCACATTGTCAGTAACCTTCACGCCAACCGCCTCGGGGGCCCGTGCCGGCTCGATCTCGATTACCGACAATGCTGCGGGATCGCCACAGATCGTAACTTTGAGCGGCGGCAGCGGCCTGGCTCCGGCGGCCTCGCTCACGCCTTCCAGCCTGACCTTTGCCAGTCAGGTGGTGGGAACATCCAGCGCCGCGCAAGCCGTTCAACTGTCGAACTCGGGAACAGCGGCGCTCAGTCTAGCCAACGTGCAGGTGACTGGAGACTTCGCGCAGACCAACAATTGCCCGGCGAGCCTGGCCGCGGGCGCCACATGCACGTTCAGCGTGACCTTTACGCCCACGGCCAGCGGAAGTCGAAGCGGTATACTCACTGTCAACGACAACGCATCCGGCAGCCCGCAAACGGTCAGCCTTTTCGGCAACGGGATCGTGGACTTCAGCCTTACCGCCGCCCCCACCAGCGCCACCGTCAACGCCGGCGCTGCCGCTAGTTATACGCTGACGGCTGCTCCGCTGGGCGGAGCATTCAGCGGCGCAATCGCCCTCAGCTGCGGCACGTTGCCCACTGCGACCACGTGCAGCTTCTCGCCTGCATCCGTCACTCCCGGATCAAAGGCCGCAACTTCAACTCTCAAGATCACGACTACAGCTACGTCTGCGGCAATGACGCCGACGCCTTCAGTGCAAAATCAGATCTACCTGGCGGCCTGGCTCCCGCTTCCGGCGTTCGGATTCTTCGGGATTGTCCTGCTGGATTCGAGGCGCTGGAAGAAGAACCTTGGGTCAGCGCTGGCGCTGGCTTTTGTCGCCGGGACCGTTCTGATGATGTCCGCCTGTGCCGGCGGTACTGGCATCGCTCCGCAGAAGCAGCCAGGCACCCCTTCAGGCACTTATACGATTACGGTAACTGGAACTTCCGGCAACCTGCAGCACTCTGTTCCAGTGACTCTCACAGTTCAGTGAAAAAGCTCGACCGGCCTAGTTGCACTGAACCATGTTCTGAGTCACACCCTCCAGGCTGAGCAGCGAGTTCACCACCAGAGGCGCGCTCCAGAACCGATTGTGATGCTTGCGCAGGTAGTAAGCGGCAAAGATTGAGGTCGCAGTTTTTGCCGAGGCTACGGCATACGCCCGGCCCACCGTCGGATGCGTGCCGTAGAGATAAGCCGATTGCGCTTCCATGTTGCAGACACCCTGCTTGCCAGCCAGCCAGTTTTGCCGGGCAAAGAGCGTGGTATAGGAGTCGGCAAAAGTGCTGCCAGCCGAGATCACCGCAAGGCTCACGAATTTCGCATCGACCGTCTTCGTTTCAGCGATGGCTTTCGTCGCAGGAGCGGGAGTAGCCGGTTGAATCTCGAACGGGGCAGCCGCCGCCACGGTGCTGGGCGCGTCCGGCAGGTCCTTCGCCACGCACATTGTGCTCATCGCCAGGACCACGAGCGAAACCCATAGGATCGATTTCATAAGGACCTCTGGGACCGCCATCGACGGCACGACTCCAGTGCTTAGCTTCCCTCTTGCCCCGGATTCGATGTGATCAACCATGTGTCGAGATTACTTTCGGGAGTGTCCTTGCGCAATCGCAAGAACGTAATAGAAGTTAGTAATGCAGGGTAACCAGCGCCTTGTGCCATGGCAGGTACCAACGGGCGGGCTCCCGGAGGATGAAACACCAAGCGTAGAAAAAGCGAAAGCGGTGGGCGGGGCCGAATCCTCACTTTCCGGGAGCCGATGGCTTGATTTCGTCCGCGGCTTTCTGCAGCGCAGCGATTGCACTGGAATCCAGTTCGTAGAGAGTCGGTTCGTTCTCACGTTTGCCGATGTAGTGGCTGCCCGACTTCGCGATGGAAGCCTTTTCCCCGCGCTTGCCGTCATCCGACGTGACCGTAATCTCAATCGCGGGATTCGCGAATCCCGATTCAACAAACTTGCTGGCCGTCAGGTCGCGCAGCTTTGAGATGAAATCTTCCACGCTTGCAGCATCCATCTTTTTCCCGTTGGACCACCAATCGGGGCCACCTTTGCTCAGAAAGTAAGCTTTCGCACCGCTGCGCATCTCAATCCTGGCGGGGTCGCCGAAGCCAATGTCAAAGAGCTTCTTATTGCGAAAGTCGTCCAGCCCTTTGTCCAGGCTGGTCTTGAGATAACTGGCCATGGTGAAGATTCGGGGATCGCCCGCCAGCATCGCGTAGACCGCGCTTCCTGTCGGTGTTTCGTCTCCGATCAAGAGTCTCTGCGTCTTGTTGTCTTTCTCTGTTACGTCGATTTCGACAGCAGGTTGGTCGAGGCCATAAGGTTTCAGGTCCGATGCCTTGTTATCGAGCTTATTAACCAGGAGGCGCTCAGAGTCCAGGGAGGACAGAGTGGAAATCACGCCAGAAACCGCGCTCTGATCGGCACTGAGCGGCTTGGGCTGCGCGATCTGCCACGCGCCGGAACTGTTCCTGGTCAGGACGATCGGCTCGGCGTTCTTGTTCCTTAGTTCAAGCCCGGCAACTGCTGCTTCATCCAGCTTGAGGATCGTGGGCGGAGTATCGGCCGATGCCTTTGTGCTTTCCTCGGCGGGCTTGTGGTGTCCCGACCAGTAGAGAGCACCGACGAGTACGAGGAGTACGAATGTGGCAAAGATCAGGCTGCGGATTTTCATGATGCTTCTTCAAGTAAGCTCGAATCGGTAGAGGGTTGTCTTACCTCCTCTTCCACCACACTCCAATCCCGGCGATGACGACCATGGCCGGCAGCAGGAATTGGCTGGTGGCGCGTACCCAGCTCAACTGGGCGCGGGTCATCGTAATGCGGCGGTCCTCGCGCTCTTTGGGACGGATCGAGATCAAGTCTTCATCCGACGAAAGCCAATTGATGGTATTCAGCGCCAGATCGTTGTTGCCGTTGAAATTGATAAACCCGTTGTCGACCCAGGATGAGCTGCCGACCACCACGAAACGCCCTTCGGAATTCTCCTTGCCGGTGTTGTAGGTGCCCGCGGCCGCGAGCGTCAGCGGGCCTTTCGTGTTCTTGGGATCGTTGGCATCGACGGCCGGAGAACTCAAATTGCTCGTCGCCAGACTCGTGCTCGACGAATCGAACAGTTTCTGCACGCTGCTTTTGTCGGTGCTCTTGATCTCCAGCGAGCGGGACAGGGGAAACCCTGTGGCCGTCCCCTTCATCTCGCTGACGATGGGCTGGGACTCGTAACTCGTGACCAGCGCCACCTGGGGGCCGAGTCCCACCAGTTGGCCAATGGGATTGAGGTCGAGAATCAGGTTCTTTTTGAGCGTTACACCCCAACTCTGAAGCAGGTTGGCGAGAGCGTCGTTGTCGGCGATTTCCGAACGTCCAATCTTCAGCGGTGAGTCGAGCATGAGTAGCGCGCGCCCGCCGTTTTCCACGTAGCTCTTAATCGCGTCGACTTCCGGTTGCTCGTAGTTTCGGGTAGGTCCGGCGACCACCAGGGTGGTGCAGTCGTTCGGCACCTCGGCTTTCTGCAACAGGCTGATCGTCCTGGTCTCGTAGCTTTCCTTGGTCAGGAGATCTTTGAAGTGGGAAAGTCCTCCGCGCTCGCTGTCGTCAATCTGATGTTCGCCGCCTCCGCTGACAAAACAGATCGTCCTGGTGCTGCTCTTGAGGTCGCGGATGAAGGCGCCCGTGATGCCTTCCTCCGTCATGCTCTTGGCTTCCTCTTTCTTCTCACCGACCTGGACCACCGCGGTTCCGAAGTTCCGGATACCCGCGTCCCGCGCCGCTTGAGGATCTTTGTCGGGATCGACGTACTGCACTTTCAGCTTCGGCGACAGGTTCGCATACTCGTCGAGCAGGTCTTTGCCGTCACTGAACCGCGTGCTCTGATTGAAATAGGTGATGGTGGCGCCTTGCTTCAGACCTTTGACGATCTTGGCGGTCTGATCGGAGAGGCTGTAACGCTTGTTCGAAGTGGAATCGTAAGACTTGTTGTAGCGGTCAGCGAGGACATTGGCTACGACCACCGCCGTAATCACCACCAGGATGTACGTTGTTGCATACGCGGCGTACCTGGTTTGTCTCGCTTTCAGCCATTGACTTGCCATCGCGATCTCCTGTTTATGACCTCCAGCGCAGCGATTCCATGGAACGGGAAGTAAAGAAAAGCCCCAGAATGATCACCGTCAGATAGAAGACGGCGTCCTTCAAATCAATCACGCCTCTCACAAAAGAGTCGAAGTGGGTGGCCACCGAGGTGTACGCCAGAACATGCGCCCAGGTGGAGCTCTCAAAGCCCTCGACCCAGCCGAAGACGTACAGCAGGAGGCAGACCACGAAGGTCGCGGCGCCCGCGATGATCTGATTCCTGGTCAGGGTCGATATGAATGTTCCGATGGCCAGCAGCGCCCCCGCTTGCAGAAGCAGCCCCAGGTAGGCCACCGCCAGAGGCTTCCAATCCGGGTGGCCAAACTTGAAGAGAAAGGCCAGATTCAGGCCGGTAAGCAGAAGCAACGAGGAGTAGAGAATCAGCGCGGCCAGCCACTTGCCGAGGATGATCTCCAGATCGAGGACGGGAGAGGTTGCCAACAACTCAATGGTCCCGTTGCGCTTTTCTTCGGCGAAAAGGCGCATGGTGATCAGCGGAATCATGAACAGACCGATCACGCTGACGTTCATCAGCAGGGGCCGGATGATCTGTTCGTTCAGATTCATGGGGAATGCCTGGCCACGCATCTGCATCTCCATGCCCTCAACCACAAACACCGTCAGCAAGGTCCAAAAGAAGAAGCCAAAGGCAGCCGCAAAGAGCGTCAGCAGGATGTATGCGATCCATGAAACAAAGTAGCTGCCCAGCTCTTTCCGGCAAATGGTCCAGGTGTTTCTCATCGCGGCAACTCCTTGGTCGCCGGCTTCCCGGCCTCGCCGGATTCGCTTCCCGTGAGCTGGAGGAAGATCTCTTCCAGGCTCATGGCCGCCGGGCGCAGTTCGTTGAGGTCCCAGCCGGCCTGCACTACGGCGCGCGCCAGGTCTCCGCGGACGAGGCGTCCTTTTTCACTTTCCACTTCAATTAGGACGCGGCTGTCGACCTGCTGCTTGCACAGCACGCGACTCACGCCTGCGACCTGCTCCAGTTTGTGCTGCACGATGGGCGCTTCGAGCACTCCGTCGCGCCCGGCGATTTCCAGCAGTACCGATTCAGCGCCGCGCGCCCGCGCCTGCAGATTGCGCACCGAGTCGGTCGCCACCAGCTTTCCCTTGTTGATGATGATGACTTGTTCGCAGGTCTGCTCCACCTCCGGGAGGATGTGGGTGCTGAGAATGATGGTGTGATCGGGGGCAAGATCCTTGATCAGGTCGCGGGTTTCATTAATCTGTTTCGGGTCGAGGCCGGCGGTGGGCTCGTCGAGAATCAGCACGTCGGGGTTGTGGATGATGGCTTGTGCGAGGCCGACGCGTTGCCGGTAGCCTTTCGACAGCTTTCCGAGGAGTTTCTTCTTGACGTCGGCGATGGCGCAGCGATCGCAGGCGTATTCCACTCGTTTCTGCAGATCGCTCCCGGACAGCCCTTTCAGCTTGCCCACGAATTTGAGATATTCAGCCGTTTCCATCTCGGGATAGATGGGCGGGCTCTCGGGCAAATATCCAATTCGCTTCTTGACCTCCAGCGGCTGCTCCAGGACATCGAACCCGGCCACTCGGGCCGTGCCCGCCGACGGGGGCAAGAAGCAGGTGAGCATGCGCATCGTGGTGGTCTTGCCGGCGCCGTTGGGGCCGAGAAATCCCACGATCTGGCCCTTCGCAATCTCAAACGAGATTTGATCTACGGCCACGGTACGCGCATACCGCTTGGTGAGCTCTTTCACGCTGATCATAGGCAGTTGTTGTTGACAGTAAGAACAGCCAACTATCAGGCCAAACCAAACTGGGCCAAAACAAACTTGAATCGAGCGGGGAAAAACATATTAAAAAGCGACTCGCCAGCGTGTCAATTGTCCCGCAGAGTCCTAATTTCACCACGAAGGACACAAAGGACACGAAGGAGGTCAGCGACGCTCTTTTGCCTTCGTGCAACTTCGTGTCCTTCGTGGTTGTCGATTTAGGACACTACTTCAATGTCTGCGACTGCAACAGCGCATCGGCCGTGAACGCCGCCAGCTCCGAAAAAATGGTGTCAGCTCCGGCTTCCTTCTCTTCGCGAGGCAAACCGAGGTGGCGCTCAATCCTGGCTTCCATCTGTTGCCGCGCTGATGCGCTCACATGAGCCGACAGACATTCGAAAAGCAGAAGGTGAGCTTTCTTGCGCTCCATGACTTCCAGGCCGTCAAGCATCTGGCGATGCGATGGCCCTTCCCAGATGGCAAGAATCATCGCTTCTCGCAGCCAGCGCTCCGCGCGGTACTCGTGCAAGGTTCCCAGGCCTCCATGCACTTCCATGGCCCACTTGGCGGTTTGTACGGCGAGTTCGGCGGTCCAGTACTTGGATAAGTGGGCCACGAGCCGGAACAGATGATAGCGGCCCGAATACGGAGGCTTCTCCTGCCACACCTCGTTCAAGAGTTCGAGCGCCTTCCAAGCCAGCTTCGCAGCGGCCCGAAGCTGGTGAACGCGGTCTTCAAACTGGCGTCGCATCAAAGGCTGCTCAATGAGGGGCCTCCCGAAGACCATTCGGCTCTGGGCAAAAGACAGTGCATCGGCCAGTGCGCGATGCGCCAAGGCGACGCTTCCCATACTGTTCGCCACCCGCGACACGTTCAACACTTCGAGGATGAGATAAATCCCATCTTCGGCGCGGCCCAGCAGCCAGGCCTCACTCTCGCGCAATTCGATCTCTCCGGTCGGCACCGAGCGCGTGGCAATCTTGTCCTTCAAGCGGCGAATGAAATAGTTGAGCCGGCCATCATCGCGACAGCGTGGAACGAGGTACAGCGCCAATCCGCGCACATTCTGCGGAGCGCCTTCGGGCCGTGCCGCCACAACCGCCAGCTCCGCGATGGCGTTGCTGGCAAGTATTTGTCGCCGGTGAGCGACCAGTGGTTCGCCGCCGGCCGCGCGATCGTTTCCACGGTCGCGCCCAGGTCGGAGCCTCCCCGAATCTCGGTCATCCAGGTCGCGCCTTGCCAGACCGATTCGTCTTTCTGGAGCAAGCGCGGCAGGAAGCGTTGCCGCAGTTCAGCGTCGCCGTACTTGGAGAGCGGAACGGCTGTGCTCAGCGAAACCGTATACGGGCATGCCAGCCCAGGGTCGTAGAAAGAGGTTACATAGATGCCGAGGCCCGCAGGGACGACCGAGTTTTCCTCGAACACTCGCCAAAGCAGGCCGGTCTGATAGCCGTGTTTCAGCATCCTCCAGTACTCGGGGGGATACAGAATCTCATCCACCCGCTTGCCGGTTGGATCGAACATTCGCAGCCAGGGTGTGCCCAGACGATCGGTAGCATCAGAAATACCCTGTCCTTCTTTTTCCCACCAGTGCTGCAATGTTTCCAGCCAGACCGGCAAGCGAACAGCACCGATAGTGGATTGGAGGAATCGAACCGGCGACCCGAGATCTTCGAAGCTCACCAGGGCATTATGATTCCCGCTCTGACTGCATTCAAGGGGATGCGACAGGGAAGTTAGCCCAATCCCTTCGAGCTGCCGCGGCGAGTCATGTTCGTCGAAGCCTTGCCCCGCAACGTTTATGGCAAAGTTTGAAACTCGAACTCGAGGAACGCATGATCAATCGGTAAGCAACGCCTCGGCCGCCCGCATCCTGCGTGTTCCACCACGGTCTGGCATGCGGGGATCGCTCCGCTCTCGCGAGGCGTCCGGCTTGCCTCCCAGCCATCCTGCCTCATATACTCGGAACGTTTGCCTGACGGTCAATCTCGCGGCGAAGGCGCCACCCTGCATTCATTTCCGGAGAGTACTTCTATGACAACCCTGATCACCTCCCCGCACGTGGACAAAGAGACCAATCCGTGGGAGTCGCAGCGCGCCCGCTTCGATCTGGCCGCGCAGAAACTGAACCTCGACGAAGGCCTGTGGCGGGTTCTGCGCTATCCCACGCGCGAAGTTACGGTCTACATTCCGGTGCAGATGGACGATGGTCACCTCGAAGTTTTTACCGGCTTCCGTGTGCAGCACTCGATCGCGCGCGGCCCGGCCAAGGGCGGCATCCGCTACTCTCCCGACGTTACCCTCGACGAAGTTCGCGCCCTGGCCAGCTGGATGACCTGGAAGTGCGCCGTAGTCAACATTCCCTTCGGCGGCGCCAAGGGCGGTGTGATCTGCGACCCGCACAAAATGTCGATTGGCGAAGTCGAACGCATGACCCGCCGCTACACCGCCGAACTCATCGAGTTCATCGGCCCTGAAAAAGATGTCCCCGCCCCCGACGTCAACACCAACGAACAAGTCATGGCCTGGATGATGGACACCTATTCCATGCACATGCGCCAGACGGTCACCGCAGTGGTCACCGGCAAGCCCATCAACATCGGCGGATCGCGCGGACGCCGCGAAGCCACCGGGCGCGGCGTGATGATCGTGTGCGACGAAGCCTGCAAGAAACTGGGCATCGATCGCGAACGGGCGCGCGTGATCGTGCAGGGCTTCGGCAACGTCGGCTCCAACGCCGCGTTGCTCATGCATGAGGCGGGCTATAAGATCATCGGAATCGCGGAAGTCGGCGGAGGCCTTAGCAATAAGAACGGCATCGACTTGAAAGCCCTGGTGGAGTTCCGCCAGAAAAACGGAACTGTCCACGGATTTCCGGGCGCCGAAAAGTGCGACGCTGCCGACCTGCTGACCACCGAGTGCGAAATCCTGATCCCGGCCGCTACCGAGAACGTCATCACTAGCCGCAATGTGGACCGGGTAAAATGCCGCATCCTCGCCGAAGGCGCGAACGGACCCACCACCTCCGCCGCCGACGACGTTCTTTCTGACAAGAAGGTGTTCGTGATTCCCGACATCCTCGCCAATGCCGGCGGCGTAACCACCTCTTATTTCGAGTGGGTGCAGGACCGACAGGGCTACTTCTGGAAGGAGTCGGTAGTCAACGAGCAGCTCGATAGCATCATGAAGTCATCGTTTGACGATGTGGTCCGCTACGCCGAGACTCACCACGTCAACAACCGCATCGCCGCGTACATGCTGGCGATCGACCGCGTGGCTTACACGATCCGTCAGCGCGGAATCTACGCGTAGTCGGCACCTGTCCATTTTGAAGGCCTCCAGTCAGATGGAGGCCTTTTTCATCGTGACTGGGCAAACGCTGGACGACTCTCGTTTTCCCGCTTGACCATTCGAGGGTGGATAGGCATCATGATCGCCAACCGCTTATTCAGGTCCGTGAGCAGTCCTAGCTGCTCACGATGAATCTGGTCACGACAGCGGGGCAGGCTCGGCCTCGCACTATGATTTCAGGAGAATCCCTGTGAATGGCAACGACTCACGATTAAAAGCAGGTCTATTGTTCTGTGTTCTTATGGCGCTCTCGGTGACGCTCAGCTGGGCACAATCCCAGACCAGTCCCGCCAGCGATCAAAGTTCCACCACATCCACGACCAAGAAATCGAAAAAATCCAAGAAGACGGACGCCGCTGCCTCCGACAAATCCGCAGCTGCATCCGATAAG